>Ga0308170_10005006_pt1 | contig 10259 bp, 9 predicted proteins | sample PhyBR2_2_FD_202136 | JGI IMG/M metagenome (GOLD analysis project Ga0308170, IMG submission 202136) | Phyllosphere microbial communities from UC Gill Tract Community Farm, Albany, California, United States - DLSLSB.R2 | ecosystem: Host-associated > Plants > Phyllosphere > Unclassified | place... | reverse complement strand
TGGTCCGTACACTCCCCGTTTACTCGTCAGTCCTAACCGTTCCTGGACGCAACACTGGAAAGCTATGTACGAAACGACTCGCACCACCCAAGCCCTGGCCTTCGCGATCCTGCTGGCTCCCGCGATCGGCCAAGCCGCTGACAGTGCCCCGAGCACGATCACGCAAAGCCCCTCCGGCATCAGCAGCGCCGCGCTTGCCAAGCCGGCCCTGCCCGCCTCCCTGACGGCCGTCAAGGCCGACGACTACAAAGACCCCGACCTGTGGGCGCGCATCCGCAGCGGCTACGCGATCCCGGACGTCGACAATGCCCTGGTCGCCAAGCACGTCCAGTGGTACGCCAGCCGCCCGGATTACCTGGCGCGCACCTCGGGCCGCGCCTCGCTCTACCTGTACCACGTGGTGCAGGAGCTGGAAAAGCGCGGCATGCCGACCGAACTGGCGCTGCTGCCGGTGATCGAATCGGCCTTCAATCCGCAAGCCCTGTCGACCGCCGACGCGTCCGGCCTGTGGCAGTTCGTGCCGGGCACCGGCAAGGATTTCAACCTCAAGCAGAACATGTTCAAGGACGAGCGCCGCGGCGTGCTGGCCTCGACCGACGCCGCCCTCACCTACCTGCAGCGCCTGTACACCATGTTCGGCGACTGGCAGCTGGCCCTGGCTGCGTATAACTGGGGCGAAGGCAATGTCCAGAAGGCGATCCAGAAGAACCGCGCGGCCGGCAAGCCGACCGACTTCGAAAGCCTGGCCGAGCTGATGCCGGCCGAGACCCGCAACTACGTGCCGAAGCTGCAGGCGGTCAAGAACATCATCGCGAATCCCGGCCAGTACGGCGTGAGCCTGCCGGTGATCGACAACCAGCCCTATTTCACCACCGTCGACAAGACCTCGGACATCGACCTGGCCGTGGCCGCCCAGCTGGCCGAGATGTCGATCGACGAGTTCAAGGCCCTGAATCCGCAATTCAAGAAGCCGGTCATCACCGGCGAATCGACCAAGATCCTGCTGCCGAAGGAAAACGCCGAGAAGTTCCACCTGAACCTGGCGCAGTGGGGCCACGCGCTGTCGTCCTGGACCACCCACAAGATCACCGGCGCCCGCGAAACGATCGCCTCGCTGGCCTCCAGGTTCGGCACCACGCCGGAAGTCATCCGCCAGGCCAACAACATCCCGCCGCAGATGCGCCTGAAGGCCGGTTCGACCATCCTGGTACCGAAGACCAGCACCTCGACCGCCTCGGACATCGCCGAGAACATCGTCGACAACGCCCAGATCGCCCTCGAAGCCGACCGCGGCGACGGCAAGCGCAAGGGCCACAAGCTCAGCGGCGCCCAGCGCATCAAGGCCAGCGCGGCGAATGCCGTGGCCGAGATCAAGGCCCGCGTCTCGCGCGGCAGCAAGCCGGCGGTGAACTCGCACGGCCGCAAGCACCGCTAAGAAGCCGCGCAGCCTTCCAGCGCGCCGCTGCACTGCGGCATGAACCTTCCCGCAAGCCGGCCTGCACGTTACGCGCAGGCCGTGCACGCTTTGCGAAAATACGGTATAGTGTTGTTTGTGCGTTGCAAAACGCGTTCGCGTACACCCGCCGCGGCAATGCACCGGTAATACCGTAGCAAGACAACTAGCAAGCTTCGCAAGCCCAGGTATCGAGAAAGATACCTTTCCATAAAGCCCCCCCGCCCTGTGTGCCGTTTGTTAAAAAGGCACCGTCCCGGCGCAAAGCTTTTGTGCCGAAATTTCTTTCGTTTCTGAGTCATTTCGTATTGTTGGCTCGCGTTGCTATTTTGCGTTCCGCTGTTGAATAGCGTAGCGCTCACCGATTTATACCGAGAGTAAGAACACAATGAGTTTTGAAGCACTAGGCTTACACACGTCCATCGTCAAAGCAGTGTCGGTTGCCGGCTATGAAAAGCCGACCCCGGTGCAAGAGCAGGCTGTGCCTGCCGGCATCGCCGGCCGCGATATGCTGGTCTCCTCGCAAACCGGTTCGGGCAAGACCGCGGCATTCATGCTGCCGGCCCTGAACAAGTTCGCCAACCAGGAAGAAGCTCCGGCAGCCCGTACCTCCGCGCAAGAAGCGCAGGGCGCACGTGCTCGTGGCGAACGCGTCCGTTTCAAGGCAGCCCAGCCGAAAATGCTGGTCCTGACCCCGACCCGCGAGCTGGCCCTGCAGGTCACCAGCGCCACCGAGCAGTATACCGCCTTCATGCGCCGCATCCGCGCCGTCTCGATCCTGGGCGGCATGCCCTACCCGAAACAGATGCAGCTGCTGGCCAAGAATCCTGAGATCCTCGTCGCGACCCCGGGCCGCCTGATCGACCACATGGACTCCGGCAAGATCGATTTCTCCCAGCTCGAGATCCTGGTGCTGGACGAAGCCGACCGCATGCTCGACATGGGCTTCATCGAAGACATCGAGAAGATCGTCGCCGCGACCCCGGCATCGCGCCAGACCATGCTGTTCTCGGCCACCCTGGATGGCGTGGTCGGCAACATGGCGCGCCGCATCACCAAGGACCCGATGGTGATCCAGATCGCCAGCGGCACCAATCGCCACGAAAACATCGTGCAGAAGGTGCACTTCGTCGACGACCTGTCGCACAAGAACCGCCTGCTCGACCACCTGCTGCGCGACGAAACGCTCGACCAGGCCGTGGTGTTCACCGCCACCAAGCGTGACGCCGACATGATCGCCGACCGCCTGAACATCGCCGGCTTCGCGGCCGCCGCCCTGCACGGCGACATGCACCAGGGCGCGCGCAACCGCACCCTGGACAGCATGCGCCGCGGCCAGGTGAAGGTGCTGGTCGCCACCGACGTCGCCGCGCGCGGCATCGACGTGCCGACCATCACTCACGTGGTGAACTACGACCTGCCGAAGTTCCCGGAAGACTATGTGCACCGCATCGGCCGTACCGGCCGTGCCGGCCGCAACGGCATCGCCGTCTCGCTGGTGAACCACGCGGAAGGCGTCAACGTCAAGCGCATCGAACGCTTCACCAAGCAGATCATCCCGGTCGACGTGGTCGCAGGCTTCGAGCCGAAACGTTCGGCACCGGCGCGTTCGGGCAACCGTCCGGGCTGGAAGCCGGGCGACGGCCGCAACAGCGCGGCCAAACCTGGCCAGCGCAGCTTCCACAAGCCGGGCTCCGGTCCGCGTGAAGGCGGCTTCCGCAGCGAAGGCGAAGGCCAGCGCCGCGAAGGCGGCTACAACCGCGAAAGCCGTCCGGCCGGCGCTTACACCCGCGAAGGCGGCCCGCGCCGCGAAAGCGCCCCGCGCGAAGGCGGCTTCCGCTCCTCGCACCCGCGCTCGGCGGACAACGCCCGCCGCACCTTCGGCGATCGCTGATCGTCCGTAGGACGTGCACAGAAAGGCTGCTTCGGCAGCCCTTCAGGAAAAGCTGCTTCGGCAGCTTTTTTTTCGTCCCTGCTTACAATGCGCAGGTACGGAAACCGGCGAAGATATCGTCCCGCTCCGGCGTGTAGAAATTGCGGAAATGCGGACTGCGCAAGCGCGCCGGGGTGGCGAAGGATGCGCCGCGCAGCACCTGGCGGCTGCCGAACCAGGGCGCCGAATATTCGAGGTAGCGGTCCGGCGCGAAGCCGGGGAAAGGCAGGAAGGGAGAAGCCGTCCATTCCCACACGCCGCCCCAGGCGAAATCCGGATGGCCGGACAGCGCCGCGAACTCCCATTCGTCCTCCGTCGGCAGGCGCCGCCCGCTCCAGCGGCAAAAGGCCTGGGCCTCATGCAGGTTCAGGTGGCGCACGGCGGCGTCCGGGGCGAGCGCCACGCGGCGGCCGAAGCGCAGCTGCCGCCATTCGCCGTCGCCGTCACGGTCACCCTCGCGCCGCCAGTAGCGCGGCGACGAACGCGACGATTCCCTCAGCCATGCACGGCCCGCCTCGCTCCAGTGCCGCGCATCGCGGTAGCCGCCATCGTCGACGAAAGCCAGGTAGCGGGCATTCGTCACCGGCGCGGCATCGATCGCGAACGGGGCCACGCGGCATGGCGCGGCCGCCTTCTCGTTGTCGAACACGAAGCCGCGCGACTGGTCGCCGCCGCGGAGGAAAGCGCCGCCCCCGAAGCCGATCTCGCCGGACGGCGGCGGCGCCGGCATGGTCCCGCTCATCTCGCTGCGCAGTCCCAGGCCGAGGGTCTGCATCGTGTACAGCAGGGCTTCGCCATGCATGTCCTCGTGCGCCAGCGCCAGGCGGTAGGGGTAGAGGGCGGCATCGTCGATCGGCTCGCCGGCCAGGCGCTCCAGGATCCGCTCCAGCACTTCGGCGCAATAGGTCTGGATCGCGCCCGTGCCCGGCAGGTCGAGCGCCCAGCGCGTGCGGTGGGCCACCAGGCTGGAATCGAACCAGTCGTCGCCGCGCGCCAGCAGGCTGTGGCCGAAGGCGGCGCCCGGATGGCTGCTGGCGGCGCGGCGCAGTACGAACCATTCGGCAAACCAGGCCGTGTGGCCCAGCTCCCACAGGGGTGGATTGATGATGCCGAGGCGCGGCACGCGGGCGCTGTCGGCATAGCCCGCGTCCGCCAGGGTATCGAACAGCGCGAGCGTATAATGCCGGGCATCTTGCAGCATGCCGGCCAGCCGGTCGGGTCCGGCGTGCCGGAACGATGGGTCGTGTTGGTCCATGCGGCATTCTACGATCGTTTTGCAGAATTTATCCTGAGCCGATGGCGCGCCCCCACATCCTGATCGTCAGTCCCGCCTCCGCCCGCGAGAACAACGGCAACTGGCAGACCGCCAGCCGCTGGATGCGCTTCCTCGGCGCGCGCGGCAAGGTGACGGTGGCGCGCGACTGGGACCGCGGCCAGCCCGCTCCCGACCTGCTGGTGGCCCTGCACGCGCGCCGCTCCGCCGGCGCCCTGGCCGCCTTCGCCGCGGCGCATCCCGGCCGTCCCGGCCTGCTGGTCCTGACCGGCACCGACCTGTACCGCGACATCCACGAGGACGCCGCCTCGCGCGCCTCGCTCGCGCACGCCGGCGCGCTGGTGGTGCTGCAGCCGCGCGGCCTGGACGAACTGGACTCTTCCTCGCGCGCCAAGGCGCACGTGATCTACCAGTCGGCGCCGCAGCTGCACCCGGCGCGCCCGCATGCGGGCACAAGCGACATCGCCATGATCGGCCACCTGCGCGAGGAAAAAGACCCGCTCACCTTCATGCGCGCCGCCGCGCTGGTGGCCGGCCCCGGCGTGCGCCTGCTGCACGTGGGCGGCGCCCTCGACCCGCGGCTGGCCGATGCGGCGCTTGCGGCGCAGGCGAACACGCCGCGCTACCGCTGGCTGGGCGCCCTGCCCCACATGCCCGCGCGGCGGCGGCTGGCCCGCTGCCGCGCGATGGCGATCTGCTCGCGCATGGAGGGCGGCGCCAACGTGATCATCGAAGCGGTGACCAGCGGCGTGCCGGTGCTGGCCTCCGATATTCCGGGCAACCGCGGCATGCTGGGTGAAGACTATGCCGGCTTCTTCCCGCTCGGGGACGCCGCCGCGCTGGCCGGCCTGATCGACCGCGTCAGCCTCGACCAGCGCTTCCATGCGAAGCTGCTGCGCCAGTGCGCGGCGCGGCGCCGGCTGTTTGCCCCGTCCAGGGAACGAGCGGCGCTGCTCGACCTGGTGGATAATCTCCTTTTACGCAATCCTTGACGAGCCATCCATGACTACTCCTGACCAAGCCATCAAACTGACCTCCTTCTCGCACGGCGGCGGCTGCGGCTGCAAGATCGCGCCCGGCGTGCTGTCCGAGATCCTGAAGAACTCGAGCGGCTTCCCGGTGCCGAAAGAACTGATGGTCGGGATCGAGACCGCCGACGACGCCGCCGTCTACAAGCTGAACGACGAGCAGGCCCTGATCGCCACCACCGACTTCTTCATGCCGATCGTCGACGATCCCTTCGACTTCGGCCGCATCGCCGCCACCAATGCGATCTCGGACGTCTACGCGATGGGCGGCACGCCGATCATGGCCCTGGCCCTGGTCGGCATGCCGGTCAACAAGCTGCCGCTGGAGACGATCGGCAAGATCATCCAGGGCGGCGAATCGATTTGCGCCGAAGCCGGCATCCCGATCGCCGGCGGCCACACGATCGACTCGGTCGAGCCCATCTACGGCCTGGTGGTGATGGGCCTGGTGCATCCGTCGAAGGTCAAGCGCAACGCCGATGCCCGGGCGGGCGACGTCCTCGTGCTCGGCAAGCCGCTGGGCGTGGGCGTGCTGTCGGCGGCGCTGAAGAAGGACAAGCTGGACGCCGAAGGCTATGCCGCCATGATCGCCAACACCACGAAACTCAACAAGCCCGGTAAGCCGCTGGCGGACCTGGCGGGCGTGCACGCGCTGACCGACGTCACCGGCTTCGGCCTGCTGGGCCACCTGCTGGAACTGGCGCGCGGCGCCGGCTTGAGCGCGCAGCTGGAGATGGCGAAGATCCCGCTGCTGCCGGGCGTCGAGCAGCTGGCCCGCGACGGCTACTTCACGGGCGCCTCCGGCCGCAACTGGGACGCCTACGGCATGGACGTCGAGCTCGGCGCGGGCGTCGGCGACACCCAGCGCGTGCTGCTGACCGATCCGCAAACCTCGGGCGGCCTGCTGGTGTCCTGCGACCCGGACAGCGTCGACGAAGTGCTGGCCCTGTTCGCGCGCGAAGGCTTCGGTCACGCAGCCGTCATCGGCCGCATGGAAGCGGGCGAAGCGCGCGTCAAGGTTGCGTAAGCGGGGCCGCCAGGCCCTGAACAGCCTGGCGTGGCGCTCCGGATGGATCGATGCCAGCACCATCCCGATCTTCGGCAGGATGGAGGGAGTCGCCGTTGCCAGCGATGCGCAGCGGCGCCGGCTTGCCCAGCGAGACCAGCACCCAGGCCAGGCCCAGCAGGCCCGGCACGAAGGCGGCGAGGGCCAGCGCGACGGGAAGCGGCAAACCGAGGAAGAGGCTGTCGTCCATGGTAACTCCCGGTAACGAAGCGTGTAATGTGCCAGCTTGGCGGCCAAAGGCTTTGAGAGATCTCAACAATCTTTTGAGGAACTTTTGCGTGGTAGCCAAACGACAAGCCAATAAACGCTTGACACACCAAACAATATTCACATAGAGTGAAGAAATGTTCTCCCAACTGCCTCTGTCGACCCTCCTACCGCTGACCGGCGCCCTACTGCCGGCCGGCCTGCTACTACGCGCCTGAAAAGCCGCCGTACCCGTACCCGGCCACCCTCCGCCGGAACCCGTAGCCCAAGGAAGTCGTACCGATGCACTCCGAAACCACGTTCACCTCTCACCCGATCCGCACCAGCCGTGTGCCGTTCCGCTCGCGCTCGAAGCTAAAACTAGCGATCGGTTGCCGGGCCTCGCGTCACGTGGCCCGTCCGGCAGCCAGCGCCACACCGCCGATCCAGGCACCCCGCTTCAGCTGAACAATTCGCGATAGATCCAGGAGTATGACCATGTTGACCAATCCCGCCGCCAAATACCGTCCCTTCCCCGCCGTCCAGCTGGCCGACCGCCAGTGGCCGAGCCGCGTCATCAGCCAGCCGCCGATCTGGATGAGCACCGACCTGCGCGACGGCAACCAGGCGCTGATCGAACCGATGAGCCCCGAGAAGAAGCTGCGTTTCTTCGAAAAGCTGGTGGCGATCGGGATCAAGGAGATCGAAGTCGGCTTCCCCTCGGCTTCCCAGACCGACTTCGACTTCGTGCGCATGCTGGTCGAAGAGAACCGCATCCCGGACGACGTCAGCATCATCGTGCTCACCCAGGCCCGCGATGAGCTGATCCGCCGCACCGTCGAATCCTGCATCGGCGCCAAGCGCGCCATCGTCCACGTCTACAACTCGGTGGCGCCGGTGTTCCGCCGCGTGGTGTTCGGCATGGACCAGGACGAGATCGTGCAGATCGCCGTCAACGGCACCCGCCTCATCAAAGAGCTGGTGGCCCGGCATCCGGAAACCCGGTGGGGCTTCGAGTATTCGCCGGAATCCTTCTCGACCACCGAGCTGGATTTCGCCAAGCGCATCGTCGACGCCGTCAGCGAAACCTGGCAGCCGACCCCGCAGAACCGCATGATCGTCAACCTGCCCTCGACCGTCGAGGCCAGCACCCCGAACGTCTACGCCGACCAGATCGAATGGATGTCGCGCCACCTCGAGCGCCGCGACAGCCTGGTGATCAGCGTGCACCCGCATAACGACCGCGGCACCGCCGTGGCGGCCGCCGAGCTGGCGGTGATGGCCGGCGCCGACCGCGTCGAAGGCTGCCTGTTCGGCAACGGCGAACGCACCGGCAACGTCGACCTCGTGACCCTGGCCCTGAACCTCTATACCCAGGGCGTGCACCCGGGCCTGGACTTCTCGGACATCGACTCGGTGCGCCAGCTGGTCGAGGAATGCAACCAGATCCCGGTCCATCCGCGCCACCCGTATGTGGGCGACCTCGTGTTCACCGCCTTCTCCGGCTCGCACCAGGACGCGATCAAGAAGGGCTTCGCGGCACAGAAGAGCGACGCGATCTGGGAAGTGCCCTACCTGCCGATCGACCCGGCGGATCTCGGCCGCAGCTACGACGCCGTCATCCGCGTCAACAGCCAGTCCGGCAAGGGCGGCATGGCCTACCTGCTCGAGCAGGAATACGGCCTCGAGCTGCCGCGCCGCCTGCAGATCGAATTCTCGCGCGTGGTCCAGCGCCATGCCGACGCCACCGGCACCGAGGTCGCGGCATCGAGCATCCACGCCCTGTTCGCGCGCGAATACTTCGACCAGGAGAACCCGGCCTACCGCTACGTCTCGCACCGCATGGCCGAGGACAGCGAAGGCGAACACCGCGTCGACATCGATGTCTCGGTCGAGCACGACCGCGTGACCGCCAGCCACCACGGCCAGGGCAACGGCCCGATCGACGCCTTCGTGGGGGCGCTCGGCCTCGACATCCGCCTGATGGACTACCACGAGCACGCGATCGGCTCGGGCGCCGATGCGAAGGCCGCCTGCTACGTCGAACTGCGCCTCGGGAACGGCCCGACCCTGTTCGGCGCCGCCATCGACAGCAATATCGTGACCGCCTCGTTCAAGGCCGTGCTGTCGGCCGTGAACCGCCATATCGCCATGGCCGGCGAGGAGCCGGTGGCCCGCGCGGCCTGATGGGTTCGGAAGCGACCGCCAAACGCTTGCCGCCGCGCCTGGACCTGCAGCCGGCGGCGGTGCGCGAGCAGAAGGCCGCGCAGGTGCGCGGCGTATCGTCGATCCAGGCGATGCGCGAAGCGATCCGCGAGGCCTCGCGCGCGCTGCCGGTCATTACCGGCGTACCGCGCGTCGGCAGGCTCGATAATGCGGGTTTCCGTGCCCGTGCCGCGGCGGGCCTGCCTTTCCTGATCAAGGGCGCCGTCCGGCGCTGGCCCCTGTGCGCCCTGACCCCGGATGATCTGCGCGAACGCTTCGGCGACCTGCCCGTGCGCGCCCGCGTCGGCGACTACGTGGCCACCGCCTTCGCCCCCGACCGGGCGATGCGGGACATGTCCTTGGCCGACTACCTCGACCTCGGCGCCGCGCCCGACAGCGAACTGCCGCCCTACGTCGGCAACCTGGAACTGCGCGAACTGAACGCCATGTGCCACTGGCCGTCCTGGTTCGAGCGCATGGGGCCGCCCCGCTTCTGGCTCGGCCCGGCGCGCACCGTCACGCCGCTGCATTGCGACTACGACGACAATATCTTCGCCCAGGTCTGGGGCAGCAAGCGCATCTTCCTGGCCCCGCCCCACCACGACGCATTCCTCTACACCCGGGAAGCCAACCCGGTGCTGTTCGGCTCTCCCTTCGATCCGGAAGCGCCGGACTTCGACGCCTTCCCGCTGGCGCGCCAGGCCGCCATCGTCGAGGTGGTGGTCGAGCCGGGCGACATGCTGTACGTGCCGGCCGGCTGGTATCACCAGGTGCGGGCGCTGAGCTTTTCCTTGTCGTCGAACCGCTGGGCGCGCGGCGTGCCGCTGGCGCTGGCCTCCGCTTCGTCCGCCGGCGCTGCGGCCTGACGCAGCGCGGCGAAGCCTGCATGGCGCGGCGCACTGTGGAGAAATTCGTTGTTGCAACAAGCTTCCTCTTCGGGCCGTCATGGCCATCTGGGCGATGGGACTGATGTTCTGGCTGGGTCTCCGCTAGCGCCGTGCGCTCTGGCGCACGCGGTACCAGACGATGCCCATCAATTCATACAGGGCATACCAGGAGCGCCGCATTCCCTCGGCACTGGGCACCCATGAACCGAGGGAGCGCGCCTGGTCACC
>Ga0308170_10005005_pt1 | contig 10260 bp, 12 predicted proteins | sample PhyBR2_2_FD_202136 | JGI IMG/M metagenome (GOLD analysis project Ga0308170, IMG submission 202136) | Phyllosphere microbial communities from UC Gill Tract Community Farm, Albany, California, United States - DLSLSB.R2 | ecosystem: Host-associated > Plants > Phyllosphere > Unclassified | place... | reverse complement strand
CGAAGAACGGGTGCGATATTGAAATCCTCGGCATGTCGCTGCCTGCCTCGCAGTTCACGCATAACGGAGAATCGGTGCTGCCATTTTCGATCCCGCCGCCGGCGTTGGACCTGCCGTTCAAAGTGGCCATCATCGCCCTTGCGCCGTCGGTCCTGCAATCTGCTTCGCTGGACCCGACGCAGAACCCGAGGCATCTGTTACGCGTCACGCTCCCCACGTCGGGGTACGAGCCGAGCATTGATGATCCGCTTAGTAGTCGGACCCCGCCTCTGCCCCGACCGCGATGGCTGCTTGACCTGCTCAACGACGGCGCGGTGGTGAGCCTTTCGCTCAAGCCACGTACCGAGCCCGGGTACCGGTACCTCGGTCAAAGCATTGCGATCGAGGACGAGAAAGTCGGCAGGGCAGCCAGGGAGGCCAAGGGCCCGCCTCGGCTCGTCTCACGAGACACGCCATATTCCACCAGCCTGGCAAATCCTCTCGCCGTCAATCGCGACTTACTCCCCCTCCCACCGGTCATCGCCCCACCGCCCGTCCGCGCCGAATCGAACGGTGATACGGCATCGTTACGCGAAACCCCAACACTTGATGTCCCCAGCCCCCCTCCACCACCTCCACCTCTGCCGGAACCATCGAAACGGTATTCGTTCTGGAAGTACCCACGCCTCTCGCGCTTCTCCACTTCCGCCCCGACCTCTGCCAACGTCAGTCCGGTCAAGGCGCCCGCGCCGCTTACACTCTTACCAGAGGAGGACCGTTTTGTGGAGCCAAAGCCGGTCCAGCAGCACACGAGCCTGGCAATAACGACAAGCCGCGACATCATGCGCCCCGTGGTGTCCTTGCCTGGCCTGATCATCGCTTGTATACTGTGCCTCCTGCTCGGATCGCTGTTGCGCTCGGTTCTGAGCGAGGCGGACTTTATGGTCTTCCCCACGGCTGAGCAATCTATCCCACCGGGCCACATCCGGGAACTGAAAAGGCTGTTCCAGTGGAAGTTGGGCTGGGGCAGAGATCTCGTCATTGCGATAGCGAAGAGAGATGGGCCGTGAGGGTGGAGGGGATGAGGACGATATATTTGCATATACGATGTATAAACAGCCAACTGTACAATGTATTTTCGGTGCCTTGTCCATGATCATCTCGGCTGATAACACGTCCTTTCGGCTGCAAATGCTGCCTCGGACATGAGCGGAATGTTCACTTAGACGACCCAGAGCCCCTTGCGACCTGCGCGAGCGCCTCGGCGAGGACGTCGTCTTTGCGCGCCTGAGATCGAGTTCGCATGTCGGGCCTGGAGAAGGCGACTATCGGCGCAGGCCAAGAGGAGCGGAGGCCCGGAAGGAGTGGTGTGTCAGGGCCGTCAGACGAAAGAGACTTTATACCTCACTCGCGGGGTCAGGACAGCCCGCAGGCGTAGCAGTGGCCTGCCGGGCCCTAAAGCCTGAGCGGCAGATCCCCAGCGACCCAACTCATCGGAAGGACGGTGTGAGACAGGCCTTAGGCCCGTCTGTCCGCAGTGCAAGGCGTACTGCGTATCGAGACAAACACCATCGAGGTCATGTCCAGGCTCAGGCCCAATGCTCCAAATGTGCTCGACCTGGACCAGACCAGGCTCATGCAACATCGAAGTAGCCGAGCCAGTCCTGCGAAGCGTGTGATCCAGACCTTTGTCGTCGAGTTTCATGATACAGCGACTCACGAGACCGGTTGCCCGGCTCGGCGATCGGAGTCACTGCTCCTCTCATCTGAATGGTCTCTCGCCAATGCTCACCTCCCGTCAGTCACGCGACCGGAAGATGCTAGACTTGCTCAGCAGGTGCTACCATCGTCGTGGCATTGTCAAGCATGCTCGGTTGTTCGTCATTGTCGTCATGTCATGACTGCGTTCCCGCAATCTACAATCATGCCGGTTGATGGAGATCACCGGTCCACCACCTCCTCGAAATTCCGCTCGAATAGATCCAATTCCTCCGGGCTCATCAGCCAATCCTCGTCGATCTGCCCATCAGTCATGATGAATCACCAGTCGAGGCGTGGCCTACCTCTACGTCCACTGCAGATGGCGGCTCGTTCTTGGTGTCCGCCGTGTCTGGATCCAGCCAGTCCGACCGATCGGGCAGAGGAGGCTGGGCCGCACCCATACGGGCCAGACGCTGACATGAGCTGCATCCTTTCATGCAGCACGCCTCGACTCACATCGGCCCCTTCATTCCCCTCCACACCAATATGGCCCCGCACATGCTTGAACCGCACCGGTGCCGTGATCCCTCTCCGCCGCAAGAGGACCAACAGATGCTTGATCATATCCGCGTTCTTGACATCGCTCCGCGAGTCACCCTTTGAATACGTGAGCTCTCCACGCGGACCCGTCTTCTTCGCTGAGGTCTTGAATCCATTGCGAAGCCAGATGGGAAGGTACGTCGTCATGCACATGATCGTGTACTGCGAGTCGGTGCGTATCTCCAGTGGCATATCCGGGAACGGGCACGTCTCGATGGCGCGTATGACGGACTGGCGTGAGCTCACACGCACGTCATGTGATGGGTGGAGCAGACAACGTGACATACCAGCAGCTCGCCCCGGTTGTTCGTCTGCAGTTCGCCCGGCACCCGCTCAGCCAGGTTGCTGCTCTCAGCCTTCTTCTGGCGCAACACGTCCAGATATCACGTAGACTCACAATGCTAGCGCATCGCCTGTGTTGCCCCACCAGACACCCAAGCCGGCTTTTGCGCCCTTCTTTCCGTTCCCGATCCCGCTCCCGTCCGTATAAACAACCAGAGCCGTCGGCGCCTTCTTTGAGAACCGCCAGCCCTTCTGCACCAGGGCGGCCAGCTTCGGCGGAAGCTCAGACGAGGCAGCATGCGTCACGGGCGACGACCCTCGCGCGGAGGTGGCCGGCGAGACATCTGTTGTTGTCGACGCGGCTTGCATCGTCGATTTGGACGAACTCGATCCGCCGTCTACAAACGCTCGGGCTTCGGACTCGTGGTTGAACTTCTTGAACTTGGCCCTAGGCTCAGCTCAACTCGGCACACCAGCGAGAAAACGGCCAGCTCACCCCGCGTAGCCCTTTACTTGCGCTTCAGCCTCGGCCCATGTCGAGTATATACCGGGTTTGCGACCCGCAGCGACGGCGTAGAATGCAGCTTTCGGCCTGAGATCAGTGTCGCATACCCACCCTCCTTGCTCGATGCCGCCGTCTCACTGGCCGCAACGCACATATCGCGGTCCCCGGGAGACAGGACGATGCTTGGTCGACCGCGTATGCCGATGCGCAGACCAATGAGCAGTGTCCAGAGGCCGTCCGAGCAATGCCGCGGTTTCCGCGCGGGCAGGCGGAATATGAGCTGTCTATCGGAGGAGAGAGCTGACGAGGCGAAACAGCGAAAGGTCGAACGTATGCTGGACAGGTGAGAAGCGATGGACATTGACCAGCCCAGGGCTGGACGGTGCGGCAACGCTCAGATAGGCTTGTGCGAACTCGCAATAGTGATGTTGGCGAGATGTGATCGGGGAAAAGGCAAAGGCAAAGTCGGATGACCAAGTTTCCCGGTCTGAACTTTGCAAACACGGCGTGTTTCATGTTTGCCGGTGTGAACCGTTTGATCGGGCTGCCATGTGCTTCACATTACTCCACAACCCTCGTGCCACGATTACCCACTCGTGAGCGATGCAGAGATGCAGCAAGAACAAAAGACATTGCAAAGCCAAGTGGACAAGTCAGGTCGTTTCCATGCAGAGACTAGCTCCATATTCATAAGGCATAGTAGATTACGTCCGCACAGCGTCCGATAATCTTCATCGTCCCAATGGGAGTCCTCCTCTACTCTACTCGACGTATCGCTAGGATATTATAAAAGCAAGTCGAGATAGAGGCGGGTCTTGTCGGGTTGGAGAATTGATCCGCGCGGCGGATGCAAGGGTCGTCGGAAAAGTAGATTGCGAACACAAAGCCCGGAAAGAGAAACAGGACGGTCTAAGACGCTACAAAGGAACGCGACGCCAGGTCGTCTTCGTCGGACCTTTAGTTGAAGGACCACTCGATGGGGACCATGCCGTCGGCCTCGGAGGCGATGGCGTTGAATGCACCGACCGAGAGGTCGAGCGAGTTGGCGTTGTTGCAGGTGGGGCAGACGTCCTGGATCTGGGCGGCGACGGTCTTTCCGTTGTTGGTGTTCTTGATGGTCACCCACTTGCCGCAAAGGTCGGATTGCTGGCCGAAGTTGGGCCACCAAGCCTGGTCGATGGCGACGAGGGGGGTAGAGTCCGAGTTGTAGTTACCGCAAGCACCGGGGTTGCCGTTCTGGTAGAAGAAGGTAGCGTCACCGCCGGTCTGGACGTCGCCGGAGAGACCGCCGTTGTTGGCGGGGGCCTCGGAAGTCTGGGCGGGGGCCTCGGAGGTCGAGGTGGTGGTCGGGGCGACCCACTCGGAAGTGGGGGCGGCGGCGGCGGCCTGGGTGGTCAGGGCAGCGGTGGACGAAGAGGCCTCGGCGGCGTAGTCGGACTCGGCGGCGATGTCGGCCGTGGCAGTGACCGTGGCGGTAGAAGCGGAGGCCTCGTAAGCAGAGGCGGTCGCGTTCTGGGTAGCGTTGGGCGTGCAGTACTCCGGTCGGTCGGCAAGGGTCTCGGTGGCGAGCAGAGGTCGGCAGCACTCGGAGAAGAAGGTGGTGTTGTGCTGCGTGTAGCAGTCGAGGGCGAGGTACCGGGTGTGGTCTGGTCAAGTCAGGGCCTGTCTCTCTTGGCAGAAAGACTCTTGCTACTTACAGGTGTCGTAGTCCTCGAGGTAGCCGTGAGCCCAGCCCTTGGGAGGGGAGGCGACGGGGGCGGCAAAGGCCGAGGTGGCGGCGAGGGCGAGGAGGACGGAAGCGTACATGGCTGAAATGTGTTTTGGTTGTTGGTGTTACCGTAGGTAAGTGAGTGTTGTTGAACGACTGAAACTGGTGAGCTTCGAGCTCTGTTTTATACTCTAGATGGTCTAAGAGAAAGGGTGGTTGAGGTGTGAGTAAGTGAGGGGTGGTTTCGGCTCACAAGTGATGGGTTCTTATACCTCGAGGCCGGGGTACAATCCTTTTTTTCTCTCCGGAAGGAGGGTGGTCGTGTGGGGGTTGGGCGTTCGGGTTTGGGTGTGAGGATGTCGGTAAAAACGAGGGTGTGGCCGTAAGAAGTCTGGGCCGGGTCGAGCGGGTGGAAGGAGGGTTGTGGGTCGGTTGCTTAGAGATTTGGATGGAGAGGAAAAGGGTGGTGCGGAGAATGAGGGTGCTTTATACGTGGTACACGGGAGGTGCAGGCACCCCCGTCGCAGGTATGATCGCCGCACGGCACGCTGCCTGGGTGGTGGTGCCTATTTTCAGTCCAGACGCGCTGGGACTACCGAATCGAGTAATTTACACACGGTCATCACCCCCGAAACGCGACCACCCCTAAAACGTATGCCGAGCCGGTCCAGGCCCGCAGTCGGGTCGGGAAACCCTCAATTCAATCAAATCAGACGCACCCACGGGCGCCAAACGCTGTCGGACAAACTTTGGTTTCACCCGGAACAGCCGATCGCGATCCCAACGCTCTGGACCTTTTACCTCTGCTCTCTCTCGTTCCCTCGCTCCCAGCCGGACTACTCGCCGCCCGGTGCAGATTTTCCCTACCCTTTGGCTTCCCCCCCCCCCCCCCCCCCCACCCCCTTTGTGCCCGTACTGGGCGGCAATGGCGTTCAGAGGCGTGCTCCCATGCCCGATCACAGGCCGGCTGCTTGACATCATCATCCCGGTGCATGCGTGCGTGCGTGCATTGTCCGATCAAACGCAGGCGCAATCGCTGCTCATTTTGTGTCACGATGTAACACGTCGAGACCGACTAGGCTGGAAGACAATGCGCTGTTGGTTTCATCAAGTCCCACCAGACGGACCATCGTGCGGTCATCTGGACCGTCAGACACCAAATGCTCCACCCGCTCAACGTCATGTCATGCCATGCCATGCCATGTCATGTCATGTCATGTCACATTGCCCCCGGGTGCAACCGACCTCTGTTATTTCTTGGCCGACATCACCGCAACCATGCGTCAAGCACCCTTCTTTTGAGATCAAGGTCCTTGCCCTGTAATCTCATGACAAAGCAGTCATATCATGTCGTGCACATCCGTCCCGACGCATCCGTGTCGCGCACTACAGGCGGGCGTGCCTACACATGTTTCCGCGGTGCCTCCTCGTGCTAAGCTCCCCGCCCCACCACCCACGACGGGCCGGGTAATCCGGCCGCAGCACGATACCGTCCCCCATGCAGATTCTCATGTTCGACCCCAGACCCGCACCACCCCCGGGATCGCAAGCGGCAATGGCCAGGCCACGTACTTCGCCCGAGTCCCTGTCATGATGCTTAATCCACCTCATTTGCTAGCCTACCCTAAATCCGCCTTGCCGAAATCGGGCGCGGGCCGGGTGCCGGGTGAGTACCCGTAAAACCCTCTTTCGCGCAATCAACCCGATTTTCGACCGCGCCGGCCTTTGCTACGTGGTATCCTGATCCTCTCCTCATCCATTCCAGCCTGCTCATGTCATGTCATGTCGGCATCAGGGCGATGCATTTGTTCAGGCAACTAGGTCGCCAAGATCACGCTGTGCCAGGGCAGCTCTCGCCCCAAGCCCTTCTTTGCCCCTCGGTCTACCGCAAGCGAGGGTGCCTGTGGGCACGGCGAATCCGGCGAGCTGCCATAGCCAGAGCGGGCTGAGCCGCTTGCGTCAGCGCCGTAGAGGCACTAAGGTATATGGAAAGAGGGCTCTGCATCGATTAGATATAGATCGCTGCGGGGGGTCAGCGCCATCGGCGACATCGCCCGTCCTACATCGGGTGCATGCGGCGATTGAACGATCTGCCGGAATCTGCAAGGCCGAGGGTGATACCACGCGTGGAGGTTGAGCGGTCGCGCTGGTTCCGGATCGATCGAAGCCTATACCGGCCGAGACACCAGGTGGGCGTTGGTGGAAAGCTTGGCCATATGCTCTGCCGCTTGTTGCGCAGGGCGGTGGTGGTTGACGCCATCGCTACGTCTCGGCGATACCTGCGGTTGGATGGGTATGGGCCTGACGATCATGCGTCGATCATCGCGATGAGCTGTGTCTCACCCCATGCATGTGAGCACTGGACGAAGTGGGAAGGTGGAGCCATTTGATATGCCAGAAATAGCGTGGTCTGGACTCTGCTAACTCATGCCGTCACTAGCGCAACAGCCGAGAGCTGGAACACCTACCCGAGACGGCATTCGCCACCTCGGAGAGACCGCACACGCAGGACACCGTTGTGGCCGTGAGACTCGCTCGACAACGGCTGGATCGTTGACCTCGCCTTTGTATCGCAGCAATCCCATCGAGACGCCGTTGTTAGGGGGAGGCATGATTGACACCTTGAAAGCTGTCCCTGTAGACGCTCTCATGCGCATGCATGCGTGCTTACGATTTCGTAGCGTGAACGACACGCTTCTCTTGCAAGAACATGGCACCCTTCCATCGCCCTCACAAAGCCTCTGAATGGCTATTGCAAAGATGCATAGCGGTACCGATCACGATACGGGGCAAGACAAACTCTGATACTGTTGCTACTGCTACTCTTGCTACTGGATGGCTGCTTGCGAAGACACCACGATGACACTGAAAACGGATACTGAATGGACCGGGCTTAGACCTGCTGAGGTCGGACCGCGATCTTGAGGGCACCCCGGGTGGCCATCTTGTCGAGGGCGCCCTGGTAGTCCTTGAGGGGGAAGACGTCGGTGCTGCGTGTCAGCCGAAGAAAGCGACGATTCGCATGGCGGGACCTACACCATGCCCGTCGTCCTGATCTTTCCGCTGTCGAGGAGCTCGATGGCCCGCGGGAAGCAGTACGTCTGCGAGAACGATCCGATGATGCTGCCGGTGAGTCACTGTTCATTCTTCCCATCGACGCTTGCGCGGGACTCACTTGATCTCGTCCAGGAAGATTTTGGTCGGCGACCAGGTGACTCGGGCGTCGTCGGCGTACACTCCGTACACGAGCAGCGTTCCGCCTCGGGCGACGTAGTTGATCGCGTCGTTGACAATCTTCTGGACACCCGTGCACTCGACAACGACGTCGAAGCCGTCTGCCCGTCAGCGAACTGCCCCGTCAGAGTCGCCGTGTCCACATACACGGGTTGTCCTTCTTGATCTGGGCCCACTGGGCATCGGCGTTCTCCCGCTCGAGATCAATGTACGCATCGGCCGCTTCGACCTTTCGCGCAATGTCCATCTTGATACCCTTGTTGGCGGCGATGGTGATGTGTGACGCTCCTCCCATCTGGCATTAGCATCTGCGCTGCCACCACGGTCCGGGGACGCACCTTGATGAGCTGAGCGAGGATGAGACCGGTGGGGCCCGCACCGATCAAGAGCACCTTGGCACCGAACGGCAGCTTGAGCTTGTCCATTCCGTGGATGGCGCAAGACGCCGGCTCGAGCAGTGTGGCCTCCTCGTCCGTGAGGTTCTTGATCTTGTAGCACTTGGAGAAGTTGCTGTCGTCAACGCCACCTTCCAACCAAGATCCGGCATGGTAACGCACTACTTGATGTACTCGGCGAAGCCGCCGTCTCGCGCGACACCCGCCGGGGCAAAGTGCTCACAGAAGAGCTCCTGGCCTTTTCGGCAGTAGTGGCAGTAGCTACAGGTCTCTGCACATCAAGCTCCGGCCGGCAAATGAGACCGTCGCGAGCTCACCTCCGACATCGGCAGCGACTCGGTCGCCCTTGGAGAAGCCAGAGACTTTGGAGCCCATGTCGACCACGGTTCCGACGGCCTCGTGTCCGGGGATGAGCTGGGGTCAGCCCGAGGAACAAGTTGGGTGATCTAAGCCGACTCACCGGGAACTTGGCGATGAACTCTCCCTCGTGGATGTGAGCCTGTCATCAGCCCCGCGTCGATACAGCAGAGGGGTAGCTTACGTCGGTTCCGCAGACACCGCAGATGTCCACTGGGGATCAGCTGCCGACGGCAAGTACTTGAAGACGTCCGACTCACCCTTGAGCAGGAGCTCATCGTCGGCGATGGTCGGGATGGGGACCTTCCTGATGTCGAACTCTCGGGGCTGGGGGTGAGCCATGCGCCACAGGCCATGATGCTGCCCAAACTCACAGCGCTGTAGTAGAGCGCGTTCATTTCTCCGGTGATGGCCATGTTGGATATATAAGATAACTGGGATCAGCGGGGGCGCGACGGGACCACAGTCGACTCTTTATCGTCTCCGGGGGTTTGGCGGAGGACAGCCACGTAGAGCTGTGCCCTGCACAATCCGTGTAGGATCCGGCATGACTCCGAGGGGCCGGCACAAGCAGGTCACAACCGGGACGAAACAGCCAAGCAATGATCGGACCCCTCCTGATCAGGGGGTATCATCCACATCGCGCCCTTGCCCACTCCAGTCCCTCTCGACGACGCGTGAAGGGGGTGAAACTCACAATGTATTTCTACACAAGGTATATGCTACAGATGAAGACAGAGAGGAAGACCGACCACCTCCCCGTCGTCCTATTCGAGTTGGCCCATGCACGGCCACCCTCACTCACCCTCATTTCGCGACGACCATTCCTTCGTCGACCGACCAGCAATCCAGCCAGCCGCACTTTTCCCCTAGAGAAAAGCGAAAGTGACGTAGAAATAACGCGACCGACCCCTGGAAAGGTTACTTGACCCTGTATGCATGAGATATCGACTGCCGCTTTCCGCGTGCCTCGGGGAGCGGTCGAGCCGACCCGGCGGAAGCATTTGCCAGTTTTCAGGGCTGAGAACGATGTCGCCGCCGCCTCTGATGTCAGGTCTGAGATCCCCAAACGACTGCAGCTCTCGGCGTTCCAGCTTAAAGCACGATGCAGCCACTTTGGTTCCGCTCCGACAAAGCGCCGCGGTGAGACCGTCTGCGCATGTGTGCCCCGTGTGTGCTTTCATTTGTATGGGCCTCCAACTAGGGGTCGGCGAGGCAAACGCTAGAGTAGCCGAAGATCGTCTCGCGGTTCATGTTGAATCAGAACTATGCCGGAAATCCAGTCTTGCGATTCAGACAATTGTGGGGAAGGTCGGGTCGCCACAGCACTAAGCCATCTCTACGGCAGAAGCGAAAACGGCCACGGCATCACCAGCGCCTTGAGTCGAGCGACATGACTTGGGTCCCCGGCACTGCGCACTGATCTCGTCGGAGGCTCCTATCCAGAACGAGCAAGCAAAGATACATCACAATCGCGCATCGCCCTACACAGAGAATCC
>Ga0308170_10005004_pt1 | contig 10261 bp, 9 predicted proteins | sample PhyBR2_2_FD_202136 | JGI IMG/M metagenome (GOLD analysis project Ga0308170, IMG submission 202136) | Phyllosphere microbial communities from UC Gill Tract Community Farm, Albany, California, United States - DLSLSB.R2 | ecosystem: Host-associated > Plants > Phyllosphere > Unclassified | place... | reverse complement strand
AGGGGGAGAGGGAGAGGGAGGTGGGACGCACGATGTAGAGCTCCTCCATGCGCAGCATCGCGATGGCGTCCTCGACGGCAAACCCGGTGCAGTACGCAGACATGAAGTCGGCGGCGCGCGTGAGAGAGGACGGGTGCGGCGTGTGCTTCGAGGTCTGCGCACGAGCGGGAAGGAGTCAGCGCTCCTGCTCGGCCTCTCCTCCGCCGTGCACAGGCAGCGACGTCTACAGAGAGAGGAGGGGACGCACCTTCATCTCGATCTGGCGCTTGTGGACGTTCATGCGGACCTGGAGGCCGCACTCCTCGACCAAGGGCGTGTAGATCTTGATCCAGTCGCGCTTGAGGGGCGTCATGCGGTGCGGCGGGATCGCAATCTTGCGCCGCTGAGTGAGGCCCGCCTGGTTGTGGTTCTTGACGGGCGCGAACGAGAGCGAGTTGGGGTCGGCAGCGGCGGCGGCGGCCGCCTCGAGCTGGGCAATGGGCGTCCTCGTGACGGGGACGGGCAGCTGCGACGGGTCGATCATGACGGCGTCGTCGGCGTCGTCGACGTCGTCGTCCTGCTGAGCGTCCATGGCCGCGTCTGCGTCGCCCGAGGCGGCGCTCCCGACCTTGCGGCTCGGCTCGACGCCGGCGTCGAGCGGGATGCGCTCGATGTCGGCCATGAGGTCGTCGGCGTCGTCCTGGCCGGCCGGCTGGGTGCTGAGGAGGTGGGGTGCGCCGCTGGCGGTGGCCTTGCCCTTGCCCTTGGCCTTCTTGGTCGAGGTCGAGGTGGTCGGCTTGGAGGCGGCCTGGCGGGCGAGGCGCTTGCTCTTGGCGTTGACGGCGGACGCGGGGAGGAACTCGTCGGACGACATGGCTGGCTGGTGCTCTGCTGCGTGGCTCGGGGTGCTGGCGAGGCGAGCGAGAGCTGTGGGGAGATGAGGCGACAGCGGCGAGGCCGTCTCGAGCTCAACCAGCGGGCGGTGCACAGCCGTCTCGCTTCTCGGCAACCCTCTCTACAGGCAACTGTGGTGCACGCAAGCTGTTCTCATGACATGTTACTCGAGTTGAGCTACGCAAGAAGGAGACAGCTGGGAGCGAGAAGGGCTGCGGCAGGACGACGGCGGCCGAAAAACGAAGGGAGGACGACAACAACAGCTGGTAGACTCTCGACCGTCGTACGACTGCTCGATGTGCTCTGGAGGACGAGAGAGGCGCGAGGCCGTCAAAGAGGCGTGCCGAGGGTCGAGGAGGGCGGAAGGAGCGGAAAGTCCCACGGTCGAGGGACGAGCGCCTGCGCGCGTTCAGCTCAAGGTCAGCGCTCACTCGAGCGTCGGGGGAAGATAAGGGAGAAGCACGCACGACGGGAAGGAGCCAAGTTGCGGCGAGCACGACGCCCTCTCCTGCGCGGCGTCGAGATGTCAACCGGCGGTCCGAGCGAGCACGCGAGTGAGCAAGAGAGACGAAGCGCGCCTCGGTTCTGCGCCTTGATGGCCTGCCACTCCATGTCGCAGTACGACGAGATGTAGCGCACGAACGGCGCGAGCTCGGGTGCCCCTGCGCGAGCGAGAGAGTGGATGTCAAGGTGCGCTCGAGCCGCCTGATCGGCTCGAGCCGAGGACGAGGAGAGAAAGGACGCACCGCCGGCGAGCGTGAAGGCTTGGAGGAAGGTGAAGAAGGACGACTGGACCGAGGCGACCGACGAGAGGGTGCGGATCGCAGGCGGCGGGAGGGCAATCTCGAAGCCCCACCAGTCTGTTGCGGCGCGCTCGACAGGGGTCAGCTCTCCTGTGCGCCTTCTCCTTGGCGGTCCAGAGAGGAGAGAGAGAGAGCTCGACGCACAGATGAGCACCGACACACGGTCCTGCGGCAGGCCGTACACGCCCTCGTGCGCGCCGCTCTTCTCGACGAGCGCGCCCGACACGTCGGCAAGGAGCTCGAACGCGCCCGACTTGGCGCCGGCGAGGCCACCGAGCGCACCGGGCGACATGGGCGGGAGGTCGGCGCCGAAGGAGACGAGGCGGACGGTCGGGTCGGGGCGAGGCGGAGAGGGCGGGGAGGGAGGGGAGGAGGTCGGGGCGACGGCGGGAGGGACGCGCTCGGCCTCGAAGATGGGCGCGAGAGCGTACGCGCGAACGACCTTGCGCAACGCCGGCCTCGCGCCGGCCTGCTCGTCGAGGACGAGGACGCACGAGGACGACGGCGCCGACGGCTCGTCGAGCGGGACCTCGAGCCGCTTCAGGTCGGCGACGATGGCGCGCGCCTTGTCGGCCTTGACGAGGTCGGCCTTGAGCTTCTTGAGCGCCTTGGGCTTGACGTGCGGTACGGCACGGCACTCATGGCCGTGCGAGCCGTGCGCGTCCTCCTCCTCAAGACCCTTCCTCGCTCGCACGCCCTGCGCATGCGCCTGCTGCACCTGGGGCCCGGCGACGCTTACGCTCGACAGCGTCCGCGAGACGACTGCGTCCGTTTGCGCCGCCCACCGGGCGCTGCTGCTGCTCGGCGACGACTCGAGCGAAAGGACCCGTGCCCTCGAGCGGGCCTGCGCCGGCTCTGGAACGACGCCGGTGATGAGGGCGCACAGCACGCGCGCTTGATGGCCGATCGGACGCTCGTCGTCGACGTGCCCGGCATGCCCTTCTGCTGAGCGGGGCGAAAGGCGGCGGCGGAGGAGGGGGAGGTCGAGGGAGAAGCGCTTGCGCGCTGCGGGTGGGTGTCGAGTGCTGCGGCTGGGCGGCGAGCCGGTCGGAGGCGGGTCGAGGGTCGTTATGAGCTGGCTGGAGGGCGGGCTTGAGGATGAGGGCGCGGGCTGAGCGAGAGCGACAGGTGCAGAGGCGCTCGGCGGTGCGGCGGGAGAGGCGGCCATCTCGAGCAGCCCCGGTGCGCGGCAACGAGGTGCAAGAGCAAGCAGAGCAGAGAGCTTGTACGGCGGCTCCAGCCCATTGAGCGAGCCGGGCGGGTCGTGCGGGCTCATCAGCTCCGGGCGAGAGTCGCTCGAGGTTCAAGTCCTCGCCCCACCGCTCTCGCCGCGCTGAAGAGCGTGCGCATGCTGTACCTCTTCCAACAGCTCGACTGTACCGCCCACGCTTGTGCAGCATGGCCGCCCGTCGCGTGCTCGCCACGGCAGCCTCCTCCTCGCCCGACTTCGCCTGGTCCTCGGCGAGCGCAGGCAACGCGCAGTGCTGGGGCAGGCTCGCTCGCCGGTGCAGCAGGGTACAGGTGTAGCCACGCTGCGCAGGAGTGCGTCCAGCCGAGCTAGCGGAGCGGTGGAGGCGAACCCGGCCGTCGTCGTCCTCGTCGCTCCGACCATCCTGTGGACCTCTCCCTCTCGTCCGGCCAGCCTTCCAGCCACTCGATTCGGCCCTTCAGCCTGCGCACCTACGACCTGCACCTCCTGCCACAGCCCCCCATCCTCGACTCGGCACCCCCTCCCCTCCTCCGCCTCGCCTCGACCCTCGCGCCGCCGCCCGGCTCTTCCGCCTCGCCCTATCGCACAGCCCGGCCCGCCATCCAGTCGAGCCTGCACGATCCAGCACGCTGCGCAGCCGAGCGAGCCGGTACAATGGGCCCGCCTCGCTCGCGATCGCACGTCTCGGCCGACTCGCTCGCAGGGCGACGAGCTCCTCCCGGACTCTGCTTCCTTGGCGGCATCTCGCCCCGCGCCGCGAGCCCTTCGTCGTCTTTGTACGGTGGGCCGCCGCGGCGCCGGCTCGCTATCGCAGAGTCGCCCGAGCCGCGTCCGGGCCTCACTCGCCCGCTCGCCGCTTTGTCCCCGCTCCGCTCAGCTATCTCGCCTCTCTCCCTCCGCCCCTCAGCGCCTATCTCGCCTACGCCCTTCTTCGCACCCTTCCACGAACGACGACGATGAACTGGCGCAAGTACACGACGCTGCGAGGGTGGGAGGTCCCCCTCGAGCCATCGACGGTTGCGCCGGCCAAAGGCGGGCGATGGAGCAACGCCGACATGGACCCGGTCCCCGAGGACAAGCAGGTGTGGAGGTGGTTCTCGTTCGTGAGCATGTGGGTGTCGGACGGGTTCTCGTACGTCGAGTTTCCCTCGCCGTCGTGGTCGTCGTCGCTCGTCGGTCACGCACTGACCCTCTCTCCCGCGCAGGCCCTCGACGCTGCAGCTCGCCGGCGCGATGATCTCACTCGGACTCTCGTGGAAGCAGGCCATCGGCGCCGTCCTCCTCGGCAACGTCCTGATCTCGTGGTGCTGCTTCTTCAAGTGCGTCCCCCTCCTCCTCCTCCCTCCTCCCTCACAGGTGCTGACTCCTCCTTCCACAGCGGCTGGATCGCGGCCTACCTGCACACGCCTTTCTCTGTCAACGTCCGAATGAGCTTCGGGTTTTGGTTCAGGTGCGTCGTCCCCCCTCCCGGCTGCCGAGACGAGGCGACGAGCAGGACTGACTCGGCCTTCCCTGGACGCAGCTACTTCGCCATCGTCACTCGACTCATCCTCGCACTCATCTACACCGGCACTAAGAGCTACACTTCGGCGCTCGCGACCTACCAGTGCATCCGCGCCATCTGGCCCCAGTGTGCGTCCTCTTCCTCTCCCTCTTGCTCGCACTCGCCCCTCCAGCTCTCGATAGCTGACGCCTCTCGATGCAACAGTCGCTCGCATGGAGAACAAGCTCCCAGCCTCGGCCGGCATCACGAGCAACGTCATGCTCGCCTACTTCGTCTTCTTCTCGATCCAGCTCCCGCTCATGATGGTCTCGCCGGCCAAGCTGCGATACCTGTTCACGTTCAAATCGATCGTCGGGCCCATCGCCGGCTTTGCGTGTATGGGCTACTACGTGCGCAAGTCGGGCGGGTACCTCTGTGCGTCGCCGCCCTCTCCCTCTCGTGCGCTCGAGCCGCTCTCGAGCGAGACGTGCTGTCGCGGACGCCCTGCCTGACCTAGCTTCTCTCTCTTGCATCTATAGACGGCGGCGACCCTACTGCGTCCGGCAGCACCATCGGCTGGGCGTTCATGGCCGCGCTCAACTCGGCCGTCGGCAGCTACTCGACCCTGTCCCTCAACATTGGCGACTTTACGCGCTACGCCAAGCGCCCGCGCGACCAGTTCGCCCAGGTCCTCGTCATCCCCGTGTGCTTTACGGCAACGGCGCTCATGGGCGTCGCGATCGCGTCGGGCGGGTACAAGGTGCACGGCCTCGCCAAGATCCAGTTCGACCCGACGCGCCTCATGAACAACTGGAGCACGGACTCGGGCCTCGAGCGGGCGGGACTCTTCTTCTTCGGCTTCGCGATGGCGCTGTCCAACCTCGGCTCGAACAGTGCGTCCCCTCTCTGCGCCCCTCCTTCCTCCCAGGCTCGGCGGCGGCTGACCTTCTCAAACTCGCTCGCGCGCAGTCTCGGCCAACACGATCAGCGGCGCCAACGACTTCTGCTCCCTGTGCGTCCCTCGAGGCGCTGCTCGACGAGCGAGCGCGCCGCTGACTCAAGCCCGCGCGCAGCTTTCCTCGCTACCTCAACATCCGCCGCGGCTCGTTCCTCATGGGCGTCATCGGCTGCTGGGCCTGCGCGCCGTGGAAGCTCCTCGCAACCGCGCAGTCGTTCTTGACCCTGCTCGGCGGCTACACAATCATCTCGGCGCCGGTCTGGGGTGCGTCGTCCCTCCTCTCCTCTCCTCGTCTCGTCGAGCTTCTCGACCATGGTCTCTCTCGGTCGTTGACGCTCGAGCACTCGCTCTCTCGCTCGCAGCCATCATGGTGTCGGACTTCTTCTGGGTCAAGAAGCAGCGCGTCGACGTGCCGGCCTTGTACGACCCGCACGGACGCTACCGCTAGTGCGTCCTCGCTCTCCTCTCTTCCCTTCGGCTCCGGCCTCGCTCTCATAGGCACGAGCACATCAGCTGACTTGAGCGGTACCCCTGCAGCAACCGCTTCGGCACCAACTGGCGCGTCCTCGCGACCCTCTGCACCGTTGTCCCGCCCGAGATTCCGGGCCTCCTCCACGCCATCTCGAGCGACATCGCCCTCCCTCTCGGCAACCAGCGCTTCTACCGCGTCACGTGGCTCTTTGGCACCGTCTCGGGCCTCATGTGCGTCCTCTTATCCCTCCTCTCGGTCGCATCGAGCCAGCTCGAGTCGAGGCTGATCCTGCCCGACTCGCCGCCCGCAGCATCTACCCGCTCCTCAACTACCTCTTCCCGCACCGCGGCACGCTCATCGCCGAGATGATCTGGACGACCGAAGGTCCGAGCAGCGAAGTAGAGGCGACGAGCCACGACGAGGAGAAGAGCGTCGGCAAGGACGACGACCTCCTGCAGGCGGGCGTGCTGCCGGTCGCAGAGCTGCGGTGAGCGCGCTTTCTTTTCTTCTGTATGTGTAGAGCGGGTCGCAGGGAGTGCAACGCGGCCCGCGCGCTGTCTCGAGCGTCGAGTGCGCCTCGCGAGCTGGAGTGGCTCGAGAGTCGCTTCGTCGCCGGACTTGAGTCTCCGGGCTGGGGTTTTTCGTGCGCCTTCACGAGCATGTTACAGAGAGTGCTCTGCTGCTCGAGAGGGACGAAGAGCGAGTGCGATAAGGCGTGTCCGTTGACCCCGATCTCGGGCTGTCGGCTCGGCGACGGCGCTCGCTCCTTGACCTCTCTCCTTCTCTCACCTCACCTCCAGCACCGCCATGCACTCGCGCACAGCTACCGCTCGCCTGCTCCACACGACCGCCCGCAGCCACGCCCGCCTCCTCAACCCGTCCACCTCGGTCTCGCCCGACCACGGTCGCGCGACGGCACCTCCCCCGCCAGCTCCTGTGTGGAAGCCCTCGTCCGCCCGCACACCTCGCCCACCAGCCGCGCCGGCTCCGAGCGCGACCCACAAGGGCCCGCTGCGCCCCGACCGCGAGGCGCAAGCCCTCCTCGCCCGCCTCGGCTCGTCCTCCCCCACACCTCCACCCGCACCGCTCCGAGCAGCCACCTCGCGCGCGCACGACACGACCGCCGCCGCCGCTGCCGCACGGCGCGAGGCCGACCTCGAGCGCGCCGTCACGCTCGACCTGTTCCTCCTGCGCACGCTCGCCCAGCTGTCGGAGCGCGGCGCCCGTCGCGGCGGCGCAGGTCCGGGCCCGGGCATCGACCTGCACACGCTGCTGCGGCAGCACCGCGAGCGAGAGGGCAGGGTCCTGAGCGACGCGACGCTCAGCTATGAGCCTACGCCCGGGCCGGCGAGGCGGGTGCGGCTCGATGGGCGGGCGGGGTCGGCGAGCGGCGAGACGGGCGGCGTCGAGGAGCAGGATGGGACGGTCGTCGTCGCGCATGTGCTCGGCGGCAAGGACCCGAAGGTGAGTGTTTGCTCGGGCTTTGCGCTCGGCAAGTCGGCCGGCGGCGAGGGGCAGCTCATCCTCACTGCGGCGCACACGCTCGAGTCGGTACGTCCTTCGCTCCTCCTTCTCACTAATGTCCAGCTCGAGCCGCCGCTGACTCTCTCTCTCTGCACATCCGCTCGCAGCTGCAGAAGACTCTGCACGGCTCGGACCCCACGGTTCCCTCGGCGACGCTCGTCCTCGCCTCGTCGGGCCACGTCTACACCTGCTCGTCGCTCGCCTCGTCCTCGTCCTCGGCCGACGTCCTCCTCCTGCGCCTCTCCGCCTCGCCAATCAACGCCTCGTCGACGACGCCCACCCCTCGGCTGCGCACCCTCCCCATCAACCCCTACCCGCCCCCGCCCTCGTCCCAGGTCGCCCTCCACACCTACATCAACCCGCTCTCGCGCCTGCAGCGCAAGCTCGCGCGCGAGCCCGAGCGCGCGTGGACGACGGGCCGGATCGCCGAGTACAAGGACGGGATGGGCAGGACGGCCGAGGTCGGCACGTACGACGAGCTCGCCGCCATGTGGCTCGACTGCCGCCCGACCGAGGGGAGCAGCGGCGGGCCCGTCGTCGAGTGCGAGTCCGGCAGCGTCGTCGGCGTCACTCGAGGTGCGTCCCTCTCCCCTCTCTCTCTCGAGTCTGCGGGCGACGAGCGAGCGCTGATCTCGGGCTCGTCCTTCGCGCGCAGGCTCGACGCATGCACACGGCGAGCGCGGCGCGTACGGCTTTGCGACGCCGGCCGAGCGCATCTTTGAGCTGTTCGAGCTGCCCGGGTTCAAGACGACGGCCGAGCGCGAGGCCGACAAGCTCAAGCAGACGGCGGCGACGGCGGCGGCGAGTGCGGGTCCGAGCGCCAGTCGCGGAGGGCAGGAGGGTCAGGCCAAGTGAGGGAGCGATGGCTGTTGTACAGGGCTCGTCACGTGTGTCTAGACTGCTACTCTATTTGTTGCTCTCCTCGTCGTGAGCAGAGAGAGCTGCGCCGAGGTCGACCTTCGCAAGTTGGGAGCGAGCGAGTTGCGCGTGCGAGCTCGGTACTTGCGAGTGACGACTCGTGGATCGCCCTGTGGTCGCAGATCTGTGTGACCTGCGGGGAGCGGAGTCGGTAACCGTGTGGCGGTGAAAGGCGCTGACGCCTCGAGAGCTTGGCCCCGCCTCGCCGCCCTCGCGCCCGCCCTTCTCCCTCTCTCTCCCGCCCTTCACCCAGCACATCCACGCCGTCAAGTACAGCAAGCATGTTCACCCTCAACCGCTGGTGAGCCTCCTCTCCCCTCTCAGCCCCTCCCCTCTCGGTCGCTCGACGGCCTCCCGTTGGCTGCGCGGCCGCCTCATCACGCCGCCGATCCATCGCCCCCTCGTGCTCGTCGCTGACTGCGCCATGCCCCCCGTCTGCAGGAAGGAGAACCTCCCCCTCAAGGTGAGCGACCCTGTCCTGTACTCGCCCGGCTGCTGCGTCCTCGTCGCCGTTGCAGCGGGACGGCGAGGCCGGGCTCGCCTCCGCGTCCCCACATGACCCTCGAGCGGCGAGCTGACCCTCTCGCTCCTGCGTGCAGATCGTCAACGTCCTCGTGTTTGCGTTTTTGTTTGGCAGCAACACCTACGGGTCCGTACTCCTCTTCTCGCCGGAGCAGGCCGCCATCGCCGCCGGCCGCTCCTCCTCGCCCGGCGCACGTTTGGCTCACTCTCGCTCTCTTCCCTGCGCTCGCAGCTCGTTCACGCCCCACCACACTGGCCGCGAGACGTACTTCACGCCGGCCGCCTGGGTCTTCAACGTCTGGACCATCATGTGCGTCTCCTCTTCCGCCTCGGCTCTCGCTCTCGGGCGGCGCCTCAAGGCTGCGTTCTTGAGCCGTCGCCCTAGTGGATCGGGCCCAGACGGACAAGGACGCTGACGACGTCTCCGGAACAGCAACTTCCTCCTCCTCTGCTACGTCGGGTACCAGTTCTTCGACAACTCGCGCACCGCCGTCGACGCCATCGGCTGGCGCTTTGCCCTGATCGCCGTCACGAACGCCATCTACGTGAGTCTCAGCCCTTCTGCGCACTGCTACTCCTGCGGAGGGCGCCCTCGGGCGCGACTCGAGACAGAGCCTGAGCTGACACGGCTTCTTTCACGCTCGCAGGTCCACGTCTGGGTGACGCGCCACTACATCGTCGCCTTCATCTTCTCGCTCCTCCTCGCGTCGGTCATCAGCACGGCGTACTACTCGCTCACGGCGCACTACGGCGCCCAGACGATCGGCGACGTCCTCTTCGTCCACCTGCCGTTCTCGCTCTGGCACGCGTGGAGCATCGTCCTCGTCTTCATCTCGGGCTTTGCGCTCTTCACCCAGTGCGTGCCTCCTCCTGCGTCCTACTGCTTCGATGGGACAGCGACTGACTCGTCCCTCCTCAACCTGCAGCTCGCACCGCCACCACCCGTCGACCATCTCGATCATCCTCGTCGTCGTCGCCGAGGCTTTCCTCACCCTCACCGCGGTCGGCTACGCCTTCCGCTCGCGCGAGGGCGACGTTGCCGGCTCGGCCGTCCTCTTCGCGACCCTCCTCGGCATCTACATGGAGCAGCCGAACCAGGTCATCCGCTACTGCGCCCTCGCCGGCGCCATCATCAGCGGCCTCGCCATCGTCAAGAGCCTGTACTTCACGGTCGTCTCGCGCGACCGCGGCGTGTCGCTCGGCTCGGACGACGAGCGCCGCCCGCTCGTCGCGTAAGCGCGAGCGTGCAGCTCCTACCTCCTCCTTGACTCGATCCGCCTCTCCTCCCACCTCGCCCTCGCAACCCTATCCCCCTCGAGCGCTCCTCAACTACACCCTACGTCTCTCTCACCTAGTTGGACAGCCGGACGTCCTCCCTCCCCGCCCTTCCCACCCTTGTCAGTACCCCTCCTCCCCCTCCTCCCTTCTCCCTTTCTGCGTCCGGCTCTTGCTTGTCTCCCCCTCTCCGTTCTCACGACACGAAGCAGTTTGCAATCCG
>Ga0308170_10005002_pt1 | contig 10264 bp, 7 predicted proteins | sample PhyBR2_2_FD_202136 | JGI IMG/M metagenome (GOLD analysis project Ga0308170, IMG submission 202136) | Phyllosphere microbial communities from UC Gill Tract Community Farm, Albany, California, United States - DLSLSB.R2 | ecosystem: Host-associated > Plants > Phyllosphere > Unclassified | place... | reverse complement strand
GCACACTGTGATCGATAACGCAAACAACAAAGAACGACACTACAGGAGACAACAGCATGAAAAAACGTGCATCCCTCGCACTGATTGCCGCGGCCGCGCTCAGCATGACTTTGCCTGCGCAAGCCGCGGGCCAGGACAGCATCAAGGTCGGGCTGATCGCACCCTTTTCCGGACCGTTTGCCGACTACGGCAAGCAGATGGAAGGCGGGATCAAGGCCTATATGGCGCAACATGGCGGCACCGTCGCCGGCAAGAAAATCGAGCTCATCGTCAAGGACTCGACCGGGCCCGCGCCCGAGATCGCCAAGCGCCTGGCCCAGGAGCTCGTCGTGCGCGACAAGGTCGATTTCCTGGCCGGCTTCGGCCTGACGCCCGAAGCACTGGCCGTCGCACCGCTGGCCGAGCAGGCCAAAAAGCCGATGATCATCATGAATGCGGCCAGTTCCGTCATCACGACGAAGTCGAACTACATCGCCCGCGTATCGATGACGCTGCCACAAAGCTCGGCGCCAATGGCGACCTGGGCCTTGAAGAACAAGATCCGCAACGTGGTCACGCTGGTCGCCGATTACGCGCCCGGTATCGACGCCGAAACGGCGTTCAAGGCGACCCTGGCCGCAGGGGGCGGCAAGGTCGTGGAAGCGATCCGCGTACCGCTGAAAAATCCCGATTTCGCGCCCTACATCCAGCGCATCAAGGACGCCAAACCTGACGCGGTCTTCGTCTTCGTACCGCCCGGCGAGCACACCATCGCCTTCATGAAGGGCTACCGCGAGCGCGGGCTGGCCGAAGCGGGTATCAAGGTGATCGGCACGGGCGACCTGACGGACGACCACATGCTGGCGGCGATGGGCGACGCGACGCTGGGCGTGATCACCACCTTCCACTATTCGGCGGCCCATAAATCGCCCGAAAATGCCGCATTCCTGAAGAGTTTTACAAGCGCCAACCCTGGCGCTGGCCGGCCCAATTTCATGGCCGTCGGCGGCTACGACGGCATGGCGGCGATCTACGAGGTGGCGCGCAAGCTGAACGGCAAGATCGACGGCGACAAGGCGATGGCGGTCCTGAAGGGCATGAAGCTGAACAGTCCGCGTGGCCCGATCATGCTCGACCCGGCCACGCGCGACGTGGTCCAGACGGAATACGTGCGCCGGGTCGAGAAAGTTGACGGCGAGCTGTTCAACATCGAGTTCGACCAGTTCCCGAACCAGAAGGATCCGGGAAAACCCTGACAGGCGGCCATCACGAGGGATAGTACGCGCTCATGCTCGCCGTGCTCCCGCCATCCTCGCCGCTGGCAAACAGCGCGGCCACCATCTGCCGCAGCCAGCGGTTCGAGACGTCGGCATGATAGCGTTCGTGCCAGTGCTGCTTGACCTGGTAGCTGGGCAGGTCCACCGGGATCGCCAGGAAACGGACCGCTTCGCTGCCGGCCATCGTGCTCGCATAGCGCAAGGGGACGATGGCCAGCAGCTCGGTCTGCGCCACGATGGACGCCACGCCCAGGAAGCTGGGCAGGTTCAGCACCACGGTGCGCTCGATCTCCGCGCGCGCCAGCACTTTGTCGACGATCGCATGGCCGGTGCCGGAGGTCCGTACGCGTACATGTCCCTCCTGCCGCAAATTCTCGACGGTGAGCGCGGCGCCCACGCGCGGATGCGACTTCGCGGCCAGGCAGACGAACTGCTGGTCGAACAGCTTTTGCTGGTAGAAGCCCGCCTCGAGGTGCGGCATGAAACCGACCGCCAGGTCGACCGTGCCATCGGCAAGTTCCGCGGGCGTGTCGGGGGAAATCCGCGATATCTCGAGATGAATGCCGGGAGCGATACCGCGCAAGTGGTTCAGCATGCGCGGCAGGAGCACGATCTCGCTGATGTCGGTCATGCAGATCCGGAACAGGCGCGCGCTGGCGGCGGGGTCGAATACCGGCTGGTCGGCCAGCGCATGCTGGAGCGCCATGATCGCGCGGCGTACGTCCGCGATCGCGTTCTGCGCGCGTGGCGTGGGCACCATGCCCCTGGCGGTACGGCTGAACAGCTGGTCGTTGAAATGCCCGCGCAGCTTGCCCAGGGCCAGGCTGACGCTCGACTGCGGCAGGCCCAGGTTCAGGGCGGCCCGGGTGACGTTCCCCGTTTTGAAGATCTCGTCGAAGACCAGCAACAGCTCCAGGTCGAATCGCTTCATCGGTCACCCATTATTGAAAATACTGATTATAGCAATCAATAATGATCGGTTTCCAACATACTCGTTTTCCGTCAAAGTGCTTTTCAACACAACACACTGCACCAGCAGCTTTCAGGAGACAAATCATGCAATTCCATCTCGACGGATTTCGCCCCGGTGACCCCCACCTTCATCCCGCTTCGCCGCTCGCCCGGCCGCACACCGACGCCGCGCCCGCAGAGGTGGACGTACTCATCGTCGGCTGCGGCCCCGCCGGCCTGACGCTGGCGGCGCAACTGGCGGCCTTCCCGGAGATCCGCACGGCGATCGTCGAGCAGAAGGACGGTCCGCTGGAGAAAGGCCAGGCCGACGGCATCGCCTGCCGCACGATGGAAATGTTCGAGGCTTTCGACTTCGCCGGGCGCGTGCTGCAGGAGGCCTGCTGGATCAACGAAGTCACCTTCTGGAAACCCGACGAGAAGAACCCGCAGCACATCGTGCGCCATGGCCGGGTGCAGGACACCGAGGACGGTTTGTCGGAATTCCCGCATGTGGTGCTCAACCAGGCGCGGGTCCATGATCTCTACCTCGAGACCATGCGCAATTCGCCCAGCCGGCTGGAACCCCATTACGCGCGCAAGCTGGTCGACGTTGCGGTGGACGAGACGGCCGATGACTATCCGGTGACGGTGACGCTCGAGCGCACCGACGCCGCGCATGCCGGCCAGCGCGAGACCGTGCGTGCACGCTATGTCGTCGGCTGCGACGGCGCCCGCAGCGCCACGCGCGCCGCCATCGGCCGCGAACTGGTGGGCGAGGCCGCGCACCAGGCCTGGGGCGTGATGGACGTGCTGGCCGTGACCGACTTCCCCGACATGCGCTACAAGGTCGCCATCCAGTCCGGCGCAGGCAGCCTCCTGATCATCCCGCGCGAGGGCGGCTACCTGACGCGCCTGTACGTGGAGATGGACAAGCTGGGCGAGGACGAACGCGTGTCGCAGCGCCAGCTCACCGCCGAGAAGCTGATTGAGGCGGCGCAGCGCATTTTCCACCCCCACACGCTGGACGTGAAGGAAGTGGCCTGGTGGTCGGTGTACGAAATCGGCCAGCGCATCTGCGACAAATACGACGACGTGGCGGCAGGCGAGGAGGGCGGCCGGCCGCCGCGCGTGTTCATCGCCGGCGACGCCTGCCACACCCACAGTCCCAAGGCTGGCCAGGGCATGAATTGCTCGATGCAGGACGCGTTCAACCTGGGCTGGAAGCTGGCGGCCGTCCTGCGCGGGCAATGCCCGCCTTCGCTCCTGCACAGCTACAACGCCGAGCGCCAGGCAGTCGGCAAGCAGTTGATCGACTTCGACACCGAGTGGGCGAAGATGATCAGCGAAAAACCGGCGGATGGCGCCGGCGGTGGCCTCGACCCCAAGGAATTCCAACAGTATTTCGAGCGGCACCAGCGCTTCACCGCCGGCATGGGCACACACTACACCCCATCGCTCCTCTGCGGCGACGGCACCCACCAGGCCCTGGCCACCGGCTTCGAAGTGGGCACGCGTTTCCACTCGGCCGAAGTGCTGCGCATCAGCGACGCCAAAGTGGTCCAGCTGGGCCATGCCGGCAAGGCCGACGGCCGCTGGCGCCTCTACGCCTTTGCCGGCAAGGACGACGCCGTCGACGACACGGGCGGCGTGCGCGCGCTGTGCCGCTTCCTCGAGGAGGCACCCACGTCGCCGGTGCGAAAGTACACGGCCGCGGGCCAGGATCCTGACGCGGTATTCGACCTGCGTGCCGTCTTCCAGGACAGCCACGCCGACCTGGACATCCAGGCCATGCCGCCCCTGCTATGGCCGCGCAAAGGGCGCCACGGCCTGCACGATTACGAAAAGGTCTTCAGCGCCAGGCTCAAACACGGCGCGGACATCTTCGACCTGCGCGGCGTGGACCGCGGGCAGGGTGCGCTGGTGGTCGTGCGCCCCGACCAGTATGTCGCCCTTGTCTTGCCCCTGGATGCGCACCAGGCCCTGGCCGATTTCTTCGCGGGCTTCATGTTGCCGCAGGCCTGAGCGGGGGCTTACGGCCTGCCGGCCCGCGCAAGCACCCGGGCCCCGAACCTTGCCAGCCATGAGCGCACGCGGTTGGCGTCGGCCGCATGCGAGAACTTCCCTTGCGCGTCCAGGAAGACCATCACGGTCGGACGCTTCCTGACAAACGCATACAGCACCATGCAGCGGCCGGCTTCCGAAATATAGCCGGTCTTCTGCAGCCGGATGCGCCAGCTCGCACTGGAGGTCAGGCGGTTCGTGTTGTGATACGCGGTCTGCGATTTGCCCTGGCGGATGACGAAGCCGTGGTCGGTCGAATAGCGCCGGATGACGGGATTGCGTTCGGCGGCGACGACCAGCCGGGCGAGGTCGGTCGGCGTCGAGACGTTATGATGCGAGAGCCCGGTCGGTTCGACATAATGGGTGTCCTTCATGCCCAGCGCGCGCGCCTTGGCATTCATGGCGTGCACGAATTTCGCCGTACCGCCCGGATAATAGCGTCCCAGGGCCGATGCGGCGCGATTCTCGGAACTCATCAGCGCCAGGTGCAGCATGTCCGCGCGCGTCAGCCGGGTCCCGACCCGCAGCCGCGAGGTCGAGTGCTTGAGCCGGTCGACATCGGCCTGGGTCACCGCCAGCACCTGCTTCATGTCCTGCCGCGCTTCCAGCACGACCAGGGCCGTCATCAGCTTGGTGAGCGAGGCGATCGGCATCACGGCGTGCGCGTTTTTCTGGTACAAGACCGCATTCGACTTCGGATCGAGGATCACGACCGCGCTCGAGCGCAGCGTCGCCAGTTGCGCGGCACGCTGCCCGCTGGCCGGGCGTGCCTGTGCTTGGGGCAGGCAGCCGGCGAGGAAAAACAGGAACAGGACGGGGAGGATGAACAGTCTCATGCTTGGGATGGGCAGCCGGTCTGGTGTCGATGAAGGTGGGGGGCGATGGCGCGTGCTTGCGGTCGGATCCGCGAGCTCGGCAATGGTAAGCAGGGACACTTAGCAAACACTTAGTCCCGGTAGAACCGGTGCGAACGGTTCAGTCACGGCCTGGCCAAGTCTCAGCCAGGTCTCAGCCAAGTCTCAGCTAAGTCTCAGCTAAGTAAGCTCCGCTAAGTTCGCCACTGCAGAGATGCGTCGGTGCCGGAACATCCGCCCGACACGATGGCTTCGTCATAAGGAAAAGTAAACAATGCGTGTCTTGCTGGTGGAAGACGACTACATGATCGGCAATGTCGTGCAGCAGGCACTGCGTGACGCGAGCTATGGCGTCGACTGGGTCGTGGATGGCGATGCGGCCCTGCATTCGCTCGCCTGCCTGCCCTACGAAATGGTGCTGCTCGACCTCGGCCTGCCGAAGAAGGACGGCATGTCGGTGCTGCGCGCGATCCGCTCCGGCGGCGCCCGTATTCCCGTGCTGCTCCTGACCGCGCGCGACGCCACCGAGGACCGCGTGGCGGGGCTCGACGGCGGCGCCGACGATTACCTCGTCAAGCCCTTCCAGCTCAGCGAACTGCTGGCGCGCATGCGCGCCGTGACCCGGCGCCAGGGGCCGGCCGTGGGGCCGGTGCTGTCGAACGGCGCGCTGACGCTCGACCCGGCCACCCACGAAGCCAGTGCCAACGGCGAGGCCGTGCGCCTCACCAGCCGCGAATTCGCGCTGCTGCAGGCGCTGCTGGTCCGGCCCGGCGCCATCCTCTCGCGCAGCGACCTGGAAAGCCGCATCTACGGCTGGAACGAGGAAGTCGAGAGCAATGCCGTCGAGTTCCTGATCCATTCGCTGCGCAGGAAGCTGGGCAGCGGCGCCATCAAGAACGTGCGCGGGGTCGGCTGGATGGTCTCGAAGCCGGCATGAAGACCTCGCTGCAGTACCGGCTGTCGGCCTCGATCTCGCTCGCCGTCGTGGCCATTGCCGCCATCGCGGCGGTGTTTACCTTTGTCGCGTCGTGGAAGGACGCCCACCTCGCACAGGACAAGCAGCTGCGCCAGACCGCGCACCTCATCGGGCGTATCCAGGCAAGGCCGGTGACCCTCGCGGCGCGCCAGCGCATCAACGGCATCGGCCGCGAGGAGCGCATCGTCGTGCGCTTCCTGGGCGAATCCGGCGCCGAGGCGCGCGCCGCGCAGGAAGGGAAACCGCTGATCCCGGACGGGGTTCCCGACGGCGTCCAGACGGTCCCGATCGGCGACGAGTCGTGGCGCATCTTTGCCATGACCAGCGACGACGGCATGCGCGTCGCGGTCGCCCAGCAAACCACGGTGCGCGACGCCGTCGCCGTCAGGAGCGCCCTGCGTTCGCTCGTTCCCTTCGCGCTGCTGGTGCCGGCGCTGGTGCTGCTGGTGCGCTTCCTGATCCGAAAACTGTTCCGGCCCATGCGCAGGCTCGCGGTCGAGACGCGGCAGCGCAGCGGCGACGACGTCAGCCAGCTCGATCCGGCCGGGCTGCCGGACGAAGTCCAGCCCTTCGTCGCCGAAATCAACCGCTTGCTGCTGCGCGTCGAGCGCGCCATGCAGGCGCAGCGGCGCTTCGTGGCCGACGCCGCCCACGAACTGCGCTCGCCGCTGACGGCGATGAGCCTGCAGGCCGAACGCCTGGCGGCGGCCGACATGCCGGGCGAAGCGCGGCGCCGCATGCTGGCGCTGACCGACGGCCTGCAGCGCACCCGCCTGATGCTCGATCAACTCCTTGCGCTGGCCCGTACCCAGCAGGGCGGCGAGGGCGCGGCCAGCCAGGTCTCCCTGCAGCAAACGATCCGGCTCGTGATCGAAGACCTGTATCCGCTCGCAGAGGAAAGGGGGATAGACCTGGGCGTCGTCGGCGCCGCCGATGCGGCGGTCGCGGTGCAGCCGCTCGACCTGTACATGCTGGTCAAGAACCTGGTCGACAATGCGATCCGCTACTCGCCGCGCGGCGGGCGTGTCGACGTGCTGGTGCAGCCGGGCGAGGGCGTGGTCGACTTGATCGTCGACGACACTGGCCCCGGCATTCCCGCGGACGAGCGCGACCGGGTCTTCGACGCCTTTTACCGGGTACTGGGGAATGGCCAGGACGGCGGCTCGGGCCTGGGCCTGGCGATCGTCAAGGCGGTGGCGGACAAGGCCGGGGCGACGGTGACCTTGTCGGAAGCGCCTGCGCCGCCGGGGCTGCGCGTCCTGGTCCGCTTCGCGGCTTGATGGCCGGACCTGCGCCCTCCATTGATTCCCTACGGTTTGCCGCCCGCCTCGGCGTGGCGGCGCCGCACCAGGGCGAGGTCGGACGGGAAGTCGAGCGCGCGCTCGGCGCGCGCCAGCGCCAGCGCGGCATGCCGCCTGGCTGCCTGGGCCGTGTGCGGGTCGTCATGACGGCCGAGGTCGTCAAGCACGCGCTGGACGCGCATCGCCACCTCGACCAGGCCGGCGCCGTCGCGCGCGATCGCCGGAAAGGCGTCGTCGAACATGTCGCCGACGGACAGCTGCGGTACCGCGACGCGCGCGTATTCCGGCGCAGCCTGCTCCACGGGGGCCGCCCAGCCCACCAGCAGGCGGTGCAGCGAACCGAGCACGGCGATTGCCGTGCCGGCGTCGTTGATACCGGGCGACAAGGCACGGCAAGCAATCTCCGCCAGCACGACGAGGCCGAAGCGCGGGTCCTCGTCGAACTGGCGCAGCGGGCCGACGATGAAGGCCTTGCGTAACTGGGCCGGATCGATCGGCCCGCTGTCGGCGGCGTCCGCCAGCACATAGCCGAGCGGGCGCGAGGGCACGATCATTGCGCCGGGCAGCACCGCCAGCGTGATATGCAGCCCATGCGTGGCGGCGAGGCGCTCGAGTACGGCCATGTCGACGCGCTGCAGGTAGCCGCTGTCGTCGCTGTGGAAAGCGAGGCCGGCTGGTGCGCCGCCGGCGGGAACGCCGCCGAGGCAGGGGTACTCCTTGCGCACCTTCATGGCGGCGGCCGTGGCTTGTTCGACCTTGCCGATGACGGCGCCCAGGCGCCCGAGGCGGGCGATGCTGTCGACCCAGCGCACGAACACGAGCACCACCACTACCAGCGCGAGCAGGGTGAACGCGAACAGCGTGAAGCGGCCCGCCTTGCCGAAATAATCGTTGGTCGTCGCACTCAGCGCCACGATGGCGAAAATGAAGGTCCCGACGAAGATCGATAACGCGTTCTGGGAAACATCGTCCGCAACGACCAGCGGAAACGCGCGCGCCGTCGCCGACTGCCCGGCCGAGGCATAGGCGGCCACCATCGAGGCGACGGCGAAGGTCGCCACGCCAAGCATGCTGGCGGCAATGATCTTGAGCAGGTCGACCACCGAGCCCTGGGCGATCTCGGGCACTTTCCAGTCGACGTCGATGCTGTCGGCAACATGGGCGAGCGCCACGCCGGCCACCGAGAGGACGCAGGCAATGAGGGGCTTGACCCACAGGCGCTCGCGCAGGCGGTTGCGCAGGAACTGAAGTTTTTTTCGCATAGTCCGGGAAGTTGGGGCCAGGCCGGGGCGCGACGCTGCACCGCGTCATGCCGGTCTGGACAAGACAGGGACAGTCTCGCGCAGCGGCCCCGTGCCGTCCGTACGGTAGGGAACAATGCCGGCGTCCGTGCGCGCCAATGCCGGGTTCAATCGTGCCTGTCAAGCAAGCACCAGGATGGTAAGCTTCCTTCCAGCGTGCGCGCAAGCACCGCCGCGGCGTAGCCCGTCGTGGCGGCCGCTCCCGAAGCGCGGCACATCGGAGAGGCCAGCTACCGCGATGCACGGAGTCATTTCGCAACCATTGAGAAAGGCGAGCGCCGCCTCGGTCACCGGGCCGGCGCACGCCGCCAGGACGCTCACCGATGACCGATGCTGAACTGAACAAGGCCGACAGGCCGGCCACGCGCCGGAGGATGCAGGTCAACCCGCCCGTGTTCTTTATCTCGGCTGGCCTGATCCTCGCCTTTGTGCTGTTTGGCGCACTGTTCCCGGAACTGGCCGGGCGCCTGTTCGATACGCTCCAGGCGAACATCGTGCGCGATTTCGGCTGGTTCTATATCGTGGCCGTCGCCATCTTCCTGATCTTCGTGATTTTTCTGATGCTCAGCCGGTATGGGGACGTCAAGCTCGGCCCCGACGAGAGCGAACCCGAATACAGTTATCTCTCCTGGTTCTCGATGCTGTTCAGCGCCGGCATGGGCATCGGCCTGCTGTTCTTCGGCGTTGCCGAGCCGATCCAGCATTATGCGCGGCCTCCCGTGGGCGAGGGCAGCACGATCGAGTCGGCGCGCCAGGCGATGATACTGACCTTCTTTCACTGGGGGCTGCATGCCTGGGCGATCTATATCGTCGTCGGGCTGGCGCTGGCGTATTTCGCGTTCCGGCGGGGCCTGCCGCTCACGCTGCGCTCGGGGCTGTTCCCCCTGATCGGGAACCGCATCCACGGGCCAATCGGCCATGCCATCGATATTTTCGCAGTGCTCGGCACCATGTTCGGGGTCGCCACCTCGCTCGGTTTCGGCGTCCTCCAGGTCAATGCCGGCTTCGCCTATCTGTTCGGGCTGCCGGTCAGCGCCACGGTCCAGGTCGTGCTGATTGCCATCATCACGGGCATGGCGACGCTGTCGGCGGGGACAGGTCTCGACAAGGGCGTGAAACGCCTGTCCGAGCTCAACATCATCCTGGCGATCGCGCTGCTCCTGTTCGTGCTGGCCGCCGGATCGACGGTGTTCCTGCTCCAGGCCTTCGTCCAGAACATCGGCGCCTACCTGGGGGCGGTCGTGCAGCGCACCTTCCGGATGTATGCTTACGAGCCCAACACCTGGCTGGGCGACTGGACGCTGTTCTATTGGGGCTGGTGGATCTCGTGGTCCCCCTTCGTCGGCATGTTCATTGCCCGTATTTCGCGCGGGCGCACTATCCGCGAGTTCATCACCGGGGTGCTGCTCGTGCCGGCCCTGTTTACCTTCCTGTGGATGACGGTATTCGGGAATACCGCCATCGCGCTCGACCTGAGCGGCGCCGCATCGATCGTGCACACCGTCGCGGACAACATGCCGGTGGCGCTGTTCGAGGTATTGGAGCACCTGCCTTTCTCCCTGAT
>Ga0308170_10004996_pt1 | contig 10268 bp, 10 predicted proteins | sample PhyBR2_2_FD_202136 | JGI IMG/M metagenome (GOLD analysis project Ga0308170, IMG submission 202136) | Phyllosphere microbial communities from UC Gill Tract Community Farm, Albany, California, United States - DLSLSB.R2 | ecosystem: Host-associated > Plants > Phyllosphere > Unclassified | place... | reverse complement strand
GCGCCATTGGCCATCGCGACCGAGGTAGTCGTAAGTTGACTTTCGCAGGATGTACCAATTGTCCGAGAGGACTTCGACGTTCTTGATGCGTACGCGATCCTTGGTGGCGATTGCCTGTGTCATTTACCCACTCCGTTCGAAACTGAAGGTCCCATTAAAACCCTATTGCAACGATACCGGAACGCGAGGCAGTGCTCGCTTGTGGGCTGTCTTGAGGTAAGCGCGTTCAATGATCTGTCGCGCTTTGGGCGACACCTCTTCGCCCATCAGGTAAGCATCGATGTCCTCGTAGCTGCAGCCATACGCCACTTCATCCAACTTACCGGGCGCCAGGTCCTCCAAATCAGCGGTCGGCGCCTTGCGCACCAGGTGCGCGGGGGCGCCCATCGCGTCGGCCAGCAGTCTCACCTGGGTCTTGGTCAGCCCGGACAGCGGTGCCAGGTCGCATGCGCCGTCGCCAAACTTGGTGAAAAAGCCCATCACCGCCTCCGCCCCATGATCGGTGCCGACCACCAATCCGTTGCTCAGATTGGCAATGGCGTATTGCGCCAGCATCCGGGCCCGGGCCTTGGCGTTGCCTTTGGCAAAGTCGGTGAGTTCGGCCGAAGGCTGCAAGCCATCGATGGCAATGCTGCCCATCAAGCCGTCAACGCACGCGGCAATGTTGCTGATGGTGATCAAGTCCGGCCGGATGAAGTCCAGGGACGCCTGGGCATCCTGCTCGTCAGCCTGGGCCTTGTACGGCAGCCGGACGGCTATGAATCGCGCCGCATAGTCTTCATTGCGCAGTTGCTCCACTGCCAATTGGCATAGGCGGCCGGCGGTGAGCGAGTCGACGCCGCCACTGATCCCGAGGACCAGCGACTGGCAACCCGATTCCCGCAGGACCTGCTTGATGAACTCGACGCGGCGGCCGATTTCAATGGCTTCGCCGCCCAGTGTGAGCTGGCGATCGATGCCCAGTTCCTGTGCAATGCGTTCTTGCTGAAAAGATGTCATATCAGGCTCCCAACTGTGGATTGATCAGGGCAACGTTGAACACCTGGGCGGCGTACCGCAGGAACGAGGCGTCCTCGCAGACGTTCTTGATCGGATCATCGGAGAACTTCACCACCGGCTCGCCGTGGACCCGCACCAGTTTCATGACGATGCTCAGCGGTTCGACACCCTCAACATCGCAGGCCAGGCTGGTGCCCATGCCAAAACCGAACTTGGCCTTGCCGCGAACGTGACGCAGGATCGGCAGGCACTTTTCGAAATTGAGGCCATCGGAGAACATCAGGTCCTTGGTACGCGGATCGATGCCCAGTTCCTGGTAACGCCCCAGCACCTTGTCAGCCCAGACGATCGGGTCACCGGAATCCTGGCGCAGGCCGTCATAAAGCTTGGCGAAGTAGAGGTCGAAATCCTTGAGGAAAAAGTCGGTGCTGATGCAGTCCGTCAGGGCGATACCGAGGCGGCCGCGATACTCGTGCACCCAGTTTTCCAACGCCGCGTTCTGGCTTTCGCGCAAACGCCCGAGTTGCTGGTGCACCATCAGCCACTGGTGAGCCATGGTGCCGATCAGGGGCAGATCGAATTCGTAAGCCAAGTGCGCGTTACTGGTGCCGACAAAGACTCCAGGAAAATCGCTGCGCATGACATTCACCACTTCCCGCTGGGCCCGGAACGACAGCCGCCGGCGGGTGGAAAAGTCTGAAACACGGAACTCGGCGAGTTCTTCACGGCTGGCATTCTTTTCCAGCCATTCGAATTTCTGGTAAAGCTTGCGGGTGACGTCGGCCAGCTCGACTTCAGGGTATTTCTCGCGGTTGCGCAGTTCGCTGACCATCGCCAATACCGGCTGCTCGAACATGATGCAGTGCAGCATCGGACCACGGACGCGGATGTGCAGTTGGCCGTCGACCTCCGAAACGTGGATGTAGCGCAGGTTGAAGCGAAACAGCCCGAGAAACTGTTCGAAGTCCGGTGTCAGGTACTCACGGAAACGCTTGTTGAACAGAAACCGCTGCTCTCCCTCGCGCAGTTGCAACCCGGCCAGTTTCTCCAATTCGACACGAATATCCGGAATCAGATGACCGAGCCGCTCCTTGGAACGGACGATGAACTGGTATTCCACCTCGACATTCGGGTGCTGGTGCAAGACCGCCTGCATCATGGTGAAGGTGTAGTAGTCGGTGTCCAGAAGACTCTGGATGGTGCCGCTGTTTGTATCGAATGCACTGTCCATGTCTCTTCCTTATGCGTTTGCCTGGCGGAGGATTTCTTCGCGCGTCGCGGCCACCGCGACGCCTGCTTGCTGCATGTCCTGAATCGATTGCATGGCCCCTTCCTCACTGATCGCCCGGCAGGCCGGGAGGTGAACGATCACCTTGAAGCCAGCGGCGGCCAGTTGCAGGGCGGTGGTCTTGACGCAGAAATCCAGCGCCAGCCCGCCGACGATGACCTGCTCCACACGCTGGGCCTTGAGGTACTCGATCACCCCGGTGGACAACTTGCCGTGCAGGTCGTGGTAACAGGCGCCGTACGGGTGCAAATCCGGCTCTACCCCCTTCCAGACGAAATAGTCGTAGTCGTATGGCGTCGGCAATTGATCCAGCAGGGCGAAACCTTCGGTGCCGGGAACGCAGTGGCTGACCCAAGTGATGTCGGCGTGCTCGAGCCCGGTCGGCACGAACATCTGTGCGTGATCGGCAACCACCCACGGGGCCAGGGGCGTATGGGCGTCCTTGCTGCCGATGCGGAGGCTCGCCAGAGACGCGATGAAATTCAGCTCACCGGCAATCTGGTCACCGCCCGGCACCGGAAGCTCATCGGGGCATAGCGGCGTGAAGCTCTTTTGCGCATCGACATCGAAGGAAGCGGTTTTCCGGATCAGGCTGTTCATGCTGGGTTTCTCCTCTTCATGGCCACGAGAGTATACGTGACGTACTTTCATGACAAGCCAGGCGCGAAAAATATTTTTTGACCAGGCTTCCATGCTTAAGCAAAGCAACCAAGAAAATCAGGTTTACATAAAAAGGATTTTGCCTATAAAGTACACGTCATGTACCAAACGAGGATAAGCCATGTTCGAGATTGCCCTGTATGGCGGCGCCTTCAATCCCCCTCATGCCGGCCACGCTCAAGTAATGATCGAGGCCTCACGCTTGGCCAGACGCGTGCTGGTGGTCCCCAGCTTCCGGCATCCCCACGGCAAGCAAATGGTTGACTATGAGGTTCGCCTGAACTGGCTGGAGTCGATCGTCGAAAAGGTGCAACCACTGTGCCGCGCCGAAGTACGCGCAAGCCGGGTGGAACAGGTCGTGGCCCGTGGCGTTGAAGGCGCCATCTACAGCTACACCCTGCTCGCCCACCTCGCCGACAGCCTGGCTCTGGACGGCAAGCGGATCGCGTTGGTGGTGGGCCATGATGTCGCCGATTCGCTGCCGACGTTCTACCGCGGTGAGGAGTTGCTGGAGCGCTTTTCCATTCTTTGCGTCGAGGAAAAAATCCACGTGCGCAGCACGGTGGTGCGCGAACGACTGGCCTTGGGCAAGCCGCTGCCCACCCACTGGATGGCTCCGGGCATGAACCCGTTAAACTATGACCTTTACGCTACCCACGGAAATCGACATGCCCACTAGCCCAGCCGCCGCGCGCGGTTATCTGCACACCATCGACCTTTGTGTGCTGCGCTTCTGCCGGGAGACCCAGGCGCTGGAAATCCTCCTGAACCGACGGGAAGCCGAGCCGTTCGCCGGCCATTGGGCGTTGCCCGGGATCGTGGTCAATGGGGACGTCGAAGATCTCACGCTGAACGACGCTGTGGAGCGCCTGCGCAATTCAAGCAAGGTCGGCATGCCGCTGGCCTGGATCGAACAGGTCGGCACCGTCGGCGACGCGTTTCGCGATCCGCGCTGCTGGTCGTCCTCGACGTTCTACCTGGCCATTGCCAGCGAGGCGGTCCAGCTCGCCGAACACCAGGAATTTTTTCCCCTCAAGGACGTCGCTGACGCCTCGATCAAACTCCCTTTCGACCACAACAGCCTGGTGGCGGCGGTTCAGGAGCGATTGTTATCCAAAGCCCTCTACAGCAGCCTGCCGCTGATGTTCCTGGGTCCGGAATTCAGCGCGCCGGAAGCGGTGGATATCTTCTCCGTGGTGCTCGGTCGTCCGGTGCTCAAGACCAGCATGCGCCAGCGTCTGCTGAAAATGACCGAGGCCGGTTATCTGCAGGAAACCGGCCGCAAAAAAGCCGGCGACGGCGGGCGGCCGCAACGCACGGTGGAGAATCTCAAGCCGGCCAGCGTTTATCTTTTTGATCGGTGTTTTCTGGAGTAGCGCTTAGCGGGTACCCCTACCGATCGGCAGGCTGGCAGCAGACGACCCTATTACTCCAGCCCGGCAGTAAAGACCTTGCCAGGGTTCATCAGCCCCGCCGGGTCCAGCGTGCGTTTGATGGCGCGCATCAGCTCGATCTCCAGCGGGTCCTTGAACTGGGCTGCGGCATGGGGCTTGGCTTGTCCCAGCCCATGTTCAGCACTGATGCTGCCATTGAGGGCACTGGTCATCCGGTAGATGACCTGCATGATCGCGTGTTCGCGGGCCTTGAACGAGGCGTCTTCATCGCCGATCGGCTTGCTGATGTTGTAGTGCAGGTTGCCGTCGCCCATGTGGCCATAAGAAACGATGCGCACGCCCGGAAAGTCCTGTTGCAGCGCGCGGTCGGTGCGCTCGATGAATTCCGGTATGCGGCTCACGGGAACGCTGATGTCATGCTTGAGGCTGGGGCCTTCATGGTTCTGCGCCTCGGAAATACCTTCGCGCAGCGCCCACAGCGCCGCGGCTTGTGCCTGGCTGCTGGCCAATACCGCGTCGATGACCCAACCGCGTTCGAAGGCATGAGCCAGGCCGTTTTCCAGCAACTGCGTCAAGGGTGCGTCGGGGACCGTGTCGCGCAGTTCAATCAAGGCGTACCAAGGGTGTTTCGCTTCCAGAGGGTCAGTGCAGCCGGCCACATGGTCCAGCACGAAATCCAGGCTCTGGCGTGACATCATTTCGAAGCCTGTCAGGCGATCAGCGCACAGGCTGCGGACATGACCGATCAAGTCCACCGCCGCTTGTGGCGAGGGCAGTGCGACCCAGGCTGTCGCCATGCTGTAGGTCGCCGGAAACAGTTTCAGCACCGCTGCGGTGATGATGCCCAGCGTGCCCTCCGAGCCAATGAACAAATGCTTGAGATCGTAACCGGTGTTGTCCTTGCGCAAGCCCCGCAAACCGTTCCAGACGCGACCGTCCGGCAGCACCACTTCCAGGCCGAGGGTCAGCTCACGCATGTTGCCGTAGCGCAGCACCGCCGTACCGCCAGCGTTGGTCGCCAGATTGCCGCCCACCGTGCAACTGCCTTCCGCCCCCAAGGACAGCGGAAACAAGCGACCGGCCTGACTGGCAGCGTCCTGTAGCTGTCGCAGGATCACCCCGGCCTCGACCGTGATGGTCTCGTTGGCCAGGTCGATTTCCCGGATGCGCTTCATCCGGGTCAAGGACAACACCACCTGGCTGCCGGAGGCATCGGGGATCGAGCCGCCACACAACCCGGTGTTGCCGCCCTGCGGCACCAAGGCGACATTGGCGTCATGGCAGATCCGAACAACTTCGGCCACTTCTTCGGTCGTGGCCGGGCGCACCACCAGGGCGGCCTGGCCTTGATAGGCGTTACGCCAGTCCGTCAGATAGCTGTGCATCAGGTCAGGGTCGCGCACCAATCCCGCTTGCCCGACCACCTGCTCGATGCGCTGGAGCACTTTATCGCTCAACGATGACATCCCTCTCCTCCCGGTTACGGACGCTGCCCGAACTCGGCCTGACCGGCCGTCCAGCCCGCCACACGCTCGCTCAAGGACAATCCAAGGCCAGGCCGGGTGGGCACCAACATCCGTCCGTCACGGGTTTCCATGCGTTCGTTGAACAACGGCTCCAGCCATTCGAAATGTTCCACCCAAGGCTCGCGGCTGTAAGTGGCGGCCAGATGGATGTGCAGCTCCATGGCAAAGTGCGGCGCGATCATCAGCCCCGCTTGCTCGGCCAAGGCCTGGACTTTGAGATAAGGGGTAATGCCGCCCACACGGGGTGCGTCGGGCATCAGGTAGTCCGCCGCGCGCAGCTTGATGAACTCCCAATGCTCGGCCACGCTGGTGAGCATTTCACCGGTCGCGATCGGCGTGTCGAATTGCTGGGCCAGCGCGGCATGACCTTCGGCGTCGTAGCAATCCAGCGGTTCCTCGATCCAGACCAGGTTGAACGGCTCAAGGCGTCGGCACATGCGCTGGGCGGTGGGTCGGTCCCATTGCTGGTTGGCATCGACCATCAAGGGAAAGTCATCACCGAGGTGTTTGCGGATGCTGCTGACGCGATGCAGATCCAGCGCCTGGTCAGGCTGGCCGACCTTGAGCTTGATTCCGCCGATGCCCTTTTCCCGAGAGATGTAGGTATTGATCATCAGTTGATCAAGCGGCGTGTGGAGGAATCCACCCGACGTGTTGTAGCACTGGACAGAATCGCGATGGGCGCCGAGCAAGCGAGCCAGCGAAAGGTTGGCCCGCTTGGCTTTCAAGTCCCACAGGGCCACGTCAAACGCACCGATCGCCTGGGTCGCCAGGCCGCTGCGCCCCACCGAGGCACCCGCCCAGCAGAGCTTGTCCCACAGTTTGGAGATGTCGCTTGGGTTTTCGCCGATCAGGCTGGGGGCGACTTCCTGGGCGTGGGCAAACTGCCCGGGCCCACCGGCGCGCTTGGAGTAACTGAAACCCAGGCCACGATGGCCGTCCCTGGTTTCGATTTCCACAAACAGCATGGCGATTTCAGTCATGGGCTTTTGCCGACCGGTCAGCACCTTGGCGTCGCTGATGGGATTGGCCAACGGCAGGTAAACCGAGGCCACGCGCACCCAGGCAATGCGGTCGTCGTCGGCGGAAGACAGTTGAGGCGTGTCTTGCATGGCTATGCTCCGAACGTTTGGATTCGGCTGCTGCAACACGGGCGCGTCGCAGCAGCCAATGCGGTGGGCTAGCTGCGCATCAGTTCAATCGCAGCACTTTTGCGGTTGCGAATGACCGTCACCAGATGCCAGGAAATGGACGCGGCGGCCAGGATGAGGAAGCCCGCCGAGATGGGGTTGGTCAGGAAGCCGCCGAAGTTGCCATCGGACAGCATCAGGCCTCGGCGCAGGTTGGTTTCAGCCATCGGGCCGAGAATGAAACCGATGATGAACGGTGCGATCGGCAGACCGCTTTTGACGAACCCATACCCCAGCAAGCCAAACAGCAGCACCGCCCAGACATCGAAGATCCGACTGTTCAGGCCAAAGGCGCCGACCACGCAGAGCACCAGGATGATCGGCAGCAGGATGTGCTTGGGCACCGCGAGCAACTTGATGAACATGCGCAGGCCGTAGAACTCCAGCACCAGCATCAGCACGGAAGCGAGGATCAGCGCGGCGAAAATCGTGTAGACCAGTGGCGCCTGGCTGATGAACAGCAAAGGCCCGGGCTGGATGCCGTGGATCATGAATCCACCGAGCATGACCGCCGTGGTGGTGTCGCCGGGAATGCCAAGCGTCAGCAGAGGAATCATCGCGCCGCCGATGCCAGCGTTGTTTGCCGTCTCGCTGGCGACCACGCCGTCGATCTTGCCTTTGCCGAACTCCTCCGGTGTCTTGGAGCGTTTTTTCGCCACGATGTAAGAGACGATATTCGACGTACCGGCACCGATGCCGGGCAAGATGCCGATGCCCAGGCCGATCAACGAAGAACGGGTGGCATTGGGCAACTGGCCGACAAACTCCTTCATCGAGAAACCAAAACCTTTCACGCCTTTCATGCTGACGTGCTGTGGCTTGGCCCGGTGGCTCAGACGCGCGCTCTCGGCGAACTTCAGCACTTCGGCGACGGCGAACATACCGATCATCACGGTCAGCATGGCGAAGCCGCCGTTGAGGCTCGGCAAGTCAAAGGTGAAACGACGGATCGCCTCGACCGGGGCGATACCCACGGTGGAGAAGGCAAAACCCAGGGCACCGGCAAACAGGCCTTTGACCAGCGAGCCGGTGGACAACGTAGCGATCAACGTCAGCGAGAAAATCGCGATGGAGAAGTATTCGTGCGGACCGAAGCTCAGGGCCAGTTCCGCCAGGATCGGAGCGATGAACATCAGCGCCGCGATACTGAAGATCGTGCCGAGGAACGAGAACACCACGCCGATCCCAAGGGCCTTGACGCCATGGCCTTGTTTCATCAGCGGCCAGCCATCGAACGTCGTCGCGATGGAGGCCGGCGTACCCGGTATGTTGAGCAATATCGCCGATATCAGCCCTCCCGAGGTGGCGCCGACGAACAGCGCCACCAGCAGTGCCAGGCCAGTACCAGGCCCCATCGAGTAAGTCAGCGGTAGAAACAGAGCGATCGCCATCGTGGCCGACAGTCCAGGTATCGCACCAAAGATAATCCCTACCACCACGCCGAGGGTGATTATCAGGAAAGCGTAGGGTGTCAGTACGGCTGCGAAGCCTGTTTGCATGAGTTCAATCATGGCCGTCCCCTAGAAATCCAATAGGCCGACCGGCAGGAGCAAGTCGAAACCATGGCGAAAGATGTAAAAGATCAGGACCGCCGAGACGACGGCGATCAGCGCGTATTGCAAGTGCTTGACCTTCTGTTCCCCGGGAGTCAGCACGATGAACTGGGCATACAGATAAAGCACAGTCGTGATCACGAAACCCACCGGCTCCATTAGCGCCGTGTAAAGCAGCACCAACGCCAAGGTTTTGAACACCGTTGGGTAATCAATCGCCTCAGGTTTTTCCGCAGGTTCGACACTTTTGTCCGGCAGCTTTCGCCACATCCACAGTTGCAGCGCGCCCAGCAGGCACAACGAGACGGCGAGCACCCAAGGCACAAACGCGGCATCGATCGTTCCACGACGCGGCAGGTTCATGGTCAGGACCAGATAAGCCACGCCGGCGCCGAGCATGGCCACGCCGGCGATCAGCTCATTTCTTTTATAGGAATCCATACAGGCTCCTGTTGTTGGTAAGGACGGGGATCGGACGCTTGCCAGCGCGGCAGGCGCCCGAACCGTTACGCAAAATTATTTGGCTTTACGCATCTCGTCCTTGAACTGCATGAAGCTGTCGCGGGTCTTGTTCAACGTGGCGATGGCTTCTTCGGTGCCCTGGAAGCTGACCGGCTGCTTGAACGACTTCTTCAGCTCCTCGGCGTATTCCGGCTCTTCGGTGATCTTCTTCATGGTGTCGGCCATTTTCTTGACGATGGCCGGGTCGGTGCCTTTCGGGAAGGCGACGACGTAAGGCTTGTCCAGGACGAGGTCGACACCTTGCTCCTTGAACGTCTTGACGTCGCCCAGCAGCGCGTTGCGTTCGGCGTTGGGCTGGCCCAGGGCGCTCATCTTGCCGCTGGAGATGTAGTCCTGGACCGAGCCATAGCTGATGGCGCCCAGATCGATGCGCTTGCCCAGCAAGGCGACGATTTTTTCGGACACGGTGCCGCTGTCGACCATTTTCAGCTTCACGCCAGCGAGCTTCTCGAACATCAAGCCTTGCAGGTGCGAGAAGTTGCCCATCTCGGTGCCGTAGGTGATGGTGCCGGGCTTGGCCTTGGCTTTCTCGATCAATTGGTCGAGGGTGTCGATGCCCGAGCTTTTCGCCGAGACGAACACCGCGCCCTTGTCGACGCCAGCGATGCAGGAGATATCGAACGCATCAAAACGATCCTCCGACAGCCCCGCAACCTCGTTGACGATCAACTGGCCCGTGTGGGTGAACAGGATAGTGTTGCCATCCGGCGCCGCGCTCTTGACCGCATCGGCGGCAATCGTCCCGCCCCCGCCCGCCATGTTGGTGACGACCATGGTCTTGCCGGTGACCTTGGTGAAGTACTTGGCCATCATCCGTGCGTTGAAATCGGTGTCACCGCCAGCGTTGGCAATCACCACCACTTGCACCGGACGGCTTGGCCAGTTGCTGGCGTCGGCGGCCATTGCGGTGCCGGCGGTCAGGCTCAGAAACGAGGCGATCAAAGAGGCGCAGAGTGTTTTCTTCATTATTGTTCTCCGGGTGCTGCCATTCATTGGGGGATTGAAGCTGAACGAGAAACGGACACGCCCAGTGGTAACGCCTGAGAGGACAGGCGAAGGCGCGTGAGTGTGAAAGTCGAGAAGTGCGGTGGTAGCTGCGAGCCCGCACGGGGCTCCCTGGATAGGAAAGAAAGCGT
>Ga0308170_10004991_pt1 | contig 10274 bp, 8 predicted proteins | sample PhyBR2_2_FD_202136 | JGI IMG/M metagenome (GOLD analysis project Ga0308170, IMG submission 202136) | Phyllosphere microbial communities from UC Gill Tract Community Farm, Albany, California, United States - DLSLSB.R2 | ecosystem: Host-associated > Plants > Phyllosphere > Unclassified | place... | reverse complement strand
GTCGCCGCCGCAAACGGCGTCGCCGCGCCGCCGCCGCCGGGGAACGGCGCCGGGCTCCCGAACGTGTTCCACGGCGTCGCGATCTGGGCGAGCGAGCCCTCGCGCGTCTGGCGCCCGGCCGCGCCGAACGCGTCGACGCCTGCGGCGCCGCCGCGGTGGGCGTTCGAGCCGCCGCCGAGCTTGAGCTTGATGCCGCCCGCGCCGCTGCCCGACGGGCCGCCGACCCCGCCACCGGCACCGTCGGCGCCGCCGCTCGAGAACGTGTCGTCCTCGCCGAAGCGCTTGGGGAGCTTGCGGTCGTGGCGGCGCTCGGCCCAGTCGACGCCGCTCAGCGCGAGCAGGGCCGTGTTGCCGACGTACTCGTAGTTGAGCGCCTCTCCCTTTGAGCCGAGCGGGCCCGGCGGGCCGATGCGGCCGAGGCGCGCAAACAGGGCGATGTTGGGGTGCAGCTGGTCCTTGTGCGACGGGCGCGGGTCGAACTGGAGCGGGAACGAGAGCTCACGCGCGATCGAGCTGAGGGGGGTGGGCACGCGAGGGTTGGGGCCGGGCGCGGGGAGGACGGACGAGGTCGAGGCGGGGTGGTACGGGACCGGGTTCGAGATGGTCCAGGGCAGGTTCGTGTTGAACGGGTGCAGGGCGGCCGTCGGTGCGAGGTCGGGGAGGAACCCAGGCGGGAGCGTGCTCTGCCGCAGCGGCGCGGCGTACGGCAGCGAGCCGAAGAGCGAGTCGCTCGAGATGCTCAGCTCCGGGTGCCGCGGCTGGTACGCGATGTGGCCCGCCGCGCTGCGCCGCAGGGCGTTCGGGCGCAGGTACGTCGGCTGGTGCGGGATGAGGGGCTGGATCTGGGCGAACGCGCCGAGCGAGGTCGACGCGGCCGGCGGCGGCGACAGGCTCCTGCGCCTCGCGCCGCCCGCTCCCTCGGCCCGCCTGCGCCGCTTCTTGTCCCGCTCGGCGTCGGCACCGGCTCCTCCCGCTGCGGCACCGTCGGCAGCGGCCGCACCTCGCGCCGCCGCCTCGGCCGCCTCGGCCGCCGCCGCCGCCCGTCCCCTCGGCGAGCTCGGGGTCGGCAAGCTGTGGCCAAACTCGCTCGCCATCGTAGCGAGCGAGCTCGCCGAGTACGGGATCGGGTCCTCCCACGGGTCGCCGCCCTGCGCCCCACCGAGCATGAGCGCCTGGGCGACGCGCGACGCGCCGCCGAGGCCCGCCGCGTGCTGCTGCTGGGCCGTCTGGGCGGCGAGGGCCTCGCGCTCGCGCTTCTCGAGCTCGGCGCGGCGGCGGCGCCGCGCGGCGGCCGAGTCCGACTCGCGCTCGTGCCCCGGGAACGGCGGGAAGAAGGGCGGGACGTGCGAGGGGATCGACGACGGGTCGCGCCAGGCGGGGAACGGGCGCGTCTCGTCGCCGTCGCCGGGTGCGGCGCCCTCGGCGCCGGTGGGGAAGAGGGAGAGGGACGAGAGCGAGGGCGGGCCGAGGAGCGAGAGCGAGTCGATCGGCCGCCCGGCGAGGTCGAGCGGGTGGAAGACGGACGCCGTCACGTCGCCGACGCCGTTGACGCCGTTGGCGTTGCTCGCCCCGCCCGGGCCGAGCCCGAGTGAGTCGAAGAAGGCGGCGTCGTCGTCGCCCGCGCCCGTCAAGAGCCCGCCGAGGTCGTCGAGCGTGCCGCCGAACCCGTTCATGCCGCCCGCCGCCTCGTCATCGGCGTCGGGCGCCTTGGCCGACGGCGCCGGGTGCGCCTGCGGCGGCGGGGACGCGAGCTCGTCGTCCGAGCCGGAGCTCGCGGTGGACGAGCCCGAGGGCGTCGCGGCGGCGTCGCGGCCGTCGTCGGCGGGCGAGGGGAGCGAGTTGGCGTAGGCGATCAAGTCGAGCTCGGACGGGTGGAGCGGGTCGTACGAGAGCTGGGCGAGGGGGAGTTGAGGGGGTGGAGGGGCGAGGCGGTCTGCAGGAGGGCGAGTGCGTCAGCCGCTGCAGGCCTCTCCCGGGACGAGGACCTGTAAGTGCGGAGAGCGAGCACGAGGTGCACGTTCTCTCACCAAGTGCTGCTGCGCGCAGGAGAGACGAGCGAACGCACCTTGGAGTCCCCTCGCGAGTTGGGCGATCTGGGCGGCCTCCTCCTCGACGCCGTCGTGGCCGCGGAGGGCCTCGTCGGTGAGCTCGTCGATGCCGTCCTGACCGGGGAAGCCGAGCTGGGCGAGGGCGTGCGCGAGGTCCCACACGGCGGCCTTGTCCCTCCCGGCGTGGTTGGCGGCGGTCGCGGCGGTGGCAGCGGCGAGCTCGAGGTACGACTGGAGGAGGTGGGCGAGCGTGTCGAGGGCGTGGGTGCGGGCGTGCGTGAACCCGAGCACAGGCGCGCTCGGTGCTGCGCCGGGGGCCGACGAGGACGACGACGACGAGTGGGCGGCCGCGGTCGAGGCTGAGGCGCGCGAGACGAGGACGAGGGTGCACAGGTGGACCAGGTGCGCAGGGAGGGCGTCGCCGCTGCTCATGGCTCGGCTGCGCTGGCTGTGCCGCGTGTGCGTAGCGAGATGAGCTGCGACGGCGAGATGAGAGCGAGGAGGAGGGACACCTGGCTCTCGCTCTCTCGCTCTCGGATGGACCCGGTCGATTTACTGCGCGGCTGAACTACACTCACAAGTAGATCGAGCCAGAGAAAGGCCTAGCCGAGCGACGACGAGGCGGCCTCGGTCCCCCCCACCCCGTCACCTCGATCCTCCCTCCCTCTCTCGCTCGCCCTTCACCACACAGGCTCTCGCGCTCAGCCAGCGCCACAGCCATGGCCGCCGTCAACCCGAGCCTGTACGCCGACTCGTTCGCCCAGGCCCGCTCGCCCCCCCACGTCTTCACCGCCGTCTCGACCCGACTCGGCGTCCAGCGCGCCCTCACGGCCGACCTCGCCGCCTTCCTCCACGAGCGCACCCTCGTCGAGGAGCACTACATCCGCTCCCTCGAAAAGCTCGGCGCCCGCCTCCACTCGCAGCAGAAGGACGCCCTCTTCCGCGAGCAGGGCCAGCTCGCCCTCTCGCAGCGCGACCAGGACCGCACCCTCGGCCAGCAGTGGGCCACCCTGCGCCGCACCATCGAGGCCGACCTCGCAGAGACGGCCCGCGTCCACGACCGCTGGCGCACAAAGGTCGACAAGGACGTCGCCCAGCCCCTGCGCGACTCGCTCGCAAAGGCCGACTGGGCCAGGTGGAACCAGCAGGAGCAGAACCTCGCCGCTCAAGTCAAAGAATACGACCAGCTCGTCGACAAGGTCCAGAAGGTGCGCTCTCTTCCTCTCCATCTCTCTCTCTCTCGACTCGAGCCGGGACCTCCTCTCGCCGTCGCTCAACTCGCGCAACCTCGACTGACTCGCTCTCCCTCGCGCATCACGCAGGCGCAGCAAAAGTCGACCAAGTCGGGCAAATCGGCCTCGTCCAAGCAGCTCCAGTCGCAGTCGGCGCTCGCCTCGCTCGGCTCGTCCCTCACCTCGGCCCTCCCCGCCTTCCTCAGCCAGTCGCAGCAGCTCGACCTCGCGCACGGCGCCCTCCTTAAGCAGCACCTCGTCCTGTGCGGCACCCACACGAGCGACCTCGGCCGCGACCGCATGGAGGCGGGAGAGCGCCTCCTCAACCAGGTGCTCGCCGTCGACGAGGGCGCAGAGGCCCAGGAGTGGGCCCTCCGCGAGGGGCAGCGCCTCGGCGGCGGCGCGGCCGGCCCCGGCGCGGGCTCGCAGCTCGCGACCGTCGGCGAGTTTGGCGAGTCGCAGGGCGTCAACGGCGGCGGCGCGCCGAGGGCCGACAGCTTGCTCGACCGCGACGACGCGGCGAGCACCGTCAGCGGCGCGACGGGCGTCAGCCGCTCGCGCACCATGTGTGCGTCCCTCTCTCTCTTGCTTCAAGGTCCCCCATCTTTGCCCTCCTCGAGCGACAAGACCTGACCCCCGCTCGTTCCTCCTCCTCCTCTCGCACACAGCCCGCCCGACCGCATCCTCGACCGCCCCTCCGCCCGCCGTCCCCCTCCCGCTCCCGACCGCCGCCGACGCCGACACGCGCTCGGTGCGCTCGTCCAACAACTCGAAGCCGACCTCGAAGCTCGGCAGCAAGTTCTCGGCCATCCTCGGCGGCGGCTCGTCGTCGTCCTCTTCGGGCTCGAAGCGCGACCGCTCGAGCTCGATCCCCAACTCGGCAAAGTACGCCAACTTTGCCGGGTCGGGCGCCGGCGGGGCCGATGCGCCGCCCGTCCCGCCCGTCCAGCAGCAGCAGCAGCCCTCGTTCACCCGCCGCGAGACGGACGCGAGCTCGCTCAGCGGCAACGGCGGCGACCTCCTCGGCGGGCGCTCCGGCACGGGCGCGGGCGCGCTCGCCCCGCCGCTCCAGCCCGAGAGCCGCGACAAGCGCAAGTCGCTCATGCCCGGCTCGGGCTCGGGCTCGTCCGGCGGGCTCTTCCGCCGCGCGAGCAGGGCCAACACGCTCCAGGACGACGAGGCGGCGTACGCGCAGCAGCAGGCGCAGTACGCTCAGGGCCCGATGAGCGCCGAGCCGCTCGGCGGCGCGGGCGCGGGCGCGGGACCGGGCGGCGCGCCGAGGGTCGACGCAGAGGGGTACTCGCTGCCGCCCGACGGGTACGACCGGGCGATCGGCGACTCGGGCGTGGGCGCGGGCGCGGGCGCGAGGAGCGCGAGCCGGAACTTGATGGACGAGGACGACGAGGACGACTTGCCCCTGAGCAGCAGGTGCGTGCGCTCTCTCTCTCGTCGCCCTCTCCCCTCTCTTCTCACTTCCTCTCGCCCTCTTCGGCTCGTAGAGCGCCTCGCCCGGACCCCGACACTGACCCTGCTCTCGCTCGTCCGCCTCGCAGCGTCCCCAAGCTCTCGATCGCGCCCTCGCCCCTCCCGCCCAGCTCGCCGACCATGCCGCAAGAAGACGAGCAGGCGCGCCTCGCCGCGCTCGAGAGCGTCAAGTCGGCCCTCGGCGCACCCGCAGCCGGCCTCGGCCGCCGCACGACGACCAACCGCGGCCGGCGCGGGACCGACCCGGCCTCGGCCGCGGCCTCGTCGGCGCAGCGCAACACGCTGTACGCGCCCGGTGAGCGCCAGGACAGCACGCTCAGCAGCGTGAGCGCGACGAGCGAGGACGACACGCCGCTCGCTCAGGTCGCCGAGAAGCACCGCCGCGCCCCGCCGCCGCCGCCGCCGGCCGCGCGCGCCGTGTCGCCCAACGGCGCTCGGCCCGTCAGCAGCTATGTCGCGTCGCCCACGACGGCGGGCGGCGAGAGCCCGTTCGGCGGCAGCGGCGGCAGCACCGTCAGCGCCAACAACGCCGTCGTCGCCCCGCCGCTCGCGAGCCCGACCGGCTCGAGCTCCGGCTTCGGTGCGGGCGCCTTCTCGCCGACGGCCGCGCCGGGCCGCACCATGTCGGTTCTGAGCGCGACGTCGTCGCTCGGCGGCGCGTCGGCGCTCGGCTCGTCGGGCCCGCGCCCGGACCCGTTCGCGGGCTCGACGACGCCCGGCCTGCGCGCGAGCGTGACCGAGAGCGTCAGCGCGCTGCTCAAGGGCGGCGAGGTGACGCGTGCGCTCGTCACGGGCGAGGTCGCGCTGTCGCACCGCTCGGCGTCGGCGTCGGCGTCGGCGTCGGCGTCGGCGTCGGCGTCGGCGTCGGGCGAGGAGGTCCAGCTGCGCGTGACGGGCCTCGACGGCGCAGAGAAGGTCGCGCCCAACGCGGCGTTCCTCCATGCGGCGTCGGCCGGCGGCGCAGCGGGCGAGTACGCGCTCGTGGCGAGCTTCGCAGCGTCGACGGGCGGCGCGACGACGCCGGTGCTCAAGTACGCGCTGTCGCCCTCGGCGTCGAGCGTCGTCCCGCCGCTCAGCGTCAAGCCGACCTGGCGGGTCGAGCCCGGGCTCGCGCGCGCCATCGTCGCGTACGCGCCGCTCGCGTCGTCGCCGCTCGTCGGGCAGGGCGCCGGCGCGCAGCTCGACGACGTGCGCATCGAGCTGCACCTCGCGTCGGGCACCATCTCGTCGTTCCAGGCCAAGCCCGCCGCGCAGATGCTCCCCTCGGGCAAGGGCATCGTCTTCTCGCTGCCGGCCGGCGCGGCCCTCGCCGAGGGCAAGCTCCTCGCGAGCCTCGTCACCGTGGCCGAGGGCGGCGCGCCCGCTCAGCCGGGCAACGTCGCCGTGCACTGGGTCGTCCGGGGCGCGACGGCGGGCCGGGTCGGCGTCGAGCGCGCACAGGGCGGCGAGCTCGACGAGGTGAGGAGGGAGTCGACGAGCGGCAAGTACCTGGCCGCGTGAGCGCACGACGGCGGCGCGCAAAGTTGGCCTCCGTTTTTTGAGGTCTAGATATCCGTAGTCTCTGTCTCCGTGTCTCTGTGCTGCTGCTACTCTAGCTCGAGTTATCCTTCTCGTCGCCGTCGTCGCGAGGAGAGCGTCTGCGGCAGCTTCCTCGTCGCGAGTCGGGAGATGCTTGTCTCGAGCGTCTCTCTCGTGAGCCTGCCAGTGCTGCTGCACAGCATGAGCGCTCGAGAGCGAGCCGCAAAGGTGAGACCGCGCCGGACCGGAGCCGCCGCCGCTCAGCTCGCTCAGGCTCTTCGCGCTTCACCTTCGCTCATCTCTCCAGCTCAGCGGTGGAGACCAGGGCTCGACACGACACGAGCACTCGAGCCTTCCGGGAGCCTTCGACAAGCCCGCCCACCCGCCCAACATCCACCGCCTGCGCCCCGTCCTCATCAGCTCCGCCGCACGCGCCGCCCGCCTCGTCACCCACCTCGTCGTGCAGCAAGCCTTTGAGCCGGCCAGAGCTCCCGTGCAGCTACCAGGTACGCCTCAGCCTTTCTGACAGCCTCTTCACGCGGTCGCCATGGAGCGAGCGGGAGGCGGGCGGTGCAGCTTGCGGGGCGGGGCGAGGTCTCTTCAGCGGGGCACAAGGCAGGCTAGGCGATGGGTGGCGGGCAGTGCGAGTAGCTAGCTGGAGGGTAGCACCCAGCGAGGCCTGCGATCGCGCTGACCCGCCCCCTCCTCGCCGCAACAGGCTCTTCGTCCGCGCGCACGCCTGTGGCCGAGGTCCGCCTCGCTCAAGCCGCGGACGCCAAAGCATGTCGCACGACCGGGCTGCATCTTGCTCCTCGGCTCGTCAGCCTGCGCCGACCCTCGTCATCCCCGACCGCGACGCCGACCTCGGGCCGTCGTCCGTCCCTTTCCCTTCGCCAACCCGCCCCGACACCGCATCTTTGCCGACCAGCCCTTCCTTCCCCTCGACATCCCGGCCCACCTCCCCGACCATGCCCGCCTCGACGACCTCCTCGCCGTCCAAGCGCTCCCCCTCGCCCGGCCCGCACCCTCCACCCATGCGCCCGACCTTCATGCGCGTCCGACAGACCTCCCTCCCGGCCTCGCTCGTCCAGTCGCGGCACTACTCGATCGTCGGGTCGTCGGGCCTGTCGGCGACGGCCATGGGCGCTGCGAGCGGCGGCGCCAAGCGGGTCAGCGTCGCCTCGCTCGCGAGCTTCGAGAGCCTCGAAGAGGAGGACGAGGGCGGCGTCGAGGCTACAGGCGCCCAGGCGGGACGCCCGAGCTTCTACCGCCGCTCGCTGAGCCCGCCTGCGACGCCGCTGCGCCCCGCGGCCGCCAAGCGCTCGTCCCTCCCGGCGTCGTCGAGCGTGCTCGGGCGCGGCGTCTCGGTCGTCCGGCCGCGCACGCTCTCGGCGCGCACGTCGAGCCCGAGCAGGTGGTCGGTCATGAGTGAGGGTGAGCGGGAGAAGCACGCCGAGACGAGGTGGAGGGTCGCTGAGGAGCTGAGGGAGTCGGAGAGGGCGTATGTGAGGGTCTTGGAGGAGGTCGATGCGGTGCGTCCCCGCCTCCTCTCTGGTCGTGCTACGTTCCGCTCTTTCTCGAACGTGGAGCTGACCTGGGATGTGAGGTTGTCGGACGCAGCTCTACTACCAGCCGCTCATCGAGGCGCTCCCGGCCGACGACCCGCTCTCGCGCCGCAGCTCGAAGCGCTACTCGACGGCGACACAGCCCGGCAGCCGCACAACTTCGCCTCGACACTCGCTGTACGGCACCCCGCAGCCTCGCACCCGTACCTCGACCGCCGAGTCGCTCCTCTCGACCGCGCCCTCAACCACCTCGACCCCCTCGGCCTCCCCGACCCAGCCCATCCTGTCCCGCCGCGAGATCAACGAGGTCTTCTCCAACTTCTCCGACGTCCTCAACCTCGCGCACGTCATGCTCCTCGCCCTCGAGCAGGCCGTTCCGCCGCGGCCTTCTCAGCCCGTGTCGATCCAGCCCGGCGTGGCAGCGGCGACGACGGGCGCGCCAGCGGCGACGCGCTCTGCGCCGACGCCGGCCGAGAGGAGCGGTGAGCCGTCCAGCGTCGAGAACGGCGCAGGGGCGGCGGCGCTCAGCCGCAGCGGCGGGACCGTCGACAGCTCGGAAGGGCCCGAGACGCCTGAGCAGTCGCCGCCCTCGCGCTCGGCGCGCAAGGTCGTCCCTCGGCAGCGCCCGCTCTCGACGCGCAGCACCGAGCGCCGCCACAGCTCGCCGGTCGCGCCGCCGGTCCGCCTCGGCAAGGCGCTCCTGCCCGTCCTGCCCTTCTTCAAGCAGTACTCGGTCTTCATCGCCAACTTCTCGGGCTCGCTCGCCCTCCTCTCGCGCCTCGACGGCTCTTCGTCGTCGGTCTCGTCCTCGGCGTCGTCGGCCGCGCGCTGGCAGGCCTTTGTCGCCTCGCGGCAGCAGCAGCAGGGCGACGAAACCGGCGGCGGCGGCGAGGCGCACGCGCAGGCGCGCAAGATCGGCCTCGCCGGCATGCTGCTCAACATCGTGCAGCGCGTGCCGCGCTACCGCCTCCTGCTCAAGGACCTCCTGCGCCACACGGACGACGAGCACCCGGACGCGCGCGACCTGCAGGCGGCTTTTGACCTCGTCGACGGCGGTGCGTGCTCGTCCCTCTCGTCTGCTCTTCTTCGTCACGACTTCTGTAGCTGACTTTGAGCCTTCCGCAGTCGCCTCGCACCTCGACTCGCAGATCTCGGCGCACACGAGCGCGCTCGCCCTCCTCGACCTGCAGCGCTCGTTCCTCCCCGGCTCATTTCCCTCGTCGCCCCTCGTTGCACCCGGCCGCACCCTCGTCAGGTCCGGCGCACTCCAACAAGTGTCGCGCTCGGGCTCGCCCCGTCCGCGCACGGTTTTCCTGTTCTCGGACCTGCTCGTCGTCGCGGCGGCCGAGGAGGCGTGGATCGGCGACGAGGCGCGGTACCGCCTCGTGGGCCGGTACGAGCTCGACGAGGTGACGGTCGTCGGGAACGAGGAGGTGGACGAGGAGGGCAGGAGGAGGTGCGGGTTCCACGTCCTGTCGAGGGAGAGGTCGTTCGCCGTCTACGCAGGTGCGTCTCGAGCTCTCACTTCTCTTCGACCTGCTCTACCGGTTGCAGAGATTGTGGTTGATGTCAAGACGGCACAGACACTCTCGACGAGCGCGACATCTGGCTCGACGCCGTCCGCAGCGCAAAGGCCGCCCTCATGAGCGCCCGCGCGACCATCCAGCGCACGGACCCCTCGGCGTCTCTCGCCGCCCTCTCGACCTCGGCCTCGCCCAACAAGCTCGACCGACGCATCTCCCTTCCCCCACCCTCACCTTCCTCGACAGCGCCGCAACGCCTCGCACGCACCCGCTCGACCTCGTCGCACCTCGCCCTTCCTCCCTCGCGCCAGGTTTCGCTCCCGCCCTCGCTCGGCTTCATCCCGCCGAGCCCGGCAGAGGAGCTCGACAGGCTCGTCTTCCCGTCGACGCCGACCGCGCCGTCGGGCGAGTTCGTCCAGTCGCCGATCGAGGAAACGCCGCCCTCGGAGCAAGTCGAGGTCCGAGCGGGCGGCTCGAGCAGCATCGGCTTGAGGCCGGTCTTTTTCTCGTCGCCCTCGTCGTCACCGACGGCGCCAGCACGGTCGCCGGGCACGTCGTCCTCGTCGCCGCCGCCTCGCCCCTCGCTCGCTCGCACCCGCCGATGGTCCGAGTTGCCGACCTCGTCCGCCTTTGCCGCCCTCTCGTCCATCTTCGTCTCGCCTCCGCCCTCCTCCACTCTCGACCTCACGTCCGGCGAGAGCGCCTACCCCGTCGTCGACGGGTACCAAGCGCCCGTCTGGGTCCCCGACTCGCGCGCGCCTCGGTGCCAGCAGTGCGCCAAGGACTTTGGGCTGTGGCGGCGCCGGCATCACTGCCGGCTTGGCGGCTGCGTCGTGTGCTGGGAGTGCTCGACCAAGGTGCGTCGCTTGCCTCCTCTCCCAGATCGTGCGGGCCGAGCAGGAA
>Ga0308170_10004989_pt1 | contig 10277 bp, 9 predicted proteins | sample PhyBR2_2_FD_202136 | JGI IMG/M metagenome (GOLD analysis project Ga0308170, IMG submission 202136) | Phyllosphere microbial communities from UC Gill Tract Community Farm, Albany, California, United States - DLSLSB.R2 | ecosystem: Host-associated > Plants > Phyllosphere > Unclassified | place... | reverse complement strand
GCTGATTTCTCCTTTTTAAAACTTAAATATTTGCTATATTCTTGTCAAAATTTTGCTCACCTTATTTTAACAAAATAGTCCGAAAAAGTGCATAAAAAACAATTTTGTTGCGCACTGTATATTCTTGTTGTTAGACTTATTTTCAATATTTTACTGTCATTTTTAATCTGCTAAGAATTTATTAAAATTTCTCTGAGTCTTAAAAAATGGAAGATGCAATTGAAAAAAACAAAATTCCAAAAGCATCTTTTCCAAGTCTAATAATAAGGCATTCTAAGGCCGCTTCAAACAATAGCACACGAGAAATAGACTACCATGTTCAACTGCATGAGATTTACATGTACACTTTTTTCAAGAGCGTCAAGAAGAATGTCATTTACAACACTTCGGTAAACTCATTTGATGGACACACATTTGCACCAATACAGATTAAGAATTTCAGTCTGAGACATAAAATTGATGAAGAGGAGTATTTTAACTTTCTTTTGGGTTCACCTCTCCCATTTGTCTTTGTGCCAGATTCAAAGTTTAAAGACCATTGTGAAATGTGCAAAGGCGCCTATTTCTTCAGAGACAAGGATCAAGAAGGCATTTTAATGAATCTAGACTTTGCTTGCAAAGTTGGGCTGGACTTTATGGCGGTAGAATACCTAAATAGACAGGACATTTGTTCTGTGTATATTGGACTAGTCAAGAATTGCTAATGTATGATTAGAAACACTAAAAGACTGTTGGCATGTCCATCATCATACATCATAACATCAGTTACAGATCTTTCTTAATTTCTCAGTTGATTTGTTACCTTTCTAATGCCTTATTCATAGTTCTTACAATCATTTAATGACGCTCAGAATTTCATAAACAGAGTATGCTTGATAAAAATATTTTTAGAATTGTCAAAATTACCTGCCAATATTAAAAGATATGAAAAGTTTAATTGTAAAAAATTTGAGATGTAGTAAAATTAGAGAAATAATGAATTTTAGTTTCAGTAAACTATAGATATTGTTTTATAAATAACCCTAAACTTACCATGAGCTACTGTTTGTTAAATTTACCACCTTCTAATTGCTATTTCTTTTTAACTTTGTATTCAACTTACAAGCTAAGAAACAGCATGATGATCAAAAAAACTACAAAAGTAAGACAATACCTTCTAAAACAAGATGTAGACTTTGTATTGCCAGAAAGGGTGTTTTTCTTGCCAAAGGGAATACCATGATTTCTGACTTTCTCTGGACTTACTTTCAGATCAGACAGAAAAGATTCATCAATGCTTTCTAGAATTTTCATATTGTAGTCATCAGGCTCATAAGTTAGCAGGCCAAACTTACAAGGACAAAAGAAATTACAGATAATAGTGCAAATTCCAGCAGCTTCTATGGGTGTATTCAGTGATTTCAATAGATCTTGTTTGAGCGCTGATCTCTTTGTAATACTGAATATCCTGAAAATAGCAGCAGTTCCATCAATCTCAGAAATGACTTTCCAGAAGAACTTGTCTTTCTATTTTTGGTCATAATATTCCAAATAAAAATTTTAAAGACAGTCTCAAGGATTTTAAAGGAATTGTAGGACTTAAAAAGGACATCATCAGGCATATCTACATTCTTCAAAGCATCTTGCAAAAAATTGAAAAGAAATTCAGAATAGTTTACAAAGTCATTGAATGGAACATGTATATTCTGAATAAGGGACGTTTCATCAGAAAAGTCATCAGAATCTTCCATTTTAGATTCCAAAGGATCAGTGTTTTTCTGAGAGTCTTTAAACCTCAGCATACTGTCAATGAGACTTTTGGCATTGCCTATAACAGAATCCTCCATCATTTTAATATTCTCATTGCCTGGAAGTTTTTTTTTCAAGCAGTCTGTAATATTTTCTAGATCGTTCAGTGACTCCTGTATTGGCAGATATCTCAGAGAATTGAGTATTCTTTCTTCGTTTGTCAACTCTAAAAAGTTAGAATACACAGACGTGAGACGTTTAAAACAGCTTCTAAAAAAGCGGCTTTCCACATATGCCAAAGCAGAATCCTTAATGATGCCTTCAATTGCCAATGTAATTGCAATATCGACTTCAGGCATGTTTTCCTGATATTTCTGACTCTTAAACAAACTAAATTGATTTAAGTCTCCATTGAATCTCTCAGAATGTTCTTTGAGTCGAGAAAGCAGAGATTTAGCAACATTTACATCTAAAATGGATATTTTTAGCCTCTGATATGCATTGAAATAATCATGCTTAAAATCATCCTTTTTCTGTCGCTTCTGGCAGGTAAGGCAGAGCAGAAGCACAAAGTTCACTAGATTTCTTTTCCAAGATAGAAGCATAACACCTCTCAAAATTTTCAAATAAATTTTTTTTCAAAAGAACCAATAAAAAACAATGATCTCAAACAAAAATGGCTAATTCTCGAGAATAGGCTAGATCTATGAGCAAAAATCCTTTATATTCCTATTTATCTCTAATTGAATAGTTCCATCAAGCATTGACTAAATGTGAAAATGTGGCTTTTAAGTATCAAAACGTTCTATGTAGAAATCCTTGTTTCTCGCTTATTTTTTGTTTTTGCTCAACAATTCTGTTTTTCTCTAATAAATTCATTTATTCAGCTAAATTTCTTGTTCAAATTTTTAAAATTTTTTGCAACCATCCTCAAATGGCTTTAGGAATTCCAAAAAAGAGAGTTAAACCGGCTGAGAAGGTGAACAAGGAAGAGAAAGAACAGTTCATCCAGAAGAAGGTATACAATCTTGCCAATGCAATCAAGATACCGGCACCAATAAACCAATTCAAGACTCAGCTTGAGGGAGTTGATTTGGAGAGGACAATAAGCTTGCTCAAAAAGTACACTCCTGAAACCAAGTTGGAGAGGTATGAGCGCTTGAAGAGCGAGAATCCAAAAGCAGGGCCCAAGCCAATGCTTCTTAAATTTGGACTGCGACATATAGTCGATCTTATTGAGCAGAAGAAGCTCGGGTTTCTGGCAATAGCTGCGGATGTGGCCCCAATTACTTTAGTCATAAGCCTGCCTACTCTTTGCAAAAAGATGAACATACCATATTGCATTGTTCCCAGCAAACAAGCTCTTGGTGCATTAGTACACTTGAAGAGCAGTGCTGTTGTTGGAATCGAGCAGGTCAGGCCTGAGGATAGTGCAGAGTTTTCTGATATCATTAGAATCAGCAATGCCCTTTTCCTGAGCCAATACGAGAAGCACATGACAACTATCGGAGGAAGAATTGCCAAGAAGGCTGAGCTTTAATAAATTAGTTCTTTAAAGCGTTGAAGCTCATTTTAATATTCTGTTTTTTTAATGTATTCTTACAGATTCTTGTAAAGTGTTTTTTGTCTGCGCAAAAGACAGGAAATCTCTTGTAAAGTCTAAAATGAGAAGAACATAGCAAACTGCCAGGTTTTCAATCTAAGTTCTTGCAATGTTCAATTCTTTTAACATTTTATTTTTCCGTCAACAGCAACAAGTATTTTAAATGAATTAGCTGTGTGATATGACATCTTGCCTGTTTAATAAATTTAAATGTGTAAAAGCTTCTTTCATTTTTATGTTTCTCTTCATTAAAATTTTTCTAAAAAATTTGCTCAATTTCCAGCCCAGATGAAAATTAACATTGCGTATCCAACCAATGCAACGCAGATGAGCTTTGAAATAAAGACTAAAGAAGAACAAAAGCTCTATGGAAGAAAAATAAACGAGCAGTTTGACGGGTCAATGGTCTCTCCTCAGTTCTCAGGCTGTGTTGTTCAGATTGTCGGAGGAAATGACTACCAAGGCGTTCCAATGAATCCTTCACAGGCAACTACTAAAAGGATCAGACTGTTGCTGCGCAAAGGCGATGTGGGATACAGATGCATGAGAAAGGGAGTCAGAATGAGAAAGACTGTGAGAGGATCGGTCGTATCCAATGAGATCCAAGCTCTGAATGTTATTTTGGTGAAGGTTGCAGATGGTGTGACTATTGAAGGTCTAACAGATGTGGTTAAGGAGAAGACACATCTTCCTAAGAAGGATAAAAAGCTTAGAGCCATGTTCAGCATCCCTGATGGAGAAGACACTCTGAGCTATATTCATAAGTTAATTAAAGATTCTGATGAGAATGCTAAGCTTCCTAAAATTAAGATAACTGGTGTTATGTCTGAGGAAAAGAAGCAGCGCATTGCATCACAGAGGGCTGAGAGGAATGCAAAGAAAAAGGATCTCGAAGCTGAGAGGGCTAGTTATGAAGCTAAGCATGGAATTAAATTATAATTTTCTCAAGTTATTTTCATTCTTATTTTTTTAATATTCTAAATTAGGTTCTTCTTACTCTTGCAAGTGTCATTCTTATTTATGCTATAATTCTACAGATATGCTAAAATATTACTGATGGCTAAGCCCTTGTTAATGTTATCATCGAATGAAATCGAACATATAGGATTCATCTTAACTCCCGTATTCAGCTCTCTGGCTCTCTCCAAGTATTCTACAAATCTACTAACTGACTTTCTCTTTCTAGTTGTTCCTCAGTATCTCTCGATACTTTGTCCTTCTGTGATGCCTCTTATGATCATTTTTTTTGTTTTGATTATATGTGCCAATTGTTTGTTTGATAAAACAAATAAAAAAATCGAAAGCAGAATAGTCTTCGACATCGTAAGATTTGTTATCATTGCGCAGACTACCATCTGCATACTTTTATGCGATTTTAAATTCTGGCATAAAAGATTAGGTAAAAATGATTATTTTGGCGTTGGATTGATGGATCTCGGGGTTGCGTTTTTCATATTCAATGGTGCTCTTCTTTCTTCTGTAGTCAAGAACCAGAAGAGATTCACTAGTTCTGCTATTCTCGTCTCTTTAGGACTTATAAGATTGTATGCTATTAGAATATTCAATCTTGATGTAAACCCGGCAGAATATGGAACCCACTGGAATTTCTACTTTACACTTTTTTCTGTCCAAGTGCTATTTTTCATTTTAAATTCTAAATATAATTTTATTCTAGGTACCTTGATTTGCGTATCTTATGAGATCTGGCTCATGTTTTACTATCCCATAATATTCTCAGAAGACAGGCATAATTTTCTTTTTGCCAACAAAGAAGGGCTTATTTCCCTTGTGCCGTACCTGGGCAGCTATTTGATATTGAATCATCTCGGAAAGGATGTCCTCAGCAAGGACTCAAAAAAGGCACAGACTAAATGTGTAAAGATATTTATTGTTTGCAGTATCCTTCATTTTGTTTCCAAATTGTACTCCGAACCTTCCAGAAGATTGTCAAATTTAGGATACATGAGTTGGATTTTGGCCATATTATCATTTTCATTGGCTTTTATGCATTTGTGCTCTAAACATCTCAGCCAATGTTCTGGAAAAATGGCATTGGTAAAGCTGTGCAGCAAGGGAATGCTCGATATCTTCTTAGTAAGTAATTTGTGCATTCTCTTGGCTAAGCTATGCTTCAATTTGGAGAAGATGTCTTTTGCAAGTGGAAATCTCTTGTTTGTTCTTTATTTAATACTGAATCTGTTACTTGTGCCTAAATTTGGCAGTGCAATCAATAAGAAATCTATAAAAGACACAAAAGTAAATTAATAAATCTATTTTTGGTCATTTCTATGTAATATTGACAGTAAGCAAACCCAAGTTTTAACATTAAACATATAATATAAAGTAGATAGTATAAAATATATTGTATAGGGCAGATTGTATAGAAGATGCTAGACATCATTATTTCATAACATCTTTATATTTACCCATGACTCAAATCCAAGAATACCAAACAAGAAGCCTCCTAAATGACCTATTTTATTCTCTTGCTGGCTTTGATACATCCTTAATTTATTTGGAAGGAGAAAATGCAGATTTGATTGTGAACAGCAGCTTGGCTCCGCTTGTGGTTCCCTTTAAGTTTCTTATAATAAAAATAAGAGAATTTTACAATGATCCGCGATTTAAGCCATTTGTTTTTAGCTACTTGAAGAAAATCAATGTGCTAAAAAAGAAGAGTCTTGCCATCGAGGAGCTGCTAATATGCTTGCAGGAGGATTTCGAGGTTTTTAGTGATTTAGATAGGTTTGCCAGAGGGATAGAAATTGATAAGAATAGTGCTGTATACAAACATTTTAACAATGAAGAGCAGAACAACCTTAATAAATCAGTAAATGACTGGATAAACTTAGGCATTCCTGGAAGTCTAATTAGCATAAACCCGATCGATGGATTTACATCCTGTTTCTGGAAGGATTGCTGCAAAATTCACGAGATAGGGCTGAGTAAGGAGGAGATGGAGGGAATAGAAGAATGTGGGAAGATAGTGTTCTTCATACGGGTCTTTGCAGGGGTTGAGATTGTTGATGATGAAAGCTATAGCGATAGCATGAGCATTAAGGAGCTAATGAAACGAAAGCATCCGCCAAAATCACCCTACAAGAAATTTGAATGCTCTGGAAAAGCACAGGATCAAAACCTGGGCAATCCTGTGCACAGTGATTTTAAAGAAACCTTGAGTTCAATCGAGAGAGAGGCAAGTCTCAAAGGTTCTTATGAGGCTACAAGCCATAACATCTTTGAAAAGGCAATCTCTGGCATTCAGTTGGACCCAATGCCAAAGATAGACGATGATATGAAGCTGAATGATGGCAATTTTAGGATAAATCTACAAGACAAAAATAACGGTCTTTTGTACAAGGATTCAGATGATAAATTTATGCATCTTTTACAGCCTTTTTATTACGATGGAGACATTTCCGAACACAGAAAAGAATGCAAAGCGATCCTAAACAAGCTGGTTTCCAACAAAATCAATCAAGAAATTTCAGCCATTCATTCGATTGCATTCTTCCAGGATTTGAACATTTTTTTAAACATTTTTGAGAGATTTTCCTCTGATTTCTTCAGTTCTGTGAATGTGTCAAAAAAGCTGAACGATTACTTCAAAGACAACTGTTTCATTCCTGTTAGGTTCATTTCTTTCGAGTTCAACAATGTGGATCTTGGCGAGTACGTTTTGAAGCTTCTGAAATACCAAAGAATCCCAGCATCTAATTCCTATCTTCTGAACCTGCAGAGAATCTCGATATCCTTCGAAGATGGCATTTTAAAGTATTTCTTGTCAAACAAATCCTTTGTCGAGCTTAACATTATTTTCAGGTTTCTTTTTTCGTTAAATTCAGTCATTTACTACTTAGAAAGATCAAAATCATACAATTTTACCAGAGTCATCTACCTAATTTTTTTAAGATTGAAAATGAACGAAATTCCCTGTCTGAAAATGTGTGACTCAGTCGACTCCTTGATTGAGGATTTCAATGCACAAATCTCTTTCCTCCTAAATTCATTTTACCTTACAAATTCGGCAATTTTTGTTTACCTTTCCAGATTAATTGATGTGGCATATGAATATTTACAGATGGATTTCAAGGAAAGTGTTAATGTGCAAGAGTATAATAAAAGGGTTGGAGATGCTGTAAATGGACTGATGACCGAAATCTTGAACAGCTTTGGAGACAATGATTTTTCTGAGTTTTTAAAAAATCTCGATGTGATAACATCTTTAAAATAAAATAATATTTTCAGTCTATTTTTGAATATAAGAATTGTTAATTAGAAACATTATTTATTCCTTGGTATCAACCTTAGTAGGCAAATAGTCAAATAACTAGACTGTATGACTGGGTTATTTCCCAACATTCTCATAAGCTTGTCTTTACTCTTACAAAGCCTAAACAATCATGTATATTTGCATTCAATAACTATGTATAATAGAATTGAAATAAACAAATTAATAACATATCAAAGAAAAGTAGCTAAAAAATTATATAGTCGTAGAAATCTATCATAAATTATTACTATCTTTTTTATTAAAAGATCAGCTTTATAATATGATTAGTGGTAGGCTGAAAAACATAATATAGCATAGTTTTAAAACATCATAATTGTTTCTGTTCCTAAAAATAGTCCATATTGAATAATGCAGATAAAACAGTAAACTGTTAATTAAAATTTATGCTAATTAGATTGCTGCTCGCCATTAAGAATTCATTTTGTGTTGTAAACGAACAAAAGTCCCTGTATGTCTAACAATGGCTTATACCTATTTGTCTACCAAGTCCTTTTCGTCGTAGACTACGAAAACTAAAAGAGAGCATGAGTTGCATCTTGCTATTGTTTCGCCGCTCCTCAGCTCGTCCAAGGAAATCATAAAAAGATCTCCGCAAGGACAAGGATAAGTAAATAGTCCAAGTTCTTTATTGAATTCAAAGTCCACAATGTCAATCTGGTCGTAATAGGACAGAAATTCATCTCCGTCTTTCAGCTCTGACTTAAAATATTCTTCATACTCAATTTTAAAACTAGACATGGGCATAAAAATTTGCTGCAATAAAATGCCTTTGTCAGTCAATCAAAGTTACAAATAATGAAATATCTATTTTTCTACGACTCGTAGCTAATTCCAATCCCATAGTCAAAATCCTCAAAGTCATAGCCACAAGTAAAGTCTATGCTTATATTTTCACTCAGCTTTTCATTCCAACTCGTGTTCATATTGAGTCTCTGGTCAATTGTACACTTTATGTCATTCTTGAAATTCCTCAATCTCACACCAGCAGCTGTAGAGAAATATTCTTGCGATTTTTTTACCTCCGCACCTATCTCAAGCTTCTTCATTATTTTTTTGTAAAAACTTACAGTTATCAGGTTAAATCTCTGCAAATTAAAACAATAGACAGAATCCTCATTTTCATATCTTGTTGAAAAGCTTATGCCCAGCTCATTCTTGAAGCCTACAGCTTCAGCACCAAAACAAAGATGTCCAAGAGATCTCCAGTAGTTGATGACATAAATAAGATTAGAAGCCTCGTATGCAGGACTTATAAGTTTCAATCCTATATTGTAAAATTTAGAATTGTAGATAGACTCAATCTGGTTAAAAACCTCTTTCTTAGACGAGATAATAGAATGAACCTTGTTCACCAACGGTCCAATTACAAATGAGGATTTGAATTGGTAGTTCCTGGAGTTGTCTGTCGAAAATTGGAAAATAGACCTGTTTGAGGAGACAGTGGCAAAGTACTGGTGAGATTTCTGCTTCTTGTCATACGATCCTACAGATGAGAGCTGCAGAAAAGGGAATATTGCCCTAGAAATCTCATATCTAATGCCACTGTGTAGATTGGGAGCAGTCAGCCCAGCCACTTCATTATTATATGTGTCATAGTTTGTTGCCACCATTTTGCTCTTGAAAAACTTTTTGAGCGAGTGCAACATGGAACAAAAAATTACTATTTTTTAATTTTAGGATTCAAAATAAAGGAAAAGTATAGCTTTACTTGAAATTTTTGATGCAGAAGTTTAAATTAACAAAACCCTCAAATGCGATGCACAATGTACATGCTTTTACATAGTTGGATAATCAACATTTCAGCTTTCAGGAGAGATGAAGAATCTAGTTTGTCCAGTAATCAATTTGATTGGAATATTAGGTCGGAAGAATTAAGATTTACGAGGCGTTTAAATGATGATTCAGAAGACAGTATTTCGAGTGAATCTTCTTCAGGGAATGACTGTAGTTATAATATGTCAGAGGAAGATTGTAGTTCTACTAGCACAAGCAGTTTCATATATAACAATACAGAAGAGATTTCTAATAACGAAGAAACAGAATTTTTGGAGCATAATTAAATTATTTCAAAATGTAGATTTTACGTTACTTTTTAAAATTTTTGATCGTTTTCAGTTTTTGACAAATTCGAAAAAATCGAAACTGCTGAAACTTTTAAAGTATCAGACTTGCTATTTACGTTAATAGCAAAAGAAAAAAATGCTAAATTTTTGATAGAATAAAGATAATACAGTTGAAGCAAAAGTTCAAGAAACACCGATTATAACAAATATGGTCTTTTTTATGTTTAAAGATTTATCTAAAAACATATTTTTTTCACTTAAAAGATTTTAAGATAAATGCTTCCAAATAAATACATTGTGCTATATAGATTGTAAAAAAGTAAAGTAACTTTTTTTAAGGTCTTAGAACATATTAAAAAGAATGAATTTGTTAAAATAAGGTGAGCAAAATTTTGACAAGAATATAGCAAATATTTAAGTTTTAAAAAGGAGTAATCAGCAAAGAATGCGAAGTCTGTAGGACTAAATAAAGTTGCAAAGCATCTCAGAATAGTCAGAAAAGAAATCATTGCAAGTCTGCTAATAAAAGTCTTCTTAATTTTAACTGTAAACAAGCTACAAATAAAAATGTTATTGTTTATCTACTGTT
>Ga0308170_10004986_pt1 | contig 10288 bp, 13 predicted proteins | sample PhyBR2_2_FD_202136 | JGI IMG/M metagenome (GOLD analysis project Ga0308170, IMG submission 202136) | Phyllosphere microbial communities from UC Gill Tract Community Farm, Albany, California, United States - DLSLSB.R2 | ecosystem: Host-associated > Plants > Phyllosphere > Unclassified | place... | reverse complement strand
CTCCTCCTTCGAAAAGGCGACTGACTCGAGCGCGCTTTCCTTCTTGCAGCCTCGACGCCTTCCTCCACTTTGCGCGCACGTACGGCGAGCGGGCGGCCGAGATGGTCGAGGAGAGCGTCGGAGGAGGAGAGCACTGGTGCGTCGTCGACCGTCCTCGCTCGTCTTCTCTCACCTCTAAAAGTAGGCGCCAACTCGACCTTCTGGATACGCACAGGTATCCGCTCGCGCTCGCTTCGATTCACGTCACTGCGTTCGTGCTCGACATGGCCAAGAAGGTGCGCTCGTCCGTTTTCCCTTCTCCTCCTCGCCCACTCCCTGACCTTTCTCGCCCTCGCCCGCAGCGCGACCTCCAGCTACACCTCCTTCGCACCCTTCCCTCACCGAGCATCGACACCGACGCTCCTTCACCCTCCTCCTCGCCCTCAACTTCACCTTCGACCGCGCTCGAGCCCCTTCTCTCCCTGTCCTCCTCCCTCCTCATCCTCTTCCACGCCTTCTGGCTCTCGCACCAGCCTCGGCCGACCGTCATGCAGTTCGAGAGCGTCTTCCGCGACTTTGAGGCGCGCATGCGGCCTTGGATCCGGCGAGGTGTGGCCGATGGGCGGGCGCTCGGCTGGCGGGACGACGACGAGGGGACTTTGAAGCTCGAGTGAGGCGGACTTAGACTCGCGCGGTGAGGCAGGAGGGACACAGACACTTGTTGCAGTGCTAGAGCCGTATAGATTCTGCAGGCCGTCGAGATCTCGAGAGGCGCGCTCTCGCAGCTCTCGCGGCGCCGAGGGCTCTCGCTCCCCTTTGTCTCGCCAGGGCTCGAGCGCCACAGTAGTCTATGTAAACAGTGTGTGTAGATGGTTCTGGTCCCGTCTGCTCACTCGCTGAGCAAGTAGGAGGCGAGAGCGGCCGAGAGTCAAGCAAAGCGTAATGATCGGCCTGCGGCGGTAGCAAGGGGGGCTTCCTCCTCTGTCACGGCTCCTGCTGGGCGGTAGACACTCGCTTGCGCTAGCAGCAAGTCGTCCGACTGTCTGCACGCCCTTTCCGCCGCCCCAGGGCGTGTGCCGCCTTCGACCCGCCCGCTCGACGACATGCCAGCTCGACCTCGCCCGACGACCTCGCCACGACCCTTTGCTGCCGTGGATCCAGCTTGTGCGTGCCTTTTCAGCCCTATTGAGTCTTTGCAACCGCTTGCACGCCTCGGCGAGCGGTGTGGAGCACACGATTCTGCCCCGCTTCGCCATCAGCAAGACCTCCTTCACGCTGGCACGGCAACGGCTTGGGCAGGCGTGCAGCTGTGCTCGATCTAATTGAGCTGTATTGCATAGTGCTGTGCACCACTACCATGTCCGCCCGGGAGCTGAGAGGGCGGCACCGACCAAGCCAGCCGAGCGACTACAAGCTGGATTACCGATTTGCTTGACTTTCGCCCGCTCTCGCTCGCACTTAGTCGACTGCCCTCGTAACGGCTCCAGCGGCCATTAAACGTGCTGTCTGCATAGGCTTCTGCGACTCGCGAGCTCTAGCGAGGCCTGGAGAAGAGAGAGGTCCGGGCGCGCCGACGACGAAGGAGAGACGGCGACGAAGCCCAGAGAGACGCACTGCGCGTTACTGATCAAGCGGTACACCTACACAGTCCGACGACGACGACGACGATGACGACAACGAGAGAGCGCAGCCCGCTCAGAGCCTGCGCTTCTTGCCCTTGACGTCCGACAAGCTCATCGTCGACTCGACCGACATCGCGCGCTCGGATCTCGCCGCACCGACGCCCGACGAGCGCATGCCGCTGTCGTCCTCGTCGGGCTGCGTCTGCGTCACGCCGAGGTCGCCCGTCGCACCGAGCGCATCGTCCCCCTCGTCGCCCTGCTCCTCCTCCTCCTCCTGGCGCGCGCGCTTCCTCGGCTGCGACTGCGCCGCGCTGCTCTGCGGCGCCCGCTCCTCCTCGCCCTCGTCCTGCTCGTCCTGCTCGTCCCCGACCGGCGGGCTTGTCCTCCTGCGCTTCGCAGCCGGCCCTGCGCCTGGGCCGAAGAGCTCCTGGCTCGGGCTCGGCGGGCGGCGCTGCTTCTGCCGCGCCTGCGAGCCGTACAGGCTTTGGCTGACGCTCGCGCCGCGCCGCGAGGCCGACGTCGACGCGGTCGCGTCCGGCTCGGCGACGTCGTCCTCGTCCGAGGCGGCCCGAGCGGGCTGGTCGTCCTGCTCGTCGACGTCCTCGAGGGCCGGCTCGTCTTGCTCGACGTTGTCGTCGTCGTCATCGTCGAACACGGACTTGCCCTTGCCCTTAGCGGCCGCCTTACCCCTGTAGCGAGGGGCCTTGGTCGCGGCGGCGGGCTTCTTGGCGCGCTCGGTCGCGGCGGCTTTGCGGATCGCTGCAGGGTGACTCGCTCGTCAGCTTGCGTCGCAGACGATCAATGGAGAATGGAGGGAGAAAGAGAGGGACGCACAAGGATCCTTGGACATGGCGGTGATGAGGCGGCGCTGGTAGGCGCGAACAGGCTCCCAGACCTTGGGGCCCGTCGTCGAGACGGCGTCGGCGAGGTCGTGCTCGTCGAGAAGGCTGTCGAGCGTCGTCTTGCTGTAAAAAGTGTATTGGGGAACAAGTTAGTCGACCATCGAGGCAGCGAGAGAGCAAGAGGGGAGAGACGGCGGGACGTACATCTTGAGCGAGCTGCGGCCGTCGAGGCCGAGGAGGAGATGCGCGAGCGCCTTGAAGAAGACGATGGCGCGGCTGCGCTCGTCCTTGCGCTTGGTCTCCTCGAGGCGGGCGAGCTTGGGGACGATCCACTTGAGCGCCTCGAGGTGCAGGCGGAGGTGGTCCTCGGCGGGGAGCGAGCCGATGATGGCGAGCTGGGCGCCGCGGATGGCGGCGACGCCGGACAGCTGACGGCCGAGCGAGACGAGAGGCTCTTCAGTCGTCGTCGAGGGCGAGTCGGGCGAGTCGAGGTACAGGTCGCACGCGCTCTTGAGGATGTCGACGACGATCGAGGCGATCAGGTCGCTCGCCGCGCCGAAGACGCCCTCGTCGCGCAGGTCGTGCACGAGGAGCTTGCACTGCTCGTCGTACTCCTTGCTGAAGCGGCCCCAGTGCTTGAGCAGGACAACGCAGTGGCGAAGGCTGAAGGCGCCCGAGTGGAAGACGCGCAGGAACGGCGAGACGACCGTGCGCAGGAAGTGCTGGTTGGCGACGAGCTTGGCCTCCTCCTTGGCGTTGTCGGCTGCGCACGTGGGGATTCGAGAGGCCGAGTCAGGTCTGCGCAGTCTGGGCGAGCGAGGAGCGGAAGGGGAACGCACCTCGGATCTGGCCGGCCGTCTTGCGCTTGCGCTTCTCGGCCTTCTTGGGCGCCGCCTGCTTGCCCTTGCCCTTCTTGCCCGCCGCCGCCTTCTTGCCCTTGCCCTTGGCGCGCTGGGACCGGCCCTGGCTGCGCTCCGTCTCGGTCTCGCTCCCGCTGCTGCTCGCGCCGTCGTCGCTGCCGTCCTCGCGCTGGGTCGCGTCCTGCTCCTCCTCGTCCGCCTCGCGGAGCGTCTCGGCATACCGCTCGACCTCGGCCTCGATGAAGCCGGCGCAGCGAGCTTGGAGCTCGTCGCTCGCGACGAGCTTGAGGTCGGCGAGGTGGCCGTCGGGGTCGGACGAGGGCGTGGTGATGACGTGCGAGAGGGTGTAGACGTTGAGGAGGATGTTGAGAGCCTGTAGAGCGCAGGAGGGTCAGGCCGTGCAGACCTTTCGAGATGAGGAGGAGTGGAAACGACGCACAGCCTGCTTGACTCCCTCGCTCGCGTTCGTCTCGCTGCCGACCGCGTACTCCTCGAGGCGATCGAACAAGCTCTGGCGGCGCTCGGACAGGGCGAGGATGGCGGGGAGGTCGGCGGCGCCGCTCGCGGTCGTCTCGGTCTTGACGGCGCGCAGCTGCCAGCAGATGTGCCCGCCGAGGAGGCCGATAGCGTGTTCGACCATCTGCGAGGGCATCGAGAGAGAGTCAGAGATGGCTCGCGGAAGGAGAGATGGTTCTAGGAGGGAGAAGTGGACGAAATAGGACGCACAGCCGTCTCCTCCTTGTAGCCGAGCCGGCCGCGGTTCAAGATGCCGTCGAGGATGTCGAGCACGCTCGCCGCCTTGCCGTCGTCCGCGTCCTCCATCGCGAGTGAGATGTTGTAGACGGCGGAGAGCTTGGCGAGCCTCGCGACGCACGCCGTGAGCGTGTGCAGCTCGTCCTCGGAGAAGGACGCGCTCTCGACGTCGTCGCCGGCGGCAGTACGGAGCGCGCCGATGGTGGTCTCCTCGAGCTCGCCGAGCTTGGTCTGGTTGGTCGCCGACAGGTCCTTGGCGGAGAGGAAGGCGACGAGCGTGCGGACCGCCTGGTCGAGAAGGTCGGGCTGCGTGTGCTTGAGGAGCTGCTTGGTGACGTCGTCCCAGAGCGCCTCGTACGCCTGCGCACGCGTTTCGGAGAAGAGTCAGCACGGTGACACAGGCAAGAGCGAGGACGAAGAGTAGGAGGACGAAGGACGTACCGAAAGTTGCTGACCCTCGAGGAAAAGCTCGAGCGAGATGAGGCGAGGCAGCGACAGGATGTCGATGATGCGCGACGCGTTGGCCTGGTTCTTGTTGAAGAGTTTGGGGAGCGCCTCGATGAGAGAACGGCCGATGCTCGACACCTCCTCGTCGAACGCCTCCTGGTCCTGCAGGGGAAGCAGCGTCAGCGAGCCGGCCCAGAGCGGATCGAGAGGGACGATGAGAAGGGGGACGCACCTTCTTCTTGGTCGTGGTGGCCGTCGTGATGCGCGTTAGGCACGCGACGAGGAGCTCGATGAAGAGCGTCTCCTCCTCCTCGGTGAGGCGCACCTCCTCGGGCAGCTGCTCCTCCTCGTCGCCCTCCTCGGCCTCGCCGTCCCGCATCTCCTCGTCCTCGTCGTCGCTCCCGCCGGTGCGCGCCGCCTTCTTGGCCCGACCGCCCGCCGCCCGCCCCTTCTTGCCCTTGCCCTCGCCCGCCGCGTCCGCCGCCGCCGCCGTCGACGAGTGGTCCCGGAGGACGTACTCGAGCATGGCCTCCCAGTCCTGCAGACCGCCGACCGTGCTCCAGAGCGCGTCGACGGCGAAGGCGACGCGGGCCCGAGGGACGACCGCGCGCGCGCCGGCGTCGTCGCCGCCTGCGGCCCGAGCGAGGTTTCCGACGTTCAAGCCGTTGCCCTCGCCCAAGCGGCGGCGCTGCGAGGCCTCGTCGTCGTCGCCGCCGTCGTCGTCGCCGACGGGCGGGCCGTCGAGCGCCTTGCCGTACTTGACGAGGAGCTGGGCGAGCACCTTGTACTCGACGGCGCTCGCGAGCGCCTCGTCGACGTCCCTGGCCTTGCGCCCTCGGCCCTTCTTGCTGTTCTTGTTCTTGACGTCGAGCTCGCCTTGGAGCTCCTCGGCGTCCTCGTCGACGAGGCCCTTGAAGAAGTCGGCGGCGGCGGCGCGAACGCGCGGCTCCTTCTCGTAGATGAGCATGGCGACCTCGTCGCGCTGCTTGTCGTCCTCGAGGAGGCCGTGCTTGTCGATCTGGTGCACGACCTGGAGCGCCTGGACGCGGACGGCGAGGTCGTGCTCGCCGACCGCCATGCCGACGAGCTGCTGCTTGAAGCGGTCGGTGAAGTGGTGGAGCTTGCCGAGGTAGGCGTCCTTCTGGTAAAGCGACAGGAGCGCCTTGACCGACTCGCGACGAGCCTCCTTGGACTGTGAGCGAGAGGCGGGATGTCAGCACCGACGGGTTCGGGGGCTCGTGCGGCGGCGACGACGAGACTGAGGACGCACCTCGTCCGACAAGACCCAGCCGATGTAGCGCAGGTAGTCGCCGTCGATCCAGTGGTCCGGGTCGAGCTTCATCCAGGTGCCGAGCGACGAGATGCACTCGGAGCGGATGACGGCGTCGGCGTCGCGGTACCGGTTGACGAAGACCCTGCGAGCGCATTACAATGAAAGGGCGGGTCAGCTCGTGGACGAGCAGGTCGAGGTCAAGGTGAAGGGAAGAGGAGAGACGAGGACGCACGAGGTGTAGCTCTCGTCCATGAACGCCTCGACCGTCTCGAGCCGTTCGTGCGCCTCCTTGACCTGGCGCTCCATGTCGCGCAACCTCGCCTTGTCCTTGCGGCTCTTCTTCTCCTCGGCCTCCTTGGCGCGAACGACCTGGGCGTGCTCCTTGCGCACCTGGACGTGAAGCGTGGAGAGCGCGTTGACGCAGAAGAGGACGACGACCGTCGCCGTGTGACGCAGGGCGCGGATCTGCGACGACGACATGGCGTGCACCCAAGCCTGGAAGTGCTCGTAGAACGCCGTCGAGAACAAGATGTCGTCGGCCGAAGCGGCGAGGAGCTTCTGGAGGAACTGCGAGAGCGAGTCGCGGAACTTCTTGTACGGCTTGGACTTGGAGATGAGCGGGTAGGCGAGGTCGGTTTCCTGCGCAGCGCGAGGAAGTGAGGAGGAAGAGCGTCGTCAGGAGGGTCACAGAGGGGTACGGCTGCGACGAAGCGAGACGACGCACCTGCTTGAAGTCGTCGACGATGTCCTTGAGGTTCTCGACGATGCCGTTCTCGTCCTCGGCTTGGTGTTCGTCGATGACGGCGTTGACGCCGCAGCACTGCGCCGAGGGAAGAGCGCGATAGTCAGCGGCTCGTCCGGGTCGGAGCGAGCGAGTCGAAGCGAGTGAACGGGGACGCACCCGAAGGACAAAGTTGACGAGCTCTGCCATGGCCGGGCCCGACTCCTCCCTGTACGACTCGATCCAGTCCTCGGCCGTCGTCTGCAGCGCCGTGTTGGGGTTCTTGACCGCGTCTGCGCGGGGAAAACGCAGCTCAGGGTCAGTCGGGACCCATCGCGCGAGAGGCTCGAGCCGGTCGAGGTGGGGGAAAGTGAGAGCGCTCATGACGCACTGAAGAGGCCGTTGTCGTTCTCGATCTTGAAGTCCTTGCCCGGCGCCGCCGCCTTCTTGGCCGCAGGCGCACCGTCCTCGTCCTCGTCCTCGTCGGCGGCCTCGGCCCTCGGCGCCTTGCGCTTGCGCGGCGCCGTCGTCGTCGCCGCCGCCTTCTTGGCGCGGTGCGGGGCGCGGGCTCTGGGCATGGGCCCGGGCGAGGTGCCGGGCGGTGCGCGCTTGCGCGAGCCCGTCTTGATCGAGGTCGGGACCTTGAACTCCTCGTCGTCGTCGGCCTCGTCCGGCGAGTCGTCGCTGTCTTCATCGTCGTCGTCGTCGTCGGAGCCGGCGGTGCCGTTGCGCTTGGCCTTGCCGTTCGAGACTGTCAAGGAAGACGAGTGCGCGGCGAGGAGAGCAGGAGGGCGAGGAGGAGAGGGCGGAGAGGCGGAAAAGTAGAGGTCAGCGCGCGTCCCAGCAGGCTTTCAGAAGATGCTCGAGTCTTCCAGACCACCCAGCGATGCTCTGCGTAGGGGTGCGACCGTGCGAGAGCCAGCGTTCGCCCCACCTCGCCTCGACCTCGCCTCGCCGTCCTGGCCCCCTGCTCGCGCAAGAGGGGAGGCAAGCGCAGTGACAGATAGGTAGAAGGGACTGGACGCACCACCGAGCCTCTCGACCTCCTTCCTGACGCGACCGCTCTTCCTCCTGGCGGTGCGTGAGCCAGCGTCCGCTGACGCTGGTGCGGGTGGAGAGGGCGAGCGCGCGTCCGAGTCTGGCGAGGCGGCCATTGGGGCAGTGCTGGCGGGTGGTGCACTGGCTGAGCTGTCGGGAGAGCTGAGCGAGCGCGAGGTGGAGAGGACAAACGAGATGAGGCGGCGTCGCGGCGCGTCCTCGTCGTCCTCGAGACGAGCGAGGCTTCATCCTCGCGCTGCTCCCTGTTGACTTCGGGTGCACCCTTACGACATCAGTACAGGGCGAGAAGCCGCACTCTGCAAAATGAGCGAGCGCTTTGCTCGACCTCGTCTCGGGCGAGCGCTCTGCGAGAGGGCAAGGCAGTTGCAAGGCGCGCGAGCTATACAGAGAGGAACAGGGCACAAAGGGGAGCGACACAGGACAGGGTAGATATAGAACGAGGAGAGGAGAGCGCGAAAGAGAGGGAGGGAAACATGAACACAGGCTCGACCAAGGTACACACGCCGACGCCCGCCGCACAAGCACACACGGGCTGGAGGGCTCCTCCATCTCGACCGGCTCGAGCGCTATGCCACCTTGCGCACGACGAGCGCGACGAGCGCGAGCAGGCACGCGACGATGGCCCGGTCGACCCAGCTCGGCGGTCCGCCGCCGGCGAGCCCGTCGGGGCTCAGCTGCGCGAGCGACACGCCCGGCGGGAGCGCCGGCAGGCCGTGTGCGTCGGCGAGCGCGGGCGGCGCGTGCGCAAGGAGCGGGTTCGGCGCGGCGCCGTGCTCGTGGGCCGGGTGCGCGGCGGCGGTCGGTGCGCGAGGTGGCAGGTGCGCAGGCGAGAGGCGAGGTGCGCCGGGAGGCACGAGCGGGCCTGCGCTGCTGCCTCCCGAGAACGAGTCGACCGGGCTGCGAGGACCCTGAGGCGTGCGGCCGGACGACGACGAGGAGCGAGGTGCGCGCTGTGGTGCGGGAGGGGAAGGGGCGGAGGGGAAGATGGGCGTCGGCCTGGACGAGTTGGCGACTTTGACCGGCCCAGGCGGCTCGGCCTCGACGTCGACCTCGTCGCCCGAGTCGAGCGCGGCAGGAGAGGGCGCCGTGGAGGACGCGTTCGACGACGACGGCCCAGTCTCGATGGGCAGTGCCACGGCGACCGGCGCACAGGCCGGGCTCTCCTGCTCAGCTGCGGTCGGCCGAGGCGCCTTGGGAGCGGGCAAGGCGGCGAACGAGTCCTGGTCGGCGGCGTCGAACCCGCACGCCGCGCACTTGTGCTTGGTCGAGGCGACGGCGAGGCGGCGGCGCTCGAGGGGCGGGGCGTCTAGCGACCCGACGGCTCCTTTCGGCTGCGCGAGCAAAGACGACGAACCCGTGGCAGGCGGGAGTCAGTACTGGCTCGAGGACCCCAAGGATGGTGGCGGCGAGGACGACGCACCTCGGTCTCGAAGAAGGCCATGATGGCGAGCAGCGCCGTGCGGATGCCCCAACTCGGCTGCCATGTCTCACTGCGCGCAAACGAACGAGACCGTCAGCTCAACCTCGAGAGCGGCTGACGCGAGCGAGAGCTGCCGAGGACGTACGGGTGGAAGCTCGAGATGGAGAGGCAGATCTTCTTGTTGACCTCGAAGCGGCCCGACGGCGTGAGCATGTAGACCTCGGGCGGCTTGAACGGGTAGTCGGACGGCAGCTGCGCGAGGAGAGGAAGTGGTCAGTCGGCACGCGAGGCGGAGGGAGTGGGGGGGAGGATGGGCGGGGCGAGCAAGGGGAGCGGGAGGGACGTACGACGAGCTTGCCGTGGTACACGCCACCTGCACAGAAGGTACGAAGTCAGTCGTCGTCCTCGCAAGCTTGCTCGATCGTGCGCGAGAGCCGAGCGTGGCGGCGAGGAGGAGAGCCTCGGCGCACCTTGGTAGTCGCTCCCCTCGGCACCGCGCAGCGTGAAGTGCCACTGGAAGATGTCGGTCTGTAGGCAGGAGCCAGGGTCAGCTTCCACACGCGCTCGGGTCGAGGACAAGGCTGGCTGTTGGGACGCACCTCGAGCGGCTGAGCGGCGTAGTCGGCGCAGTCGTCCTGCTCGAGCTCTTGCGCCTCTTGCAGTAGCCGGCGCACTCCTGCTGATCGCTGTCGGGTAGCCATGTCGGCGCAGGTAGGTGGAGAGGGAAGAAGGAGAGCGCGGAAGCCCTCGTCGCCGCCGAGTCCGGGGTAGTCGCAGCGCGCAGGAGATGCGCTTTCCTCTCGCTCCTGAGCGCAAGAGAGCATGCTGATCTGCTGTATGAATGCATAGCAGAGGTATCTAGCCAACCCGGGTATCTCCTCGTCGCCGTCGAGCCGTTACGCCTGGGCCTCGCCGTCCTTCTCCGGCTTCGTGTCAACAGCGGCGTCGAGCGTCGCAGGGTCGTAGCCCCACTGCTTGAGGTCCTTGACCGTCTCGGCCTCGTCGTTCTCTGCGGGCAAGAAAGCCGCGAGGGTGAGGCGTCAGCCGGGACTCGGTGCGGGCGGTGAAAGGGAGAGAGGGGAGAGCCGCTGCACGCACCCGTCTGCAGCGTGTACAGCCCGACAAAGCCCTTGAACGTGAGCTCGGAGGCCTCGTTCGTGTCGAGGTACATGATAACCTCGTCCCACTGCTCGTCAGGGAGCTCTGCAGGACGACAAGAAGGGTCAGCTTCCCCTCGCCAACCTCAGCGCAGCTGCGCCGTCGGTGCAGGTGCGCAGGTCGAGCGAGAGGGACGCACCGGCTCCGTTCGTCG
>Ga0308170_10004980_pt1 | contig 10292 bp, 19 predicted proteins | sample PhyBR2_2_FD_202136 | JGI IMG/M metagenome (GOLD analysis project Ga0308170, IMG submission 202136) | Phyllosphere microbial communities from UC Gill Tract Community Farm, Albany, California, United States - DLSLSB.R2 | ecosystem: Host-associated > Plants > Phyllosphere > Unclassified | place... | reverse complement strand
ACAACTCGGAATCGCTGCAGCTGGCCTTGGCGGCGTGCAAGTTCCTCGATCTGCTTCTGACCATACAGTCGGAGGACTTTCAAGTGTGCGTGACCGTCTTTGCTTGGCTGCAGTCGTGGCGCTCACATCACCAGGCACCAGTGGATCTTCGTGACTGACACGACCGACGCGGTGTACCCGCCCGAGGACTTCTCTCCGGACGCAATCATGGACACCATTGCCGAGATTCTGCGGGACCACAGGCACGGCGAGAAGGTGAGCCATGGCGTAGGAGGGGGACCTACGATGGCGCTGACGAGCAGGACACCGTCACTCCTCTGCCGCTCGAGGAATCGGGCAAGATGCGCCGGCCAAGGTTACTCCGCGCCAAGAAGATCAGCAGTATACGCGAACTCGAGCCGTTCTTCTCGCGCGCGAGCATCGAGAACTTTGAGTGCTTGTACACCGCGTCCAGCGTCGATTGGGCAGCTGTGGAAGATGGGCTGCAGAGCGAGATATTCGACCGGTGATGCCGGTGAGAGTATTGCTTGAAGCTGCCGGCGATGACGATTTTGACGACGAATCGACGAATGATAATAGATGCAAGGGTTACTCATGTCACGTCGAGAGAGGCTGGGATGATATCGTCGACGTAGAACGTATACTCGATGTTGCACCGACTATGACTATGCTGTACTTCTTGCTTTGCTCCGTTTGCATTACATCCTCATCTTCGCCATCTCCTCCGGGGCAAGCACGATCTCCTTGCCGCCCACAGAGCCCGTACGGCCGGTGACACCGAACGTCAGCGCGTAGCCAGGTGGGAGCTCGCTGCCTGCTGGAGGCAGCTCGAGGAGCGGCCACGAGGCGGGTGCCGGCTTCTGCAAAACGATGTCGACCTGTGCGTGAACGGGGCTTGGTCGCATTGTCCCGGGATGCGACTCACCTTGGTCGAGAGAATACGGAAGGTACATGTAGCGGGCTCGATGGGGCCGTACAGCGTCACTGAGCGGACTACACGCTTGTTGCCGGGAAGATACAGATCGAGGTGGAGCTGCCAGTCAATCATGATTCACGGTAATGAGCGGGGGATGCGGGGTCGAAAGTGTACTGACAACCTGTGATTCGAAGGACACTTTTGATCGCTCCTTGTCGGCTCTGATGGATCAGCCCCAACCCGCAGGCATTCCGGATGCGACTGACCCCTTGGCAAACGCCGAGACGTGCACTTGGAGGGGCGTTTGGTAATGGTCCAGCCGACACGAGACCAGCTCTTCCTGCTTCTAGAGTGTTCAGCTCATGTGCAAGGAAACGAACCCCGTGTCCAGACCCACCTCGTCCTTCTTGGCGCCCACGAAGAGGTGCTTTCCGGTCGTGCACCCATCAAGCTTCATGAACTCGTCAAACTCGAGGACCCGCCTCTTGCAGCACAAGTACCCTTTTGACCCTTCGTGGAACACCGGCTGGGATGAGCGACGTTCAGGTCTGCTTATGCTCTACGAGACCATGCAGAGCACACTGATAGGAGGACGGATTGAGCAGCGACTTACCGCTTGAGGATGGTACCTGCACCGGGCCTTCTCGCCTTCGCCCCTCGAAACCGCCTCGCCCTCCCACTGGGCATTGCATCCCAGGCGCTTGCACTTTGCCCCATCCGGCACCGCCGCACTCAAGTCATCCTCCTCCACCTCTTTAGGTGTTGCTGGCGGGGGAGATGGTGCAGCAGTGGTGATCGTCGTACTTGAGCCAGAGGCAACGGGGTCCGTGGGCGGCTTCGGCTTTACGCCGTATGTCTCCACTCCGTCCTCGGACACGATGTGGGGCGCGACGTTCTCCTGAGCCTTCGGGACGGATGAAACCTCGACTGGCGCTTCGGTGGTGTGCTTGCCTTGAGTGCATGGCTATTGGGTCAGCTTGCGTGGTAAGACTTGGAGACAAGGGGGTCGTACGGGGATAGCCATGAATGCCTCGAACTCGAGCACGGGCTGCCTTTGTCAGCGAAAGTCGCGATAGTGCATGGTGAAGTTTACCTTGCTGACTTCGTTGCAGCATGCTGAGAGGTCAATAGCATTCATATTGGGAGTTATTCAGCTTACACCATGATTTCAGGCCCTCGTGGAAGACCTGCCCATCAATGACGCCCTCCGAGTGAAACGTTCAGACATACCGGTCCGCCGGGGTGGTAGCTGCAGCTCCCTTCCTCATTCGCACTCTCGTCGAACTCCTTCTGACACCCTTTTCTCGTACACCTGGGCATGATGATGCAGAGTACAGCGATGTATGCGAAGTTGCGAGCTGATGTAGGATGAATGGGAGATGAACAGAAAGTCGAAAGTCAAACGTCAGAAAGTCGATAACCGGCCATCCGAGCTAAATCCACGTCTCTGCAGGAAGCTTCTAGTCCCACCGAGCACAGGACGTAGCTGCCAGGCTAGGCTTGCATACAATGATTGGCCTCGGCATCCACACGCGCGCAATGGACCAGACCTCACCGCCTCAGCCACCAGACTACAACGAATATCCACAACACAAGCAACAGGAAACCCATGAACCAGCACCAGTTCCCCCCTTGCCGCTTGGCCATCTTGTTCATCCGTCGGAATGTGCCTCCCAGGAACGTGGACGTCGATGCGAATGCATCATTCTGCCTGTCAGCGGCCACATTGGCGGATCACCAGCAAAGCGAGGTCCGGCCACCGCCAGGTGACGAGAGAGACCAAGTCACGCACCATGCTCCCCAGCTGTAAATTGCTGTCCCGCACCTCATTTCCTATTCCCGTTGTTATCTGCACGTCAGCTCTTCTTCCATGATGTCCCACCTGACGGCCGGTTTTCGCTCGACACGGCCGGCCACTCACATCTTTCAGGATCTTCACTTTACCCAACAACCCCTCCAGCCGCTCGTCATTCTGCTCCTCCACATTGTGTACCGTACGCGTGTACCCCGCATTGCCGCCCGTACCCGGTAAAGCTGCATTGGAGCCGTTGCTGCTCATGCCCCCACCATATGGACTTTCAGAGTACTGCGACGCTGCTGAAGCGGGGCGGTTAAACGGTGTGCCCCGACCCGATGAGGGGCCCGAGGGCGGGAAGAGGATCGGGGCCGGGGAGGAGTTGGTCGGGTGATAAGCCCTCTGGGCGGCTGGCCGGCTGAGATGTCAGTTGCCGAGCTGGAGTCGAAGATGGCAAGGTGACGTACCGACTCATACTGGTCAGGCGGGGTTTGGAGGCCTTGGATTAGGGAAGCCTCCACAGGGCAGGTGGGGGCCGTCGACTTAGATATGTCACTCCCTCAGGCTGTGTGTTCGTCTTTGAGAGACCGATGCCGCTGGTGCAGACCTGTGACGACAGATTGAGGAATTCAAGCGCTACGAACCGTCGACGAATGGTACGTGCATGTGGAGGGATGAAGATGAAAGTGCCGGATCCACCACGCCTCTGACGCGTGTCCCGGCTACGGCCGCTTGACCTCAGCGAGCATCTTCACACCAGGACCGTCATCCTGTCCCGTGGAGCTCTAGTTATTGGAGTGTACGCAATGTGCCTTCACCAAGATGCATTCAATGCATCTCAAATCGAAAGGGAAGGGCCAAAAACAAGCTCAAAAACTAGAGGTCTTGCTGGGATTCGAACCCAGGTTGTCAGGAAATTGCGGTAGGTTACTCAAAACCTGACGTACTAAACCGCTGTACGACAAAACCCTCAACAACATACTGCCACATGCACCCTTCTGATTCATAAACTCAGTGTCATCCTCCCCCATTTGGGAACATCGCTAGCATCTCCTGCACCCCTCCTTGCCTTGTCGAGGAGGGCCAGGAGCGACAAATGCTCCCTCAAAACTTGGACAACAGGGCTATGCTCCCGGAGTCGATATCATCAGCCTGCATGTTGTTGCAAGCCTTGCCACGGGCCCGCCACGGGATCGCCACTCGTCATGTATTCGTGGCAGACCATGATTGAGCACAGTAGCAGCACACACTGAATTTGCGGCCAGGCATGCTGGAGATAGAACGTTGCAGTCACAGGATCGAGCCCTGCCTGAGTCTGATCCGTCCCGAGCAGGATGGAGGTACGGAACTCGATCCAACGTCCCGCCGGTTCAGGGAGCCTTGATTGCTGACTCTGGCCAATACTGACCATGGTTTCAAGCATCCCCTGCCATGGTCGCTTCTGCTGGGCCCGAGGTCCTGAAATTAATGTCAGTGGTCGATCGAACGCTCGGTGCACCAGCCTGCATTTCTGGGCATCGTGCGCGGTGGCAATACACCATAACCGCGTCCGTGCGGGACGTGGCTCGCTAGGCGTCTTTTCGATCGTTTGCTCCCCGTGATCCGGACTCACTTGGATGGTGTCACGTATTCCATCATCAAGCTCTAAACAAGGGTAAGAATGAGTCGGGGGTGTATAGATTGAAACTCCGCGCGCCATCATCGTTTGCCTGAATCCCCACAAAGTTGATCTGCGGCAAGGAGGCGGAGTATCGATGGGCCTTCTGGGTGCAGATCGGACTGGCCGCGAAGTGGGAAACGAGGATGAACCTTTGTAGAAGAAGGAAAAGGCAGACAGTGCCGCCGTCCAGGCGTCCTGAATGCCCACCCTCTGAGGTGACAGTCATTCTGGTTCCAGTCCTTGACCGTGGAAGTTGCTTCAATTGAAGAGCGAGCCAACAATCGCTGTGGCTTGAATGATGCGCCGGCACCGAGCCCTCCATCCTGAGCGGGAATAGGAACCCGATAGTGTGCATACGTATGCGCCATGTGCGAAAAGGCGCCAAAGAGTCCTTCTTCTAGATGAGGTGACCAAGAGCGTGTGGCCTCACAGTGCAGTGATCCCTATGCGCCGCATGAAAACGATAGCCGGGTTGCCAGAACGTTTCAACGATCAACATGGTATGTCATACATGAGGTCACAAGGGCGCAAATGGCGGTATGAGGTATTGCTATGCTATGTATCAATCCTCTCGGCTACGGAATGCCTGAGGATCCAAGAAATCAAGTATATCAAGCCGACGATGCCGATGTTCCTCGACTCTTCGAGGCGAGAACGCTCTTGCTCTCGCGACCGGTATCTACCCGGCGTCACGGTGGCCTAAGCACTAGAACGACGAAGAGTTCATCGTCGCGGTCGGCGCCATGACCGGCACGGCGCTGACCGGCGGGTTCGGAACGGTCGGCGCACTCGGTAAAGTGGGGACGCCTGCCGCAGCCCACGCTTCAGGCTTGACCTCCCACTTCGAGTCCTTTGCCTTGCCGTTTCTCACAGCCACTTCCTTGACCTTCGCCTCGATCGCCCCTTTCGTCGAGACCGTCTCGAAATGCGCCCGCAGCTGCGATATGAGGTCCGTGCGGATCTTGGTGTTTCCGTCGATAAGGCGTAGCAGCTCTTCCAAATGCGAAGTGGGGAAAGACGACTTCGGACCCGCCTTGCCCGGTTTACCGGCATCGGCGCTTGTGGTTGAGCCGTTCAGCTCCGGTATGGTCGACATAGCCGCCGTTGGGGCCGTTTGAACAGGCGCTGGCTTCGGTGGTGCGATGGCCTGCGCTGCGAGCAGGGTCCTGACGGATAGGTTAGTGCCAATGACGGTGGTGGAAAAAGTAGTCTTGAACGCCTGGGCGGCGTCGGATGAGATGTATGCAAAGGGATCGATCGAGTCAGGCGTTTCTGCCAATCAACACGCTAATCACGTATTGCTAGTGCTTGCACTCACCGTTCAGAAGCTGTAGTCGATACCCCTCGAACCCTTCATTGCCCTTCCCAATCTCCACCTCCCAGAGGGGGCCATCTGCTCGAGGCTTGAGCGGCACAACTCTCTTCGGCACCTGACTCTTCTTCACCACCTTCATCGGCAACTTCGACTGCTCATGGCCGGATCCAGATATCGCTCCAGGATCACCATCCAGGTCCATCGGCGTGCCGGCTCGCTGGTCCACATCCTCGGTGTCGTCCAGCCAATCATCGAACTCCCCTTCGGACTCGTCCTCTTCCTCTTCGTCCTCCACGTCCGCGTTCGCCTCGCCGAAGTTGTCGACGTCCTCCCCGCCATCGTCGTCATCCCAATCGTCACCCGAATCATATGAGTAGTCGAAAATTGGGTCTTGAGCGAAGGGTGTTCGTGGACCGACAGCGACACTGCGCTTCGTCCATGTCCCGCGGTATGGCGGTCGGGTTTGCTGGTCGAACGCGAGAGTCTTCCAGGGATATCGCTCCTTGTTACGCAATTTCGCAAGGACCGCTCGGGGATCTTCGGCGTCTGGCAGTTTGTCGAATAGCTCGGCGACAGATGCGTGCGCGGGGCCGGTCTTGAACCCTGCCTGGAGTTTGCGTTTGGAAGAGGCTTGGTGCTGGTGTTTTGACAGGTGGTCGCTGATGAATTCTGCGGTCAGCAAGCTGTGTATGCTTAGGTTGTGCGGATATCGGGGCGATCGTCGCGTAGACAGGGTGCAGACGAGGACATGGCGGCATCATCATGTAGCGTACTCACGAGGTGGGTGCCATTCGTCGATTTTGGCGGCTGTTGAGTCCGTCGTAGCTGTCTCCTCTGCTCGCGCTGCCGCCCATCGATTTATGGGCGCCCACTGGACGTTTGAACGCTGTACGATGCCCTTGAACGTGCGGCGATAGTCGCTTTCCTTCTCCGGCGATGGCTCCCGCGCAGGTAACGCTGGATGTCAGTATCGTCTGGAAGTTGATTGGGTCGGCATCACTGACTGGACGGTCCGGCTGGGCTCGCTCTGCCTGTGGTGGAGGGGGTGGAAGGCTTTTTGAAGAAGCTGGCCATGGCGTTCTTTTGTTTCTTCAGCAGAGCCTCTTTCCTCTCCTTCTCTTTCTCTTGCTCCCTGATTGTCAGTCGAGCTCCATTGGGATGTTGTCACAGCTAGGGCGAGACCCAGGCACCCACATTTTCTTCTCTAGGCGGGCAGCTTTCTTCTCCTCTTGCTCAATCTTCTTCAGCCGAGCTGCTTCTTGCTGCATGATCAGCAGGCGCAGCTGTTTCCACACGATAGACACACCTCCTCCGGTGTGAATTTTGACGCCTTCTTCGTTGGCGACGCGCTTTTTCGTGCCGTTCGACCATCATCGTCCGCTTTGCGTTTCAAGCTGGGACTGGGGGTCGTAGAGGTAGTGGTGGCAAGCGTGGTGTTGGGCGACATGGGAGTGACCGTCCTTGTCTCCGCGGGATCTGTCATCCCGTCAGGCGAAAACCAAGCGATATAGTGACCCGAGGCAAGCGGTATGAGTGATGAATGAAGGCGATCAGCTCTATTCAGTCGCGTCAACCGTCATCCGCAATGTTGGACGCGTCGGCCGCAAAGAGGGTGGCCGAATAATTATCAACACGTTTTGGTTCCTGGCCGACTGCTCAAGTCATGTTGCATTCACTCTGCTCAATTTCAGACAGATCCAAGCAGTTGCATCTACTTGCCGTACCGACATAGCGCTCCCCTCCCAACAGCCCCTGAAGGGACAGAGTAGACGCCCAGCTCATCTACCCTTCAGCGCGAAGGTCGGAGCCCAACGAAACTGGCCGTGGCAGATCCCTTCCCTTGATTTCCCGCTCCTCGCTCACCGACACTCCTTTGTCCCGCACCTTCACTCAATCGGAGCGGCACCCTCGCGCTGAGCTTAGCATTCTACATTCATCTATCACACCGACCGATCAACCATGTCTGACCCGAATAATATGGATGTCGACCCTCCAGCGCCCGCTGTCGAGGTGTCGGCGTCAGCTATGGACGTCGCTCAGGTTCTAGAAGCTGCCACAGCGGTCGAGCAGGGCGCCACAGGGACCGAACAAATAGATGGGCAGACGAGCAATGGAGTCGTCCAAACCTCCATTCCAGCAGCAGATGCTGTCGAGGCGGACGCCACGTCGTCGACTCGAGTTCAGGAGGTGGTGACCGAAGCATTGGCTGCACCACCTGCAGGCGCCGATGCGGGCGCCTCGGACGCAATGGCTATTGACGAGGATACAACTGTTCAACGAACCACAGAAACGACCACAGTCATAGTCGAGGCGAACGACGGTACCGTGGTGCAGGAGCAAACGACGACAACGACCGAAGTGACCCTTCATCCCACAGCCGTCGAGGACGTACCCATGGAGCCTGACCCGGAACCGAGTCTGCTCGAGCAAATGGTCACTGCACACGCGACCCCACCCTCCGACCCCGCCGCCATCACCACCGTCTCACGAGCTGAACCCGTCGCTCCCGCTCCGCCGCTGGATATACCAGCCCCGGCTCAGGCTCAACCGACAATAGCGCGCACGGGATATGTCTTCGACCCGATGATGATGCTCCACTGCCAGGACGGATACGTTCCCACCGCGGACGATACAGTCGAAGGCGGGAGTGGGCATCCAGAGGAGCCAATGCGGATCAGGCGGATCTTCAACAGGCTGGCGGACCAGGGGCTGGTGAAGCGCATGAAGCAGTTGACATTTGGGCAGGTCACGATGGAGGAGATCCTGCTGGTGCACAGCGAGGACCACTGGAACAAGGTGCAGGGGACCGAGAGTAAGTCAGGACAATATCATCTGCAAGCAAGGGTTGATGGCAGCCTTGACGGACCAGTATATCCAGGAATCAAAGGACTATTACGAGCAGCTCTCCCTATATGTCTGCCGAGAAACGGCCCTGTGCGCTCGACTGTCGTGCGGCGGAGTCATACAGGCCTGCAGGTCCGTCTGCAAGGGCGAAGTCAGGAATGCGTTCGCCATCGTCCGACCTCCCGGTCATCACGCTGAGCCGGACGAGCACATGGGGTTCTGTTTCTTCAACAACGTCGCTGTCGCCGCGAGGGAGATGCAAAAGGAGGGTCTGGCGAAGAAGGTGTTGATTCTGGATTGGTGCGTCGGGCGTGCGGAGCGTGAGGTTTGCTCATCCTCAGGGATGTGCACCACGGGAACGGCACGCAGCGAGCGTTTTGGAACGACCCAGATGTGCTGTACATCTCGGTACATCGACATGACGGCGGTAAATTCTACCCCACGAGCGATTTCGGAGCACTGGATATGGTCGGCCAGGGTGCCGGTGAGGGAACGTGGGTGAATGTGATGGCAACCGATGATGAATGCTGATGGCAGCTCGGTGAACATTCCTTGGCCGTCAGGCGGTTTTGGAGACGGTGACTACATCTACGCCTTCCAGAAGATCATTATGCCGATCGCATACGAGTTCAACCCGGATCTGGTAATCAGTGAGCTGCCAATTCCCCCACCTTCGACGTCGAACTCACGCCAGTCTCTGCTGGCTTCGATGCGGCTGATGGAGACCACCTGGGGGGATGTCACGTCACGCCGCCCGCCTACGGCCACATGACGCATATGCTCTGCGCGCTGGCAGGGGGCAAGGTCGTCGTTGCACTTGAGGTGGGTACGACTTGAGCCGTCTGACAGTGCAAGGGCTGATGTATAGGGCGGATACAACCTCGAGGCGATCTCGCGATCCGCTTTAGCAGTGGGGCAGGTCTTGCTTGGCGAGACGCCCGCCGAGCTCGGAGCGATCGAAGCGTCCGAGGTGGCCACAGAGGTGATCCACCAAGTTGCTCTCGTCCAGTCAAAGTATTGGAAGAGCATCGACTTAAAGGCGTGCGGGCCGCCAGAAGGTACGGCTGTAAAAGGGCATCATGTGGGAGGCTTCGCTGATATGCAGTCACCGCTACTGCAGACGAGTCCACCGTCATCCCTATACCAGGTGGGTACTCCAAAGGGGGAGAAGGTGGAGCTGACCGTAGATCTGCTCAAGATCCACCGGGCGCATCACATGTTCACGAAACACAATTTGTTCCAGATCCCTTTGGCGAGCGAGGAGCTGGAAGAGGCGTTCGGCGGGCAGGTCGTCTGCAAGTGAGGTATCTTGCATTCGCTGCGAAGGAGCTCATGAAAGCGAAAAGGTATACGAGGCGGGCGCAGAGAGCGTGCTTGTTGTCTTCGTTCACGACTTGTGAGTGTTTGACGATGCAGCGTATGCGCGTCTGACGTGCAGCGGTAACCTTCGGGTGGAAACAGCCGGGGTCGCCACGACCAATGTGCATTTGACGAACTCTTACCTGGTTCGTGGGCTCCCCTGTGACGCTGATGTCGCTGACGGCAGCTGGACACCAGTGACAAGGTTGTCAACTGGGTGACCAAATCCGGGTACAGCTTGATCGACGTGAATGTCCTCGCTCAGATTCCGACCCGTCCGCTTGCCGTGAGTTCCCGGCTAGGCGATTCTGAGGGTGACTGACATGCAGAACGGCTCAGCTGTGGTGGCGACGAAAGGCGACAAGCTGCAGGCGCAGTTGATGCGGTATGTGTGGGACAATTA
>Ga0308170_10004979_pt1 | contig 10293 bp, 12 predicted proteins | sample PhyBR2_2_FD_202136 | JGI IMG/M metagenome (GOLD analysis project Ga0308170, IMG submission 202136) | Phyllosphere microbial communities from UC Gill Tract Community Farm, Albany, California, United States - DLSLSB.R2 | ecosystem: Host-associated > Plants > Phyllosphere > Unclassified | place... | reverse complement strand
CGCCCCCCCTCCCTCCTCACAGTCCACCCGATGAAGCCGCACCGCATCAAGATGGCTCACAACCTCGTCACCAACTACGGCCTCGACAAGCACATGGACGTCCTCGTGCGTCCCCTCTCTCTCTCTTCCCTCGCCCTCGTCGCGCTCGAGAGCTGACCCTGGTCCTGTCCCTCCTTGCAGCGCCCCGACCGGTGCACCCCTCACGAGATGACGCGCTTCCACACCGACGAGTACATCGACTGCCTCGCCCGCGTCTCGCCAGAAACCTTCGACGACATCACCGGCCACGGCCAGCGCTTCCTCATCGGCGAGGACTGCCCGGCCTTCGAGGGCCTGTTCGAGTTCTGCTCCATCTCGGCTGGCGGCTCCCTCAGCGCCGCCCGCCGTCTGATCGACGCCAAGGCCGACATCGCCGTCAACTGGGCCGGCGGCCTCCACCACGCCAAGAAGCGCGAGGCGTCGGGCTTCTGCTACATCAACGACATCGTCCTCGCCATCCTCGAGCTCCTGCGGTACCACTCGCGCGTCCTGTACATCGACATCGACGTCCACCACGGCGACGGCGTCGAGGAGGCCTTCTACACGACCGACCGCGTCATGACGGCCTCGTTCCACAAGTTCGGCGACTTCTTCCCCGGCACGGGCGCCGAGGGCGACAAGGGCAAGGGGCGCGGCAAGGGCTACGCCGTCAACTACCCGCTCAAGGACGGCATCGACGACGACAGCTACCGCAGCGTGTTCCGCCCCGTCCTGCAGCACATCATGGACTGGTACCGCCCGGGCGCCGTCGTCCTCCAGTGCGGCGCCGACTCGCTCGCGAGCGACAAGCTCGGCTCGTTCAACCTGAGCATGTCGGGCCACGCCCAGTGCGTCGCCTTCATGCGCACCTTCAACGTTCCCATGATCATCGTCGGCGGCGGCGGCTACACGATCCGCAACGTCGCGCGCACGTGGGCGTTCGAGACGGGCTTGGCGTGCGGCGTCGAGATGGGCCGCGACCTGCCGTTCAACGAGTACCTCGAGTACTTTGGCCCCGAGTTCAAGCTCGACGTGCCGAGCAACAACATGGACAACGCCAACTCGCGCGAGTACCTCGAGAAGACGACGTGCGTCCGCCTCTCTCTCTCCCTCTCTCTTTCTTCCTCGGGCTCGAGTGCATCCTGACTCGCACCCCCTCTCGCCCGCAGCGCCTCGATCCTCGAAGGCCTGCGCAACCTGCCCTTCGCGCCCTCGTCCCAGCTCCAGCCCGTCGGCCTCGACCTCGCCTCGTCGTCGCACCCGGCGCACGCCGACTCGGACTCGGACGCCGACTCGGACCTCGACGTGCGCCTCTCGGCGCGCATCCGCTCGACCGCGCTCGCGGCTCAGTCGGCGCGCGCGGGCGCAGGGGGGAGCGGCGCGCACCTCGAGGCCGAGTACGACTCGGACGACGAGGACCCAGACTCGCACGCGCGCCGCAAGCGCAGGCTCGCAAAGAGCTACATCAGCAGCGACGCCAAGCGGCGCACCGACGAGCGCCGCGAGCGCCTCGCGCGCGCGGCGCAGCTGGCGGCGCAGGCCGAGGACGAGTGCGGCGCCGCCGGGATGGACGTTGACGGCGACGAGCGAGGAGGGGCAGGCGCAGGGGCGCCGCCGTCGAGCAGGAGGAGGAAGCGCACGTTCTTCCGCGCGTCGAGGAACGACGTCGAGACGCTCCTGCGCGGGCCGGACCCGGGCTTGGGCTGCCTGCGAGGAGGAGGCGACGCCGGCGGGCTCGGCAACGGGTTCGGGCCCGGGCATGGGTTCGGCGCCGCGCGGACGTGGGACGACGGCGCGAGGAGCATCGTGCTCTAGCTGGGTCGTGCGAGGGGGTGCCGAGGCCGGCCGACGAGGAGGAGGAGGAGGGAGGGTCGTCCGCCCGCTCGGGCCTGTTACGTTTCTGTGCCGCATCGCTGCTGTTGTAACCATGCACTTGCCCACCTTGTCTCTGCCTCTCGGACGGCTTGCGAGGAAGCTCGAGTCGCCGAGCGTCGAGCGTGCGCATCGAGAGCGTCGAGAGCGAGAAAGGGCTCGAGCGCGAGGGGCTCGTGCGGCAGAGAGGCTCTCGAGTGCAGCAGCTTGCGGCGCGACAGCTTCTCCTCCTCTATAGCGACCGACGAGGCGCAGAGGCTAAGGATATCGTTGCAGGAACGGAACTAAAAAGTCGCCCTCGAGCCATCTTCCCCTCCTCGTCTAGCTCACTCCCTCCTCGCAGGCGTCCTCGCCCCGCTCTTGGGCGTCTTGCCGCCGAACCTCGGCGTGTTGGCGCCGCTCTTGATGACGCCCGCCTCGGCGGCGAGCGCGCGGAAGATGCCGTCGGGCTTGGCGAGCAGGTTGGCCGGCGAGTCGAACTCGGCCACCTCGCCCGCCGACATGACGAGGATCTTGTCGCAGTCCATGACTGCGAGCACGAAGAGGAAGAGGAGAGGAGGACAGGGAATGATGTCAGAAGAGGGGCCGAAGGGAGCGAGAAGGGCGGCCGAGAGGGAGAGAGAGAGAGAGAGAGAGGGGGAGGACGCACTCGTGTTGAGCCGGTGCGCGATGACAAAGATGGTGCACGACGCAAACTCGCGGCGGATGACGGTCTGGATGTCGCGGTCGCTCTCGACGTCGACGGCGGCCGTGGCCTCGTCGAGGACGAGGATCTTGCTGCGCCGAAGGAGCGCACGGCCGAGGCAGATGAGTTGCCGCTGGCCGCTCGAGAAGTTGGTGCCGCCCTCGTCGATCTGCGCATCGAGCTTGCCCTCCTACAGGACGACGAAGACGTCAGCTCGAGCCGAGAAGAGGAGGGAGAGGAGCAAAGAGCGAGAGAGGGACGCACCATTCTTTCGACGTGCTCCTTGAGCCGGCACTGCTCGAGGGCCGCCCACATCTGCGCATCGGTCGCCTGGCCCGACGGGTCGAGGTTCTGCCTCAGCGTCCCGGCGAACATCTGCGAGTCCTGCGGGATGATGCTGAGGCGCGAGCGCAGGTCGTGCAGGCCGATCTTGCCGACGTCGACGCCGTCGATCGAGATGACGCCGCCCTCGGGCTCGACGATGCGGTACAGAACCTGCGCGCACACGGTCATCGTCAGCTCCTGCGAGCGCCGAGGCGACCGGCGGGAAGGGGGGAGAGAGAGAGAAACGCACCATGGTGAGCGACGACTTGCCCGCGCCCGTCCTGCCGCACACGCCGACCTTCTCGCCCGCCTTGATCTCGAAGTTGACGTCGCGCAGCACGAGATCGAGGTCCTCGCGGTAGCGCGCCTTGACGTGCTCGAAGCGGATGACGCCCTGCTGCGGCCAGTCGGACGACGGCTTGTTGGCGGGGACCTCGAGAGGCGCCTCGGGCTCGAGCTGGGTGTACTCCTGGACGCGCTCGACCGACACGATGCTGCGGGAAGGGTCCCTGAGTCGGTCGAGCCCGAGGGAGGCGGAGACGAAAGGCAGAAGTGGACGCACTTGGTCTCGACCTCGGTCGCACTCCTGACGATCCAGTTGAGCGTCTGCGTCGTGCTCAATGCATAACTGAGCATGAGGCCGACGAGCCCAGCGTTGACGGTGTTGTACCGGACGAGGGTAGCGACGGCGAGGATGGCCGTCGAGAAGATGAGGATCGCGCCGAGGAACTGCGAGTTGGGAAGGTCAGCGCGCTCGGACCTCTACCGCCGCCGCAGCACGCCTCGGTCGCACAAGGAGGAGCACGCACCTCGAGACGAACGGCGAGCCACCTGTTGCAGTTGAGCGAGGGGAAGAGAGCGTTCTGGTTGCGGTCGACGTACGCCTCGTTCTCGGCCGTGAAGCGCGCGTTCTGGCGGTAGGCACGGATCGTCGACACGCCCGAGAGCGTCTCCTGGAACGAGGCGAAGATCGGGCTCTTGGTCGTGGCATCGAGCCGCTTGAGCTCGCGCGAGGTGGCGAGGTAGTAGCTGCAGGAGAGGCTCGGCGTCAAACCTCCGACTCGCGCGCGAGGAGGATGAGAGGAGGGACGAGACGCACGTCTGGATGCGCTTGTAGACGAAGAGAATCGGCACGAGGATGAGGAGGAACGCCGGCGCCGAGCTCGAGATGACGGCGATCATGCCGACGACGCCGGCGAGCGTGCGCGCAAAGCCGCCAAACGTGCGGGCGAGGACCTCGTCGATGACGTAGATGTCGCGGCTGAACCGGTTGAGGATGGTGCCAATCGGGGTGGTCTCGAAGAACCGCATGGGCGAGCGGACGACGGCGTTGAACCTGCGGGGGACGAGAGCGTCAGCCTCTGCGTCCTCGTGTTCGAGCAAGGAGAGATCGAGACGCACATGCTGTCGTGCATGAGCTTGGCCGAGCGGATGACGCAGAGCGAGTAGAGGAGGACGCCGTTGAGGAAGAAGACGAGCGACGCCGCGCAACCGAGGGCGGCGTAGACCGACAGGTAGTACTTGACGTGCTCGTTGTCGCCCGTCTCCGAGTTGTGCTGCGACCAGTTCTTGAGCCACACGTTCGTGCCGATCTGGAGGAGCTGCTGCGAGACGATCGTGAAGAGGTAGAGGAAGACCTGCGGGCGCCGAAGAGGTAAGGGAGCGTCAGCGAGGGTCCGTGCGGGCGCGCGAGCAAGTATGGAGAGAGAGAAAGAGCGGAGAGACGCACGCCGACGTAGCCGTTGGCCTTGATGTAGTCCTTGTAGACGCTCCACTTGACCGAGCCCTGCTCGCGGTTCTCCTTGGGCCGGCTGCTGCGCTTGAGCTGCCGGAGCGTGTCGCGCTTCTGCTCGTCGGCCGGGATGGGCTGCGCGCGGCGCGTGAGCGCTCGGCTCTCGGCGATCTTGAGCTTGACGGCGAGGTCCTCGGCGTTGAGCGCCGCCTCGTCCTGCTTGGGCTCCTCGGCCTTCTCGTCGGCCGCATCGCCGACGACGACGGGCGTGTCGTCGACGGCCGTGTCGCCCTCCGAGTCGGAGCCGCCCTCCTCGCTCGACTTGCCGAACTCGATGAGGAGGCGCGACAGCTCGGTGTCGCCCTGCATGGCGTCCTCGTATGTCGAGCGCTCGAGGACGACGCCCTTGCGCAAGAAGAGGAGCTGGTCGGCCTGCGAGCAGAAGGGGATGGCGTTCGTGCAGAGCAGGCGCGCCTTGTCCTTGAGGAGGCCCTCGGGCCCGATGACGCGGTTGAACAGGTGGGCGGCGACGTGCGCGTCGACAGCGCTGAGCGGGTCGTCGAGGAGGTAGATGTCGGCGCGGGCGTAGACGGCGCGAGCGAGAGCGACCCTAGCCTTCTGGCCGCCCGACAGGGAGATACCCTTCTCGCCGACCTCGGTCTGCAGGCGGTAGAGGGGAAGAGGGGAGAGGGGAGAGGGCGAGGTCAGCGAGCGCCCTTGCCGACCTGGACCGGGCGAGAAGCGAGAGAGGTGGACGCACAGCGTCTCCCTGCGGCAGGAGCTTGAGGTCCTCCTTGAGCGCACACGCCTCGAGGACGAGGTCGTAGAACTCGGGCTCGTAGCGGAAGCCGAACGTGATGTTGCTGCGGACGGTACCACCTGCGAAAGTCGTCACCGTCAGCAGGAGAGCGAGAAGAAAGGGAGGGGAGCGGGGAGCGAGGACGCACCCATGATCCAAGGCTGCTGTGCCGTGTAGGCGACCGTGCCGCGCACCGTGACCTGGCCGTCGACCTTGTTCATCTCGCCGAGGATGGCGCTGAGCAGCGAGCTCTTGCCGTCGCCGACCCGACCGACGACCGCGATGAGCTCGCCCTTCTTGACGCTGACGCTGATGTCCTGCAGGTGGTTGAGCGGCGGCGACGTCGAGGCGGGCGCGTCGGGTGCGGGGAGCGGCGTCCACGTGAAGTCGCCCTGCACGACCGAGAGGAGCTCGTCGCCGTCCTTGAGCTCGCGCGACGGGATCGAGACGGTGACGGCGTCGGCCTGGATCTCCTTGGCGACGAGGAAGTCGGTGATGCGGTCGATCGAGACGTACGCCTCGACGAGCGACGAGAAGACGACGGGCAGGACCTGCTCGGTGCGCTCGAGTCAGCTCACGAGTCGCGCAGGCCAGATGAGAGCCGCTCGTGCGAGAGGAGACGACTAGGACGCACTGCGAGAGGGAAGCCGAGCAGCTGAAAAAGCGTGATGGCCGGGAACACGATCTCGCTCGTGAGCGGCTTGCCCGAGATGGTCGAGAACAGCGCAAAGGTCGTGAAGGCGACGGCGAACGGCGTGAACGACCACAGGAAGTTGGACGAGGCCGACAGGTAACCTGCAGGCGGGAGGGAGAGAGGCCGAGGAGGAGGAAGAGTCAGTACACCGCTGCACTTCGACGAAGAGAGCGCGCTCGACGCCGACAAGCAGAGAGCTCTTGACGCACCCATCTTCTTGAGCATGCGCAGTTCCTTGTTGTTGCGGACGTCGAAGAGGCGTTGCGCGAACGAGTCCTCCCAGGCGTACCTGCGCAGGACGAGGAGGAGGAGGCATGAGCGGATCGGCTCGAGGGCGCCGAGACGCTCCCCAGCGCAGTCACAACGAGGAGGGCAGGGAGGAGGAGTGGAACCGAGGACGTACAGCTTGATCGAGCGGATGTTGTTGAGGATCTCGCTCATGATGGACGTGCGCGCGTCCTTGTTCTTCATCTGCTGCCGCTGGAGCTTGGTCTGGTACCGAGCGATGGCGGCCGTGAGCGGCATGCTGGCGATCATGACGCCGACGCCGACGAGCATGGTAAAGCCGAGGAGGCTGTACAGCGAGATGAAGGCGAGCGTGATCTGGTAGACGCCCGACCACGCGATCTGGCCGTACGTGCACAGGTCCTGGAGCCGGGTCGCGTCGGTCGACTGGAGGTTGACGATGTCGCCGGTGAGGCGGCCGCCGCGCTCGGCCGGGGCGAGGACGAGAGCTGCGAGGCGAGGCGAGGGAGAACCGACGTCAGCGGCCGACCTAGAGCAGGGCGCGCTCGAGAGCGAGCCGACGCACCCTTCTTGTAGATGAGCGAGATGAGGCCGGTCCGGACGCGCATGCCCGTCTCGAACACGCGCGAGAAGTAGCAGTGCAGGAGGAGCTGTGCGTGGAAGAGCCCGTCAGCGCCCGGACCTCGTCGACCTTCTCAAGCTCGAGCGAGTAGAGGAAGGAGACGCACCGTCTGCGTGATGGCGCACAGGAACATGCCGAGGGCCAAGGCGTAGCCGTGGAAGGCCGGCTCGCCCGTCGGGCTGTTGTACGAGCCGACGAACTGGAGGAGGCGCTTGAGGAGCCACGGCTGGAGGAACGCCAACGTGTCTTGCCCGAGCTGCACAAGCACGTTCGTCAGCATCGAGCGGGAGGATCGAGGAGGAAGAGCTGGACGAGACGCACCTTGAAGACCGCCGCGAGGAAAAATGGGCCGCCGAAAGCGCTCACGAGCGCGCCGGCGAGGTTGGGCCGCTTCTCCTTGTCGCTATGCTTCTTCTGCTTGCCGTCGGCCGGCGCAACGGCGTACGACGCTTCTTGACCCGGGATCGCCGGCGACGAGCCGGCCTTGTGCGCGAGTTTGTCGCGGCGGGACTGCCACGCCTTCTCGAGGCGGTCGCCGAGGGCGCGAGCGGTGTCGTCGGGCTGCAGGGGCGGCTCAGCGTCAGCATCGACTCGCCAAGATCATGACGAGGTGGGTGTAAGATGAGGCGACGCACCGGAAGAGCCCACAGGTCCTCCTCGGTGAGGAACTTGCGGTAGCCCGTCTTCATCATCGGCGTCATCCAGCTGAACGTGAGGCGCTGAAAGATGTTGGCGCGCAGCCTCGGGCACTCGGGCTCGATGTACTCGTCGTCGCCGTGCTTGCCCGTCGCGGTCTCGTCGTCCGGGTAGGCGTGCCGGCGCTCCTCCTCGGCCTCGCCGAGCCGGATCTTGCCCTCGTTCTTGACGAACGGCACAAAGTCGCGCCAGCTCATGCCCTCCCAGCCTCGCGGTCCGAGGAGCTCGAGGCCGAAGAAGGCGGCGAGGAAGGCGAGGCGGAGGACGAGGAAGATGAAGTGGGCGAGCGGGCGGCCGTGGAGGTGACGAGGGGCGACCGGGGCGACGAGGTAGGACCGCAGCTCTACGGTCGAGACGGCCTGCGACAGGAGGGACCAGAAGAGGAGCGCGGTCGAGCCCGCAGGCAGGAGAGGGTGCGAGACGAGGGCGACAAAGTGTGAGAAGACCTGCGGGCGAGGGAGCCTGGGTCAGCTCGGGCGGTGCGGGCCGACGGCGGGGCGAAAGGTGGACGCACGTGTGCGCCGAGGATGAGGAGGCTGAAGGGAAAGCTCGGGTCGAGGAAGACGCGCAGGCCCGAATGCCCCTCGTGGTGCGCATCGAGCGCCGTCGTGACGACCGAGCCGACTTGGAGCGCGGTGAGCGCGTAGAGGAGGCCCTGCAGGGGTGCGAGGGCAGGTCAGCGATGCAGTCACGGAGCAGCACGGGCAGGCTGCCGATCTCGAACGCTGTCATCGCTGCGAGGAGGAGGACGAGGAGGGGAAGGGCGAACGCACCGACTTGACCCTGTGCGCAGCCTCGCCCTGAGCCGGGACTCGCTGTCGCTCTCCGTCCCTGTACCTCCTCCACAGGCCCGGGAACTCGAAGCCGCCCACGAGGGCAAAGACGGCGGGCGGGACGGCCGCGAGGACCGTCTTCTGGAAGCAGTCCTGCACGTCCCACGAGTCGCGGTCGATGGGGAAGCCCGGGCACAGCGGGTTGTACCAGTAGCGCTCGTGCGCTAGCGCGTCCATCGCAGTCGGGAGCGAGGACGGGTGTGCAGAGAGCGAGGAGCCGAGAGTGGAGGCGCGCTCTCGCCGAGGTTCGAGTCGGGCGGTGCTCTCCTCGCTCGCGCTCTCTCTCTCTCTCTCTGCTGCTGCTAAACCGTGCACGAGGTGGGCACAAAGACTGAGAAGATTGCAGGGGGAGGTAAAGGGAAAGAGAAAGGCAAAGTAGGGGAGAAGCGGGCGGGAGGAACGGGTGCTTGACGACGACGACGGCGGCGGCGGCGGCGACGCAGGAGCGGCCCCTAGCGCGTTGGGCGCGCTCAGGCTGCCTCCTCGCCGGTAGGCGCAGGCGCGGACGGCTCCTCGGCCTTGGCCTGCTCCTCCTTCTCGTCCGAGAGGTCCGAGGTCCACAGAGTCCTGCGGGCGCAAGTTCAAGGGTTAGCCAGCGTCCGGCGCAACCAGACGAAGGGCAGACGCAGAAATTGTCCCTCAACAGCTGCATGATAAGCGTGCTGTCCTTGTACGACTCCTCGCTGAGGGTGTCGAGCTCGGCGATGGCGTCGTCGAAGGCGGTCTTGGCGAGCGAGCACGCCTTGTCGGGCGAGTTGAGGATCTCGTAGTAGAACACCGAAAAGTTGAGCGCGAGGCCGAGGCGGATCGGGTGCGTCGGGGCGAGCTCCTGCGACGCGATCTGCGACGCCGACTTGTCTGGAGAGGGGCGAGGTCGACAAGGAGCGAAGCGGCGACGACGAGGGCGACGAGGCGGCAGGACGATGTAGATACCGAGTAGGAGGGGCGAGGAGGAGGAGAAGAGGCGTAGGAAGGAGTCAGCAAGCTGCAGAGGCGCAGGAAGAGAGAGGGAGAGGGGGACGCACAGGCCTCGAGGGAAGCGTCGGCGTTCTTGGAGCGGACGTCGCCCGTCGCAAACTCGGCGAGGTAGCGGTGGTAGTCGCCCTTCATCTTGTGGTAGAAGACCTGCGCGCGTGGGCCGACAGCGTGAGCTCCGCTCACGGGGAAGAGGCCAGGAGGAGCACGAGGGAGAGGGAGCGCACCTTGGACTCGCCCGACTCGGCCGACGGGATGAGGTGCTTCTCGAGGACGCTGAGGATGTCCTCGCAGACTGCAGGAGGGAGATCGGGGTCGGCAAGCTGACCGAGAGAGCGCGAGGAAAGGCAGACGAGGGACGCACTGTCGGCGAGCTCCTTCTCGATCTTCTCGCGGTAGGCCTTGATCGCCGAGACCTGGGTGCTGTTGCCCTTGGCCTGTGCGACGAAAAGGAGAAGGAGCGACGCAGGAGGAGGGTCAGCACGCCGCACGACACGCTCATCTCGCGCGCACTCGCCCAACTCGGAAGAAAGGACAAGGGACGCACCTCCTCCTTGCCCTCGATGGACGAGACGATCCTCCACGACGCACGGCGAGCGCCAATGACGTTCTTGTACGCGACCGAGAGGAGGTTGCGCTCCTCAATCGAGAGCTCCGAGTTGAGCGACGCGATGCTCTTCATCTGGCTGACCATCTGCGAGCGGATGCGATAGGGCAGCGTCAGCCAGGTCACAGCGAGCTCGCACGACCACCGTGCAGGAGCCACGACGGTCGAGGGAACGCGCAGGGCGGGGGGC
>Ga0308170_10004978_pt1 | contig 10294 bp, 10 predicted proteins | sample PhyBR2_2_FD_202136 | JGI IMG/M metagenome (GOLD analysis project Ga0308170, IMG submission 202136) | Phyllosphere microbial communities from UC Gill Tract Community Farm, Albany, California, United States - DLSLSB.R2 | ecosystem: Host-associated > Plants > Phyllosphere > Unclassified | place... | reverse complement strand
TCGTACCAGCACACACTCACGGTCAAGCGTTCTGCGTTCAAACGTTCGATCATTGGTCAATTTGCCCTGGTTTGTCTTCACCCCCTCATGTCTTCTTCTGTGCTCTCGCTAACAAATCGCCTCGTTCCGTAGGTGACCCGCTCGACAAGACTATTCAACTTCGACCACTCGAACCCGCACCCGCTCAAGCTTTGGCAAGAGATTTCGTTCTCAAGACGAGGCGGAGAAAGGGTCTCAACGATCAGGTCAACGTTGCGAAGTTCTTAGAAACCGTGAGTTCTCCTAGCCCACTCATCTCGTTCTGCTTCGTACACTGACAGGAGGGTTTCTGAATCTTACAGGAAATGGTTGTTGCTTTGAGTGCGAGTGAGAACATGGATCTTCTCGGTTAATCGATCAATTCCTAAAAGAATCAAGTGAAAAGCGTTATTGTTCGTAACCCGCTTTTTGATTCCCTATGTTCTATGTAACTATCATCTTCTCCTCAGATATTCGTCGTCGTCGTCGTGAAAGTCGCGTGTCATCCGCGGAGCTGGAGCGGACTTGACTGAATTCGACTCTTCGCTCGGTTACCTCTCTCGCTTCTACCACTCACTCTTGATTCTCGCAAGTGATGGTACCGAGTCGCTCTCGAGGAAGATCTAATCGAACGGACTCCGACTTTTCAGATTCATCCCTCCTATCTTCCGATTCACTTCCCTTCACCCGACCCACTCCTTCCTCTTCACTCCGCAGCACGACTGATCAGATGGCCCTTGATCGTCAAGATGCTGGTCATCAACGTCGAACATCAATCTCATCAAACAGCTCAGACGAAGATGAGGAGAAGATTGGATTAGTAGGGTCGGATCTTAGGAGTGCGGGAGAGGCGGACACATTCTTGAGCTCACGAGGCAGTGGGGTTAGCGGCGGGAGGAGGAGGAGGAGACCGCCAAAGACGTTGACGATGAGGAGTGTTGATAAAACTGCTGTTCGTCGTCTTCCAATTTCACTTTTGGTTGAGCTGTTTAGCTCAAGTGGATTCTCCTCGACACCGGACAGCAAAAGAATGCGGACAACAACATGCTCATGAGTGTCGGGGTTCTCATCGTTGTCGTTATCATCGGACTCATTGGGTAAGCTTCGAAGCAGACCTTGTTCTTTCGCGAAGCGCTGACGTTCGATTCTTTCACAGATACTACTACTACGCTTCTGGCCAGCTAGATGGCTTTCTCGGATCGTCTTCGTCCTCATCATCGACAGGAACGACAGCTGCAGCGAGTATCTAACACTTCTCGCGATTATCGCATCGAACGAAACGAGATCGCTGATACGTTCGTTTCTCTCTTAGCAGTCGAATCAACCGCCAAAACAAACGCAGCGACAGTGTCGAAAGCGTCAACCACTGGAGGAGCGTGAGTCGTGTCTCGTCGAACTTCCGCATCTGAGCTTTGCATTGACTTTCGAAACGTATCGATTCGTAGGTCGGGTTCAACCTCGAGCGGTACCGCTTCTGGATCAAGCTCGTCCAACTCGACCGCCTCAGGCTCTGCCTCCGCGACTGCGAGTGGTCAAGGAAACTCGACTGAATCTGAAGGAGCCAATTCGACAGCAAGTGGATCATCTGGAGGCTCAAAGTCTTCCGGGGTCGCCCTCGAGACAATCACGACGGTCATCTCGTCGTCGACTCAAACATTGATTGGACAATATTCGACGAGCACGGGAAGTTCGCAGACGATCACTACTTTCGTTGCTGAGACGTCGGGGAAACCTGGAGGTGCGCTTGTGGCAGATGAAGATGGGGACGTACATGTGGAGGGAGATGCGGAGGCAGAGGGTGGCGAAGAAGATCCAGGTGAGGGACAGAAGAGAGAACGAGAAGGAAAGAGTTCGAGCGGAACTGGAGCTGCGTCAGGATCGAAGACAGACGAAGGATCGGGAGGACCTGCCACAAGAGTGTAGCGAACATAAGCACAGAAATGAGCGAGATTATTTGTATTGGTCAATGGAACAAGGTTTTCGCAATGAGCTTTTTTTTGCAAGTTTTGCTCAAATTCTTGTCGCTCTAATCTGCTTCTACTCTACTCCGTCATGAGCTGAGCCTCGGGTTGATGTGACAAAGGTCGTCGATGTCGAACAATACCTCAGCAACGAGAGAACAAACGCTTCGCACTTCGCTTCAAATATCGAAGAGATCAGCATCCTATTTCCCCCACGAGATCAAACGGTAGAACCGGGACCGTTACCCGCGACCACGATAGAGCTGTAGGAGTTTAGTACGGTCTCTTCGCATCACTCTTTCACGTCGCAATCGACCTGTTTTTGAAGCTTCACGATGAAATCTATCGTCGGGTACTGAACATAACCGACCGGTTGCTGTTCGCTTTCATTTGACGATAGCAATAAAAAGGCTTCAGGTACGGTACATCTACCTTCCTTACTTGCCGATTGAAGCAAGTCTAGCTTGAACCAATTCACGAGTCACGAATTCAAAAAAGTGGTCACGAGACCCTTTTAGGACACTTCGCAGGGCGCCCTTACGAATTGTCTACGGAAGTTTGTATTCAAAAGATTATCATTGATTTACATCTCCTTGATTCGTCCGTAACAGGGAGAGAAGGCTAGTCAACTTTCGCTTCCTCCCCCTTCCTCCACTTCGCTTGCTTCACGACTCTCGGTTCTTACGTTATATCATATCTAGAACGACTGCATCAAGGAATGGCACCGGATTTGCCAGCAGTCGCTACCACTACTTCGAGTGGTCGCTCTTCAAGTTCTAAACCTCGCACAGCTTCAACTTCAAGTGACCGCACTCCTTCAATCGCGACCTCAAGCTTACCAGCAGTGATTGGACCAGATGGGAAACCTCTTCAAGGGAATGCATTGACAAACGCGATCAAGGGAGGGATTCGAGTGGAAACTGCAAACGGAGGAGAAAGAACTAGTAGAGCTTGTTTGGCTTGCAGGAAGCTAAAGGTGAGCTATCACTTTCTCTCTCATACTCTATGGACCTTCACAGCGCTCTCTGAAAGGAGGAAGGGAGAACAATTGCAAGTGGGGGGGCCGAGAAACTAAGTTTGAGAGGAGGGCGGAATTGAGCGCTTTCTACGTTGATCAGCGAAGAGGACTTAATGCTTTCGACTGCGAGCGGGAAGCGGGAGAGATGTCGAAGCAGTAGTGAAGCGAGAACTTTTTCAGATGTGGTCAAACTGCTGACGAAATAGCTTCTTCCCTCTTTTAGACTCGCTGCGATGGCGCCGAAGAACCTCCATGCAAAAGATGTCGAGCAGGTGGTCACGATTGTATCTTTGTCGAAAGTAAACGAGGGAAACGACCTACCAAGTTCGTTCGAGTCTTTCTTAGCTCTCCGATTTCCTTCCCTTCTGACCCGACTGATGCTCCTTCTGCATCTACAGAGACACTCGAAACAAACCTAGTCCGCCTGAAGTCACTCTCGCAGACAAGTTCCGACAAGTGGAAAAGTCACTATCAGAAGTCCTCGACTCGATCGGTTCAGGCGAGAAACCTGATCCTAGCCTCCTCTCGCAATTGCAAGCTACGATAGCTGAAGGCAAAGCTTCGGAAGACGGCACGCAAATTCATACGCGACGAGCTTCGACTCTCGCTCCGACTGAACATGGAGACAGTCCAACGAGTTCGAATGAGAACGGAGACGGCTCAACCACGACGAGTTCAAGGAGGACGAAACGAGCTCGTCACGGTTCAGTCTCGGCATCGAGTGTCGGACCTTTCGATTCACCTCAATGCGGAATTCCTCTCGCCCTCTCCCCTCAGGCTCCTGCACCCCCCTCTGCTTCATCCGCTGTATCTTCCCTTCCTCCCATCTCGCTCTCTCACGGCTCAACGAGCTCGCATCCCCCTCGACAAATGTCCCTCACTCCTTCACATCCTTCGCCGAGTCATCCTTCTCCCTCGGGAACGAGCGGCAGTCTCTCGATGCTCGCCGACGCTTCTCTCGCTGCACAAATCGATGGTCGATCGAGGCTCACCGGATTGGATCCTTCCTTCAAGCTCAGTACGGTTACGAATGCGATTCAGAGAAAGGATGAGAATGGATTCGGAACGATGGATGGTGAAGAGATGAGAGCAAAGGGGACGACTCCTGCTGTTCTCAGCAAAGGTATCGTCACTCCGGAACTCGCTGTCGAGCTATTTACGATGTAAGCAGTCAAACTTGATCGTTCAGAAGCTAGTCCGAACTGACATTCCCTTTGCTCTATAGCTTCTTCGATTTCGCCTATATCCATCTCCCACTTCTTGATCCCGCTCGACATACCGCTCCTTGGGTCTGTCAGAAATCTGCTTTCCTCTTCACCGTCATCCTCGCCGTCGCTTCTCGATTCCATTCCGACCCTACACTCCACAATAAGATCTACGAAGAGGCTCATCAATGTTTTGTCGATTGTCTCAGTGATGGAGAGAGGAGTGTCGAAGCGGTTCAGGCTTGTTGTATCTTGACGGTGTGGACTTATCCCCCGAAGGGTGAGGGAGATGATGCGGGAAGAGAGGAGAGGCCAAAGAGAGCTTGGCTGTACTTTGGAATGGTGAGCACCACCGCATCTCTAGACTCTTCACTCGTTCTTGAGACTCACCTGCACCCCTCGTCTTCCATCCAGGCCGTTCGTCTCGGACTCGAATTCAACTTGTTCCGACCTCCTTCATGGGTCGACTACCATCTCTCGAAACCTGGAAACTCGTCTCGCAGCAATCCCTGGATCAGCTTGCCTCGATCAGGACCTGAAGCAGTATCGGATGAGGATGTTTGGGATGCGTTGAACAAGGAGAGAACTTGGTTGATGGTTTTCGTTATCGATCGAAAGTACGTATTCTCCCCTTCTCTCTGTTCGTGTTCGGACATCTTGAGCTGATGAGCTGATCTCGCAACGATAGTATGTCTGCTGTTATGGGTCGACCCTACCAGATTCATGAAGCGAAACCTTTGCTTCTGCCTCTTCATCCTGCTTGTCTCCCTTTCGATCTCGGTGAGTCGCGACGCCCTACTAAATCATTCGATCTTACGCTGACAGACTGAGCGTACTCTCGCAGGTGTCATCGCTCATGTCGAGCTTCAAACGATCATCGGACAAGTCATGGACACTTTCCGAGATCGCCTTTACGGATTGAGCAGCGCAAGTGACGAAATGCCTAGTGCTGTCGTCATGAAGGTGAGCTCAGTCTCTATCCGATCCGAACTTCTTGAGCTGACTTTGTTGGTGAGAACAGCTTTTCAACTCGAGAATGGATGAATGGAAAATGAGATGGTGTCCAATGCCCGGCGAGCCAATCGCAAACAATCTCCTTTTCTACTTCTGTGCGTACAACTCCTACTGAGTATGAATGAGATGCTCATAGGCGTGAGAGTTGCACACAGACTCTTCGAAACTCTTCCTCAATACGATTCCTCTTCACACGATGTTACGAAATGGCGACGCTTCAGACGATCCCGATTCAGTCTCTTCGACGATCGACGCTGCAAAGAGCTTGCTCTCTTTAGGTCACGCCTACGCTGAATTGAGCGTCCTACGACACTGCCCCGACGTGAGTCTTCCGTATTCAATTCCTCGAACTTGTTGCTGATTCTAGCGCTCTCTCCCAGGTCAACTTCCTCCTCATGCTCTACGCTGCAGTCTTCCTCGTCAAAGTTCGAGTCTCCAACTCTCGCTTCTCTCAATTGGTCGACGGGGAGGAACTCGAACAACTCTTGTTGGCCGTCATGCGAGATTGTCAAGTTGCAGCTCAAGGAGATCTTCGACATTCCGCCATGACTTGCCTGCTCTTGACTCGAGCACTTGGAGCTAGTTGGAAGGCTCTCGAGACGGGAGGAAGGAGTCGAGGTGGAAGTTTGAAGGGAGAAAACGATGAGGACTACTCGAATCGAATCATGCCTCATCATCCGACTTCTTCAATGCCTGCCGCCTATCAACCTATCGGACTCGATGGTACCCTTACCGATCAACCTCAAGTCTCTCTCGCTGGTCCCTTGCCCGGTTCTCCTGCACCTATGTATATTTCGACAAATCCTTTCACAAATCCTTTCGCCGCTTCTTCGACCACCCACACTCCTCTCCCTTCCTATCGAAACGGAGTCGCTTCTGGACCTCAAACACCTTCGACGTTCGGTCAGACTGGTTTCCCTGGACTCGACGGGTCTTCTTCAACTGGTCAACCCGCTCTCGAAGGAGTCGATAATTTCCTCTCCGATAGTCACTTCTTCAATAGTTTGTTGATCGGAAGAGGAGCGAGCGGATTCTTCGATTGGCAGTGCGTACAGCTACTCTCTTCATCCTCTCAAAAGAGATGCTCACACGAGTGTTCTCGTTTCGCAGAGATACGACTTTACCCTCTGTTGACGCTTTCGACCCGAATCTCACGAATGATTTCAATTGGAACTTCAACTTTGATCCTCAATCTACTGCGACATCGCCAAATCCTACTGGAAACAAGTCTACGATGGGTAGTCACCACGATGGAAGTCATCTCAAGATGAGTGTTTAGTCAAATTCGTATTGTTACTTGTACTTTCCCTGTTTGTCCCATCCCTCTCTCTCTCGTTCGCATTGCAAAATATCAATATCACAGTCTTGAATCGTTCAACGAGTTGCATATCCTGATTAATCGAGAGAATGATACGAGAGAATAGGGAAGCAAGGATGATGAAAATCGAAGTGAAACTATGTCCGGATGAAAGACAGATAGAGCTGCGAAGGATTATGTACAGAAGAGGGTATAGTCTCAAGCTAGAAGGGTGTAACTGACAAGGAGGGCAGCGAACGCGACAGAAATACGACTTGCGCAAAGAGAGAATCCAGAGTTCGAGTTGATCGATGAAGTCCGAGGTACGCTGTCTGCCGCTGTCGAGTAGATCGTCTTAACTCCTCCTTCGTCACGATTTGAGGAAGTGGAGAAGATCGTGACAGGTTCGGCGGTCGAGATCGCTTCTTGAGTTTGAATCGCCGGAGCTTGGGTCGTCGTTTCGTCCTCTCCTGCCGTCGATGTTGTCGATCCGATCGAAGAGGACGGTGTAGAGGAAGAGGAGGAAGAGGAGGAGCCAGGCATAGTGAGGAGTCCGGTACTGATGATACCAGCGCTCGAAAGGGTTTGTTCGGAAGGAGGGAGACTGTTGGAAGCTGAAGAAGATGTCGTGGCGGAACTCGGTTCAACGGATGAAGACGCAATAGTTGAGGTAGATAAGGGTATTTCAATCGAAGAAGCGGAAAGAGAGGAGGAGATTGGGCGAGTTGCAGTGATGAGAGCTGTCGTCGGAAAAGTCGCTCCTGCTTGAGCCGTTTGCTCTGATGCCGCTGCTCTTCCTTTCGAAGTCACTACAGGAGAGCTCGTCGTCGACTCATTTTCCCTTCCACCGAGGTCCGTCACCAGCGATTCGATTCCTCCATCCAACTGTCTCCTCGCGACTTGAATGTTTCCCTCATCTAGTCGATTCGGCCTAGGCTTCGAAGAATGATTCGTCCGTCTAACGACTCGTGTGAATGACCGTTGTCTCGGCAGAAGGGTGTCGTGAGAGGAAGAGGGAGCTGTCTCAACAAAAAACGAAGGTTAGCTTTTGACCCTTTCTGTTCGAGCGGAAGAGGGGAGAGCTTACGAACGGGTTGCACATCGAGCGCAAAGACGAAAGGGAGAACCGAGAGGATCGGGATTAGATGGTGCATGTTCGAAGGGGATTCAGGTTGATCTCAAAGGGTTTGAATTGGGTTTGAAGCTTGAAAGTTTGCGAACTAAACGAAGAGGATAGCCGACCAGCGGTATCGAGAGGAGTGAGGACGAAGTGAAGAGTAGGGAATCAAGAGATGTCCCCCTTCCGCATCTTCCGTCCCAGAAGGTGTCCGTTGGGTTTTAGCGCGAACCCACTCCAGAGAAATGTTGACTGATGATTTCATCACCGCGAGCTGTGAACGGGATCCGTGCGATTGGCTAGAAAGGTCGCCGTTCATCCTGATTCGCTGATCCGCTCGCGAGGCTGGAGACAAGCGAATTCTGAGGCGAAAGGAGTCCAAGGTTGAAAGAAGTTCTATTTTCGAGCTCAGCGAGTTTCGCAGCCCAAGTCGTTCGACACCACGGCAGCGATCCGATGAGACCGTAGTGACGCGATAATAGACAAGAGAGTTCAATGCGCGCTTCGACACAGCAGAGCCGCTGTTTTTCCTTTGGTCCCGCTCGTTTTTTCCGCCTGTTTCCAACCTGTTTCGCGAATCCGGGAGTTCTAGCTTCCGCGAGGTTTTCCGCCCACTCAAAGTCGTGGAAAGCAAGCTTACACCGCTTTTGCTCTGCGATTCCGCGGACATCGGTTACAGAGGTTCAACTTTTCACGAGGTTTCGCTTTCTCTCTTCTTCCTTTCTGTTCCCCATCTGTACCGAATGGCAATATTCGGGAGTGTCAAGCTACCAACTAGCGACTCAGTGTACAGTACAATCGAAGCATATCCCTACGTATGTTTGCTTTCTCTCCTTTCTCTTTTGGCGATGATTCACTCGAAGCGTCCCAATAGGTTCTACTTCAGCCACTCTCACAACACGACAAGAGCAACAATGAAGCGATTGCCGATTTCATCCGGAGCATGCGGTGGGCTTCAAAGGTCGTAGGAGCGCCAGAGCTTGAGAATGTGAAGCACATTATTGCTCGTCTCGCTGATCACGAAGTTGCACATCGTGCGTAGTAGGGTCTCTTTCACTCACCTGATAGTAGCTCATACTGGCTCGAGTAGGTTTCCCCGACGGATATGATCACAAAGCATCTTACTACGATGTCTCCGGTCTTCCCGTTCGAATCTTCTATCGAGGTCGATTTCAACCCGATCGACCATTCAACATATACACTCCCCTCAAGCTTTTCAGTCGTCGAGATCCCTTCCACGAAGGGGGACCGAGTCATAGACAGAAGAGCGTGGAAACCAGAGCAGCTGCTTGGAAACTTTGGGAAGAAGCTCAAGCTGATCCGGTTTATGGCCCTATTGATCGAGACCTCCCTACGCATGTATCGTTCCCACGATGTCTGACATTATTGCTCAGTCCGCCTCCCGTCAAGCCCCAACCTAGCAAGGTCATTTCAATGTTTGCGAGGTGGTGCGAGAATCCGAAATTTCAGCTCAAGGACCAGCCGTTTGAAGGTAAGATTCAAAATCGCTTCGTCTCGACCCAGATATGTATTGAACCTATCTCATGAGCGCTGCGCAGACCGGCCGCACATTGAAGACCTCTGGACGCAAGAACCGATTCCTGTCGACCCCAACAATCCCGTTTATTCCTCTTCGTCTTCGGCGGCTCACCGTGACGGCAAGGTGAGAGTGGACAAAGAGGAACGCCGGGATGGATCACCGTCTTCACCTTTCGTCAGTCTCCTCCGCCGCGACGTACTCGAGAATGGACACAAAGTCGGATCTCCTGCTTTCTTCTTCGTTCGAATCGAAGAAGTCGATGGGAAGTACGTGCCGTGGAGGGGTCCTCCGCGGGTGCCTCCTTCCCATCCTTCCCCTTCATCCCCTGAGCTCAGCTTGCGCAAGCGCTTGATCTACTACAAGTGATCGATCTATACCCGTTTCGTATTTTTCTGTTGCCCTCGTTTTCGAGTCTCCCTTCTCTTGCCCGTTCACCTTGTCATCTCTGGTGTAGCCCTCCTCACTCTGAGTTTGCGCTACTTGTCACTCTTACTACAAGCTATCACTATGCTATCTTTGAGTTATAGCCTGTGTCCCAAATTCTTACCGTCATTCCAATGTCCATAATAACGAGCAATCCTCAGAGCTCTCGAGACTCTCGATGAGGAACGACACGAGAGAGGAAAGGATGAAACACAATAGAACACAATATCAACTTCAAAAAAAGAGGAGTCGGAATATCAAACAATCGACTCCCCACTACAAAGCTCCTCCTCTCTCTTCACTCACTCTACTCCTTCTCCTTCTCCTTCTCCTCACACTCTTTACTCAACTTCTCCTCTTCTCCTCTCCCTTCATTTCTATTTTTGACAGATCCCGAATACGATCCCTTTCCTCTACCAAAGCAAGTTCGACATCGAAGCACGGAGTCGAGAGTAGTCAAGCAGCCCCTCGACCTGTCCTACGGCAGCTACGGCAATGTCTGAAAAATAGTTGACCTACATCAGACAAGCTCTTGGTCGAAAAGACAAAGAAGAAGAACTCACCTCGATCGTTAATGTACTTCTGCCCGCATCGCTTGATGTCGTCTACGGTAACGGCATCGATAGCGGCCTCAATCTCCTTAGGGGTCGATCGCTTTCCGGTAGTAACTACTGATCGTCCGATATCCTCTGCGATCGCGG
>Ga0308170_10004977_pt1 | contig 10295 bp, 9 predicted proteins | sample PhyBR2_2_FD_202136 | JGI IMG/M metagenome (GOLD analysis project Ga0308170, IMG submission 202136) | Phyllosphere microbial communities from UC Gill Tract Community Farm, Albany, California, United States - DLSLSB.R2 | ecosystem: Host-associated > Plants > Phyllosphere > Unclassified | place... | reverse complement strand
CCACCGGTGTTCGCTTGATTCACTTCGAGTCTCAAGTCTCACTCCAATAGCCATTCAGATTCGGCTAGGAAGATTCGACTTTGAACGAGCTCGAAGGAGAGGGGGGAATGGGGAAGGAAGAAGGAAGATGTTGCGGGATTGTCTCGTTCGAGGGAACTAGACTAGTAAGTGATAAAGCTAAAGACGAGCACACCTGGAGGACTTTTGACAAAATAGTCGAAGTGAAAAGAGCGGCATGTTTGACGACGACCTAATCTCTATTGCTTTAGCTTTTGATTGGAAAGAGCGAGATCGATGTGGGGAGGGGCGTACGAACTCTCCTTCGTCTTCGAAAGGTACTCCCAATTCAGTGAGGAACTTGTCTGAAGGTTTGCGACAAACCATCGCACTCATGAGTTGTCCTCCCAACCAAGCACCTCCTCCTGGAGCTACACCAGCTTCGAGGATAGTTACTTTCAAGTCGGGACGACGAGATGCGATAGTGTAGGCGCAAGAGAGTCCAGCAGAACCGCATCCGACTGAGAGCGAAAAAGAGTCAGGACGGGACTTTCGATGAAGGGGAAGTGTTTTGAACGTACCGATAACGATATCAGAGATCGCAGTGTTGACCAAGTCATCGCCGTACCTCCTAGACATGGCACGAGCCGTGATGTGTTCTTTGATGGGAGCGAATTTGTAGTTTCCATCGTAATCTTCTCTACCTCCCGAGACTTCTACCTCTTCAGTAGTCGAGGAAGCGATTGACTCTGCTTTCTTGGTTGAAGAAGGAGGAGAGATGGGAGCTATTTCGTTCGAGTTGGCAAGTTTCAAGTTGGAAGTTGCTCCAGCGACGCGAAGAGATGCGATGGAACTCTTGAAGAGGTCTTGGTGAGATGCGGTGGTCATTGTTTGATCGTTTGTGGGTGTTTGGGAGGAGTTGGGTTGAGAAAAGTGAAGGGAAAGGAGTCAAGAGTTGAACCGCAAAAGGGTGGAGAAATTTCCCTCTCTCTTTCTATTCACCGCGGTCAATTCGGAGAATAGGATTGTGAAAGGGGTTACCGATATTTTCGCAGTCCAATCAATGGCCTTCCTTTCGACTGCGTATGAGCGACGACATCTTTCGCAAACCTCTCGCTCTCTTCTCTCGCTGTTGCTCTCCTCTGAAATGATAGCATAGCTTGCGATAGATACGATTGACGAGAAAAAGCGTGACTCGAAAAAGTAGAACATTAGAACCCAATCAGAACGAATAAAATGAGTTGAGAGCGAGGGCGGAGCGACACCGGAAATTGGCGAGCAGTTGTAGTAGATCGAGTACAGAAAGTGAGCTATAGAGGAGGAGCAAGTATACCGGGACTTAGGGACAAGAGGAGAGAGCCGCGGGCGTTCGATCTCAGTCCGACAAATCTTCGCATCGTTCGTGAACGTTTACGGTATAGCGTCTTCGCGAGGGGTACATAAGACACACTTGCGTAAGACGGACAGCGGCTCAGAAAGACGGCGCGTGAGCTAGAAGAACCGAAAGAGCATTTCTAACTCTCGGATATAGAAGACACGAAGCTTGACAGCTCTCTCTGACTCCACGCTCGACTACAAGCTCTGTGCCGTTTCTGTTGGACGTGAGTCTGAGACAAGTTGAGTGATGCAGTCGAACGGAGATAGAAAAGCTTTGTTGAAGGTCGGTGCGGTTTTCAGGAGATTCGATTTCTCTATTCCCGCTTCATGTTCCCGAGCTCTCTGAAGCTCTGGTGGACCGTGATAAGGCTCGCATGCACTCGAGAGAGCAAGAAATAGAGGTCCGGAAGCAGTTGAACCCGTCTTGCGCATGTTCCTTTATATAAGTTTTCTGCCACTCTCTCAACATCTCCCTGGTCGCTTGGTGTAGTGGTTATCACAGTTTCTTCACATCGTAACTGATACCGGAACGGGCCGCGAGTTCAAACCTCGCAGTGACCATCCCTGATCCTGTGGAACGGGCGTTTTTGTTGCGAAACGCTTTTTTCCGGAGCTTGCCTCTTAGCCCTTTCACCCCTTCTTCCGTCCTTCATCTAGCGACTGAGTGCAGACTGTCATCAGGCGGAGTGTGCAAATTCCATGCTGCATCAGATTCGTCGATAGAGAGGAGAGTCTCAAGGGTACGATCGGCTATGGACTCAAGTCGCCCGCCGATGCTAAGGCATCGCGGTAAGGGCAGCATGATAGAGGAAGGTACAGAACAGTAACCTCGAACCATGTTTAGGCACTGAAGAGGTCGAAGCCGTCGAGGGAGAGCAAGAATCTTCTTCACCGTTTGTTTGTCTCTCAGCTTTCACTCTCAACTCACTCGCTGTCGCGTTGCGACTCACGGGCATTATTGTGGCTTGTGGATGATCCCGGATAAGGAAACATGCCGGATGGTATGAAGCGAATATTTCAGACGAATCGTCGAATGCCCTTGCGAAGAAGCTGAGATCGAAGACATACTTGCCAATCACACTTCGCTGTCTCCATCGTCATCGGGAGCAGAAGAGGAAAGTAATTGGGAGAAAAGGAATCAAAGATTGAGATCATTCCAACGTTTCCCATTGGCAGATTGAATTTTCACTGATCTCGAAGGAAAAAAAAGTTCCGAAAGATCTGCAATCTCTTCTTCACCCACACCTCAACAACACAAGAATGTCCACCTCCAGAGACTCAGTAGCCGCCAGCACTGCCAACGGAGCAGTAGCCTTACCCAAAAGAAATCTCATCAACCAGAATGAACCTCCTCGACCCGTCTGGTCTCTCGAACCTGGTCCTCAAACTCCTGGTGGATCTAGTGAAGTACCTCTAGGCGAGTCCACACCCCTTACGAATCCACACGATAAAGCGAGCTAACCTCCGATCAAACCCCCTTCTCGTGAAAACAGCTTCAAAGTGCGATGTACACAACAGGGAGAGGACAGTATGCTGTAGGGATCTCAAAGGTGATGATGAGCGAGCTCTAGTCAACCCAGATATCGTCAGGGATATCATCATGTAAGCAACCTCCTGATCTTTTTTCATCTCTCGCCCAACTGACAAACAACTATTACTCCATACAGTGGTCTAGCTGATGGTGAGCAACTCTTTGAACTCCCTCACTCCTTCCACAGTAGCTAACCTCCCATCCGAATAGGCTTGACTGTTCCCTTCGCCCTCACCGCCGGTCTCTCTTCCCTCGGTTCATCTCGACTCGTATACACTGCTGGTATCGCTGAATTGGTGTCTGGAGCATTATCGATGGGAGTTGGAGGATATCTGTCAGCTCAAGCAGAACGAGACCATTATCGCTATTTGAAGAAGAACACTCGGGTGAGTTCAAGCTGCTGGATCCACCTTGCCCACTCAGTCCTAACAGCTCTACGTGACAGGAACGTGTCGCACGATCATGCGCAGGAGAGATGGAACGAGAAGTCAATGCAATCCTGTCACCTTTAGGAGTCGAAGATGCTCTCTCCCGCCGTGTAGCAGGCGCTCTCCTCCAAGTCGAAGCTTCCCTCGGCGAACCCGAAGCTCCTCCATCCCTCACTCGACAAATCCTCAACGCCGTCGGTCGTCGACCAAGATTCTCCAACCTCCCTCCCTCCCAATCCTCCGACCCAGAACGCGCTTCCCTCCTGCCTCGCAAAACTCCGACAGCAGAACCAAAAGATGAAGATGAAGATGAAAAGGGTCTGACGGCATTCCTCCTGAAATTCGGTGAAGGTCTCGAGGAAACTACCGATTCAAGATTGTTCATTTCAGCTATCACTATCGGTCTCTCCTACTTCCTCGGCGGTCTCGTCCCTCTCCTCCCTTATTTCTTCATCCCCACGGCCGGAGAAGGTCTCGTGTGGTCAGCAGCAATCACAGCGGTCGTCCTACTCGTTTTCGGAATCTTCAAGACTTTCTTCACTGGAGCTGCGATTGGATGGAAAGGATACACTTATGGAGCTGTCTCGACACTGTTGGTAGGTGGAGCTGCTGCTGCTGCATCTTTCGGTGTAATCAGGGCGCTTGAGGGACAGAACAAGGAGGACGGTCATTAGTTTTCGTTTCCTTTCCCTACTTTGCAGCTTTATACCCCCTTTTCGTTACCTCTATTCGTGCAACTTTTGTGTGCATATCTTACTCTCAAAGCTTGACACAAGAAAAGAGAGTGATTCCGTAGTGAAAAGCATGCGAATTACAACTCGACAAGCAGAAACAAACAACCTATCCTAGTGAAGTGAAATCTATAGTTCCTCATCGTCATCATCCACCGGTTTCGCCTGCTTCTTTCCAAAGAACTCTCCAAAGTCGTAGGCCTCACTGATACCAGTTGCGGCGACTGTTCGAGCACCTCGGGGTTTCGAAGGAATCTCGCTATCATCTCCAAACTCCTTCGTCGCCTCTTCCAATTCACCCTTGGCTTTGTTCGCCTTCTTCGTAGCCTTCTTCTTGTCCTTCTTCGCTGCCTTCTTGTTCGCCTTGTTCAATCCAACCTCATCGACACCAGCCGAAATGATCTCCTTTGCGTTCGAAGTCGAAGCGTTAACTGCCGTTGATCCAGTAGGTCCGAGAGGTTTCGCAGAGAATGAAACGGATTTCGATTTCTTCGAAGGAGGGGCGACTGAAACGATTTGAGAATGAGCGGATCGTTTCGTTTTCGTGACGGGAGTTGGAGCGGCTTCGACGAGTTCAGGCGCATCCTCCTCCTCGTCTTCATCGCCATCTTCCATCTCGTCATCGTCAACGAGGTCGTCGAGATTGAGATCGTCCTCGTCCTCCTCCATTTCGACTTCTTCGGGTTCCTCAGCTGCCCATCCAACGTCTGCATCATCACTCTCCATTCCCATTGCGCCATCTTGCATCTTGACTGCCTTCTTTCCTTGAACCGCACTTCCAGCTCCACCTTCACCGAAAGCGACCGCATCGGCTTCACCAAAGAGTGCGGCGAGATCGAAAGCGGGAGCGAAAGTCGTCAAGATTTGAGCGCTGTCGACATCGGCGTCCGAGACGTTCTCGAGTTGCTTCTGTTCGTTCGCTTCTTTGACGGCTTGAGTCGAGGCGGCGGAAGGAGGGGAAGTGTAGTAAGGGATTCGACCTTGAACCCAGTCTCGGAGGATCGATCGTGCTGCACCGTCGAGATCGGGAACTCCTCCCTTGCGGATACGACCCTTGGCGCGTGCGACTTCGAGGAGGAAAGAACGAGTGTCGGAGAAAGCGGGAATGTTGTAAAGCATTTGGAGGTGAGTTTGTTGACACCGTTGAAGAATGATTTCGACTGTTGATCAAAGTGGGAGTGAGTACACTGCCACTTCAATTCTAGAGAGAGAATGCGTACCAGGTGCTTTGGGATCCTTGACATCTTCAGCCTTGACCATACCCTTGAGAGCACTTTCCAATTCACCTCTCGCCTCGACGACTACACCAGGGCAATCCAACACTCTCACACCTTTCTCGAGGACTACTTCTTGTACTTCCTTCGTCCACCCGGGAGTAGGAGCTACGCTGCAGGCTTTCGATCGTTTGAGAGTATTGATCAAGGAAGATTTTCCGACGTTCGGGTGACCGACGAGACCGATAGTGAGAGAAGTCTTGATGGTAGATGCCGAAGTCGAAGGACCGGAAGAGTGGTTTCGGAAACCCTTGATCAATTCGAGGAGAGGTTTAGTGGAGGAACCAGAGGCGGATTGAGGAGTAGAGGTGGAAGAAGCGGAGAGATGGTTGCGTTGCTGTTGGGTAGAGGACTTGAAAGGGATTGTAGGAGCTTGTAATCGAAGATGAGTGAGCCAGGCTTGAACAACTGGAGGAGGAACGAGATCTATCGAAAAGGAGAAAAAGCAAAATTGAGTTTCCGACGTCCTCGAGAAGCGAAAGAGAAGGGGCAGAACTTACCGATCTTGTTCAATACGAGTACAAGCTTCTTTCGTCCACCATCTAATGACCTCAATTCCCTTTCTACCGCTCGACACCTCGTTCCGACAGGATCCCTAGCATCCAACACCTCGATAACGACATCACTCATCTCCAACACCTTTCTCAAACTCTTTGCGTGAAGCTTGAGGGAAGGATCTTGAACCAATGCCTCCTCTTGATCATCTTCATCCATCTCATCGTCGAATGCCGAATCTGCGGCGAGAGCTGCGGCGAGAGCAGCGGTTGAAGCGAAAGTAGCTGAAGCGGTACCATTTCGTTGAGCCTCTCGTCGAGCAATCTTCTCCTCCTCAGCCTGAACAGAAGTAGGGGGAAAAGTGTGAGAATAATTTGGGAGAGAGAGTTCGAAGTTTCGAGGCTGACCTGTTGCTTCTCAGCCGCTGCCTCTGCCAATACTTGATCTTTGTAAGGGAAACTATTTGGGATTCCTAGATCTTTAGGTTTGTCTGCGATGCAGGAAACAGAATGTAAGCTCGAGTTGGAAATAAAGTTCAGTGAAGGATCAAAGAGGGGTGTAGGACGTACTGCTCTTCCATGTGACATCCTTCTTTGCTGCTTTCTTAGCTTTCTTTGTGTGTTCTGCTACCTTGTGCTTGACCTTTGCTCTCATACGAGTAGTTGTTCGATTGGAAGTCTCTGCAGTTCAAGACGAGCTAGTCAGCCACACGAGGCTCTGAACAGATCAGCGAGCGGTTGTACTCACTTTTACGAATCTTGACCATCTTTGTCCTAGTCCAGCGGAGTGTTTGGAGTGAATGAAGGAAAAAAGGACAGTGGACACTTTTTTCTCTCTCTGAATTGAATACATTTTGTTTTTCTAGCACAGCCCATTCACTCTAACTTCCTCTCGAAATGTCGAACAAACGATCTAGAGATCCATTAGATGATCCGAAATCGGGACCAAGCAAGAACCAATTACGTGGATTAGCCTACGTAGGTCAGAAACCTGCATTTCTTCAAAACGCTTTATCGGCTTTACAAGGTGGAACTCAACGCAAACAAGTTCAATTGGGTCAGGATGGAAGACCTGCGATCCCTACTAGACCAGATGGAGAACAGGAGGAGGAAGAGCAGAGTGAGGAAGATGAATGGGATCTAGGGAGAGGAGATGAAGCACCAACAGTAGTCGTATTGAAAGAGGGGAAACACTTGGAACGGGACGAGGTAGATCGACTGCGTGCAGAAGGTGAGTTTTGCCGTACAGACCCTCTCGAACGAGGCTCGCTAAAACAGATGCGACTTCGTCAAATTTCGCAGGCAAAGCAGATGGAACCGACCCTCTTTCAGCTTCCTCTAACGCCGAGGCATCAAAGTCAAAAGGTTCACTCTCGTTCTCGTCAAGTACGGGCAAAGCGAATGGAAAGACTGGAGCGGGACCTAGCGAAACTTGGGAAGATGTCGTGAAACGAAGTAAGAGTGAAGCGGACAAGAAGCAGCAGGAGAAGGAACAGAAGGATCTCGAGGCAGCGAAACAGAAGGAGAAGGATGTCAAGAAGAAGAAGAAAGACAAGAAGGAAGCAAAGAAGAAGATTGGAATGCTTTCGTTCGAGGAGGATTGAGCAGTTTCGCAAACTTTCTCCTTGCCTCCCTTCTCGACTCGACCATCTATACCCTTCGCTCCATTCTATACCCTCCGCATTGTTGTAAACACCCTCATCATCCTCGCATTTTCCTTTCCCTCGCCCGATTTTCAACTCGGAGAGTCAATCAGTCAAAACTCGCCTCGTTCCCTACCGTTCGGACCCGAGATTTGAGCAGTCGTAGAACAAGGCGGGTCCCACCTCGCGGAATCTACAAGAACTCGATTTGTGAGGTCGACAACCCAGCTCAACTCCAACTCTCCAAATTCAAGTCTCATCCTTCTGGATTCAGAAAGGGCTAGCGATTTCGACTTTCTCCAACTACCTGTGTTCACCGCTTCGAAATCCGCTTCCAGCTCGACCTCACTCTATTCCAACTACCTCGACTCGACTAGTCATCTGTCGAAACCTGGAGGAGGCTGAAATCTTCCCTTTCTCGGTTCCTCGTCAAATGTCATCTCTGCTCTTTCTCTCTTCCTCTTCCAACTCTGCTCTTCATTGCCTTTCGATCTCGACGACGACACAATGCCTACAGACGAGAAACCCTTACTACCTCTGACCACTTCACCAGAATCTTCGAATCATTTGTCTACATCCGCTCAACATCTCCCTCCGACCTCTCCAGCCGCAAAACTCCTCGCACAAGCTTCGACACCACCATCACGCGGAAATAACCGACGACCGTTCCTCTCCTCGAACAAGAAACGGTTCTTCGCTCTGATCGTTTTCTACGGAATCCTCCTCGCTATCTGGTATCGAGACGTTCACGTCAAGGCATGGAAGGAAGCGATGACCTCGATTGAACGATGGAGGGCAACTTCACCTTGTTTGGATGGGAGTGGAAGAATTTGTGATGCTTACGGACAGCCTTTCGACCATCCGATTCCCGACAAACCCGCAAATTCCTCCCTATCTTCCCACCAACCACTCTCCTCTCTCGGATGGGCCGCAGATGAAGTCTATCACCTCGGGAGTCCTCTCTTCCTCTCGAACCCCGCCGTCTACCTCTCAACTCTAGAAGATTTCCTTCGCAAACATTTCCCTCCCGCCGATTCAAACGAAGATGATCCCAACTCTCTCATCTCTGCACTTCGTACTTTCTTCCCTTCTGGTTCCGACTCCGAACGTCGATTACGGTACCCTTCGATTCCTCGAACGATTTGGCAAACTGCACCAACTCGGAAATATTACGACGACAAGGAAGACATCGTTCAGACTTGGAGTGAGCTCAATGAAGGTTGGGATGTCAGGTTCCATGACAACGAGCTGGCGGATCGATGGGTCAGGAGAAGGTTCGATATGATGAATCCTGGAGATGGATTAGAGAGGCGAGCACCGAGGAGAGGGAGGAATCGAAAATTGAGGAAAACTCATTCTATCCCTCCTTTGATGTCGTCTTCGTCGATCCCGTCACCACAGTCGAAGGAGAAGAAGGCGGGCCAAGAACGAGGTGTGCTTGTCGCTTGGGAGAAACTCGAAACTCCTGCTGTGTTGAGGAGTGATTTCTGGAGGTATCTTGTACTTGCGGTGGAGGGTGGAGTGTACGCTGATACCGATGTCGAATGTATGAAACCGGTTGAAGAATGGGGACTCGAAATCGAATGGGAAGGGATTCCGTTTGTTGCTTTTTCTCTTACTCGCTATGCGATCCTCGGGTGCTGATTTCACTCGTTCACTCGTGTAGTTCTGCCGACTACGAACCTCCCTCTTGTATCGTCGGAGTCGAAGCTGATGTTGGAGAACGAAAAGATTGGAACAAGGTACGCTCACTTTCCTCTGTTTAGCCTGAGAGTCGTGATTTAACGAAAGCTCTGTGCACTCGACAGTACTGGCCTCGACCACTTCAATTCTCGCAATGGACGATGGCATCGACTCGAGGACACCCCATCATGCTTGACGCTGTTCGTCGAGTTGTCGAACAAGCTCTTGCGCCAGTCGGAAAGGATCCCAAACCCGTCAGCGTGATGGAGCGAACAGGTCCAGGTCAGCTTCCTCGTTCCTCGTTCCTTCCTTCAGAAAGCGCTGACTTTGGATCTCCACATCGAATCTAGGACTCTTCACCGACGCCGTTCTCGCTTACCTCCAAGTCAAGTACCGCAAGAACTGGACAGACCTTCGAAGTCTCGGTTACGAAGGGTGGAGGTTTCATCATGGCGAACACGACAAGGGCAAGATGAGCTCGGAAGGTTACGGAGATCTCAAAGTGCTTCAAATCACTGGATTTTCTCCTGGTATCGGGTGAGCTTCCTCGTGTCTTCGGCCGCTGCGTGTTGGTGTACTGACGAGATAGTCGAGATCGTGCAGTCATATGGGAGCAGAGAACAAGGAGCATCCTGCAGCGATGGCTTCTCACTATTTCGCAGGGTCATGGCGAAATCAAGAGGGTGCAGATGCTTAGTTGGGTTCTGCGTGCTTCATACATCGCTGTGTTTGTTGGCCCGCTGTATTCCATTTGCTGTTGTCATCAGAGAACGTTCCGTCTCATCGCTTTTGCTTCTCGTCGCAAAGTCCCGGTTTCCCTTGATTCGTCGGATTCGTCTGGTTCCCACGTTACGCGGATCTTCAAGTCTGATTAGCCCGAGACCCAAGAGCTGTGCTATCGGAGTAGAAGAGAGGAGAGGAAATGAGTTCGGCCCGTGGGGAGATTGGCAAAAGAGATCTGAGAGAGAGCAAATCGCAAACTGAGAAGGTAAAGAGTTTGCGAGAGAGAAAAAGTTGAAGGGCAGAGGAGACGCAAGGAATGATGGGATTCGAAAGGTAGCGACTGGGGTAGACTACACATTGAGCTAGTAGTGTATAAGGGAGTTCTATCGATAGTCAGGAAGGCAGCCCAGAAGA
>Ga0308170_10004976_pt1 | contig 10296 bp, 8 predicted proteins | sample PhyBR2_2_FD_202136 | JGI IMG/M metagenome (GOLD analysis project Ga0308170, IMG submission 202136) | Phyllosphere microbial communities from UC Gill Tract Community Farm, Albany, California, United States - DLSLSB.R2 | ecosystem: Host-associated > Plants > Phyllosphere > Unclassified | place... | reverse complement strand
GGAGAGCTCAACTGTACGCTCTCCAAGATCGTGGGCAAGCTTGTCCATGGTCACCGGTCCCTTTCCTGTGGATCGATCTTCGAACTCAGAGCTCAGCCCAATCGCTGACCGGAGGAGCCTTCACGGCATCTCCGGGCTGCGAGGCTGAGACAGCGGCTGCGGAAGCGGAAAGCCACTTGAAGAGCTCTTCGAACTTCATGCCCTGCAGCTTGAGCGCCTGCTTTCCGGAGAGCGAGGTCATCACATCGATGTCGGCTCCCTCCACTGCGATGGGCATGAAGGTGAGCTTCTTGCCTTCAACGGCGCTCTTGAGCCGGGTGGAAGCCTCGTCCACGGAGTCCGTGGGGAGTCCGTCGGAGATCGCCATGAGGATCGGCCGGTAGTACTGGATGCCGTTGCTCTTGTAGATCTGCTTGCGAGCCTCGATGGCGTCCAGGGCCACCTCGAGGGCCTTGCCCAGTGAAGTCACTCCCATGGGCTCCAGCGCGGGGAGCACCATCTCGTCTACGGTCTTGAACTCCGTGGGCTCACTGACCTCGGTGCCGAAGGTGATGAAGGAGACCTCAGCCCGGCGCTTGGCCAGGGGGTCGTTGTGGAGGTTGGCCCACAGGGTGTCAAGGCCACCGTTGAGCGCTTCGAAGGGGGAAAGGCTCTCGCCGGGGCGCTTCTCCATCATGGAGGCGCTGCAGTCTAGGATCAGGACCACGGGGATGCGTGGGTCACTGTTCTGCGCGAACTCGAGTTCTCCGAAGCCGTCCATCATGTCTTCCATGGTTTTTCCTAACTGTTGAGACACTATGGGTCCAATGGTATGCCACTATCGCCCATCCGTCAACTCTTGTCGATCCGGTAAGATCGCCGGAAGAAAACTCTGGCCCCGAAGCAACAAGTGCTCGGGGCCAAGGTCCCATTACAGAGAGTAAACTTCTTACTCGATCCTGTCGTCCCGAGTGAGCACGCGGTCGCCTTCGGGTCCGGTGGACCGAACCGAAGAGTGAACGCGGTTTCCTCGCGCTGCGAAGATTCCAGCGACGATGGCGATTAGCGCACCACCAGCGATGAGAATGTACCCCACGAGCGTGAGATCAACTGCATCGATGCTGTCCCGAACCGCGAAAGCCAGAATTGCACCGATAACTGCGATGATGACACCGCCTACTACCTTGCCCATGATCTTCCTCCCATTTCTGTGGAATGTGACGCCTCCATATCGGATTGTGCTAGGAGGTAGTCTAAGCCCACAGTATCGACAGTTTGCATCACACTGTATCCATTGGCCAAAAGTCGCTTCAGCTGGCAGCCAATGTGCGTATCGAGGACGCAGCTACCGATCCACCGGAGCAAATAGCTAGGGCCCGATGCAACGGGGAAGCTGCATCGAGCCCTAGGAATAGAAGTCAGATCCGGGGGAGTCCATCCTCAGGCCTGGAGTTGCTACCATCTCCGTTGGATTCGGGGTCGTCACGGTTGCTCTGAGGAGCTACCGGTGGTTCATAGCCTCGAGTAGCAGGAGCCTGAGGCTGTCCGTAGACAGGTGCCTGCGGCTGCTCATAGCCCTGCTGCTGAGGCTGAGCACCGGGATTCCAACCTCCCGAGAAACCAGGAGCCGAGTAGTGCTGATTGCCCTGAGGCTGCTGGTAGTTTGGAGTGCTTCCATTGCTCTGCTGGGAGTAGGCATAGGAGTTAGTGGGAGCACCGAAGGGAGCAAGCCGGTCACTTTCACCGAACCAGTTGAGGGGGAGAGAGCCGCCTTCTCGAAGTGCTGCGTCCCGGTCGTAGTTCTTTCGCTTTCCGGACGCGACTGCCATCCAGATGATCCAGGCCAGGGGAACGATCACTGCGAGCACGATACCACCGATGGACTCGATGCCGAGCCCAGCTTGAACACCCTTGGCGATGTAGACCATGAGGATGATCGAGGCCACGGTTAGCACCAGAGTCAGGATGATTCCCACCACAGGGATGAGCCCGGAGACGAATCCACCCGCGAAGAGCACCAGCATCCAGATCCAGGGCTGCTTGATGCCACCGATCTGCGCCAGTGAGACCTGATTCCAAATGGGAACCCAAGCTGAGCCGGGAGTCGCATGACCCGCATTCTTCAGGAGTTTCATGAGGAAGATCGCGTTGACCACATAGACGATCACAGCGAAGAAGATGGCGAATGCCGCGAAGATGCCCAGGAACGCGAGCCCCAGGCTGTCTTCGGTGCCAGTGTAACCTGGAGCGTAGTTGTAATTGTCGTAGCGCTGGTCCATGGCTATCCCTCCTGGGATCTCTTGGTTTCAGTCTTTAGCAAGATCAGCCCCGAGGGGCTCCGATCATAGGCTATCGCCGCAGACCGGAGTTCCTCGAGCTGGTGCCGCCACCGCGCTTCTTGGCGGCTGCCTTAGCCTTGCGATCCCGAACGGCCCGGATACCGGCCCAGACGGCGAGACCGACGCCGACCACGAGGATGATGATCTGTAGAACGAGGTTGCCTGTGAGGAAATCCATGATGGTCCTGTCTTCTTAGTGGTGAACACATTGAGCGCTGAACCCGACAGGCCCAGTCACTTCTACCATATCGAACGGATTCGAAGCTATCGTGGCTCTAGGCGCTTTCATCGAGTAGAAGTGAAAGGTACTCGTCGGGGTCGAGCTCCCGGGGTTGCCGAAGCCCAACCACCTTGAGCATTCCATGGGCAGCTAGGGCGGCCATGGCCGCGTCTGCCTGGGCCCGGTGGGCCTCCCGATAGCTCAATCCCAAGGATTCCACCGTTGCCCGAAGGCTGTTGCCAGTTGCGCCCCTGCCGCCTCCTAGGGAGAAGGCAAACTTGCAGAGCACTCCCGTGTCGATCATGGTCTGGAAGCCAGCCTGGCTGTAGTTGGCCTCGAAGAACCCATCCACGAACTGACTCAGCCAGCGGAATTCGAAGGAAGCGTTGTGGGTGATGAGCCTTCGACCTGAGCAGAGGTAGCTCCGCAGGAGCTTCTGAACGGCCGGGTCGCTGATCTTCGGTGCACCAGCGAGGTCCTCGACTTCTATGCCATGGATATGCTTGGCCCCCGTGCCCAGGGATCGAGCCCGGTCGCTGGATAGGTCGAAGCGCAGTGAGAATCGAGGCCAAAGGAGAGGGTCGGAGCCTCGGATCTCCACGATACCGATCTCTAGGATCTCCCCGGTGAGAGGAGTTAGCGAGCTCGTCTCTAGATCCACCGCGATGGCACCCTCGAGGCTGGCTCCCGAGAGGGGAAAGCGAAGCTCTTCGAGGATCTCGCGCTGATCCTTGAGCTCCCAGCCGCCAGTGCTACTCTGGCCAAAGTAGGCTGGCCAGAGCTCTAGCCGATTGTCCCCCATGGGAAGGAGATTCTGAAAGAGCTGCCAGAATCCACTGTAGGCGCTCCCCTCGGCTGGAATGATCTCAAGCCCAGTGGAGCTCAGAGTTCCAAAGCTGTAGTTGGGACCACGATAGCTCCCCATCCAGTTGGGAAAGATCTCAGCCGGATCGCCGTGGAGCGAATGCTTAAGGAAGGGCTCGCAGTCGCTCTGACCCGAGGATCTGAGCTCGTAGCTCTGCCTGCGGAAGTCATCCACTAGAGATCGATGGCGCCTGAAGAGCTGATCGATCTTCTGTTTCGACTGCTTAGCCTGCCCGCTGAGCCTCGGGGGGAAGCTCTCGGAGGCCAGCTGTCCAAGGAGCTTTCTCAGCTTCTGATTGAGCTTGAGTAGCTGCCAGTAGGTAGAGCGCTGAGCTTCCTGGGCGTGAACTCCCATGGACTTCCGATCTTCCGGGCATAGACAGAGGGCAGGTGATCCGTAGACCACCTGCCCTCATATCACCTCAGTGAGGCGTTCGAAGTCAGTGCTTCGTGATGCTCACCACATCCTCCGAGGTGAAGGCCTTGTAGCCTCGACCCTGGAGCTTGATGGTGACCTGACCGGCCACGCTGATGAGCACGGTGGCGTTGTCGAGCTTCAGGAGCTCTCCGTCCTTGTCGAGCTCCACCGAGATCTTGTCGGCGGTCTTGAGTCCAGCGATGGTGGACTCGATCTCACTAAGATCCGAGGAGCCTCCCTGAGCAACCTTGAGATCGGAGACCCCGTCGAAGCGGAAGGTGCGGTAGCCACCCTTGGAGGGGACGAAGGCCTTGAAGTACTCGGCCTGCACCTCCTCGACTCGAGCATCCTTGACCTCCTGGTAGGCGCCCATGTTGTCGATGTAGCCGAAGCTCACGGTGGAGCCCTCGATCACCTCATCGGTGCTGGAGTCGGCGTCGGTGCTCTGGAGACCCTCCTTGAAGGCATCCACGACATCGGTGAGGCCCGAGTCCTTGAGCACCTTCTCGGCCTTGGACTTCAGGTCCGTGTCCGAGAAGAAGCTCTGAGCCTTCTTGAGGAAGTCGCCCTGGGTAGCACCGCCGCCACCGTGCAGGAGGTCAGCGATCTCATCGAAGAACTCCTTACCATTCTGGGCCTTGGGCTGCTCCTGAGGAGCCTCGTCCTCATCAGACTCGTCGGACTCAGCGTCCTCGTCATCCCAGGCGGGGTCGGAGTACTCGTCCTCGTAGTCCTCGTAGTCGTCCTCCTCGGCCTCTTCCTCTTCCCGGGTGTGGTTCTCGAAGTTCGAGATTCCAGCGAAGAGGAAGGTGCGGAAGCCATTCTTGGCGGGAACGAAGGCCTTGAGGTAGTCGCTCTGGACCTCGTCGACCTCAGCATCCTCGATGGACTGCTCGCGTCCATCGACTCCGACATAGTCGAAGGAGATCAGGTCATCGACCTCGACATTCTCGATGGCGTGACCATCGTAGTTGTCGTCCCAGCTGCTGTCAGTCCAGAGAGAGGACGACTCGGAGCCGCGAGTTGCAGCGGCCTCTGCCAGGGGGTCGATCTCGTTGAGGACCTCGTACTCGCAGACGCGGATCTTCTGGTAGTAGCAGTCGTCCGGAACCGACACCACATTGGTGGGGTTGATGGCAACTGCCACCAGCTTACCTCCACTTGCCCAGTTGGTTGCGTAGGCGTGGGTACCAGCGTGGAGACCCTGAGCGCAGCCGACGGTGGTGTTGGAGTTCACATCCTTGCGGGGGAAGCGAAGGATGCTACCAGGCTTGTTGAAGAGCGTGCCGTTGACCTCGACGCCGTCCACGATGCCGTAGCCCTTGTGCTTCGAACCGAACTCGCCGTCGAGGCCCTTGTAGGCGATGAAGTGGCCATCCTTGCGGATGGTGAGTCCGTGGCGGGAGATGAAGCCGTAGAGCGACTCCCGGGACTGCGGGTTGGGGTTGGCGTAGAGGAGCTCGAGGAACTTGACCAGCGCCTCCCAGGTAACCTGGGACTGCTCGTCGCCTGCATCTGCAGCGTCGCCTCCGAAGAAGGCAGCCGACTTCTGAGCGTCCTCACGGAGGAGCTTCAGGATGAAGGAAGCCAGCGAACCGTCGATGGCGTCACCGTCGAAGTAGAGCTCCGAGCCGTCCGTGGTGACTCGGTCCGAGAGGTTGCGGAACTTGCGACCCACGGTCTTGGCGATGTTGGCGAGGTCGTAGACCACGGGGCCGTAACCCTCGGGCTTCGAGATCAGCGCCTGGACGATGGACTGGAAGTTGGCGTGCTTGTCGGTGATGGTCTCGCTCTCACCGTTGGAGAAAACGACGCTCACCTGCTCGCCATTGTCCCCGGACACCAGGGAGTAGGTTGCTACGGAGATTTCGGTCATGGCTGTCAGCCCTTCCTTCTGTACTTAGTCATGTTCATCCTATCATGGTATTGCGCTGAGCACAACCCCGGCGGGGTAGCTCAGCCGGCGTTAGAGGCTGCCAACAGGGGCTTCTCAGCCTCTGCCTTGGCGCTCTCCTCGGCGGCGTCTTCTGCCTCTGCCTCTTCCAGGGCCAGGTTGTCGAGCCAGTTGACCACCATCTGGTTCAGGGTCTGGCGTAGTGCGTCGTACTCCCGATCCTCGAGGTTGTGGGTCCGGATGTAGCCGAGGCTACTGAGGAAGAAGAACTCCGCCCGATCCTTGCGATTGGACTTGCCGAAGTCCTGCATGATCCGGCGCATGAAGTTCCCGGGACCACCGTAGTAGTAGCCCCTGTTGTTCTCGCTGATGGCCTTCTCTGCCTCATCGAGCTCTGCCTGGAGCTTCAGGAACTCAGCATACTTCGGGTGGAGAGTGTCCGCTCCGAGGTTCTTGATCAGCGAGATCGAGGTGCTGTCGAGGCTGAAGGGGATCTCCTGCGAGATCTCAGCCGGAGTGCGACCCTTGTAGCTAGCCAGGCTCGCGAAGTTCTTCTCCATCCAGGGCTCGAAGTCCATGATGGTGACCTCGGAGCCGAGGAGGTGGCGAAGCGTCTCTTCCTTTGCTCCGGTGTGGACTCGCAGGAACTGAGCATCCTGAGGATCCACAGCGAAGGTCTCGAAGTAGCTTGCGAAGGACTCGGGGCTATAGGAGCTCGAGTTGGTGCTCATCACCAGGGTCTTCTTGGGGTCGTAGAGGTTGTCATGGAACTCCATGAGATCTCCGTCGATCCTGCGCACCTCGAGCTTGCCCTCCGAGTCCTTGGAGAACTTGAGCCACTCGGCCTGGTACTCTCCGATGCGGTCTCGGCGGGTCATCTTGACAGCGGCTACGGGGGCGGTTCCAGCAGCCTTGGCGGCAGCCTTTGCCTCACGCTCCTTGCGGCGGTACTCTCGAGCCACATCGGCGAGCTCGCTCGAGGTGATGGTGGCCTCGGCGGCAGCCTTGAGCCAGCTGTCGGCCTTCTTGGTCATCACCAGGTAGCCACCGAGGTCCTTGGGCTTGTCGCCCAGGGAGGTGTGGCGGATTCGCACATTGTTGCGAACAGACTGCGAAGAGCTGTCATCATCGAGGATCACCAGGGTCTGGATCTTCAAAGGAAGCGTCCGGGCAGAACCATTGGTGAAGCTCTCTTCGAGGCTGAGCTTGTAGTTCTTGATACCCTGCCAGCCTCCGGTGTGCTGGTAGGAGTAGATCTCTCGATCACCACTGGTGGTGAAGGTGGTTGGCACCTCCTCGCCCTTGAAGCTGATCGTGAGCTTGCCCTGGTGACTCTGAGCCAGGGGAGACCGGTGGAGCGTCAGTGCCTCCGCGCGGCTTCCCAGTCCGTCGACCTTGGCCTGAAGGAGCTCAAAGGCCTTCGTGGTGATCTTCTCGAATGCGTTGGCGACGGTGGCCCGGTTAGCACGAGTGGGCTCGATGACCTCTCGGCTCGACGGGAAGGACACATCTCCGATGTTGAGCGAGGGGACCATGAAGTTGCGAACGGAGTCGCCACTCTTGAAGCCTTCGGGGCTGAACACATAGGCGACCGGACCCACGAGGACCACATACTCGCCCCAGCTCAACCCGAGCTCTCGAGTGAGCTGCTTGCCCCTGCCCTCGGCGTCCAGGGCACCGTGGAGCACGAAGCCCTTCTCGGAGCGCACATCTTCCTCGAAGCCCTCCTGATCCTGGAGGCTGTAGTCCGTGAAGTCGAGCTCGAAGTCGACGGGGCTGGAGCTGTCTGGGATCGAGAAGAACTCCCTACCGGTGTTCAGCGAGATGTCAGCGTTGGACCAGCCCGCCAGAACCCGGTTGAGGTTCGTCTCGTTGAACTGACCGATACGATCAACGGCCACCTGAACGACAACACCGCTGGGCTCGTCGGTGGGGATCTCGTAGATCGGGTTCTTGAAGTCCACGCCACCCTTGGGTGAGCGCTCGAAGATGTAGACGCTCTTGAGACCCTGGGAGATCGTGGTCATGGTGTATTGGGAGGCGATGGCCAGTGCCGACTTGCCGCCAATGCCGAAGCCACCGATCTGGTCGTTACCCAGGTTCTTGGAGGAGCTACCGAAGTCGAGATAGACATTCTCGACGAAGTCGGTGCTCATGCCGTCGCCGAAGTCCTGAACGATGAGCGTCGGGCTGAGGTTGGTGGGCAGCGTGACCTTGACGGGCTGCTTCACTCCGGCTGCCACATGGGCGTCGTGGGCGTTGGAAACCCATTCACGAAGCACGGCAAGTTCGGGATCGTTGTAGTTGCTGATCATGTTGTCCATGAAGAGCGACAGCCGGTCCATGTTCAGGGTAGCGCTACCCTTGCGGCCCTCAAAATCTGAGGTGTTCTTGAAGACTTCGGTACGGATCTTCACCTGATGCTTCTCCTGCTGCTAGTAGCGTTCGTTGTTCCTTGGATCTATCCTAACCAATCACGGCGCGTCTGTCAACTCCCACGATAGGATAGTTAGCTTCCAGGCAAACTTATTTCTGCGCCGTGAGAGACTTCTGCTCTGCTACTTTCAGGCTGGTCTCAGCGATCTCCACTCGCTCCCGAAGTAGCCGCAGCTCTCGCTGCTGGCGAGTTTCCCAGAAGAGTAGATGGTTGCGCTCTTCGACCTTCTTAGCCTCTCGAATCTCTTCCTGGCTCATGGAAGACTCTCGGATACTCTTAGCCCTAGCATAGGCTCGACTGTAGCCGACCCTGTACACATCGCCTGCCCACATGGGGCTACCCATTGCGAAGCGCCAGCGGTTCTCCTGCCAGTTGGGCTGGTCGTTGCCATCCTCCTGAGGAATGCCCCAGAGCGCTCCATCTGCAGCGCCGTGAAGAATGCTCGCTCGGATCGTTTCGGCAGCGAGTGCTCTCCGAATTCTTTTGGGCTTAGCCATGGTTCTTCTACTTTCTGAGTCTAGAGCTTGCTACGGTCGTAGGGGAGCGCTGACTTGTTGGCCTGCACCTTCACCTGAGGGAAGGCAGTCGAGGTAATGAAGGCTCGGTCGTCGTCCTCGGTGAGCACATCCACCCAGAGCCAGCGGTCCTTGAGATGCTGAGAAGTCGGTGCGAGGCCCGTTGCCCCACCATAGCCGCCTCCGAACCATGCCTGACCGTCGGTGAGGCACATCACATAGGGATACTCACCGGTCTGCTTCTGGATCTTGCGAGCCTCGACTTCGATGCAGCTGAAATCTGTGCCGCCGGATGCGGTGCTGTTGCTCGAAGCCTTGAAGTCGAAGGGAATGGCCACCGTGGAGAAGGTAAAGCACCGGGCCTCGATGTGCTGCTGAGGAATGCTCTGGGCCATGTCCTTCATGGCGTGAGCGAGCCTCCGGTCGATGGACATGGAGAAATCCAGCGCGATGAGTACCGTGGGTCGAAGCTTCCCGCCGGCTCCACGATCTCGTGGCGCTCCGGGAGAGGGAAGGTTGGCCCCTCGAATCAGGGAAGTGCTGCGGCGAGGCCGAGCCCAGTTGTAGGCAGCCTTGCTGTTGATGCCTCCATCTTCCTTGCCCACATTGGGATTGATGCGCTGGAGGAGTTTGAGCCAGCCCATGTGGAGCTTTCCACCGGCGAGGACCTTCTCAGCTGCGCTCGCGGTGCCGGCCTTGGAGTAGCCCTGGGATCGGCTTGGATCGATGGCTTCAGCGACCTCCTGGTCCATGGTGTCGAGCTCGCCCTCCTCAGGCTTCTCGTCATCGGGCATGGGCTGCTGGCGAATCGCGTCTGCAACCCGCCTGTTGAGCTCCTCAAGGAAGTCCTCCAGCTCATCCTTGGTCATTTCCCGAAGATCGCCGTTGTCGTCCTCGACGAGCCCAGTGCCATTGTCACAGCTGCCATCATCCTGAGGGCTACCGTCGTTGGAGCTATCGGCCGTTGAGCTGGAGCTGTCAGAGGAGCTCTGATCGGCAGCCTCGGAGGGAGAGGAATCGTCAGAGCTGGAGTCGCCTGCCGAAGAACCGTCCTGCTGCCCTGAGGTATCTCCGGGCTGCGAGTCTTCATCGGACTGGCCGTCAGAAGGGGAGTCCGAAGCCTTGCCTCCATTCTGGGGACTGCTGGAGGAGCCCCCAGGATTGCTCCCCTCAGACCCGTCGGATCCTTCGGAGGAATCAGAATCCTGGCCTTCTCCCGAGCCACCGTCTTCCTGGCTCTCGTCGCCACCCTCGGACTGGTCCTGAGAGCTGCTCTGATCGCTCGATCCGCTGTTCCCAGACTCACCGTCGCTGGAATCGCTCTGATCCCCGTCTTCCGAGTTGGAGCTATCGGAGTCATCCTGCTCGTTCTTCGGGTTTCCCTGGGGACTCTGCTGCTGTTCCTGCTGGCTGAGGTACCAGTCCTCCATGGGACCGTAGGCCTCGTCGGTGGTCCAATAGCCGTAGAAGCGGCCACCACGATTGGAGCCACGAACGCAGTCCCCGGGGAGCTCGTAGCCAGCGAGCTCGATGTGGTCATTGATGATGGCCTCATGGGCATCGCTCAGTACCTGCTCGTAGCGCCAGGTCGGCTTGGGATCGAAGCTCTCGCTAAAGTGATTGAGGAGCA
>Ga0308170_10004973_pt1 | contig 10298 bp, 7 predicted proteins | sample PhyBR2_2_FD_202136 | JGI IMG/M metagenome (GOLD analysis project Ga0308170, IMG submission 202136) | Phyllosphere microbial communities from UC Gill Tract Community Farm, Albany, California, United States - DLSLSB.R2 | ecosystem: Host-associated > Plants > Phyllosphere > Unclassified | place... | reverse complement strand
CATGAACTTCCGCAACATCTCGGCTTGGTCGATCCGCAATCCGGTTCCGCCGATCGTGCTCTTCCTGGCCCTGATGCTTGCGGGCGTCGTCAGCTTCATGCGGATGGATGTCAACCGCGATCCCGACATCGATTTCCCGATCGCGGTCGTCGTCGTCAACCAACCGGGCGCCGCGCCGACTGAGATGGAGACGCAGGTCACGCAACGCGTCGAGGCGGCCGTGCGCTCGCTTCAGGGCATCGACGAAATCAACTCGACCGTTACCGAAGGCAATTCGGAGACGGTGATCCAGCTCACCATCGGCACGCCGATCGACCGCGCGGTCAACGACGTGCGCGACGCGATCGCGCAGATCCGCAGCGACCTGCCCGACGGGATCCTCGAGCCGCAGGTGTACCGCGCGAACACCAGCGGCAACGACGTCGCGAGCTTCGCGGCGATCACCACCGACATGACCGTCGAACAGCTTTCTTGGTACATCGACGACACCGTCACCAAGGAACTGCTGTCGATTCCGGGCATGGCGACGATCAGCCGCAACGGTGGCGTCAGTCGCGAGATTCGCGTCATCCTCGATCCGCTCAAGCTCCAGAGCCAGGGGCTGACCGCAAGCCAGGTCAATTTGCAGTTGCGTCAGGTGAACCTGAACGCGGCGGGTGGTCGGGCCGAGATCGCCGGCTCCGAACAGTCGATCCGCGTGCTCGGCAATGCGCGCGATGCGGCCGATCTCGGCCAGACCCAGATCAACGTCGGCAATGGCCGTACCGTGCGCCTGGCCGACATCGCGCAGGTCCGCGATCTCTATGCCGAGCAGCGCAGCCGCGCGACCGTCGACGGGCGCCAGGCAATCACCTTCGATTTCCAGCGGGCCAAGGGCGCGTCCGACGTCACCGTCTATCATGCCGCGGTCGAGAAGCTGCGCGCACTCGAAAAGCGCAACCCCTCGGTCAAGTTCGTCCAGCGCTATACCAGCACCGACTATACCGAAGCGCAGTATGAGAGCGCGATTCACGCGATGATCGAGGGCGCGATCCTCGCCGTCATCGTCGTCTTCATCTTCCTGCGCGACTGGCGTGCGACCGCCATTTCCGCGCTGGCGATCCCGCTGTCGGCGATCCCCGCCTTCTGGTTCATGGACCTGCTCGGCTTCGACCTGAACGGCATGACGCTGCTCGCGCTCAGCCTGGTCGCGGGTGTGCTGGTCGATGACGCGATCGTCGAGATCGAGAACATCGTCCGGCACATGCGGATGGGCAAGTCCGCCTATCAGGCATCGATCGACGCCGCCGACGAGATCGGTCTCGCGGTGCTGGCGACGACGATGGCGATCGTCGCGGTGTTCCTGCCGGTCGCGCTGATGCCGGGTATCGCTGGGCAGTTCTTCAAGAATTTCGGCCTGACCGTGGTCGCAGCCGTGCTGATGAGCCTGGCGGTCGCGCGGCTCGTGACGCCGATGATCGCCGCGTATTTCCTGAAATCGTTCGGCCATGCGAGCCACGGCGAGGGCCGGATCATGGACTGGTATGTCCGCACGCTCCACTGGACGCTCAACAGCGACAAGGCGGCGGCGTGGCGCGCCCGTGGTGGCATGCGGAAAATGTTCAACCGCGTGATGGATCACCGGATGTGGGCGATCGGTGCGGGCGTGCTCGCCTTCGCGCTGACGCTGTTCATGTTCACCGTCATCCCCTCGCAGTTCCAGCCGACCCGCGACGAGGATGATTCGTCCGCGCAGATCGAGATGGTGCCGGGCACCACGCTCGCGCAGACCGATGCGGTGGTCGCGCGCGTCAGTGAGATCCTGCGTCGACAGCCCGAGGTGACGACGGTCTATGCGCGGACCAGGGTCGGTAGCGGTTCGGTGACCGCCAATCTTCGCGCCGATCGCAAGGAGACCTCGGTCGAGTTCGAACGCCGGATGGCGCCGCAGCTCACCGCGATCCCCGATGCGCGCGTGTCGTTCCGCTCGCAGTCGGGCTGGGGCAGCAGCGGTCGCGACGTGACCGTCGTGCTCGGCGGCAGCGACCCCGCCAAGCTGCAACAGGCGGCGGACAAGATCGTCGCCGAGATGGGCTCGCTGAAATCGCTGACCGCGCCGCGCGTGTCGGGCGGGATGCAGCGCCCGGAAATCGTCATCCGCCCGCGCTTCGATCTCGCCGCCAATCTCGGTGTGACGACGCAGGCGCTGTCGTCGGCGATCCGGATCGCGACGCTCGGCGATATCGACCAGAACTCGGCGCGCTTCTCGCTCTCCGATCGCCAGATCCCGATCCGCGTCGCGCTCGACCAGTCGGCGCGGACCAGCCTGTCGACGATCCAGAACCTGCCCGTGTCGACCGCGTCGGGCGGCTCGGTGCCGCTCAACCTGGTCGCGGATATCGGCCTCGGCTCGGGCCCGACCAAGATCGACCGCGTCAACCAGCAGCGCCAGATCACGCTCGGCGCCGATCTCGCGCCCGGCGTGGTGATCTCGGACGCGATGAAGCAGGTCCACGCGCTGTCGTCGATGAAGACCCTGCCGGTCGGCGTCAGCGAACTCACGCTCGGCCAGAGCAAGTGGCAGGCCGAGATGATCACCAACTTCATCACCGCGGTGATCGCGGGCACCTTCCTCGTGTTCGCGGTGCTGGTGCTGCTCTACCGCCGCGTGCTGCCGCCGTTCGTCAACATGGGCTCGCTGCTGCTCGCGCCGCTCGGCGGGTTGCTCGCGCTGTGGGCGACCGGCCAGCCGCTTTCGCTGCCGGTCTACATCGGCCTGCTGATGCTGCTCGGCATCGTCGCCAAGAACTCGATCCTGCTGATCGACTTCGCGCTGGACGAGATGAGCAAAGGCGTCGACGCGTTCACTGCGATCATCGATGCCGGGCACAAGCGCGCGCAGCCGATCGTGATGACCACGGTCGCGATGGTCGCGGGCATGGTGCCGACCGCGCTGTCGCTCAGCGGCGATTCGTCGTCGCGCGCGCCGATGGGGACGGTCGTGATCGGCGGCCTCGCGCTGTCGACGCTGCTGACGCTGCTGATCATCCCCGCGGCATTCAGCCTCGCGGTCGGGATCGAGCGCTATGTCGGGCCGCGGCTCGGTCGTCGCCTGCTCACCTATCGTCCTGGCGACAATGGCGACGAGGTGATCGGGATCGCCGGGCCCAATCCGGGGCCGCTGCTCGGACCCGCGACCGGCAAGCTCGGCCACGGCCGCGATCACGGTGACGGCACGCAACCCGCCGAGTGAGTCATCCCCGGCACGCCCCTCTGCACCCGGGCACCCGAACCGCCGCAGCGGCGTGAACATTCGGGGCGCCCGGGGATTGTTACGGGCATGACGCTTTTACCCCGTATGCGCCCGGCCGGCGAAGCCCCCCCGCCGGCGCTCGTCCGCATGCGGATCGTCGCCACCGGTCTGCTCGTGTTCATGGCCGCGACGTTCTTCGTCAGCCGCGCGCTCGTCCCCGTCCACCCGGCGTTCGGGTTCGTCCGCGCGTTCGCCGAGGCGGCGATGGTCGGCGGTCTGGCGGACTGGTTCGCGGTCACCGCGCTGTTCCGGCATCCGCTCGGCCTGCCGATACCCCACACCGCGATCGTGCCGCGCAACAAGGACCGGATCGGCGACACGCTCGCGCAGTTCCTCCGCGCGAACTTCCTGATCCCCGTGGTCATCGCGCGCCGCACCCGCCGGCTCGACGTGGCGGGGGCGATCGCCCGCTGGCTGACCGATCCGCCCGAAGGGGCAGGGGGCCGCTTCCGGCAGGGGGCGTCGAAGCTGGTCGCGCAAGTCCTCGAAGGGCTCGACCCGGCGCGGCTCGGCGGGATGGTCAAGGCGGGGATCGGCGCACGCCTGCGCGCCACCGAAGTCTCGCCGATCCTCGGCCAGTTGCTCAAGGCCGCGATCGCCGAGCGCCGCCACGCGCCGCTGCTCGAAAGCGCGATCCGCTGGGCGGCAAAGACGCTGGCCGCGAACGACCACCTCGTCCGCGCGATGGTCCACGACAAGGCCGGCTCGATCCTGCGCTGGACCGGGCTCGACACGACCGTCGCGGACAAGCTGATCAGCGGCTTCGACAAGCTGCTCGCCGAGATGGCCGAGGACCCCGAGCATCCTTTGCGTCTGAAGGCGGAGGAGGGACTCGATCGCCTAGCCTGGGATCTCCAATACGACCGCCGCATGCGCGAGCGGGTCGAGACGATGAAGAACGACCTGCTCGACAACCCGGCGATGCAACGCTGGCTCGACGGCCTGTGGGAACAGGCGCGTGGCGCGCTGCTGGCGATCGCCCGCGACCCCGAGCGCGCGATGGCCGGCAAGCTCGGCGACATCCTCCGCCAGCTCGGCGAGACGTTGCAGCACGACCCCCGCATGTCGCGCACGATCAACCGCTTCGTGCGTCGCGCAGCAGTCGGCGCGGCGGCGGATTACGGCGACGGCATCGTCAAGCTCGTGTCCGAAACGGTGCGCAGTTGGGATGCCGACACGATCACCAGCCGCCTGGAGAACGCGGTTGGCCGAGACCTGCAATATATCCGGGTGAACGGCACGATCGTCGGTGGGCTGGTCGGACTGGTGATCCACAGCGTCGACGTGCTGTTGTGACGGGGGCGGCGTAGGATTGTTTGGATTGCACGCGGAACGGCAGTTCTACAGGTATGGTCCGGTCGTCGGTACCTGTTTGGGTTAAGTAAGACCTCGAGAGGTTGGCGCTGAAAACGGATCGAGACGGGATGGCGTTTGCCGACATCGAATGCCTGGATTGGGAAGAAAAGCAGTCGTTCCCGATCTGTCAGTAGACGATCGATGTCCCCCGCTTGAGCGGCTTAGGCGGCGTCGGCGGACGTAGGCCGGCGGCACGATAGTCGGCAGCTACCGGCTTGAGATCGAGGGCAGCTTGGTAGCAGCCTTCCAGCGGCCGATCGGTGAGCCCTGCCGCCTCCCAGAATTTCTGCCCGGCTGCGGTCGACAGAGATTTCCGGACGTCCGCGATCTCGGCAGTCGACAGTCGGCGCGCTATCCCATCCATCGCACATGCCGCAACCGCAGTGTCCAACTGGCTCGGGTTCGCGGGCACACGGCGGGCGATTATCGGTTTTAATCGGTCGTATGCACCCAGATAGATCTTGGTCACCGACAGCCTCGGACTCGGCCGCATGCCGATCGTGTAGAGCGCCTGCCTCGTTGCTTCCGCCACGGCGCTGTCGATCGCCTGCTGCTTCGTAAATTCTGCCGGTGGATGATCCGCCCACAACTGGATGGCTGCCGCAAGGCTGTCGGCTGGCGGTGATGGCACGGGTGGGGCCGACGAAGCTTGCAAAAGAAAGGCGAGCAGCTGAAGCATTCGCCGTTCGTGCCATACCCGAGCCGATGTCCGCAACTGGACGATTGCAGAACGGCCGGGATGGGCAGGAAAGCGGACTAGCTGCTTTCAGGACAGCGGGTGGCGATAGCCGACATTGGGCAGATGCCGGCTTTGCCGAAAAGGATCGGAAAACGAGAATATCAGGCCCTGCCGGCAACCGGACTTGTCAACGCACGCGCATGCCGTTGAGGAGCAGGTCCACCAGGTGAGCAATGCGCGGCATCGGAACGCTGTCCTTTTCAACCGCGATGGCTATCGCGCTCACCACACAGATTATGTCATCGAAGCTGGCGTCCGCACGAACGATGCCAGCCTCCTGAGCGCGCCGAAGCAGTCGCCGACCTTCCGCGGTGATCGCGTTACAGCCAGGCGTGCCGTGTTGGATGACCGTCCCTAGCGAAGCAGCAAGGCTTTGATAGACGCTCGTGTTCATCGCGAGATCCTCAAGAAACTGGCGCATCGCGTCTCCGGGATCATCATCCCGATCTCGCGCGCGACTCGTCTCCGCAACCGACGCAAACCGCTCGTTGCTCGTGGCCGCCAAAAGCGCTTCTCGCGTCGGGAAGCGGCGATAGAGTGTGCCGATCCCGACCTTGGCTCGCTTGGCCACCTCTTCCAGCGGGACGCTTGCACCTCGTTCTAGGAACGCTTCCTCTGCCGCGATGAGGATGCGTTGGCGGTTTCGTTCCGCGTCGGCACGTAGGCCAGCCTCAACCAAGATTATTCCTTCCATGCCTTGCGAAGTGGAGGATGCCTCCGTATTACAAGTGGAGCAATCCTCCATTTGCGCGAAAGATTCATGTGATGACGAAGCGGTTCGAAGACAAGGTCGTGGTGATTACCGGCGGTAGTGACGGCATCGGGTTGGCATCCGCGCAGCGCTTCGCGCAAGAGGGTGCCCATGTGTACATCACCGCGCGGCGACAGACGTTGCTCGATCAGGCGGTCAGCCAGATCGGTCACGGTGCGATCGGCGTACAAGGCGACGTCACGAACCTCGCCGACCTCACGACACTTTACGAGCGCGTTGAGCGTGACCACGGTAAGGTCGATGTCGTGTTCGCCAATGCCGGCATGCACAAGCCCGTTCCGCTAGAGTCAATTGAAGAAGCCGATTTTGATTCGACGTTCGGCCTCAACGTGAAAGGTCTGCTTTTCACCGTGCAGAAGGCACTGCCGCTGATGACACAAGGGGGCGTGATCGTCCTCAATGGCTCGATCGCTGGATCCAAGGCGTATCCGGGCCAGTCGCTCTACAATGCCAGCAAGGCGGCGGTTCGCTCCTTTGCACGAAGCTGGACCATTGATCTGAAGGAACGCGGCATCCGCGTGAACGTCGTCTCGCCCGGTGGCACCGAGACGCGTCTTATTCGGGACTATTTCGACGCAACACCGGGAGCTGAAGAAGAGGTAATCAAGGGGGTTCCACTCGGGCGCCTAGGACGCCTCGAAGATGTCGCGAGTGCCGTGCTGTTCCTCGCGTCGAGCGAAAGCAGCTTTGTCGCGGGCCATGAGCTCTTCGTGGATGGCGGGGTCGCGGCGGTCTGACCGTGTGCGGGATTCGTACAGCCCTACTGGCGTCTGGCAGTTCTAGGCAAACGATCGAATTAAGATCACATCGTGCGCCTTGTTCGCATGCTCGCCTCCGCTTCGGGCCGGCAGTTCATCTGCCTTCCCTTAAAGGAACCCATAGCGGGACAGTCGCCCTGGCGAGTACGGCGAGAGCCGCCCGGGGCGCCGCCTTTCCCAAAATCTGTTCCCGATTGCTCTTTCTCGAAATAGCCTGTCGGAGACTGAGAAACGGGAAAGATTGCGCTGAACGAATGGCCGTTATCGGGAGCGCGGATCGCCGGCCTGAACCTCCGTGTGTTGGCGGAAGCCGCCACTGAGCCAAAATCGCTTCTCGGAATGATGATCGCGTCAAACAGGCCGTGCGTTTGGTGGCTACCTAGGTGTGAGCTTTCCGGAGCGAACGTGGCGCTTGCAATCCCAGGCGAGCATGCCGTTCCAAGTTGACCACTGCGAGTTGACGACTTTTTCATTTGCCACCAGTGCCGACACCCAGATTTCTTCCCGGGGAACCTTGCCGTGATTTGTCGCGACCATGCCGCAGGTGTAATCGCCGGCAGCGCTGGCAACGAGCCGGTAAGGCCATTTGAAAGTCACGTCTTTCGCGTTGGGCGCCTGGCTCAGAAGTGCAGGCTCAGCGAGCGCGATGAATTGCTCCATCGCCAGCTCGGCTCCGCTATCTGTCCTAACCGGTGCCGCTTGTGACGCGGCCAGCATGGTTGCGAGAATGTAGGCTATCATGTCTCTTCCCTGCATGCCCGTTGAGCAGCATCATTTTGGCGAACAGGCATTACGACTAATAGGCCTTGAACTATCGTTTACTACCAAATTGCTGAATAGGCGCAGCCTGAACGAACAGCAGCTTTCGTGATTGTCCGCGAGCCTCCCGAACGACCAGAAGTGGGCGGAAGCGGAATGCCGGGATGGGAAGGTTAGCGAGCGTCCCCTTGCAAGCGGCCTATTCCGCGGGCTGACGGTATTCGAGCGGAACAGGTTTGAAGATGGCAGCTAACGCGCATCCTAGAACCAAGCCCGTCAAGACTAGCGGGCTGAAAGTTGCGTTGCCTCGAATCATCTCGATCGCACCGGTCACGGCAAGCCAAGTGACAACCAGCAGAAACAGCCTTGCGAAGAACATCCGTAGTCGTGGGGGCATCCGGTTTTTCAGCCGCCTGGTCCAACTCGACATCGATAGCTCCCGTTGATCCAAAGATATGTCATACGCAGGCAACTTCCGCAATTGAGCGGAAAAAGAACGGCCGGGATGGAAGGGGAAAGCGGTCAGGCTACTTTAGGCTTCCGGTAAGCGACAGTGCTCGGAGTCGGCTCGGCTTAGTGCCCGCCGATACCATCCCGGAAGCCGTGACCAAAGTCGCGTACAGCGTCTTTCAAGCCACCATATTGCGTGATCGCCACGAGGACGAGCGCTGCTGCAATCAAGAGGCGCTTTGGTCCAGCCCGACGAGGTTCATCAGTAGCGTTCATGGTCTGGTTCCCCACCTATAAAACCGCGTTACTCTATGCCTGCGGCAGATCGGGGGCAACCGATACGCGGCCAACATCGTCCTGCATCCTGAATGAACGACGGCTTCCAGGCGCCGCGATACGGCGCTGAACGGCGACAATCGGGCGGAAGCGGAATGGCCGGGATGGGAAGGTTGGCGGACCGTACGCTTTGGAGCGGCGTTCAGTCAGAGTAGCCGTTGGTTCAAGGCCCGCCCAATCTGCCGCTGAACGTTCGCACTGCCTTCGTTTGCGCTAGCCGAGCTGCCGCGCGTTGTCGTCCTCACGTGGCCCAAGCTTCTCCAGTACCTCCGCGATCTGCATAGCTACCGGTGGTAGGTCCAAACATCTGCCTGTGGCAACGTTCAAGTCTTTTCGCAGGCGATGATCGGGCAAATGGAATAATTAAGGCATGGCTAATATATGATCTGGATCAATACCTACGCTGTCTTACTCTTCGATTTCTTGAAGAATTTCTATCGGCATTGTCGACATCCCGCGATCAGTATAAATGGACGTATAAATATTAGGGGAGGGCGAAGAAATGCGCGGATTTTTCCTTATTTTTATTGCGTCTGTTTTCGCATTTTCAACCGGCGCACTGGCTCGGCAAGCGGGGCAGGGAACTGGGCCGAACAATAGCGGTCCCGGGGAATTCAACCGTCAGCAGAATTTCCGAGATTTCCAAGTAGGTGTTGTCGACTCCAATCGATTGACCATGCGGCCGGTCCCGGTATCGCCGGGGGACATCGTGCAGGGGCTGGAGGTCCATGACGCAAAAGGTCTTGTCATCGGCAAAATCGGAACCGTCAGTAAAGGCTTTGCGACCGTGACGAGCGCGGTCGGTAGCGTCGAAGTAGACTTTCCGTCCTTTGCAAAGAACAAGAACGGGCTTTTGATCAATATACCCAAGAGCAAGATCGACGCTTTGATGGTACGCGGGCATCCGGCACCGTGAGGTGCCGATAGCGACAGGCGCGATCAGCGGAACATTCTATAGCCGTCAGTCTCGGTGCGCGCCGAACCATGCGCCCGCCGCCCGCATTACGCCGCCTGCCCCAATGTCGCATCAGCCCGTTCGACCATTGCGTCGGCAATTCCATACTCAACCCCGTCGATCTTTGCGGGTTATCAATACGACCAAGAACACCCGCTAGTGGCAAATGGGATCGTTGCGGCGAACGTCCGACTCCGGGCGTTAGCGATCACGTAGGTTCTGGCAGCGGTCCCTGATCGCGCAACGGAGCTACCGCTCCCAATCCGGCGTCGGCCAGCCCTTAGCCTTTGCCAGCAACCGCAAAGGCCCATGTGCATTCACCGCGAAGGGTTCGTCCGCCCATTCGAAGGTCGGGGCGTCCGATACATGGTCGGAATAGAAGCGGATGTGCGCCGTCTCTCGCGCGATGCCTTCGCGGTTCATCCAGGCCTGGATCATCCGCAGTTTTGCCGGGCCGTAGCAGTTCTCGCCTTCGATGCCGGCGAGCAGCACGCCGTCGCGGTCGCGCAGGCTCTCGGTGCCGATCACCGCGTCGAAGCCCAGTCGCCGCGCGATCGCCTCGACGTAGAATCGGTACGACGCGGTCGCCATCACCAGCCGGTATCCGGCGGCGCGGTCTGCCTCGATCTGCGCGCGGGCGCTCGCGAACACGCCGTCGCGCATCACGCGGTCGGCGAACGCTTCGGCCGCCCGGCGTTCTTCGGCGGGGGTCATGCGCTTGCCGAGCATCATCCGCTGCATCAGGTATTTGAGGCGGCCGCGGCTGATCAGCTTGCCGACATAGCCGAGCGCGGCGACTCCGGCGAACGGGACGAGCGCCAGCCGCCACGGCGCGCCGCCTTTCTTCGCGGTGTGGAGCAGGAACGGCGTCCAGGTCGGCG
>Ga0308170_10004972_pt1 | contig 10302 bp, 7 predicted proteins | sample PhyBR2_2_FD_202136 | JGI IMG/M metagenome (GOLD analysis project Ga0308170, IMG submission 202136) | Phyllosphere microbial communities from UC Gill Tract Community Farm, Albany, California, United States - DLSLSB.R2 | ecosystem: Host-associated > Plants > Phyllosphere > Unclassified | place... | reverse complement strand
CATACACGCACCTCAACAGACAAAATCGTTTCGTGACTTTACTGTAACCGAAAGTGCGCACCTGCGCACTTCTCCTGCCGGGCTAACCCGCAGGCCGGTAGGCCATTGGTGGCATAATGCGCAGATGAACACCAGATCTCCCCGCGCCACCACGCGCGGCTTCGATTCCAATCATTTCCGCCAGGCCCTGTCACAGTTTGCCACCGGCGTCACCGTGATCACCACCCGTCTGGCCGACGGCAGTTATCGCGGCCTGACCGCGAGCTCTTTCAATTCCGTCTCGCTGGAGCCGCCGCTGGTGCTGTGGAGCCTGTCCAACGGCGCCAACAGCCTGCCCATCTTCACCGGCAATTCGCACTACGTGATCAACGTGCTGTCCGCCGGCCAGGAAGAACTGGCGCGCATTTTCTCGCGCCGCGGCCCGGACCCCTTCGACAACGTGCTCTTCGAACTGTCACGCACCGGCCAGCCGATCCTGAAGGGCGTGACCGCCTGGTTCGAATGCCACAACCGCAGCCGCTATCCGGAAGGCGACCACGTGATCTTCGTCGGCGAAGTCGAGGAATGCGCGGTCGAGCCGCAGCCGGCGCTGATCTTCCACAACGGGAAGTTTGGCAGCACCGGGCCGCGCCAGGACGTTCAAAAGTGAAAATGCCTGTCGCAGTTTGAAAAGCCGGGCCGGAACAGGGTTTTTATAATGTTTCGACAAAAATTCTTCTGAGACAGGATTGCCATGACCCGTTCCGCTACGCCCCGCAAAGCCCAATTCCACTGGGATGATCCGCTGCTGCTGAACCAACAGCTGAGCGACGACGAGCGCATGGTGCGCGATGCCGCCAACGCTTATTGCCAGGACAAGCTGCAGCCGCGCATCCTGGAAGCGTTCCGGCACGAAGCCATGGACACCTCGATCTTCCGCGAGATGGGCGAACTCGGCCTGCTCGGCCCGACCATCCCCGAGCAGTACGGCGGCCCCGGCCTGAACTACGTCAGCTACGGCCTGATCGCGCGCGAAGTCGAGCGCGTCGATTCCGGCTACCGCTCGATGATGAGCGTGCAATCCTCGCTGGTGATGGTGCCGATCTACGAGTTCGGCAATGAGGAAACCAAGCAGAAATACCTGCCCAGGCTGGCGACCGGCGAATGGATCGGCTGCTTTGGCCTGACCGAGCCGAACCACGGCTCCGACCCGGGCTCGATGGTCACGCGCGCGCGCAAGGTCGAGGGCGGCTACTCGCTCACCGGTTCCAAGATGTGGATCACGAACTCCCCGGTCGCCGACGTGTTCGTGGTCTGGGCCAAGGACGACGAGGGCGCGATCCGCGGCTTCGTGCTCGAAAAAGGCTGGAAGGGCTTGTCGGCGCCGGCCATCCACGGCAAGTTCGGCCTGCGCTCGTCCGTCACCGGCGAGATCGTCATGGACGAAGTGTTCTGCCCGGAAGAAAACGCCTTCCCGGAAGTGCGCGGCCTGAAGGGTCCGTTCACCTGCCTGAATTCGGCGCGCTACGGCATCGCCTGGGGTGCGCTCGGCGCGGCGGAATCCTGCTGGCACACGGCGCGCCAGTACGTGCTGGACCGCAAGCAGTTCGGCAAACCGCTCGCCGCCAACCAGCTGGTGCAAAAGAAGCTGGCCGACATGCAGACCGAAATCACCCTCGGCCTGCAAGGCTGCCTGCGCCTGGGCCGCATGAAGGACGAGGGCACCGCCGCCGTGGAAATCACCTCGATCATGAAGCGCAATTCCTGCGGCAAGTCGCTCGACATCGCCCGCACGGCGCGCGATATGCTTGGCGGTAACGGCATCTCGGACGAATTCGGCATCATCCGGCACATGGTGAACCTGGAAGTGGTCAACACCTACGAAGGCACGCACGACATCCATGCGCTGATCCTCGGCCGAGCACAGACCGGCATCGCCGCCTTTTAAGGTTTAGTCAGCACGCCCAGCAACTGCTTCATGTCGACCGGCTTCACCAGGCGCGCCCCGGTCGTCCGGGCTGTCATCGATCAGCAGCGCGGTGAAGCTCATGGCTGGTCCTGGAGGCCTGGCAGTTCCACCGAAAAGACCGAGCCGCCGTCCGGCCCGGCGTCGACCGCCACGCGCCCGCCCATGCGTTCGACGCCCTTCTTGACGATCGCCAGGCCGATGCCGGTGCCGGGATACTCTTCCTCGCTGTGCAGGCGTTCGAACACGTTGAAGATGCGCGCCTGCGCGTGGTCGGCGATGCCGATGCCGTTGTCCGCGACCGTCACGCGCACCATCGCGCCTACGCGCGCGGCGCCCACCGTGACGACGGGCGTGGCGCCGGGATGAACGAACTTGATCGCGTTCGACACCATATTGATCAGCGCCTGCACGAAGGTCTGGCGGTGCGCCCTGACCACCAGGCCTTCCGGCACCTCGACCTGCAGCTGCGCCTTCGCCTGCTGGATCTCGGCATGCAGCGCCGCCGCCACTTCCCGGACCGCGTCCAGCACGGCCACGTTCTCGAGCGCGATCTCGGAGCGCGACAGGCGCGCGAACTCGAGCAGGTCGGACACCATCGTGTCGACCCGGTGCGCGACCGCTTCGATGCGGCTGATGTACAGGCCGACCTTGTCGAGCTGGCCTTCGCTGAAGTCCTGCTTGAGCACGTTCGCATAGCCCTGGATCGTGCGCAGCGGCTCGCGCATGTCGTGCGAGACCGAGAAGCCGAAGGTCTCGAGCGCTTCGTTGGCGTCCTGCAGCTGGCGGGTGCGTTCGGCGATGCGCTGCTCGAGGTCGGCGTTCAGGCGCTGGATCTCGAGGTCGGCGCGGCGCAGCGAGGTCACGTCGTCGAAGATGCCGTCGACCGCATCGTGCCCGTTGACGCGCACCCGCACCAGCTTGACCTTGTGCGCCCGGCCGCCCGCATCCAGGTCGCCGCGCTGCAGCTGCAGCTCGGTCGCATCGAGCGTCGACGTCAAGCTGGGGATGCTGCGGGCGACTTCCCTGATCAGCGGGTGTTCGGCAGCCTTGATGAATTCGCCGGTGGCCAGGCCCAGCATGCTCCAGAAGGCCTTGTTGCCCTCCTCGATCTCGCCCTCCAGCGACATGCGGAACACGCCCAGCTGGATATTCTCGAGCAGCGCCGCCAGCCGGGTCTCGCTGCGGATCGCGCGCGAGCGGATTTCCGAGCGGTCCAGGCAGGTCCGGACCGCGACCGGCAGGCGCGCGTAGTGGCGCGGGCTCTTGATCACGTAATCGTCCAGCCCGTGCTTCATCGCGTCCACCGCGATCTCCTGGGTGCCGGTGGCGGTGAACATGATCACCGAGAGTTGCGGATCGTGCGCCTTGATCTGCTTGAGCACGTCCAGGCCCGTGGTCCAGCGCATCTGGTAATCGGTGATCACCAGGTCGAACGGAAAGCCGGCCGCGGCAACCTGCTCGAAACCGGCGCGCTCGCCGACTTCGGTGATCCGGCAATCGGGAAAATGGCGTTCGAGCTCGCGCCGCGCGAGCAGGCGGTCGTCGGGGTTGTCGTCGAGGAGTAGGAAGCGTAGGGCCATGGAAAGCGGGGGCAAGGGTTCGCAATGCGTTGTTGCACTACAACTTCAGTATTGTAACGGGAAACACCTCCGATATTGACGCCTGCCGGTTTATTGCCCGGCGCCGGGTAGCGACAGGCAGAGACGGAACACCGTGCCCGCCGCCGACGGCTCGACGCGTACGCTGCCGCCCAGGCGCTCCATGCCCTTCCTGACGATCGCCAGGCCGATGCCGGTGCCCGGATACTGGTCCTCGCCATGCAGGCGCTCGAACACCTCGAACACGCGGTCGCGCTTGTCCGCGGGGATGCCGATGCCGTTGTCGGCAACCCACACGTAGGCATGCCGGCCTTCGGCCTTGCCCTCGATCCGGATCATCGGGCGCACGCCGGGCGCGACGAACTTGAGCGCATTGCCGACCAGGTTCTCGAGCACCTGCCCCAGCACGCCCTCGTTGCCGAGCGCCGCCGGCAGGCCGGGCGCCACCTCGACCCGAGCGCCGCTCGCTTCGATTTGCGGCGCCATGTCCTGCAGCGCCAGCTGGACCACGTGCGCCAGGTCGACCGCCTGCAATCGCAGCTCGGCGCGCGACAGCTGGCTGTAGGCGAGCAGTTCGGTCACCAGCCTGTCCATGCGCTGTGCGACCACCTGTATCCTCTCGAGGAAGCGCGTGCCGGTGCTGCTGAGCGCCGGCCCCTCGTCTTCCAGCAGGGCCGCGGCATAGGCCTCGATGTTGCGCAGCGGCGCGCGCAGGTCGTGCGCGGCCGTGTGGGCGAAGGCGCGCAATTCGATGTTGGCTTCGGCCAGCTGCTCGGTGCGTTCCTGGATGCGCTGCTCGAGCAGCTGGTTGGCTTCGCGCAGCTCGCGTTGCGCCTGCCTCAGGTCGGTCACGTCCAGCATGCTGATCACGGCGCCGTACAACATCTCCCCGGCCGCCATCGGATAACAGCTGAAGATCCAGTCGCGCGTGACGTGCGGCTCGGCCGGACCGCTGCCGGACAGCAGCACCCCGGGCGCCGGGCGCCGGCCCGACAGCACCGTGTTCACCACCGAGGATGGCACCACGTCCTGCGCGGCGCCGGACGCGAAGCGCAGCACGGCATCCAGCGGCCGCCCGCGCGCCCCGCCCGGCTCGCAGCCGAACAGCTGTTCCGCAACCCGGTTCATGAAGCCGACCCGCCCGTCCACGTCGACCGCGATCACGGCCTCGCCGATGCTGCGCAGCGTCGTGTCGAGATGGGAGCGCTCCTCGGCTAGGAAGGCGGCGTCGCGGCGCGCCATCGCACGCACGAACAGCAGCAGCGCGATCGACAGCACGGACACGGCGCAGGAAGCTACGATGGTGCGGGCGCGTTCATGCCGGACCTGGGCTTCGCGCAGCACGAGCAGGCGTTCTTCCTCGCCGCTCAGGGCCGCCACCTGGGCGCGGACGGCCTGGCGCAAGGCGCGCTCGTCGTCGCGGCCGGGATCGGGAATGGCCTGGTCCAGCCCGGCCCGCAGCTCGTCGGTGTAGCGGGCCAGAAGGCGGCGGAAATCGGCGAGCGTGCGCTGCTGGACCGGATTGTCGCTGGTCAGGCTGGTCAGCACCTGCACTTCGCGCGGGATCGCCTGCAGCCGCGCCTTGAAATCGGCGTCGTCGCGCCGGTCATAGCCCAGGCGCAGCGATTTTTGCAGCGCGTCGGCTTCGTTGATCAGGCTATGCGTGGTCTCCACGTGCTCGAGCACTTCGCGCGTGTGGATGACCGAGCGCCAGGCATCGACCGTATGAAGGATGCCGGTCGCCATCGTCAGGATGCCGACCAGCAGGACGACGATGCTGATCGCGGTGGCATGATTGACGTAGCGCTTCGTTCCCTGAATGACCATTACTCTCGTTCGTAGCCGGGCTCACCTGTCAAATAGTTTAACAATTTATGTAACGATTGGGCGCTACACATGACACTGTTTCATGGGAAAGTTCGACGCAAAAAAAACCCGCCGGGTGGCGGGTCTGGTTGGACTGGAGCGGCTCAGAACTTGTAGCCGACCGTCAGCATGAGTGCGTTCGGGTCCAGCTTCATGTGCTGGGTCTGGCCGGTCGAGAAATGCACATCGGTGCGCAGGCGCGTCTTGACGAACGACGCGCCGGCGATCCACTTCTCGTTGATGTTCACCGTCGCGCCGATCTGGCCCGAATAGGTCCATTTGTTGTCGATGCTGAAGGTGGTCGGCGTGCTCGCGCCCGGATTGGTCAGCGCGGTCATCTTGCCGGAACCGGTTTCCTTCATGAAGTACGCGTAGGTGATGCCGAAGCCGACGAACGGACGGATCATCGCATTCGGCTCGAAGAAGCGGTATTGCGCGAACAGGGTCGGCGGCATTGCCTCGACGGTGCCCAGCTTGCCGGTGCCCGCGATCGAGCCGGCGCCGTACAGCGTGTGCTTGTACGGGGTAGCGATGGGAAGTTCGAGGGTGATGTTGTCGGTGACGCCATAGTCGACGAGGAGGAGCGGCCGGGTGTCCTTGCCGACGTCGCCCAGCGAATTCGGCAAGGCCGGCGCGGAAATGGCGCCGCTCTCGACCTTCGGCGTAATCTGGTTGGCGCCGACCGAAACGGCCCACTGCCCTGCCGACTGCGCCGAGGCGCCGGTCGCGACAGCCAGCGCGCCCGCCGCCACCAGCAGTTTCACGACATTGAAACGAACTTTCATGTTTTCTCCTGATTCTTTTCTAGAAAGGGCCCGCCCGCGCGGACGGGCCTGTCGTGAGGATTACAGCCAGCCCTTGACGGCCATCTGCTCGAGGTCGTATCGGGCGATCAGCGCGTAGCCGAACGGGGTCGGGTGCACCGTATCGGCGTACAGGTAGTGGCTGACGTCGCCGGCGATCAAGTTCTTGCCGTTGCAGGCGAGCGACGAGGCGAGCGGATTCTTGGCGGTGCTCAGGTCACAGGCCGGTGTGGTGATGTTGGTCAGGCCATAAGGCGCAGGATTGTTCGCCTGGTCACGGCTGATTGCGGCCAGATCGACATACAGCACCTTCGGATCGCTGCCGACGGCGGCCTTCAGTTGATCGTTGAAGGCCTGCACCATGCCGGCGATCAGCTTCTGGGTGTCGGCCGACTGGGCCTTGGCCGACGGCGTGAGCGACACGTCCGGCAGGTTATTCAACAGTACGTAATTGGCGCCGTTGCCGACGAGCTGCTTCTCGACCAGCGCGCCCAGCTCGGCGCCGGCGGTGGCCATGGCCTTGACCAGGTCCGCTGCGTGCGCAGCCTGGTAGGCAAGGCCAGCGGTGGTCGCATCCGCACCGGCCTTCGCGCCGATCGCGGCGGCGTTTGCGGGGGCGCTGGTGTTGCCGTTCTGGGCAGCGGCGGTGATTGCTGCCGTGATGATCGCGGTCGCGTCGCCACCCTTGGCAGCCGCTGCCTGCGCGGCGGCGGAGATTGCCGCGGCGCCAGCCTGCGGGTTGGCGGTGCCCGGTGCCAGCTGGGTGACCAGGCTGGTGATCAGCGCAGTGCCGCCGGCGGTGGTGGCGCTTGCGGACAGTTCGCCCAGCAGTTCAAAGATGTCGTTGCCACCGGCGAGGACGGTCACCAGCTCATCGCCCTTGAACTTGCCGCCGGCCTTGGCCAGGTGGTTCGCGATCTGGGTCGTGACCGGCACCGTCGTGGCGCCCAGCGGCGAGCCGGTGGCGGCATTGCTCGGGCCGATCGGGTTGGTCACGCGGGCGCCGCCCTGCGCGTAGTTGTAGCAGCCGGCATGGAGGGTGACCGGCACCAGGAAGCCCTGGCTGGCGTTGCCCTGCAGGCCAGTCTGGGCCGCGCACGGAGCGGGCAGGCTGAGCTGAGCTGCGACCAGTTCGGTCCAGTTCTTGCCGGTCAGTTCGGGGTTGATCGAGGTGTTGTTGCCGTTAATCGTAAACTTGCCGCCGCCCAGTGCCGCCACAGTGCCGACCGCATACGTGCCGACGTCGGAGAGGCTGTCACCAAAGGACACCTGGCTGCTGAATTTGGTGGCGAAGGTCTGGTCGCCGCTGCGAGGGCCGTTACCGCCACAAGCCGCGAGAACAGCGGCAGTCAGCAGCGCGAGCGCATATGAGGTCTTACGCATTGTGTCTCCTAGATGAATAGTTCTTTGAAACGAACGCCCGTGCTAATTCGTCGTTACTAATATGCCAGTGTTGAGGCAGGTTGTATAGAAAAATACGGTTCAGCATCGTGCCGATACGACACCGTTGCGGCACGATACGGATGAATTCGATAGCGCTGGCGATTATAGCAACGCTATCGTCGTTGTCATACGGGAACTTTGTCACACCTGTTGGGTTTACGCGTAATACGGGCCGCGCGGGCCCGTACGCCAATCTCAACGGGAGAGGATGGACTGGAAATAATCGCGCGTGGCCGCCATGCAGAACGGCGCGACCAGGCCGGCATGGTAGGTCGACGCCACCGCGCCGTTGCCTTCGGCGAGCGCGAAGGCGTCCTTGGCGGCGATGAAGCCGGCCTTGGCCGAGCGGAACGGATCGTTCATGCCGGGCACGTCGTCGATGTCGAGCTGGGTGACGTTGCTGGTGCGCGCGCTGAAATAGGCAGTGGCCGCGGTCGTGTTAAAGAACGGCACGGTCGGATCGGCGTGGCCGCCGCACAGCAGGGTCGGCGCCGACGGCGTGAAACTGCGCAGGTCGTTACGCACCAGCCACTTGCGCAGCGCCTGCGCGGGCGCGCAGGACAGCGGCGACTTCGGATCCTGGTCGCAAGGATGGGCCGCCATATCGGCCAGGTAGCCGTTGCGGTAAGCGGTGCGCACCAGGTTGTTCGGGCCGAAGTACTGGGTGTAGCCCGGGGTCTGCGGCATCGAATCCCGCGCGAACAGGGCCGTGGCCGGCAGCTTGCCCTGGCTCACCAGGTCGCCGGCGCCCAGGCTACCCGGGATCAGGTCCGCGATGGTCGCGGCGTACTGCGCTTCGTAGATGTCGCCGGGCGTGTTGTACAGCGCCGCGCTGGCGTGCTGGCCGGCGTTGATGATGAAGGGCACGACCAGGGTGGCGCCGTCGCGCGGCGCGCCGCCGAACAGTTCATCGCCGAAGCGCGCGATCGCATACGGACCGGACATGCCGCCCGCCGCGGTCAGGTTGAATTCGCCGTTGCCGGCTTCCTGCATCGCGCGCTGGGTGGCGAGCGCGACATAGCCGCCCTGCGAATAGCCGCTGACCATCAGCTTGCCCGAGTCGCGCACGCCGATCGCGTCGAACGAACTGCGTGCGGCGCGCAGCGCGTCGATCATGTCGGCGGACTGGGCGATGCGGTCGAGGTAGGGGTGGTAGCCGAGCGAGGAGCCGCCGTAGCCGGTGTAGTTCGGCGCCACCACGATGAAGCCCTGGGCCGCGAACACGGCGGCCATCAGGCGCGCTTCCGTGTTGTTGGCGATGTCGGCCATGTCGTAGGACTTCTGCAGCGAGGTGCCGTGCGCGTACAGCAGCACCGGACGCGAGTTGGTGCAGGAGTTGCCGCCGCCGGTCGGCACGAAGATGGCCGCGCTGGCATCGGCCGATTCGCCGGCGCCGCCGATGGTGTTGTAGCGCACGCGGTAGACCGAGACCGCGCACTGTGGCGGGCCGGCCACGGCCAGGGTGCCGGTCTGGGCCGCTTCCAGGTAGCCGGCCAGCACGGCCGGCGTCAGCGTGGTCAGCGGAATGCCGCCGACGTTGACCGCGACCGACGCGGCCTGGCCGACCAGGCTGCCGCGCGCGATGCCGGGCAGCGGTGGGGGATTGGCGACGCCTTGCGGGGTGCCGCCGGTGGTGGTGCCGCCACCGCAGGCGGCAAGCAGGAGGCCCAGGCCGAGGCTGAGGCCAACGGTGGTGAGCGGACGCATCGGTATCATTTTGAACAACAAGGTGATTATGCTAACAGGGTTACAAAAGCGTCGCCCCGCGCAGGCTGGGCCTGGGCGGGGCGGTGTGTTTGTGTGGTTTCCCACAAGCATGCACTGTGCGTCCGGTTTTGAGAAGCTTTACAGGCCCGGAGTGTTGTTTATCAGTCCGTGCACGATGCCGGTCGAGCCATGCGCCGCGCGGCGCAGGCGGTCGTTGACGCCCAGCCAGGCGCCATCCTGCGGCGGCGCCTCGACCAGGATCACGTCGGCCCCGCTGCCGTCCATCGCGCGCAGCGCCGCGTACAACGCATAGGCGAAGCCTTCCGGCGTGGCCGGGAGCAGCACGGCGGCGTGCGTGGTCGGCAGCACCGAATAATGGATCAGCGCGACCTTGCGCCCCGCCGCGTGCAGGCGCGACAAGGTGGCCTGCAGCGTGGCCGTGTCCTGCATCGCCACCGGGGTGTGCGGCGCGTAATGCGATTCCAGCGTGCCGGATGCGCGCGGGGCGGCGTTGTCCGGACGCGCCGGCAATTCTCCGATCACGGCTTCGATTGCCTCGGCCGAGATGTGGCCGGGGCGCAACAGCACCGGCCCGTGCGTGGCCAGGCGCGACATGTCGACGATGGTCGATTCGATGCCGACCTCGCTCTGCCCGCCGTCGAGGACAAAGGCCAGGCGCGGGTCAAGGCCGAATTCGTCGCGCACGTGCTGGGCCGTGGTCGGGCTGACATGGCCGAATTTATTCGCCGACGGCGCGGCGATCCCGCCCCTGCCGTCCTTGAAAGCCCGCAGCAGTTCGATGGCGACCGGATGCGACGGGCAGCGGATGCCGACCGTTTCCTGGCCGCCGGAGACGGCGCTTGGTACGCCGGGCGCGCGCTTGAGGATCATGGTGAGCGGTCCCGGCCAGAACGCCTCGGCCAGCTGGCGCGCCTGC
>Ga0308170_10004969_pt1 | contig 10310 bp, 6 predicted proteins | sample PhyBR2_2_FD_202136 | JGI IMG/M metagenome (GOLD analysis project Ga0308170, IMG submission 202136) | Phyllosphere microbial communities from UC Gill Tract Community Farm, Albany, California, United States - DLSLSB.R2 | ecosystem: Host-associated > Plants > Phyllosphere > Unclassified | place... | reverse complement strand
GACGGGCGGATCCGGATCCGCCTCGGATCTGGACGCCGCGCTGAAGAAGGGCGGCGAGATCACGTACTGGTCCTGGACGCCCAGTGCCGAGGCCCAGGTCGCCGCCTTCGAGAAGACCTACCCGAACGTCAAGGTCAAGCTCGTCAACGCCGGCACCAACACCGAGGAGTACACGAAGCTGCAGAACGCCGTCAAGGCGGGATCCGGTGCCCCCGACGTCGTGCAGATCGAGTACTACGCGATGCCGCAGTTCGCCCTGTCCGACTCCCTCGTCGACCTGTCGGCCTACGGCATGAGCGATCTGAAGTCGAAGTACAGCGCGTCCACCTGGGGTTCCGTGAACATCGGCGGCAAGCTCGTCGGGCTCCCGCAGGACTCGGGTCCCATGGCACTGTTCTACAACAAGAAGGTCTTCGACACCTACGGCATCGCCGTGCCGAAGACCTGGGACGAGTACGTCGCGGCCGCGAAGAAGCTGCACGCCGCCGACCCCACGAAGTACATCACGGCCGACACCGGCGACTCGGGCTTCGCCACCAGCATGATCTGGCAGGCCGCCGGCAAGCCGTTCACCACCGACGGCACCAAGGTCACCATCGACCTGGCCGATGAGGGCAGCAAGAAGTGGACCTCGGTCTGGAACCAGCTCTCCCAGGAGGGGCTGCTCTCGACGACCCCCGGCTGGTCGGACGAGTGGTACAAGGGTCTCGGTGACGGCTCCATCGCCTCGCTCGTGATCGGCGCGTGGATGCCCGGCGTGCTCGAGTCCAGCGTCGCGAACGCGTCCGGCGACTGGCGGGTCGCACCGACGCCTACCTACGACGGCACCGCGGCGAACTCGGAGAACGGCGGCGGTGGCCAGGCGGTCACGAAGCAGTCGAAGAACCCCGCCCTGGCGGCCGCGTTCCTGCGCTGGCTGAACAGCGACCCCGCGTCGATCAAGGTCTTCCTGGAATCCGGCGGCTTCCCGTCGACGACGGCCGACCTCGAGGACCCGACCTTCCTCGCCGCGGCCCCCGAGTACTTCGGCGGTCAGAAGATCAACGAGGTCCTCACCCAGGGCTCGAAGGATGTGCGCAGCGGCTGGAGCTACCTGCCGTTCCAGGTGTACGCGAACAGCATCTTCGGCGACACCGTCGGCCAGGCGTACCAGAACAAGAGCGACCTGAACGCGGGCCTCAAGGCCTGGCAGGACGCCCTGGTCAAGTACGGCAACGCCCAGGGCTTCACCGTCAACAAGTAACCGACCGATCGGGGAGGGGGCGCGCTCCCTCCCCGATCCATCCGGCGCCGTGGCGCCCCAGGGAGCATGCCCGTGACCACCTTCTCGATCGGCGAAACCGATTTCCTCCGCGACGGACGCCCGCACCGGATCCTGTCCGGCGCGATCCACTACTTCCGCGTGCACCCGGACCAGTGGGCGGATCGGATCCGCAAGGCCCGGCTGATGGGCCTCAACACGATCGAGACGTACGTCGCCTGGAACGCCCATGAGCCGCGGCGCGGAGAGTGGGACGCGACCGGAGCCAACGACCTGGGCCGGTTCCTGGACCTCGTCGCCACCGAGGGCATGGACGCGATCGTGCGCCCTGGACCGTACATCTGCGCCGAGTGGCACAACGGAGGCCTGCCGGTCTGGCTCACGCGCGACGAGCGGATCCGGCTGCGCAGCTCGGATCCGGCATACCTCGCCGAGGCGGACGCCTATCTGCGCCGCGTGTACGAGATCATCGCGCCGCGGCAGACCGACCGCGGCGGGCCTGTCGTCCTCGTGCAGATCGAGAACGGTGCGTACGGCGACGACGCCGCTTACCTCGAAGAGCTCGTGCGGATCACCCGCGAGTGCGGGATCGTGGTGCCGCTCACGACCGTCGACCAGCCGCAGGATCGGATGCTCCGCGACGGCAGCCTTCCGGAGCTGCACCGCACCGGATCCTTCGGCAGCCAGTCCGCACGCCGGCTCGCGACCCTGCGCGCGCACCAGAGCACCGGGCCGCTGATGTGCTCGGAGTTCTGGGACGGCTGGTTCGACTGGTGGGGCGGCGTGCACCACACCACCTCCGTGGAGGACGCGGCGGCCGAGCTCGATGCCCTGTTGAGCGCCGGAGCGTCCGTGAACATCTACATGTTCCACGGCGGCACGAACTTCGGCGTCACCAACGGCGCCAACCACAAGGGCCGCTACCTGCCCATCACGACGTCGTACGACTACGACGCACCGCTCGACGAGGCCGGCGATCCGACCGCGAAGTTCCACGCGTTCCGGGAGGTGATCGCCCGGCATGCCTCCGTGCCCTCCGATCCGGTGCCCATCGCGCCGCCGCGCCCGTCCCTCGGGGCCGCGCTGCGCCCGCTCGGGCCCTGGGCCGACGCACCGATGCCCTCCGGCGACCCGTTCCCGGATCCGCCGTCCTTCGAGACGCTGGGGACGCTCGCCCCGCTCGTGCGGTACGAGGCAGCGCTGCCCGCCGCCACAGGGACGGCCCGCCGGCTGCTGTCGTTCGAGGAGGTGCGCGATGCCGCCCTCGTGAGCGTCGACGGCGTGCCGGTCGGACGGATCAGCCGCACCGCCGGCGAGCGCTCGCTGCCGATCCCCGCCACGGGACGGGTGCTGACCGTGCTCGTGGAGGAGCAGGGCAGGGTCAACTACGACCGCCGGATCGGGGAGGCGAAGGGGCTCATCGGCGCCGTCACGCTCGACGGGGAGCCGCTGCGCTCCTGGCGTGCCGTCGCGATCGACCTCGAGGATGCCGTGGGGGCCCTGGCACTGGCTTCGGCGGCGGCCTCGGCGGATCCTTCCACGCCTGAGGGCGGGTCCGTGGCCGTGGACGGGCCTGTGCCTGCGGCCAGTGCCGTGACCGTGGACGGTTCCGCACCCGAGGGGCCGCGCGCCTGGACCGCCGTGGCCTCGCTGGACGAGCCGTCCGACCTGTTCCTGGACACCGATGGCTGGGGCGACGGGTTCGCGTTCGTGAACGGCTTCCTGCTCGGACGCTACCGGCGCACCGGCCCGCAGCGCACCCTCTACGTCCCCGGGCCCGTGACCCGCGCGGGCGCGAACACGTTCACGATCCTCGAGCTCGACCACGTCGCGGATCCACGGCTCCGGCTCGTGCCGTCCGCGCTGCTCGGCCCGACCGAGGAGTAGCAGGACGGGCGCGGCTCGTGTCGTCCGCGCTGCTCGGCCCGACGGAGGAGTCGGCCCGGGGTCAGGCGGTCGGAGTCCTTGCGGGGACCGCGGAGGCCAGATTTGCTAGTTATGGTCGAATCTGGTCATCCACAGATCGCCACCTGGACCCCCGAATGTCGGTGGTGCGTTCTAGCCTTGACTCATGGAACAACCGCTCGATCACTACCTCCGACGCAGTGCGGAGATCGTGATGGAGTGCGCCGAGGTGGATCGGGAGATCGCGCGACTGCAGGCGCAGAAGGCGGCTCTCGCGCATGAGCGGGTGGCGCTGCTGCTCGATGAGGTCCACCCCGGATCCACCGGGTACGAGCAGGCCGAGCGGTCGATGATCTGCGAGGTGGCGGCGGGACTGCACCTGTCCCGTTATGCCGCCGCGAAGCTGCTCGCCACAGGGCATGCGCTGCACGAACGGTTCCCCGCCACTCGCTCCGCTCTTGAGGCCGGAGACCTGTCCCTCGCCCACGCGGAAGCCATCATCGACGCTGCGGCCGACATCCCGCACGACGACACTGCCGCGCTGGCCGAGTACGAGAGACAGGTCGTGCCGTTCGCCGCCGCCGTGTCCCGGGCCCGGACGAAAGCCTTCGCCGAGACGGTGGCCGCAGCCGTCGCACCGGTCCCCCTGACCGAGGCGCATCGGCGCGCCCACGACGACCGCGCGGTGACGGTGACCGATGACGGCGCAGGACAGGCCACGATGCACGCGAGCGGGCCCGCGGCGCTCATTCACGCGGCGTTCGACCTGCTCACGCAAGAAGGGCGCACGATCCTCGACGCGGCCAAGCAGGCCGAAGGCCCGGCCGACGAGCGGCGACTGGATCAGGTGCGCTTCGACCGGTTCCTGCTGAAGATCCTCACAGGCCGCATCTGGGACGATGCCGACCTCCTCGACCGCGTCCACGCCACCGTGCAGGTCACGGTCGCCGAGACCACGCTCACCGGGCGCGACGATCGGATGGCGGAGCTGGACGGACGCGGCCCCCTCGACCCCGAGCTCGCCCGGCACCTCGCCGCTGCCGCGTACAGCTGGGAACGCCTCGAACTCGACGACCGCGGCCGGGTCATCCGCACCAGCCCGTACCGACCTCCGGAAGCGATGAAGCGGTACCTCCGCGCCCGGGATCGCACCTGCCGGTTCTTGAACTGCGGGATGCCCGCCCGCAGGTGCCAGATCGACCACACCCATGACTACGCCGAATTCGGCCCCACCCAGTCCTGCAACCTCGCCTGCCTCTGCGAGACCCACCACGCACTGAAACACCCCGACGTGGACCCTCGCTGGAGATGGGACGCCGAGCAGAGACCCGGCGGAGTCGTCGTGTGGATCACCCCGGCCGGCATCGAATACACCGACACCCCGCCGCCTCGGGTGATGTTCATCGACATCGACTCCATCACCCCGCGCGCTGCCGCCTGAGACCGACTGCCACCTGAGACCGACCATGCCCGGCGTGCACGGAACGACCCGGCGAGAACGGGAGAGTCTCCCGACCGGATCCGCCCGCGATCAGCTCACCAGAGCCTGCCGTGCCGGCGCTCCCACGCGGCCTCGACCGTGATCGGACGCCCGGCGTAGACGCCCGCGGGGATCGACGCGACGAGCAGCGCGGTGAGCACGATCAGCGGCACCTGCCAGCCGCCGGTCGCGGTGTGCAGGACGCCGAGCAGGAACGGGAAGATCGCCGCGAGCACGTAGCCGCAGCTCTGCACGAAGCCGCTCAGGGCGACGGCGGTCTCCGCCTCCCTGGCACGGATGCTGATCAGCACCAGCGCGAGCGGGAAGAGCAGTCCGGCGAGGCCGTACATCAGCACCCACAGCCACACGATCGACGGGGCGGGGAACAGCAGCAGGCCGAGCAGCCCCAGCACCGCGCCGGTCGCGCCGATCACGTAGAGCCAGGTGGTGGCGTGGAACCGCACGATGAGCACGGGCACGATGAGTGAGGCGGGGAAGCCCGTGAACGCGAACAGGGACAGCAGCAGTCCGGCCTGCTGGGGCGTCGTCCCGGCGTGCTCGACCAGGATCGTGGGCAGCCAGGCGAACGCCGTGTAGGCCATGCTCGCCGACGTTCCGAACACGGCTGCCAGCATCCAGGCGAGCGGGATGCGGGCCAGCCGGGAGAAGACCCGCGAGCTGGACGGCGCCGTCACGATCGGACCGGTGGACAGGGCCGCCGCATCCCCGAACGACGATCGCGCGGATCCGGTCCCGGCCGGATCCGTCCCGTCGATCTCCGGCTGGTCCTGCGGGCGATCGTCCCCGGCCACGGCGACTCCGGTCGCACTCTCGGCGCGCGAGCGCAGCAGCATCACGATCCACGGGATCGTGCCGGCGAGTGCGAACACGGCCCACATCGACAGGGACACCCGCCAACCGGCGACGTCCGCGGCCGGCACGGCGACCAGCGGCGGCAGGAACGTCGAGAACGCCATGACCGTCGTGTACAGCGTCATCATGAGGCCGAGGCGGTCGGGGAAGTACTTCTTCACCAGCGGCGGCATCAGGATGTTCGCCATGCCGACCCCCGCGAACACGAGCGCGGTGGCGATGAGCAGCGTGGAGGCGTCGACGGCGAGGCCGCGGGCGACGAGTCCGACGGTGACGGCGCCCAGGGCGATGACCGCGACGCGTTCGAGTCCGAGCCGCCGCTCCATCAGCGGGGTGAGCAGCCCGAACAGCGCGAAGCACACCGGCGGCGCCGTGCCGATCAGGCCGACGACGGCCGCCGGCATCGGGAAGTCCCGCGCCACATGGTCGACGACCGGCGACAGCGACGCCACGGCCGAGCGCAGCGAGAACGCCACCAGGACGATGCCGAGCACCGCCAGCACACGGCCGCGCCAGAGCGGCCGGGCCTTCGCGTGACCCAGAGCTTCGCCCTCGCCCGTCACGAGGTCTGCGATTCCTCGAGCCAGCCCAGGTACTCCTCGGTGACGGTGCCCGTGACGTACCGGCCGTCGAACGGACTCAGATCCAGATCGGTCAGGGCGGATCCCTCGGTGATCGCCGCCTTGAGATCCTCGACCTCCTGATACACGAGCCGGTCCGCGCCGAGTTCCTCGGCGATCTCCGGGATCGTGCGGCCGTGCGCGATGAGCTCGTGCTTGGACGGCATGTTGATGCCGTACACGTGCGGGTACCGGATCGGCGGGGCCGCGGACGCGAAGATCACGGAGGCGGCGCCGGCGTCGCGGGCCATCTGGATGATCTGCTTCGAGGTCGTACCGCGCACGATCGAGTCGTCGATGAGCAGCACGTTCTTGCCCTGGAACTCGGTCGACATGGCGTTCAGCTTCTGCCGCACGCTCTTCTTGCGCGCGGCCTGCCCCGGCATGATGAAGGTGCGTCCGACGTAGCGGTTCTTGTAGAAGCCCTCGCGGTACTCGATTCCGAGCTTGCGGGAGACCTCCATCGCGGCGGGACGCGAGGAGTCCGGGATCGGCATGACCACGTCGATCTCGTCGAGCGGCACGTGCTTGGCGATCGTGTCGGCGAGGCGGTCGCCCATGCGCAGCCGCGACTCGTAGACGGAGATCCCGTTCATGACCGAGTCCGGACGGGCGAGGTACACGTACTCGAAAGCGCAGGGCGCAAGGGTCGGATCCGCCGCGCACTGCTTGGAGAACAGCGTGCCGTCGTTCGTGATGAACACGGCCTCACCCGGCTCGATCTCACGGACCACCTGGTAGTCGCCGTTCTCCAGCACGAGGGACTCGCTCGCGACGACCCACTCGTCCTTGCCGTCTCTGACCCGCTTGCCGAGGATCAGCGGACGGATCCCGAACGGATCCCGGAACGCGAGCAGGCCGTAGCCGGCGAGGATCGCGATGACCGCGTAGGCGCCCTCGATCCGCTCGTGCGTGCGTGCGACGGCCTCGAAGACGCGCTCCGAGTCGAGGTCGACCGTGGAGGTCGTGGTCTGCAGCTCGTGCGCGAGCACGTTCAGCAGCAGCTCGGTGTCGCTCGAGGAGTTCAGGTGGCGGCGGTCGCGCTGGGCCATGTCGGCGGTGAGCTCACGCGTGTTGGTGAGGTTGCCGTTGTGGATGAGGATGATGCCGTACGGCGCGTTCACGTAGAACGGCTGGGCCTCCTCCTCGCTGGACGCGGTGCCCTTGGTGGCGTAGCGGACGTGGCCGAGGCCGACGTTGCCGAGGAGGGACCGCATGTCGCGGGTGCGGAAGGCCTCGCGCACCATGCCCTGCGCCTTGGCCATGTGCATGACCCCGCTGGGTTCCGCGGTGGCGATGCCGGTCGCGTCCTGCCCGCGGTGCTGCAGCAGCAGGAGCGCGTCGTAGATGTCCTGATTGACCGGGGAGTGCCCGACGATTCCGACGATGCCGCACATGGGGGTCAGTTCGCTCCGTTCGCGTACGCGCCGACCAGGCGCACGGCACCGCCGTCGACGCCCTTGGCGCCCTGTTCGAAGTCGCCGGCCGGACGCGCCGCGACGGCGTCGAGCCGCACGGTGCCGACCTGCCAGGTGTCGATCCCGCCGGCGCTGAGCGCATCGGCGATCGCGGAGGCGGATCCGGCATCGACGACCGCGAGGAAGCCGATGCCGAGGTTCCAGGTGCCCTCGCTGGATTCCAGCGTCGTGCCGGCCAGGTCGCTCAGCACGCGGAACACCGGTGCGGGAGACCACGTGGTGCGGTCGACCTCGGCCCAGCTGCCCTGCGGCAGCACGCGGGCGAGGTTGGCCGCGATGCCGCCGCCGGTGACGTGGCTGAGGGCGTGCACGGCGCCGTCGAAGCGCTCGGTGAGGCCCAGCAGCGGCGTCGTGTAGAGGCGGGTCGGGGTGAGCAGCGCCTCGCCCCAGGTCGCGCCGAGCTCCTCGGAGCGGTCCGCGTATCCGATCCCGGCCTTGGCAAGAATGTGCCGCACGAGCGAGAAGCCGTTCGAGTGCAGGCCGCTGGAGGCGAGGGCCAGAACGACGTCGCCGTCCTGCACGCGCTCGGCGCCGAGGATCCGGTCCGCCTCGACGATGCCGGTCGCAGCGCCGGCGACGTCGTAGTCGTCCACGCCGAGCAGGCCGGGGTGCTCGGCCGTCTCGCCGCCGACGAGGGCCGTGCCGGTGAGCTCGCACGCCTCGGCGATGCCGCGCACGATGTCGGCGATCCGCTCGGGAACGACCTTGCCGCAGGCGATGTAGTCGGTCATGAACAGCGGCTTCGCCCCGACCACGACGATGTCGTCGACGACCATGCCGACCAGGTCGTGGCCGATCGTGTCGTGCTTGTCGATGGCCTGCGCGATCGCGACCTTGGTGCCCACGCCATCGGTGCTCGATGCGAGCAGCGGCCGGCGATAGCCGAGCAGGGCGGAGGCGTCGAAGAGACCGGCGAATCCGCCGACCCCGCCGAGCACCTCGGGTCCGTGCGTGGCACGGACGGCGGATTTCATGAGTTCGACGGCTCGATCGCCGGCAGCCGTATCGACGCCGGCCTCAGCATAGGTGCGGGAGGACACCCGGCAATCCTACCGGCGGGCGGCTGTGCGGGCGTCCGGACGACGGGGCCGAAGGGTGACCGCACGACGGGGCGAGCGGGTGCCTTGCCGCCGGCCGACGGGAGGGTGCCCCGTGGCCTGTGCCACGTACCCGCGGACAGGTCAAGCCCCGCGTGCTTTTCTGCCGGATCTCGCACTCTGGACGCAGGTGCGGAGCGGCTTCGCCGTTCCGCTCGAACACGAGGAGGATCGAGATGACGGATCACTCTGGTCTCGACGACCGACACGACGTCGCCGCCGTCGCGGCGGAACGCGGCCCCACCCGACGCGAGGAAGTGCTCGGACGGCAGCAGGACGAGTACGGCGGGATCAAGTGGGGCTCCGCCTTCTTCGGCTGGCTCGCCGCCGCGGGCACGGCGGTGCTGCTCACGGCCCTGCTGAGCGCGGTGGGCGCCGGGGTGGGCCTCAGCACCGCGGGCGGCGACGTCCAGGCCGCGACGAAGCAGCTGTCCGCGAACGAAAGCGCCGTGGGCATCATCGGGGCGATCGGGCTGGCGGTCATCCTGTTCATCGCCTATTACGCCGGCGGCTACGTGGCCGGCCGCATGGCGCGGTTCTCGGGGCCCAAGCAGGGTCTCGCGGTATGGATCTGGGCGGTCGCCATCGCGATCGTCGTCGCGATCGTTGCCGCCCTCGCAGGATCCCGGTTCGACATCCTCGGCAGGCTGAACAGCTTCCCGCGCATCCCCATCGATGAGGGAACGCTCACCGTGACCGGAATCGTCACGGTCATCGTCGCGGCCCTGCTCAGCCTCGGCGGCGCAGTGCTGGGAGGCACGGCCGGGATGCGCTATCACCGCAGGATCGACCGGACCGGGCTCGGCCGGTAGATGCCTCACATCTCAGAAAGGAACAGCGCGATGATCGAACCAGGAAGCATGAACAGCCTCTTCGACGCCGACGTCGTCGGTTCCGACGACGACAGGCTCGGCACGGTCAAGCAGGTCTACGTCGACGCGGAGACCGGCGAACCGCAGTTCATCACGGTGACCACGGGCCTGTTCGGCACCTCGCAGTCCTTCGTCCCGCTGGACGACGCCACTTTCGACGGCGAGACGCTCCACGTCGGCTTCGACAAGGCGACGGTCAAGCACGCGCCGCGCATCGAGAACGACGGCACGCTCTCGGAGGACGAGGAGGAGCGGATCTGGGCGTACTACGGCGGTGAGGACGCCGAGCGGCGCGAGGACGCGCCGGCCGAGCGGTCGGAGCACGAGGCCGTCGGGCCGGATTACGGCGCCGGAGTGCCGGTGCCGCTGTCCGGCACGGTGGACGAGCACCGGCGCGACGACCTGGCCGAGCAGGACCGCTACGACCAGACGCGGGCGGCGGCCGTCGCCGAGAGCGACCGCTCGGCGCCCGCGGACACGCGGCAGGGCCCGGAGGACTACCTGCGCACAGAGCACGCGGACGACGCCCCGCCCATGACGGATCCGGGCGCGCGGCTGCGCTCCCACCGCGACCGTGATCCGGCGACCAGCCGGCGCAGGCTGCGCCGGCACCTGGCGACAGACGGCGTGGCCCAGGCCGCACCCGCGGAGCGCGCAGAGACGACCGCGCCGGGCAGCGGCACGACGTTCGGCGCCCCCGCGGACGCCGACGCGATCACGCCGC
>Ga0308170_10004967_pt1 | contig 10314 bp, 9 predicted proteins | sample PhyBR2_2_FD_202136 | JGI IMG/M metagenome (GOLD analysis project Ga0308170, IMG submission 202136) | Phyllosphere microbial communities from UC Gill Tract Community Farm, Albany, California, United States - DLSLSB.R2 | ecosystem: Host-associated > Plants > Phyllosphere > Unclassified | place... | reverse complement strand
CTTATTTATCTGAATTAAAAGCAAATGCATTCGGAAACATTCAAAATAATGAAGTTTTGTTGACCGCAGATACGGTCGTTGCCAATGAAAATCAGTTTCTAGGGAAGCCAAAAGATGAAACCGAGGCAAAAAAGATGCTTCAGTCATTATCAGGAAAAACTCATCAGGTGTATACCGGAATTACCATTAAAACTTCAGATAAAAGCATCACAGAGACAGATGTTGCCGATGTAGAATTTGATGAAATTTCAAATGAGGAAATTGATTTTTATATTAAAAAATATAAACCATTCGACAAAGCAGGAGCGTACGGAATACAAGAATGGCTTGGAATGGCAAAAATCAAAAAAATAAACGGAAGTTTTTATACCATTATGGGGCTTCCTACTCATTTAGTATATAAAATATTACAAGAATTATCACCGTTTTCAAAATAAGATTTTTATTATTATTTTTACAAAATCACCAAACTGCTGATAATAAAAAGTAAATTAGCGAGTTATATTGAAATAATGAAAAAAAATATAATCTTTCTTTTAGCAGCGATTATCGTTGTTTCCTGTGGCACGAAAGTGAAAAAACCGGAAGCAAGATCAAAGTTTTTAAAAGGATTTTCAACATATTACAATACTCTGTTTAATGCAAAAGATGCTTTAAACAGTGAGTTTACAGAGAGAGACAAAGCTCATAAAGATAATTTTTATGCGCCATATATTCCTATACTAACGTACGAGGAGCAACCGTTGGGAAGTGATTTGGGACAATCTTCAGCTTTTGCGGAAAATTCTATGAAAATGGCGGAGGTCAACCGACCGCAACAAAATGCAAGAAACGCTCCCGGAATGCCATCAAATGGTCCCGGAATGCCTGGAATGCCCGGAAATACGTCTCAAGATCCTAATAATCCGGAAGGCAATAAAGGAGCTTCCGTGTTAGAAATTGCAGAAGCTAAGGCTTTAAAAGCAATTAATAAATATTCTGTCATCAGAAAAGGAGAGGAGCAAAATAAAACTATTTTTGATGCCTACATAATTCTAGCTCAATCTAGAATTTATCAGGGAAAAGCGATCAAAGCTTTGGATGCCTTAAACTATGTTTTCACTCACATGAAAGAAGACAAAAGACTTCCATTAGCCCATATTTACGAAGCTTTAGCCTATTCACAAATTAAAAATTATCATAAATCCGAAGAAATTTTCAATAAGCTCAGAAACGAAAAATTAAGCAAAGATCATGATAAACTTTTGAGCATTTATTATGCTGAATCACTTTTGGATGCAGGTAAAAAAGAAGAATCTATAAAAGAATTAGACCGCGCTTTTGAACTGAACGGAAACAGAAAACTTAAGAGCAGAATTGCCTTTTTGAGAGGACAAATCTTACAGGAAACAGGAAAACAGGATCTGGCAAGAGAAAGCTTTTTAGCTGCCTATAAATATGCCAATGATTTTGAATTTGAAGTGAAATCGCAGATCGAAATTGCAAAAACATTCAACGGAAAAGGAAATTATGAAGGTGCTAAAGATTATCTCGAAAAAATAAGTAAAAAAGGAACTTACGGATCACGAAAGAATGAATTCTATTATGCTTTAGGGCTAATGGCGAATAAAGCCGGTAAGAAAAAAGAAGCGCAGGAGTTTTTCAGAAAATCACTGCTTGAAAAAGTTTCTGACGGACAGGTGAGAGGTTTGGCTTATTATGAGATCGGTAAAGATTATTTAGACAAAAATGATTACATCGGAGCCGGAGCTTATTATGATTCTGCATTGGTTTCTATGACGTATGAACCTTCAAGAATTTTGCTGCAGGATCAGTCTAGTTACATTAAAAAAATCTCAAAAAATTACTATTTAATTAAGAGAAATGACAGTGTACTTTCTTTAGCAAAAATGTCTGATGCACAAAAGACAGATTATTTTGCAAAATATATTGAGAAACTAAAAATTAAAGAAGAAAAAGAAGAGCAGGAAAGGAGGCGTGCAGAGAGAAGCAAAGGTTTTGATACCGGAGATTACAATGCCAATTCTCTTTTTGCTAACAGTTCAAATTCCTTCGAAGATTTTGGGGTTTCGGCAAAAGGTTTTTATTTCGGTAATACAGGTACAGTAAGCAAAGGTACATCAACGTTTAAACAAGTTTGGGGCGATCGTGCTTTGGTCGACAACTGGCGTTATTCTAAAAAAATGACGTCTCTGGAAGACATGAAAAATGAAGCTTTAGGAGTGACTTCAGTGCCAAATCCGAGACGTTTTGAGCCCTCATTTTATATTGAGCAAATTCCTTCAGATGCCGGAAAATTATCTCAGTTGAAAAAAGATAGAGACACCGCTTCATTGGGACTTGGGGTAATGTATCAGAATTATTTTACCAATACACCTTTAGCAACAAAAACGCTTTATGATTTGGTAGATGTAAAACCGGAAGAGAAAGTGATGCTTCAGGCTTTATATGAAATTTTTGCAATGAATTATGAGAAAAATCCACAAATTGCAGCCAGAGCAAAACAGATTTTACTGACCGATTATCCTTATACTTCCTATGCAGAATTCGCAAGAAATCCTAAAAATAATAATTTTGTAAAATCTTCTGAAGAGGTTGAAAACGAATACAAAATGGCCTTTGCATTGTATGAATCTGAAAAATTTGCAGAAAGTCAGGGCAAAATAGAGCAGGTGGTTCTCAAATACCCTAAAGATGCTTTAGTCCCAAAACTTAATCTTTTAAATGCTTTCAATGCCGGAAAAACTGGTGGAAAAGAAGTGATGATTCTACAGCTTGAACAAATAGTGTTGAATTATGCCAAAACTCCTGAAGGAATTAAAGCTAAAGAAATGCTGAATTATCTGAAAAGTGATATTGCCTTCCAGGCAACCGACAATAAAGGAAATAAGATGCCAGATAATCCTTTTAACGGACCGGGACAGCCAAGTAATATTCAATCTCAAAATAGTAATATTGCCCCGAATAATACGGTTAATCAGATGAACAATAACCCACCAAAGAATAACAATATTCTGAAAAAACCAGGGAATAACACGATGCAAAAGCTTCAGGCTCCGGTTGAAGCAAAACCAATGACTAAATAAAAAAAGCGAAGATTATTCTTCGCTTTTACTTTTTTTCTTTACTCCGTGAAAATCTTTCAGATAAAAAGGCTCGAAATAAGCAATGTCTTCAAAATCTTCATTCTTTATCTTTTCTAAAGTTTTCTTTATCAAATACTGAGCAGAAGGGTATATGTCTGTATTGAATTCTGCATTTGGGAGCTGCAATATTTCTTTTGCCTTTAATGCTCCGTCGCCCACGAAAAGTACTTTTTTGTCTTTCAGTTCTTCAAAAGAAGTTTCATCTAAAATTTTAGCTTCGGTAGGAATAAGCTCTTTCCCCGAAATACCATCGTAAACAGCGGTATAAACCTCCATTCGTCTTGCATCAACTAAAGGGATAATCATTTTATAGTTTTGCCCTAAAAACGGCATTATCATGCTTTCCATAGAATTGACGGCGATCAGGGGAATTTTCAGTCCGTAACAAAAGCCTTTCGCTGAAGCAGCACCGATTCTCAAACCGGTATAAGAACCCGGTCCTTTTCCTAAAGAAACCGCTTCGATATCTTTCATTGATAAGTTCGCACCTTCCAAAGCCCATTCTACGAAAGTGTGAAGACTTTCTGACTGTTTATAATTTTCTGAAACTTCTTCTGTAGAACACAGCAGTTTTTCACCATCTGAAATGGCTACCGAACAGTTCTTTGAGGAAGTTTCGAGATATAATATTTTCATTTTAAATTAATTTTATAAGTTTTATAACTTATCTTTTTTACCTAATTTTTTAATTTCCTTATCAAAATCAGAAATTATTTTCTGAGTCTTATTGAAAGTTTCATATTCAGAAACTGCTTTTTTATCAGCTGCAATTTTCGCAATTTTTCCTTTTCCTTCCAAAATTTTATACTCGTTAAACTCTAAAAACCTATTGACACTTTTGGCCAAAGATTCCATTGTAAAAGTATTTTCTCTCTCAATTAAACCTTCGATATAATCAAAGTAACCTGTAACAGTTCTTTCCAATTGTTGAATTTCTTTTTCAGATAGATAGTTTTTGGCAACAATAACATCAGATTTTAAAATTCTGCCGTCAGGGGAGTGTTTCCAGTTCGTTAAGCCCATATTTTCTTCTTTGCTGTCGGCTTTCTGATAGATAATTTCAGCAGCAGTTTTACCGGTTATCGCAAAATGAAATTTATTCTGAACTATTGCATAAAAATTCTTTGTGATGTCTGAATTTCTATCATAATCAATACTGCATTCAGCAAAAATATCTGTGATTTGCTGATAAACTCTTCTCTCACTTGCCCGAATAGAGCGAATTCGCTGAAGAAGTTCTTTAAAATAATCTTTACCAAATACATTTTGTCCTTGCTTCAGTCGTTCATCATCAATTACAAAACCTTTGATAATAAACTCTTTCAAAGTTTGGGTCGCCCAAATTCTAAATTGTGTTGCTTTTGATGAATTTACACGATAACCGACTGAAATAATAGCATCTAGATTGTAATATTCAAGGTTTCTAGCAACATTTCTTTCTCCTTCAATTTGAACTGTTCGGAATTCCCGAACAGTTGCATCTCTACTTAATTCTTCTGTATTAAAAATGTTTGTGAGATGCTCACTAACTGTCGATTTAGCTACACCAAATAAAGTAGCAATCGCCTTTTGCGTAAGCCAAAGTGTTTCGTTTTGCAAAAAAACATCAACCCTAACTTTTTCATTAGGTGTATTGTAGATTAAAAACTTTTGAATTTCTTCGTTCATTGTGTTTATATTCTGTGCAAATTTATGGCTTTATTTCCACACTTTGCCGGCTCCACAATTTCCAGGCAGATTTCTTTTTAAGCCAGATTTCAAGTAAAGCCAGTTTCATTTCAAAATCCTGATTTTTGTAAAGACCTGCAACTTTTAAAGTTCTTCGAATGCTCACTGTATTTTTAAACTGTTTTAATTCTGAAATTTCAAGTTGTGTAATTTCTTTATAACTGACTTTTTTTGACGAAAAATCTTTCTTAAAATCATCCAGATTTTGAATCCAGCCATTGGAATGTCCGAATGAAACGTCTGAACAAAACAAATCAACAATTTGAACATCATTTTTCATCATCAAAGAATCAAGCTTTTTTACTTGTAATAAAACAGCTTTTTCATCTTTTGAATAATTTTGAGAAAATCCAAAAACAAAGCAAAACAAAAATAGAATAGGGAAGAACCTCATTTTCAAATTCTCAAATTAATCAATTTTCAATTATCCTTTTCTATAAATCGTCCTCGGCTCGCTCTGCGCGCTTGGATAGATCGTCATATCAGAAACCGTTACGTGTTGCGGAGCATTGATACAATAGGCAATTGCATCTGCAATATCTTCAGCTTTTAAAGCCTCGTAACCTGCATAAACTGTTGCTGCTCTTTCGTGATCACCTTTAAATCTAATTAAAGAAAAATCAGTTTCTACAGCACCAGGCTGAATATTCGTTACCCTGATTCCGAATTCTGTAAGCTCAATTCTCATTCCTTCAGAAATAACATCGACTGCTTTTTTGGTAGCGCAATACACAACCCCATTTGCATAGGTTTGTCTCGCTGCAACCGAACTGATATTAATGATTTGCCCGGAATTCCTTTCCTTCATCATCGGAATAAGCGTTTTAGAAACATATAAGAGACCTTTTACATTTCCATCAATCATAGAATCCCAATCACCTGTACTTCCTGCTGAAAGAGGCTCTAAACCATGTGCATTTCCGGCGTTATTAATTAATACATCAACCTTTTTCCATTCTTCCGGAAGCGATTCGATGGCAGTTTCAACTTCTTCAAGATTTCTAACATCAAATTTTAAACTAAAAACTTCTGTTAAAGCCGATAATTCTGTCTTTACAGATTCCAGAACTTCTGGCCGTCTTCCACAGATAATGATTTTGTTTCCTTGTTTTGCTAAAAGTTCAGCGGTAGATTTTCCTATTCCGGAAGTCGCTCCGGTGATGAGTATTGTTTTCATAAAAAATTGCATTTTTTAAATGTAGCAATGTATCAATATACCAGTTTACAGATGATTGTTAAATTGTTACATTGTTAAATTATTAGATTGTTACATTACTTTAGTTTGCATCAAATGCTTCAAAGGCATCGGTAATATGTTCTATATTTAAGTTTCCTTTTTCGTCGGGAAGAACAGAAATAATATCAAACCTTACTTCCTGGTCTTTATTAAATTCTTCCATAAAATGATTGGCTGCAGTAACGATAAGCCTGATTTTACCTTTCGTAACCGCTTCCTGAGGCAAAATGAAAAAATCTGTCGATCTCGCTTTTACTTCAACTATGATGATAAGGTTATCTTTTTCAGCAATAATGTCGATCTCAGCTTTTTGATATCGAAAGTTTCTCACAAGAATTTTATAGCCGTTCTTCTGTAAAAACTGAACCGCTAGATCTTCTGCTTTCTTGCCAAAATCGTTGTGTGATGCCATTATTTTCTAAATTGGTAAGCCCACCAGATTAATACAACCTGTAAAGGAAGCCTTAAAACAGTCAACCAAAAATATTTGTGATGAATTTGATAAAACTTTTTGGCCATTTCAATATTCGCCGGAAAAACTGCTATAAATAGAGCAATACAAAGATAAGTTCCCAGCTTTTGTGTTTCGGGAAACAGGAGGAGGATTCCACATAAAATTTCTACTGCGCCGCTGATGTAAACCATCTGCAAATGATAAGGAATATAATCAGGCATTATTTTCATGAAAAAATGCGGTTTTACAAAGTGTAAAATTCCGGCAACAATCAGAAAAAATGCAAAGACAAATTTTGAGTAGAACATTTATTTTTTAAAATTTAAAGACGTTTTTTCTCCAATCTTTAAAGAAACTTCGCCGCCAATAATCAATGGTCGGTTATCCTTAATGTGACCATTTGGGAAATCAAAAACAGCCGGGAAATTATACTTTGAAATTCTGTCCGAAATGAGCTTGTTTGCAAATTCATCAAAACTTTCTTCGTATTGTTTATTGTCGTTTTCATCGCCCATATTGGTCATTCCTCCAACTATTAAACCTTTTATTTTTGTAAAAACTCCGGCTAATTCAAGGCTCATCATCATTCTGTCGAGTGCATAAAAATTTTCGCCAATATCTTCGATGAATAATATTTTATCTTTAAAATCAAAAGAGTATTTCGTTCCTAAAAGAGCATAAATTAGCGCTAAATTACCTCCAATTAATTCTCCTTCAATATTTCCTTTCTTATTAAACTGACTTGATTCTAAGCTGTACTTCGGTGATTTTCCTTTTAAAATATCAAAAATAAGATCATAACTTTCTTCAGTAACTCCGAAGCTTGATGTTTTAATGGTTTGTGCGTGAATAGAAGCAAAACCTTTTTTCAGCAAAAAACTTTGTATCACAGTATTATCAGAATAGCCAATGTACCATTTCGGGTTTTTGCTAAATTCTTTTAAATTTAAACCATGAAGTAAATGTTGACAGCCATAACCGCCTCTTGAAGCCCAGACTGCAGAAATTTCGCTGTCATTTAAAGCCCAATTCATGTCTTTCAATCTTTGGTCTTCTGTGCCTGCGTAATTGTATCCGTTTGAAAATTTTGTATAAAGATGTTCCCCTAAAACAGGTTCAAAACCTTTAGATTTGATCATTTCAATTCCTTTTTCCAATTGAGTTGGCTCAACTGAGCCTGCAGGAGAAATAATGGCAATTTTATCACCTTTCTTGATTGAATTTGGGAATATTTTCATCGATCTGTTTTGTATTTGAGTTCCTTTTTCTCTGCTTCTTCAAGTCGTTTATCAAACTGATTAAACATTTTGAAGCTTTGAAGGAAGATGAAAAAACTGAAAATAATCAGCACAACTCCTACACCTTTTCTGATGTTGTTTGCTAATCGCTGAGTCAGTTTATAATGAAATTGTTTTGCCAGAAAAATTTTAGCCAAATCAATTAAAAGATAGGTTGCAATGACGATGGCTAAATAAAGAATCAGCGTTTCTGTATCGGGATATTGATTGCGAACTCCAATTACTGTTACTAACCAGAAAAGTATTACTCCGACATTCAAAAGGTTCAGTAAAAAACCGTTAATGAATGTTTTGAAATAATTCTGGCTTATTATTTTTTCTTCTCCCGGCAGATGCATTTTGGTTTTTGTCACCATCATGATAATTCCATATGCAAGAATGAGGATGGATGTAATTCTGTAAAATCCGGGATGCTTATCGATAAGCTGTACAATATCGGCACTTGCATAGTAAGCTGCAATGATGCATAATAGATCCGCCGTAATTACGCCCAAATCTAGTGCCAATGCGTGTTTCGGGCCTCTTGTAAAGCTGGTTTCTATCAAGAGAAAAAAAATAGGACCTATGAAAACTAAGCTCAGCATGAAGCCCAGACCAATGGCCGAAAATACAAGTTCAAACATTTAAATTTGTTTCTATCCCAAATTTAAAAATTATATTTCTATTTGTCTGCAAAAATGAGTTTTTTAAGCCTGAATTGTTTCATAAAGACTTTTTTAACCAAAAAAGACTGCCACAATTGGGCAGTCTTTCGTATAATTTTTTTTAATTCTTATTCAACAATTTTAAAATCGAGCTGTTTCTGAATCAAATTAGCTTTTACCACTTTGATCTGAACCTGATCTCCCAATTGATATCTGTTTCCTGTACGAGATCCGTACACTGCATGTGTCGCTTTGTCGTAAGTATAAGAATCATCCATCAAATCGCGAAGCTTAATTAAACCTTCTGCACCGTTTTCTGGAATTTCTACCCAGAAACCAAATTCTGCGACTCCGGAAATAACCCCTGTGAAAGTTTCTCCCAAATGTTTTTCCATGAATTTTACCTGCATAAATTTGATAGAATCTCTTTCTGCATCGGCTGCCAAACGCTCCATTGCACTGCAGTGTTTTGCTTTTTCTTCCAGCTCATTTCTGTCGGGAGATTTTCCTCCGTCCAAATAATGCTGCAACAATCTGTGCGCCAGCAAATCGGGATAACGACGAATAGGAGAGGTGAAGTGCGAATAATAATCAAATCCCAAACCGTAGTGACCGATAGGATCTGTAGAATAAACGGCTTTACTCATACTTCGCATCGCCAAGGTTTCGATCATATTTTCTTCGCCTTTTCCTTTCACATCTTTCAGTAAGGTATTTAAAGATTCTGCTACTTTTTTGGTATTGGCAAGATCCATTTTATATCCAAAAGTTGAAACGAAATCTCTTAAAGCTTCCAATTTTGCAGGATCCGGATCGTCGTGAATTCTGTAGATGAATGTATTATTATTTGGCTGACCTTTTTTCAACGAAACAAATTCTGAAACTTTTTTATTGGCCAGCAACATAAACTCCTCGATCAGGTGATTAGAATCTTTACTGATTTTAAAATAGACTCCAATCGGCTGATTATTTTCATCTAAATTAAATCGAACCTCACTTCTGTCAAATGTAATTGCACCATTTTTGATACGAGCTGCACGCATGATCTTAGCCAGACCATCTAAAACATTGATTTCTTCCTGCAAATCGCCTTCTTTGGTCTCAATTCTTTCCTGAGCTTCTTCATAAGTGAATCTTCTGTCAGAGTGAATGACCGTTCTTCCAAACCATTCTTTTTGAATTTCTGCTTTGTCATTCAATTCAAAAACGGCAGAAAAAGTATATTTATCTTCATTCGGACGAAGCGAACAAACATCATTACTCAAAACTTCCGGAAGCATTGGTACAACACGATCGACCAGGTAAACAGAAGTCGCTCTTTCGTACGCTTCATCATCCAAAATAGTTCCCGGAACCACATAATGTGAAACATCAGCAATGTGAACACCGACTTCCCAATTTCCGTTTTCAAGCTTGCGCATCGATAAGGCATCATCAAAATCTTTTGCATCTTTCGGGTCAATGGTAAACGTTAAAACATCACGCATATCCCAACGTTTTGCAGCTTCTTCGTCAGTTATTCTTCGGTCTATTTTATCGGCATCTCTTTCCACTTCTTCAGGGAATTCGTAAGGTAAACCGTATTCTGCAAGAATAGAGTGGATCTCCGTTTCATGATCTCCGGGATTTCCTAGAACCTGTAAAATTTCACCTTCAGGATTTTTGTCTCCCGGTTTCCATTCGGTCATTTTTACAACGACTTTATTACCGTTTTCGGCACCGTTTATTTTTCCTTTCGGAATAAAAATATCAGTATTAATGGTTTTTTTATCGCAAACAACAAATCCGAATTCTTTATGTGGAACCA
>Ga0308170_10004961_pt1 | contig 10320 bp, 14 predicted proteins | sample PhyBR2_2_FD_202136 | JGI IMG/M metagenome (GOLD analysis project Ga0308170, IMG submission 202136) | Phyllosphere microbial communities from UC Gill Tract Community Farm, Albany, California, United States - DLSLSB.R2 | ecosystem: Host-associated > Plants > Phyllosphere > Unclassified | place... | reverse complement strand
CCGAGGCGCTCGAAGTGTCGATGGTCCAGTCCGTCGCAGGCACGCTGTCGGGGGGACGTCTGACCCGGACCCGGCCGTTTCGCAGCCCGCATCATTCGGCGTCGATGGCTGCGCTGACCGGGGGAGGTGACAACCGACAAAGTGGGTGAGATTCTGCCAAAGAGGATGAGACAGTCTCAGTCTCTTTGCCGCTAGATTGGCAGATTACCCAATGATTATAGTTGCCTGTGGGGGCAGTCTACGCAAAACCAATCTGGTTTGCAGCGGCTATTGGAGGAGATGAGAGTCAAGCTGCGCGGTACCAGCGAAGCCGGCAGCTTACGCTCAAGCTTGGACTGGACGTATTAACTCCATAGTCAGATGCTACTCGCGATCGTTACACGTCCAAGGGGGGCTAAATCTTGCAAATCGGTTCGCGGCGGCGCTACCCGCGTCGTGAAGTCAAGATAGACATCTCTTATTTACGGCGCAACGTGGCGGCCGTCGTCGAGAGGAGTCGGTTGGATCGGATCATTGTAACGCGGGGCGGAAAGCCAATCCTTGTTTTGATGCAATGGGAGGAATTTTGGGCACTCAAACAGCGAGCAGTCGAGAACGTTAGAACATTACGGAAAACGCAGTCTTCTCAAGTCAATAGGTGCCGAAGAAGGGATGCGTTCTAGCGTGCTGCAAAAAATTGGTGATGCTGTACTCTTCGATATGGTCGACGAATCTTATCTGAATGTGAAAGGTTTCGACCGGATTTTGCTAAAAGGGTTAAAAGGCTTGAGGCTAGCCGTTTCCCAGCCGCGCACGGTTGCTAGCTCGGAAAACTCAGTACATGCCTGAATGCCGAACTGAAATATCTATTATGGTAGACATCCATGACACTTTCGATTTCTCAGCAGGTTCGCAATAGAGATTTAATCGACGACGCATTCGCGAAAAACGAGGGAACCTGCTACTTTTGTCAGAATGAAATTGATCGGAGCGTCGTAGGGTTATTACGTTGGCATCATATTACAGGGCCAAAGCTAGGCGAAATTGGAAAGATGTTTACAAAAGTTAGCCCTACGAAGCTTGAGCAGGAATTGAAAAAATGCGTACCCGCCCACCGAGAATGTCATCACAAATATCATAAGAATGCGGAGTCTGCCGGATCTGAGGTGGCCTCCCTGAATAACCTGACGGGGCTCCATATTTAGGATCTGGTTCCATTAATATGATTGCCGCGATCTGATTAAGACCCCGTCAGCCCGTTATGAGGCCCTAGTTGAGCCACCCCTCTTGGCTTAGGGACGAGCAGATTGGGGCGCGCATCAACGAACCACGAAAACCTGGACGCGCGCCGCGTCCGCTATGGACTCCCAGGCGCGATCGGTAGTGAGCGCCACTCCGGCGCGACAAATCGCCAGTGCCAAGCAGGCGCGACCCCCGAGTGACATTTCTGCGGCACGGGTAGTGGCTCGGAGCAGGCCGGCGGTGGTGGCTTGGTCACGATCGACCGGCACGACTTTGACGTCGAGCTGCGCCATGATCTCGAGAATCTGCTCTTCGGGCGTGCCGCGATCGACCAGCTTGGCGACCACCTCGGCATAATTGACGGTGCTAAACAGCGCGCCGCTCATCTGCTCGACGATACGGTCGGCGCCAGGTTCGTCAAAGAATGCCGCAAGTACGGCCGAAGCGTCAAGAATGACAGGCGCCTCAGTCACGTGCTGCCTCAGTACGACGATCGGCAATAAGCTCCTCAGCGACAGAGCCGTCACTCGGGGCGTATGGTCGTAGCATTGCCTGAATACGCTTCAGCACGTCGCGGCGGGGGCGGACATGGAGTTCGCCGTCAACGACGCGCATCACGACCTGATCACCGTCTACTAGCCCAAGTTCGCGGCGTACGTCAGACGGCAGCTGCAAACGCCCGCCACTAACCAATCTGCCATTATGCGCATTCATCAGTTGCTATTCCTGAAGCGATACAAGTGAGGCAGCATGATACAGATGCCGCGTTTACCCGACAAGGCGCAGGCCGCTAGGTTAATGTACCATATTCAACAGCTCTGCTGTACCATTTGGGTATCCCATTTCGATAACATTCTGTTGGCCAGCCGTTCGCCTCGGAAGTGGAGACTTGAACTTTTCCCGGCTAGCTAAAACAGTGTCGGCAAGTGCGGGAGTAAGGGCTGATCCGCCTCGCGTGGAAACCACCCCACCGGCTACCGATGCCTCAAATTTTAGCGGCTAAAATTTAGCGGCCGAGTTTTTGGCCGAAACCACGCTCGTTACCGGCTCCTTTTCGGTGGAAGCTTGAATTGGACCCGTTGAACACAGCCTCGACGGCCGGAGCCACTCTCTACTACCTTCGCATTGGAAAGTGCATTGCGCGCGGTATCACCGAATGCCTCGTCCGGTTCAGAACCCAAAACTTTTACGTTGCCTACCGCCCCCCATGGGGCTGTATCGTAACCAATCACCGCCGCCCCTTCGATCCCGCGGCGCCCGAACGCTCTGGGATAGGCGCTTCCGTCGAGAAGACCCGGGATCGACTTGGGATCCACGACACAACCGGGCTGGTCTCCAGTATCCAGAGGCGTGTCTGGCACTGGTACGGGTGCCGCGAGGTTAGCGCTTCCGTTATAGTAGAAGTGATAGGTGCATCCGTGAAAACCCGCTCCCGGCTCGTAGCGGTTGGCGAGCAAGGCTTCTCGGCCGGCGCGCTCGAGCCCCGTGTTGCCGGACGTACCCAATGTCTGGACGTTGCCAGGCTTACCCGCTGCATTAACGTCGAATGCCAGAAACACCCAAGCTGGCCGGCGTGCCGGCTGCGACAGTTTTTCGAATGCAGGCAGGTTAAGACGCCGGTACTGGCCTGGTTCGCGGGGGCAGTTTGAGCCTGCAGGGAGAACCCGCTCGAACAGCGCAGGCGCAAACCCTGTGGTATCCGGACGGCTCGCCAGTTCGTACAATGCCGGCATCGGCGCCTTCTCGATAGGCGTGACCGATACCTTGAAGGACACAGTGCATCTCGCTCGCGGCATTCCGGTTGGAAAGCTCGAAGCAGCAAGCGCAGGGGCAAGATCGCTCGTATCGACATACGAACGTGACGGCTCTGCCGTGTCGCGACGGATCGTGCGAGCACGTCCCTGCGCGTCGATTGCGAAAGAGAACCGATATGCGGGTGGGGGGCTTTCGGCGACGGCGGGACCGTAACGTGTTGCAACAGCCGTGAAAGGTTGAACGATGCTATCGACTGTTATCGGCTGACCTGAGCAGGTGACATCGCTGGCGGTGAACGACACGACCTCCGTCCGCTGGGTGGCGAACGGTAACGGTGGGGCAGGGACGCTGAGCAGGGCGAGCATCGCAACAGGCATGGCGTGATCTCCAAATTTACGACGTCGATTATCCCGCTAGCGGCAACGTGCCTAGCGATCTCACCAATGAATAATCCTCGACGAACACGGATCATAGTCGACTTAGATTTTCACTTTCTCAAAATATGTTCTCATTGTATATTCTCATTGAATGCCGGCTTTGTTGGCTAACTGAGAAGGGTCGAACCATGACGATCGACGATGCGCTTCGCGCTTATGCGTCAGGACACAGCTCGGCCAAGGAGACGAAGGAACGTACCGGGCTGGATTATGCTCAGGTCCTGGACGGTCTCGGCCGGCTGAACCTTCGCGTACCACCACCCGCCTTTGACGGCCCCGACGGCGAAGCGCTGCGTGAGAGCGCAGACCGCTTCACGGCGTTCCTGAAGCAGGCGCGCTGACATGGCAGATTATGGCCTGATCGTCTTCGATGCGTCGCCCCTCATCACCTTGGCAAAAGCGGGCGAACTCGACGTACTCCTTCGCCAGCCCCTACCGATCATCATTCCCGATGCGGTATACCGGGAGGCGGCAAATCCCAGCTACGACGACGGCGTACGTATCATGGAGTGGATCGAGACCAACCAATCTCGCGTCCGCACGGCAAACACCCGGGCAGGTCTTCAACAAGACATTCTCCTGAAGAACGGGGTGAAGGCAACGGACCTTGGCGAAGCAGCCGCAATCGAGGTCACCGACCGGTTCCTGGCCGACAATCCCGAGAACCGGGTGGCCCTCATTTACGAGGATGCCGGTGTCCGGAAGCGCGAACGCGATCCTCGCGTGGACATATTCTCTACCGCGTCCTTCCTTCACGCGATGGAGGGCGGGGGCTACATTCAATCGGCGGACCAGATCCTCGAACAGGCGTCACAAGCTGGGCGAAATGTCGCGGAGCAGAAGGCGATGCATACCCCCGAACCCGGTGCCGGCCTCCTCGCACAGTTTCGCAGTGCAAGGACGGGAAGCACAGGGCTTCTCGATACGACGCCAAACAGCTTGCACAAATCGCCTGACGACACGTCGGCAACCCAAGGCCTAACGCGGGGGCGTTCCCGCTGATGCTCATCGGATATGCCCGGGTCTCGACGTCGGACCAGAATTTGACCCTGCAAACGGACGCTCTGACGGCTGCAGGATGCGAACGGATCTGTAGTGACACGGCGAGTGGCGCGAAAGCCGACCGTCCGGGTTTGTCGGAAGCGTTGAACGTCGCTCGCCGGGGCGACACACTCGTCATCTGGAAGCTCGACCGCCTTGGCCGTTCGATGAAGGGCCTTGTCGAACTGGCGGCTGACCTTGCTACCCGCGGTATCGAGTTACGGTCCCTGACCGACGGGATCGACACAGCGACGCCGACCGGCCGGTTGCTCTTTCACATTCTGGCGTCGATCGCGGAAATGGAGCGTGAGCTGATCCGCGAACGAACAATGGCCGGGCTACTGGCAGCCCGTCGCAAGAACGGGCCGGGCAGGGGACGCAAGTCGGTCCTGACGCCAAAAAAGAGGGCCACGGCTATTAAGCTGCTCGCTGCGGGCGATCGTCCGCGAGACGTGGCCGAGGCGATCGGCGTCTCGGTCGCAACCTTTTACAGGCATTTTCCGGCTGGTGGCGGCGAGCCGGCATCGTGAAGACCTGCCGCCTACACATCGTGACCTTTGGCGGCTATGATCGCCGCCTGACGACCCTGGAGGCCCTAACGCCATGAACGTCTATCGGCAGATCGAAACCCCTGCGATCAGTACCGACGAAATTGCACAAAGGCGGCGCTCTGTCGATTTCGCCCGCGGTAGCGTGCGATTGGAGGGCTTTACCCTTTCACCTGAGGTCGAGACGATCAACCGTCGATATGAGTCGGGCGAATTGACGAGCGATGAGCATGTAGAAGCGATCAAAGCCCTTTACGCCTGATCGTGGACGTGACCCCTGAGGGTGAAGGCGCACTAACCTTTGCCCGTATTCGTCAGTTACAACTCGATCCTGTCGTTGGGACATTTGATGCGGCGCACCTTCGCGAGGTTCATCGCCGCATCTTTCAAGACCTCCCCCACCATAATCCGGGAGAGTACCGCTCAGACGCACCGTCACATGGCAAAGAACGCCGACTCGAATCTGAGCCGATTTTTCCGCACAGGGTCGAATATGCCCTCCGATCAGAAGTGGACGCGCGATTAGGTGCGGTGCTGGATGAGCTACGCGGGGGGGAAACTCTCAAGGGGCTTTCGACGCCTGATTTCGCCGTCGCTATGGCTAAGCTCTATGGCGATCTCGACCATCTGCACCCCTTTAAAGAAGGGAACAGCCGCACACTTCGCACCTTCACTAAACAACTGGCTGAGCACACCGGGCATAGTCTTGATTGGAGTACCACCAACGCAAACGCGGTAATGCGGGACGCGCTCTACAAGGCGCGTGATGTAGAGGTTTTACGCCGAACATATCCGAACATCGATGCTATCAACCTATTGCAACAAGAGGGTGATCGGCGTTTGCTCAAGGCGCGCGAGACGCTGCAACGTTTCGACGGTGTAGATCGGCTAGTCGAGATTATCCGCCGGTCGGCAGATCACGGCCCAGCGGCGGTGCCTGAAAACCGTACTGTGACGGTCAGCGATGCTGAAACGGAGATAACCGCGCTATTGCCTGCTGCTCGACGGCAAGCTGCAACCCAAGAAGAAACGGCGCGCGTTGCAGCCTTGCGCAACCGTTCCCTTGAGCCAGCACACTCGGAAGCGGTCGCGCGCAAGGCGGCGCTGGAAGGCGAGCAGGCCCCCGGTCAGCTGCTTGCTGCTCTGCGCGCTCGGGGGGAAGCCAATGTCACCTTCAATTACGTGCCCGGTGCAACGGCACAGGATCGCATACTCGCCTACCGTGAGGGTATCGAACGCCAATTGGCTAACCAACAGAAGGATTCACGAGATGAGCCAGCTACGGAAGCCCCCCAAGGACAGCCCAAGAGACAAGAGCCACACGCCGAAGTTCACGATGTTCGAGGACGCGATGCTGGACAGCGTTCGGAATCTGAACCGGAACGAAGCGCTACGGAAGGAAGTCGCATGCAAGGACTCCTGAGCATGGGTCGGGGGAGCACGCTCGCCGGCCTGGCTGAAAAGGTGCCGGCGGGCCGGTCGATCCCTGACGGCGCTGAACAAGTGGTCGTGATGAACGGAAGCCGGCTCCACGAACGCCGGCACGAAGGCAACTGGGAGGTCCAAAAATCAGACCCTCAAGGCATGCTGCCGAAAGGCGTATTTCGCCTCGATACCGCGACGGCTGCAAAAACCGACAACGGCACGATCTATGCCGGGTCCATCCTGCACGTCAGCGCCAACGGCGTATATCAAGTACATGGCAACGGCGTTGCCCGGCACGATCCCACGACCTTCCAACAGGTGCCGAAAGTCGGGGACAGTCCGAAGATCGAATATGCGAACGGGCGTGCGATGATCGTCGGCCGTGATCCGCAATCGCAATCGCAAGGGCGTGGCCGTACCGTCTGAGGAAGCACGACACGGTTTGATTTGGCTGTCGATGCAATAGGATTCAGAGGGAGTGACAATGATGCAGAAACAGTGGGCTTCGCCTTTTAACGAAACATTGTTTTGGCCAACGATCGGCATGGCCGGCGCAAGCGTGGTCGTGCTGCTCGTTGGTGGCGGCCTATCCGAACTACTGGGAGATAAGGCCCTGTTTTGGGTGTCCCTCTTACTATGCGCGGGTCTTGCCGCACCGTGCGCTGGCATGGTGATTGGCGCGGATACATGCCGGGCCGGCGATGATCCAGTGCACAGATCGACACACGGATTCGTGATCGGCTGTAGCGTCCTTGGTGGCTGCATCGCCGCTGCGGTGGAAGTGCTCGTAAAATTCGGCTGACGGAGGCCAGACTGCCGCGGTCCCCGCGCATCCAGGCGGGATAGGGTTACGTATCTGTCCGTCCGCAGCGCGGTTTGCTCTCCAGCTTATCCGCTGCGAGGCTCGTTTTTCGAGCTACCGAGGCGGTCAGCCTATCCGTTTTTCTCAGCAGTTTTCCGGATAGGCTGGCCGCTGAGCGTGGCTTGCGAAGCGCGCCTACGGTTCCCATAGGTCATCGGCGAGGGTCGTCCTCCGGCCCGGGCCGGCCCGCTCCGTGTTTCTCTTGGCTATCGGGGCGGGCCGTTAAGGGTGAACCGGACGACTGCTTTCGCGTTCTTAGGCAGCTAGGTACCCGGAAAGTGACTGGCCGGCTCGCTCCTGGTTAACCCTGGGGGCGGGCCGTTACTCTGGAAGCCGGGCACTGGCCTTACGTCGCGTCCATCCGCGTGCTGGCTGGTATCGCACTGTCGCGGCTCGCCATGCCCGGGGGCGGGTGCTCATCGTTTCGGCCGAGCGGCTTGGAAAGAGTGGAGTAAGTCACTCCATCGACTTCTGCGTTGAGCACATGATGCCGCGCTACCCGGTCGGCCTCCTCCCTTTTGCCGACGATACCGGCGGTAACGTCTGGGCCTTCGACTATCGCGACGATCCCGCCTCCCCCTCCATCGTATTCATAGACCACGAAATGGACGGCGAAGCCGGGATTACGGCCGTTGCTCCTGATTTCGCCTCCCTCTTGGCCCGGATCGGCCTAGCGCCCCGCTGACGAGGATGTCTGCTGACTGCCGGAGCGGCATCGGCCCAACATGGAATAGAAATGTCTTGGATCCCGCGCATGGAGAAACCAGGAAAATCGCGCTTAACGAATGGCTGTTATCTAGAGCCCGGACCGCCGGCCGAAACGGCCGGATGTGGGCGATAGCGGCATGACCGGATGTAATAGATTAGGGCCCGGCCGTTTTTGGGCGGTAGGCAGGCGATACCGATCGTTCGCTCATTCACGGCGAAGTAGTAACTAGCCATCGACAGCGATTACAGCGAGGTTGCTATTTCGGTACGATCGTGAAAATCATCCATGATGCAGGGCAATCTGATCGTTCTAATCCTTTCGCTGACGGCGACAACTTTTGCAATCGAACCTCTGCCGGTCATTGCGCAATCTGCTCCACGCCAAATAGTCAGAATCAAGGACGATCTCCCCCGGTTTTCATATGCGATCAGCGGCACCGCCACAGATTTCGTCCGCGCTCCTGACGCGACTTTCGCTCCCTTTGCCGCCAAGGTTAGAGCCGATATTGACGCTGTGCTCGCCCGCTACGACATCCGTGACATAGCGACCTTGCGGGAGCTCTACTCGACGCGGCTTTCCCTGCAGCTGTTGGAGGGAAAGAACGACGACGCACTCGCGACAATCGGCGTCCTGCGCGGATTGAGTGAAAAGCCCAGCGAGAAGCTGCTTACCGGGCTCTCCAGCATGGCAATCGCGCGGGCACGGCTTTCGACCGGGCAGACATCGGGGGTCGCTTATGCCAAGGCATTCGGCAGAAACCTGACGCAAAGCCTTGAGACGATACCGTGGTCGGTCGTCGGCAACGGTGTCAAGCAACGCCGGGGTGACGCATTGATCGCGTCCGACGACAATATGCTTGGCCTGTTGCAGGCCTATATCGAACCCGGTGTGGCCAAGACCCACCAGCTCAGCATGGAGGGCGCCGCATACGTCATCGGCGCACGGCTGTTCGTGCGGTACCAAAGCGCAACGGTCCCGCAGGAACTGGCAGCCCTGACCGCCTATATCACCGCTCATGATGTCCCCAAACGCGATATCTGGCCGGCACGCGAAGTAAATCTCACTGCGGCGGATGGCCTGAATCCCGTGCCCGTGGCGATCTGGGATGTCGGCGTCGACCTGTCGCAGTTTCCAGCCCAGACCTTTGTCGACCCGACCCCCGGCCCATCATCCGATCCGCACGGCCTTGCCTACGATATCAATTTCAGGCCGACCCACGGCGACCTGAAGTCACTCACGCCCGCGCAGCAGCGCGGATATGCCGCCAGCCTGGAAGACGCCAAGGGCATGTCAGACCTGGAAGCGTCGATCGAAAGTCCGGAGGCCGACGGGTGGCGACGCAAGCTTGCCAGGCTCAGCCCCAGCGCCCGCGCCGCACTGATGGAGTCCACGTATTTTTACGGCAATTATACCCACGGCACCCACGTCGCCGGGATCGCGGCAAGCGGCAATCCAGCAATTCGGCTGGCCACGGCGCGTGCGACATGGGACTGGCACAATATACCGATAGCATTCACCGACGCTGTCGTCGCTCGACAGGTCGACGCCTATCAGCATTATGTCGACTGGTTCCGCACCCGCCATATTCGCGTCGTGAATATGAGCTGGGGCGAAGCGCCTAGCGATTTTGAAAGTAATCTGGAGACCAACGGGATCGGCAAGGATGCAGCCGATCGCAAGGCGATCGCGCGCCGATTGTTCGAGCGAGAACGTGACGGACTGCGCCGCGCGATGGCGAGCGCGCCTGATGTCCTGTTTATAACTGCGGCGGGAAATTCGAACGACGACAACGGCTTTACCGAGGACATACCTTCGTCGTTCGATATGCCCAATGTGCTGACGGTCGGCGCGGTCGATCAGGCGGGCGAGGAAGCGTCGTTCACGACGTTCGGCAAACTCGTTCGCGTTCACGCCAGCGGCTATCAGGTGGAATCCGTCGTTCCCGGAGGTTTAAGGTTACGTTTTACGGGTACGTCGATGGCTGCACCCGCAGTCGTCAATCTTGCTGCGAAGATGTTAGCGCTCGATCCGGCGTTGACACCTCCCGAAGTGGTCCGAATGATCATCGCGGGGGCCGACACCAGCCCCGACGGACGTTTGCATGTCATCAACCCCAAGGCATCGATCGGGATGCTGCCGCAGCGCCGTTAGGTCCGATCGGCGCTACGACCGGCAGGGATCTGCCGTCAGGTGGACATGAACGAGGGCCAGAGTTGCTTCACTTAATGCTCCGTTGAATGTCACCTTCCAAGCCAGACCAGCCGCTTTTAGGGGCCGGCTTTCCGACGGCGAATGTCGCGAGCTGGTGGGCAACGGACCTTC
>Ga0308170_10004959_pt1 | contig 10326 bp, 8 predicted proteins | sample PhyBR2_2_FD_202136 | JGI IMG/M metagenome (GOLD analysis project Ga0308170, IMG submission 202136) | Phyllosphere microbial communities from UC Gill Tract Community Farm, Albany, California, United States - DLSLSB.R2 | ecosystem: Host-associated > Plants > Phyllosphere > Unclassified | place... | reverse complement strand
GTGCATCCCGAACCATAGCGCCCAGCTCGAAATGCATGCACGGTGGTTATCGCGCGTGCTGCGGCTTGCAAGGGTCTGACCGCGTGGACTCAGGAGTCCACCCTACGGTCGCGACCGATCCCGCGTCGCCGGCCGGGCTCTTTGGCTGAACCGGAGCGCATAAAAAAATGGCCGGCTACGAAGCCGGCCACCGTTGACACTGCCTCGACGATTACGGCACGTACTTCCACGCACCTTTTTCAACCTTGACCATCACCTGCGCGCGCTGGTCCAGGCCCTGGTGGTTGGTCGGGCTCATGTTGAAAATGCCGTGCGAAGCCGGCAGGTTCTTGATGCCTTCCAGCGAATCGCGCAACGCGGCGCGGAATTCCTTGGTGCCCGGCTTGGCCTTCGGCAGCGCGGTCTTCGCCGCTTCCGCCAGCAGCAGCGAGGCGTCCCAGGCGTGGCCGCCGAAGGTCGACAGGCTGTCCTTGCCGAACGAAGCCGTGTACTTGTTCGCATAGGTCAGCGCGGTCTTCTTGACCGGGTTCGCGTCCGGCAGCTGGTTCGCCACCAGCACCGGGCCGACCGGCACGAAGGTGCCTTCGCAGTCGGCGCCGCAGACGCGCAGGAAGTCGCTGTTGGCGACGCCGTGGGTCTGGTAGATCTTGCCCTTGTAGCCGCGCTCGCGCAGCGCCTTTTGCGGCAGTGCGGCCGGGGTGCCGGAGCCGGCGATCAGGATCGCGTCCGGATTGGCCGACATCAGTTTCAGGACCTGGCCGGTGACCGAGGTGTCGGTGCGGGCGAAGCGCTCGTTGGCGACGACCTTGATCTTGCGCGCCGGTGCGTATTTCGCCACCTCGCCGTACCAGCCTTCGCCGTAGGCGTCCGAGAAGCCGATGAAGCCCATCGATTTGACGCCGTTGTTCGCCATGTGCTGGGTGATCGCGTTGGCCATCTGGCCGTCGTGCTGGGTGGTTTTAAAAACCCAGCGCCGCTTGGCGTCCATCGGCTCGACGATGCGGGCGGCGCCGGCGATCGTGATCATCGGCGTCTCGGTTTCGGCCGCCACTTCCAGCATCGCCAGCGAGGTCGGGGTGATCGAGGAGCCGATCAGCAGGTCGACCTTGTCTTCGGAGACCAGCTTGCGGGCGTTCTTGACGGCCTGGGTCGCGTCGGAGGCGTCGTCCAGCACGATGTACTGCACCTTCTGGCCGCCGATCTCGCTGGGGAGCAGGCCGATGGTGTTCTTTTCCGGGATGCCGAGCGAGGCCGCCGGTCCGGTGGTCGAGATCGAGACGCCGACCTTGATCTGCGCGTGGACGTTGATGGCGGCGGTCAGTGCGGCAAGCGCGAGGACGCTCTGGCTGATGCGGGTGAGGCGGGGCGTGCGGGTCATGCGTGTCTCCTGGTGTTTTAAAAAACTGCCGCGGCGAGGCGGCAAGCTGCTTCGGTCAACCGATACCTGGCCCGGTCGCGTGGGTGGCGCCCGGGCTTCCCTGGACAATAGTATAGGCTGGCTCGGCCGAAAAAATGTCGGTTCTCCAATGTTTTCGCATATCATTTAACCATGGTGGATGGAAAACCGGTGGCCGCGGCCTTGTCCGGCGCCGGAAAATCCGCAGCACGCCGAGGCTGCGCCGTCCTGTCATGACGGTGTAGCGGACGCACCCGGCCGCATAACAATAATCACGACATTCGAAAAAGGAGGGCCAGGCGGGCAGCATCGATGGGCGCTGCGACGAGGAGACGCGTCGCGCCGCCGGCAAGCATCGGCATGCCCATGGCAGCGGTATGGATTTAACGATTTTCGCCATCCTGACCCAGGACGGCATCGCCAGCGGGGCAGTGTATGTGCTGCTGGCGCTGGCGCTGGTACTCGTGTTCTCGATCACCCGCGTGATCTTCATTCCCATCGGCGAATTCCTCGCCTTCGGCGCGCTGACCATGGCGGCGCTACAAGCCGGCAAGCTGCCGCACAGCGCCGCCCTGATGCTGGTCCTCGGCCTCGCCGCCTTCCTGCAGGAGGCCTGGGGCACGCTGCGCAGTGCGGCCGGCCAGGTCAACCGTTCGCGCGCGCTGCTGCTCAGCCTTTGTAAATTCGTGCTCTACCCGCTCGCCGTGTTCTTGCTTGCCCGTTCGGCCGAAGGCGCGTCCTGGCCGATGGTCGCGCAGCTGGCGCTCACCTTCGCTATCGTCGCGCCGATGGGACCCATGATTTATCGCGTCGCCTTCCAGCCGCTGGCCGAAAGCCCGGTGCTGGTGCTGCTGATCGTGGCAGTCGCCGTCCACCTGGTCCTGCTCGGCCTGGGCCTCGTCATCTTCGGCGCCGAAGGCTCGCGCACCACGCCGTTCAGCGAAGCCACCTTCAATGTCGGCTCGCTGACGGTGTCCGGCCAGAGCATCGTCGTCATCGTGACGGCGCTGCTGCTGATCGGCGCGTTGTACCTGTACTTCGACCGCACGCTCTCGGGCAAGGCGCTGCGCGCCACCGCCGTCAATCGCCGCGGCGCGCGCCTGGTCGGCATCGGCACCACGCAGGCCGGGCGCCTGGCGTTTTTGCTGGCCTCAACCATCGGCACCCTGTGCGGCGTGCTGATCGCACCAATCACCACCATTTATTACGACAGCGGCTTCCTGATGGGCCTGAAGGGCTTCGTCGGCGCCATCATCGGCGGCCTGGCGAGTTATCCGCTGGCGGCCGGCGGCGCCCTGATGGTCGGGCTGCTGGAAGCCTATTCCTCTTTCTATGCCAGCGCTTTCAAGGAAGTCATCGTGTTCACCCTGATCATCCCGGTGCTGCTGTGGCGCTCGATCGTCCATCCGCAGATCGATGAGGAGGAGGCATGATGAAAAGTAAAATGCGGCGTCCCTTGACCTTCCTGGCGCTTGCCGCCCTCGTATTCGGCCTGCTGCCGCTGCCGGCCTACTGGATCACCCTGGCCAACTACATCGGCCTGTACGCGATCGTCGCGCTCGGCCTGGTCCTGCTGACCGGCGTCGGCGGCCTGACCTCCTTCGGCCAGGCGGCCTTCGTCGGCCTGGGCGCGTATGCGACGGCCTACCTGTCGACCGCGCAGGGCATGTCGCCCTGGCTGGGCCTCGTGTGCGGCCTGGTCGTCACGGCGGCGAGTGCGCTGTTCATCGGCGCCATCATGCTGCGCCTGTCCGGACACTATCTTCCGCTTGGGACGATTGCCTGGGGCCTGTCGCTGTACTTCCTGTTCGGGAACCTGGAATTCATCGGCAAATACGACGGCATCGGCGGCATCCCGCCGATTCACCTGTTCGGCCTGGACCTCGGGTCCGGCAACAGCATGTTCTTCCTGATCTGGGCAATCCTGCTGGCCTCAGTCGCGCTGCTGCGCAACCTGCTCAATTCGCGCTCGGGCCGCGCGATCCGGGCCCTGAAGGGCGGCGGCCTGATGGCCGAAGCGATGGGCGTGAACACGGCGGCGATGAAGATCCGCATTTTCGTGATCGCCGCCTTGCTGGCCTGCGTGTCGGGCTGGCTGTATGCGCACCTGCAGCGCGCGGTGAATCCGTCGCCGTTCGGTTTGAACTCCGGCATCGAATACCTGTTCATGGCCGTGATCGGCGGCGCCGGTTACCTCTGGGGCGCGATCCTCGGTGCGGCCGTGCTGACCGTGCTGAAGGACCAGCTGCAAAGCATCCTGCCGAACCTGCTCGGCTCGAACGGCAACTTCGAGATCATCGTCTTCGGCATCCTGATGGTGCTGCTGCTCCAGCATGCCCGCAACGGCATCTGGCCTTTCATTGCGCGCTGGCTGCCTTCGCGCCCGGAAGCGGTGGCGCCTGATTCGGCGCCGGCGCTGGCGCAGCGCGAGAAGCCTTCGTTGGGCCACCCGCTGCTGGTGATCGACAAGGCCCGCAAACAGTTCGGCGGCCTGGTGGCCGTCAACGACATGGCGTTTACCGTGAACAGCGGCGAGATCGTCGGCCTGATCGGCCCGAACGGCGCCGGCAAGTCGACCATGTTCAACCTGGTGACCGGCGTGCTGCCGGTGACGAGCGGCGAGATTCGCCTGCGCGTGGGCGAGGGCCTGCGCCGCATCGATTCGCTGCCCTCGCGCGAGATCGTCAAGCTCGGCATCGGGCGCACCTTCCAGCACGTGCACCTGCTGCCGGAAATGACGGTGCTCGAGAACGTGGCGATCGGCGCCCACCTGCGCGCGCGCCAAGGCGTGGTATCGAGCGCGCTGGCGCTCGACCGCGGCGAGGAAACGGCGCTGCTGTTCGAGGCGAGGATGCAACTCGAACGGGTGGGCCTGGGCGGCATGCTGTACGAGCAGGCGGGCAACCTGGCGCTCGGCCAGCAGCGCATCCTCGAGATCGCGCGCGCGCTGTGCTGCGATCCGGCGCTGCTGCTGCTCGACGAGCCGGCGGCCGGCCTGCGTTACAAAGAGAAGGAGGCGCTGGCGACTTTACTCAAGAAACTGAAGGGCGAGGGCATGAGCATCTTGCTGGTGGAGCACGACATGGACTTCGTCATGAACCTGACCGACCGCCTGGTGGTCATGGAATTCGGTACCAAGATCGCGCAGGGCTTGCCAGCCGAGGTGCAGCAGGATCCGGCCGTGCTGGAAGCCTACCTGGGAGGGATCGACTGATGACGCCTATCCTTCAAGTGAACGACCTGCACGTCGCCTACGGCAAGGTCGAAGCGCTGCACGGCCTGAACATTTCGGTGCCGGCGGGCCAGATCGTGACCGTGATCGGCCCCAACGGCGCCGGCAAGTCGACCATGCTCAATGCGATCGCGGGCGCGCTGGTGGCCAACGCCTCCACCCGCGGCGCGGTACTGCTGCGCGGCGTCGACGTCGCCAGCTATCCGGTCGAACAGCGCGTGGCGCAGGGCATGAGCCTGGTGCCCGAGAGCCGCGACCTGTTCACGACCATGAGCGTCGAGGACAACCTGCTGCTAGGCAGCTACACGCGCTATAAACGGCGCGAAAAAGATTACGCGGCGCAGCTCGAATCCGTGTACGAGCTGTTCCCGCGCCTGCGCGAGCGGCGCATGCAGGCGGCCGGGACCATGTCCGGCGGCGAGCGCCAGATGGTGGCGCTCGGGCGTGCGCTGATGGCGAAGCCTGCGCTGCTGATGCTGGACGAACCGAGCCTCGGCCTGGCGCCGCTGATCGTCAAGGAAATTTTCCGCGTCATCGTGCGCCTGAAGGAAACCGGCGTCGGTATCCTGCTGGTCGAACAGAACGCGCGCGCCGCGCTGCAGGCGGCCGACTATGGCTATGTGCTGGAGACGGGCGAAGTCGTGATGGAAGGGCCGGCCGCGCAGCTGGCGAACGATCCGAAGGTCATCGATACCTATCTGGGACTGAACAAGAAATCTGCTTGAGGAAGAATCATGAGTGAAATTAGCTGCGTTGGGGTCATCGGCACCGGCGTCATCGGCGCCAGCTGGGCCGCCTACTTCCTGGCGCGCGGCTTCGACGTCTCGGCCAGCGACCCGATGCCAGGCGCGGAAGCGAAACTGCGTGAGGCGGTGCGCGCGCACTGGCCAATCCTGACCCAGATGGGGCTGGCCGAAGGCGCCTCTGTCGATCGCCTGCGCTTCTCGAGCGACTTGAAAGAGGCGCTGGCCGGCGTCGACTTCGTGCAGGAGAACGGTCCCGAGCGCGAAGACCTGAAACTGGCGCTGTTCCGCGAGATGGACGCGCTGCTGCCGGCCGACGTGATCCTTGCTTCGAGCTCATCCGGCCTATTGATGAGCCGGGTGCAGGAAGCCTGCGCGCACCCTGAACGCGTCGTCCTTGGCCACCCGTTCAATCCGCCGCACATGATTCCGCTGGTCGAAGTCATCGGCGGCGCGCTGACCTCGCCAGAGACGGTGGAGCGCGCCATGGCCTTCTATGCCGCGATCGGCAAGCGCCCGATCCACGTGCGCAAGGAAGTCAAGGGCCATATCGCCAACCGCCTGCAGGCCGCGCTCTGGCGCGAAGCCTTCCACCTCGTCCAGGAGGGTGTGGCGACGGTGGCCGACGTCGACACGGCGATCGCCTACGGACCGGGCCTGCGCTGGGCCCTGATGGGACCTTTCATGAACCTGCACCTGTCGGGCGGCGAGGGCGGCATCCGCCACATGCTCGACCACCTCGGCGGACCGATCGAAAGCTGGTGGGCCGACCTTGGCACGCCGATGATCACCGAAGCGCTGAAACAGCAGCTGGCCGCCGGCGTCGACGCGGCGCTGACTGGCCGTGACAGCAGGCAGCTGGCGCTGGCGCGCGATGCGCTGCTGGCGGGGCTGATCGAGGCGAAGGCGGGGACGGACAAGCTGCCCTGACGAGGGGCGTTGGGTCTGAAGTGGCCCATAGTGGCTAATCTCAGCAGCTAAACACAGTAGGGTGGGCACTCTGTGCCCACGCGGTATGTCCGCCGATCACGGTTATGTGCGGGGATGCGTCGCTCCGCAGCGTCAACAATGATCGTTTCGCAGGCGTTGCCACGGCGCGTCATGTGCGATACCTGCAGCGCCAACACGAAGCGGAATTCCGCGTGGGCACGGAGTACCCACCCTACGATCAATGGCCGATCAGCCCGCGGGGCCGCCGGAGCCCACCCCGCAAATGTTCAAGCGATCGGCATTGCCATGGCGGCCTCAGTGCGCCACCATCACCGGCAGCGTACTGCGCTCGAGCAGCACGCGCGACACGCCGCCCAGCACCAGCTCGCGGTAGCGGCTGTGGCCGAAGGCGCCGGTGACGAGCAGCCCGGCCCGGCAAGCATTCGCGATCCCGAGCAGCGCTTCGCCGACCGGCCCGGTCGTCTTCTCGGTCACGACATCGACGCTCACCCCATGGCGCGCCAGGTACAGGGCCATGTCGGCGCCGGGCTCCTCGCCGTGCAGGCCCGCTTCGCGCTCGGCATTGACGAGTGCCAGCACCACGCTGTCGGCACCCACCAGCAGCGGCAGCGCGCCCTGGACCGCGCGCGTCGCCTGCACGCTGCCGTCCCAGCCGACCACGACCTGCTCGCCGATCGGCTCGCCCGCATAGGTCTGCGGCACCGCCAGCACCGGACGCGCGCCGTGCATGGCCACGTATTGCGCCAGGCCGGGAACCGCATCGCGTGCCCCGGTGTTGAGGCCCGTGACGACCAGGTCGGCATAGCGCGACTGCAGCAGCAGCGCGTGGCGATGGTCGTCCTCGGTCATGCGTTCCTCGACCGACTCCACGCCCAGCCGGCGCGCGCGTTCGGCAAACTCGCGCAGGCTGTCGCGCGCACTCGCGCACAGGGCATCGAATTCGTCGACCGGGGTCACGGCCATGGAGCCGGTCAGCAGGGCGTAGGAGGGCCAGGACAGCCCCGTGGACGCGCTGCCCACGAGATGCGCGCCCTGCGCGTTGGCCAGCTGGGCCGCGGCCTGCAGGCGCGCATCCATGGCGCTGCTGTCGTCGACGTGGACCACGATAGTCTTGTACATGTTGTCTCCTTTGGCGTCCGATCGGCGAGCGACAGGCTGTCCGGGAGATCCGCCGGGGACCTCCTTCAGCTTACGCCGCGCCGCATGCGCTGTCACGCGCGCGGATGATGAGGGAGCCAGCCGGATCCAGGCAGGCGCGCGAAAGATTCCATGCGGTACAGCCTGGTGAAGCGTGGATATACTTTCGGTGTCGATAGTATTTACACCTGAAGTCGTGGAGCGTCGGCAGACTTATCCCGACGCCCCGTAGCGATGTGCCGGGCACATTTTATGCTCGATGGGTAGGACACCCACTTAGGAGGAACTGTCATGAAACGCCTTGCTCTCGGCATGTCCTTGTCCCTGCTGTTTTTGTGCGGTACGGCGCAGGCAGGCATCATCAACTATGCGGCAAACCTGAGCGGTCCCAACGAAGCGACCCCGAACAGTTCGCCTGGGGTGGGCCGCGCTACTGTCGTCATCGACGATGTGGCGGGCATGATGACGGTGAACGCGAGCTTCTCGGGCCTGACGGGCACAACGACCGCGTCGCACATCCATTGTTGCACCGCGTCACCCTTCACAGGCGCTGCGGGCGTGGCGACCTCGCTCCCCACCTTCCCCGATTTCCCGCTCGGCGTGACTTCCGGCAGCTATACGGAGACCTTCGACCTGCTGAACCTTGCGACCTATAACACTGCCTTCGTCACCAACAACGGCGGCACGGTGGCCGGGGCGCAAGCCGCGTTCCTGGCGGGACTGGCTTCGGGCCGCAGCTACCTGAACATCCATACGCTCGCATTCCCTGGTGGGGAAATCCGCGGATTCCTCGCCGAGGTGCCGGAGCCTGGCAGCCTCGCGCTGTTCGGGCTCGGCGCGGCGGGCCTGGCAGGGTTACGCCGGCGCGCCGGTGTCGCGGCGGGGTAGCTGGCTAAACTGCACCGGGACGGCCCGCCGCAGGATGCCGGCGGCTGTCCTTGTGCGTGGCAACGGACCGTGCATCCCGCCCGCTCAGCCCTGGTAGCGGATCGCGTCGATCACCAGCCCCAGCGCGCGCGAGGAGTGGCGCCGGCTCGGGTAATAGGCGTGCAGGCCCGGCCACAGCGGGCACCAGTCTTCCATCACGCTCACCAGGCGCCCGGCGCGGACGTGTTCGGCAACCATTTCGTCCGGCAGGAAGCCGAGGCCGGCGCCGTCGAGCGCGCCTTTCAGGATGTGCTGGGCCGTCGAGAACACGGCCTGGCCGCGCACCCTGGCTTCGATGTCCTGTCCTTCGTGCTGGAGTTCCCAGGCATAGATGCCGCCGCTGCTGGCCAGGCGCAGGTTGATGCAGTTGTGCTTCATGAGCTCGGCCAGCGAGGCCGGCGTCGGACGCCGCGCGAAATAGGCGGGCGAACCGACGATGCGCATCCGGACGTCCGGCGTCAGGCGCACCGCGATCATGTCCTTGTCGACCTGGTCGCCGTGGCGTACGCCGATGTCGTAGCGTTCGGCGGCGATGTCGACGATGCGGTAGTCGGCGCTGAATTCGACGTGCAAATCCGGATACTGCGGCAGCAGCGGCGCGATGCGCGGCCACAGCACCTGGTCGATCACGTGGTCGATCGCGGTGATGCGGATGGTGCCGGCCGGCTTGTCGCCGAGGTCGCTGACCGCGGCGATCTCGGCCTCGATCTCTTCCAGGCGCGGCGCCACGTTCTGCAGCAGGCGCTCGCCCGCCTCGGTCGGCGAGACGCTGCGCGTGGTGCGCGTCAGCAGGCGCACGCCGAGGCGCGCTTCGAGCGAGCGCACGATGTGGCTCAGGGCCGACTGCGTCATCCCGAGCTTGGCGGCGGCGCGGGTAAAACTGCGCTCGCGCGCGACGGCGAAGAAAACCAGGATGTCGTTGATATTGTCGCGGGCCATGGGAATGTTGGGGGTGGTCGTGTGGATGGAAACGGCTCATGAAGAGACGCACTGATTTTAGCAGTCGATTGATGAAATGCGCTCATGGGCGGCGGCGGGCTCTCCCGTAAGCTCTGCTTTATACTGGTCCGATCCGAAACGAATGGGAGAACAGGGTGCGTCCAGAAATACTGTTATTGGGTTCCGGCTGGGTTGCCGACGTCGATGCGGCGCTCGAGCGCGATTTCACCTGCCACCGCCTGGCGCAGGCGGCGCCGGGCGAGCGCGATGCCTTCATCGAACGCATCGCCCCGGCCGTGCGCGGCGTCTACACCACCGGCACGGTCGGCATCGATGCCGCGCTGGCGGCGCGGCTGCCCGCGCTCGAGATCGTGGCCGTGCACGGGGTCGGCGTCGACGCGGTCGACTTCGATGCGCTGGTCCCGCGCGGGATTGCGGTCAGCAACACGCCGGACGTGCTGACCGAAGACGTCGCCGACCTCGCCGTGGCCCTGCTGCTGGCCAGCAACCGGCGCCTGCCGCAGCTCGACCGCTATGTGCGCAGCGGCGCTTGGGAAGCGAAGGCGCCGCTGGTCCCGGCGCGCAGCCTGCGCGGCAAGGTGGCCGGTGTCGTCGGCCTGGGGCGCATCGGGCGCGCGGTGGCCGCGCGCCTGGATGCCTTCGGCATGCGGGTGCGCTACTTCCAGCGCAGCACGGCCGATTGCGCTTATCCGCGCAGCGATTCGCTGCTCGACCTGGCGCGCGAAAGCGACTACCTGGTCGTATGCGCTCCCGGCGGCGCAGCGACGCGCGCGATGATCGATGCCGATGTGCTCGCCGCGCTCGGCCCGCAAGGCACCCTGGTCAACATCGCGCGCGGCTCGCTGGTCGACGAAGCGGCGCTGGTGGCGGCCCTGCAGGAAGGGCGCCTGGGCGCCGCCGCGCTCGACGTGTTTACCGACGAGCCGCGCGTGCCGGCCGCGTTGCGCGAACTCGACAATGTCGTGCTGGCCCCGCATGTC
>Ga0308170_10004958_pt1 | contig 10326 bp, 10 predicted proteins | sample PhyBR2_2_FD_202136 | JGI IMG/M metagenome (GOLD analysis project Ga0308170, IMG submission 202136) | Phyllosphere microbial communities from UC Gill Tract Community Farm, Albany, California, United States - DLSLSB.R2 | ecosystem: Host-associated > Plants > Phyllosphere > Unclassified | place... | reverse complement strand
CCTGTAGAGACCATCAATCAGACGATGCGTAGGACGCTTCCCTGAATTATGTGAGCGGAAAATGTCAGAAAAATCCCCAACGGTACGGCGTCCAATCCGTACTTTTTTATCCCGCTCAACTCCCCTTCCGCATCCTGCATAACCACAGCCCTTTACACCCAAAGCTTTGTAACAACTGGACTAATGGTCTATAGCTCAAGACAAGGCTGCCGATAGGCAGGTAATCCCCCCGTGTAAGGAATGACACCATGCTGCGGTTCTTCGCCGACTTGGGCTTTCGCTGGAAAATCACCCTCCCGATGGTGTTCCTGGCTGTATTACTTGTGCTGATGGGGGGCGCGGGCGTGCGTGGTATCGGCCAGGTGACGGAGTCCAGCACGCAGTTGACCAAGCGTTATCTGCCGGCCATCAGCCTGTTGCTCAACGCGGATCGCGACCTGTACCAGGCGTTTGTTGCCGAACGGAGCTTGCTGGGCGGCGGTGCGAGCGGACATGTCGAGGCGCTGCGGGCCAGTCACAGGGACAACCTGAAGCAAGCGTACGACCGCGTGCAAAAATACGCGGCGATGCAGCCGGGTGCCGAGGCGCAGGCACTGGTCGGTCAGTTCAATGACCGCTTTGCCCAGTGGTCGCAGATCTCGCGGCAGGTCGTTGAGCAAGCCGCGAGCAATCCGCAGGCGGCCAGTGCGCTGAGTTTTGGTGACGGCGAAAGCAAGTTCGACACCATGCGCGATGCCATCGATAAGCTGGGGGAGCTGGAAGACGAGGCGTCCCAACGGGAAGGCCAGGCGGCGATCGATCACGGACAAGCCGTGGGCCTGCAGCAGGGAGGGATTCTGTTGGTCGGTCTGCTCGGTTGCGTCCTGCTGATCGTGACCTTGCCGATGGTAGTGTTGCGTCCGATGCGTCGCTTGCTGCACCGGGTCGAACAGATCGCCGAGGGCGGCGGCGATCTTAAAGGCCGTCTCGAAGTCCGTTCGGCTGATGAGTTGGGCCAGCTCGGCAGTGCGTTCAACCGTTTTCTCGACAAGCTGCAACCGCTGATTGCCGAAGTGGGCCGAGTGACCGGGGAGGTCGATGCCGCTGCGCGCGCCATGGCCGATATGGCTGCGACGAATGATCGGCTGATCAGCAGCGAACACGCGGCACTGGATCAAGTCAGTACCGCTGCCACCCAGATGAGCGCCGCCGTGCATGAGGTTGCGCATAACGCAGTGAGCGCCTCGGATGCCGCGCAGCAAGCCAGCAGTCAGTCTCGCGATGGCACTGCGGTGGTCAGCAGCACCATCGAGTCGATCCGCCAGTTGGCCCAGGAAGTCGAAAGCGCCTCGGGCACGATCGAGGCGTTGGCCCAGGAAACGTCCAGTATCGGCGCGGTGCTCGAAGTGATACGTGGCATTGCCGAGCAGACCAACCTGTTGGCACTGAACGCTGCAATCGAAGCCGCGCGGGCCGGTGAGCAGGGCCGTGGGTTTGCCGTCGTGGCCGATGAGGTGAGGGCGCTCGCGGCCCGTACCCAGGATTCGACCAAGGACATTCAGGTTCGTATCGAACGCTTGCAAAACGGTGTGGCCAAGGCCGTGCAGGCCATGCAGGTCGGCAGCAGCAAGGCCCGGGACAGCGTCGAACGTGCGGCAGGTGTCGATCAGGTGCTCAGCGGCACTGGGGGTTCTATCCAGCGGATCAATGACATGGCCGCGCAAATCGCCAACGCCTGCGAAGAGCAAAGCAGCGTTACCGAGGAAATAGCCCGCAATATTTCCGACATCCGTGATCTGTCCAACGAAGCGGCAGCCAATTCCGCCCAGAGCATGCACGCCAGCCAGCAGCTTTCCAGCCTGTCGAGAAACCTCGCCGAGCTGACCGGCCGCTTCCGCACCTGAAGCAGGTGGTGTCGTGTCGACTGACGACCTTCTGCGAGCCCTGCATCAGGACGGCTTTGTCCTGATACCCGGCGCGTTGGATGCCGGGCAAATCGCTGAAATACGTCGTGCAATCGACCTGCTGAAACCCCAGCACTGGGATTACAGCGGCGTCATCGATCATTACAAATGCGTGTTCAATCGCGACCCGTTCTGGCTGCCTTACTTGGAGGTGAGCGGGGTAATCGAGTTGGCCGAGGCGGCCCTGGGCGACGACTGCCACATCATCGGCCAGACGGCCTGGCGCTGCCATCCCGGTTTCGCCGGCGCTGCGCTGCACTTGGATTACCTGCCGATGGAACTGCCGTCGGGCCTGTTGGCCGATCCCGGTTTCGAACTGCCGATACAGGTGTTCACCGCACAGTTCTACCTCGACGACATCGATGCCGACCTGAGCCCGACGCGGGTAATACCCGGCAGCCACAAGGCGGGGCGAGCGCCCGATGCCGGCGAAACGCAATGGAATGGGCGCTCGGCGCAGCCGGTGCTATGCCGGGCGGGCGATGTCTTGATATTGCGCAGCGAGCTGTGGCACGCCGGCAGCGACAACCGGACCGCCGATCGCACCCGCTACATGCTCCAGGTGCACTACGGTCGGCGGATGGTCGCGCAGAAGTTCTCGCCCTATCTGCACTGGCAGTTCAATCCCGTGGTACTCGCCGCCGCAACGCCTCGCCAGCGTCGGCTGCTCGGTGACCACGAGGAAGCGGAGTACGACTGAGCCTGGCTCGGTCAGATCCAGACGTCATTGACCGCCGTTCGCTCGTTGGTTTCTTCACCGGTATTGATGACGCCGCGCGGCTCGATCAGCAAGAGTTTCACTTCCTGGACGGCACTGGGTTTGTGCTCGACGCCTTTTTTGACCACGTACATTTCGCCCGGGCCAATCATCACGGCGCCGTCACGAAAGTCGATACGCAGTTCACCGTCCAGCACAATGAACGTTTCATCGGTATCGGCATGGGTGTGCCAGATGAAATCGCCTTCGAGCCGGGCGATCTTGAACTGGTAGTCATTCATTTCAGCGATGACTTTGGGCGCCCACTGCTCGGCGAACAGCGCGTATTTCTGGGCGAAGTTGATGGGGGAGTAATGATTCATCAGGGCACGCTCCGTGGTGGAAGATGAGCGCTACCTTACGGTCGGGGGGGAGGCGGGTATTGGATGATCGTGCAGCTTTTCATAGCGTGCGTCGCTGGATTTCAACGCAGCATCTTCAGCCAGCGTGCCGGTGAAATGCCGAAGGCCTGGGTGTGCAGCCGCGTCATGTGGCTTTGGTCGAAAAAGCCACAGGCCAGGGCTGCTTCGCTCAATGGCAGGCCCTGCAATACCAGGCGCCGGGCTTCGTTCAATCGGCGCTGGGTGATGTAGCGATAGGGGCTGGTGCCGTACAGGGCGCGGAAATCCCGTGACAGGCTCCAGCGATCCCGGCCGCTGGCCGCGACCAGATCGTCCAGGGTAATCGGCTGGCCAAGGGCATCATGGATGAACAGGCGCGCACGCTCCGCTGCGGGGTAGTCCAGCAGCCGGCGTCCGCGTCGGCGACCCGCCGCGACAGCGAGCGCCTGGGCCACATCATAGATGGCGTCGTCTTCCTCCAGTGGGTCGAGGCGATGCTCCAGTGTATTGAGCAACCTGCGGGTCGCGATGTTGAGCCGGGGATCGTTCGACAATCCGCCCTCGACGAAGGGCAGGGGCCTGCCACCCAACACTTGCTGGATCAGTGACGGTTCGATGTAGGACATCCGGTAATGAAAGCCATCGCGGGTGCCTGCTTCGCCGTCATGAACCTCATCGGGGTGCAGCACGATGGTTCCACCAGGCTGGCTATGACGCTTGCTGTGCCGGTAGTTGAAGCTCTGGACGCCGGACAGGGTGAAGCCGATGGCGTAGGTGTCATGCCGGTGGGCGCTGTAGCCGTGACCACTGAAGTAGGCTTCGATGCGCTCCAGTTTTCTCGACTCAGGCGCGCGCACCAGCCAGTCGCTACGGTTATTGGGTTGAGCCATGGACGCGACCTCTCGCTATTCGCTGCATACGATACTTCAGGATGGTCGGCCCGTGGACGGCTTCAGATTTCTTTTACGGGTGTCTCGCCGTGCGCGCTCTTGATCAACCCAATGACGTGCAGGCAGTCAGCCTTGTTCACGTAGGATTCACCGCTGGCGAGGGTTTCATGATTGCCGGCCCTCAAGCGCCAGCGCCACTGGCCTTGTCCGGAGCTTGGGGTGCCTCGGGTCTGTCGATAGATTTCAAAATACATCGGTTCGCTCCATGCGATTTATTTGTTCAGGACATGTTCTGTACATGTCGTCGCAAGCCTAGCCAAGCTGATAATTTTCGCTATTGGGAAAACGTTTCCAATGATTGTGAGATATTTCAGAAAATTGCAGCGCCTGCTACGTCGACTGGAACCAGGAGCAAGGGATGAACCGCAACGAATTGCGCAAGGCCGATATCAACCTGATGGTGGTTTTCGAAACGCTGATGCTCGAGCGCAATGTGACACGGGCGGCGGAAAAACTGTTCCTGGGCCAACCGACCATCAGCTCGGCCCTCAATCGCCTTCGGGCGATGTTCAACGACCCGTTATTCATCCGCGTCGGTCATCGCATGGAGCCAACCGCCCGTGCCGAGGAAATCATTCAGCATCTGTCGCCGGCACTGGACTCACTGTCGGTGGCGCTGAGCCTGACCCATGATTTCGACCCCGCCAGCAGCAGCATGACGTTCCGAATCGGCCTGTCGGACGATGTCGAGTTCGGCCTGCTGCCGCCGCTGTTGCGCAGTCTGCGCCAGGAGGCACCCAACGTCGTGTTCGTGGTCCAGCATGTCGATTACTGGCGCATTCCTGACTTGCTTGCCTCAGGTGACATTACGGTCGGCATCAGCCAGACCCGGGGGCTGCCGGCCAATGCCAAACGCAAGCTGCTTCGGCACATCCGCGCCCGCGTGCTGCGGGCCGATGCCTCGGAAACACCGCTGACCCTGGATGAATATTGCGCGCGGCCACAGGTGCTGGTTTCCCATACGGCCAACATTGCCGGCCTGGCTGACGAATGGCTGGCCGAAATCGGTCGCAAGCGCCACGTGGTTTTGTCGGTGCCACAGTACAGCGCCTTGCCGGCGTTGCTGGCCGGCACTGATCTGATCGCCAGCCTGCCGGACTACACCGCCACGGCCATGGCCGCTTCCGGCCAATTGTTCTGTGAACCCTTCCCCTTCGAGACGCCGACCGTGGATTTGTCCATGGTTTGGCTGAGTCACGTCGACAACGACCCGGCAGAGCGGTGGCTGAGGTCGCGGTTGGAGGCGTTCATGAGCGAACGGATGCCACTGGCGGACGAAACAAAACCTGCCTGACCCACCCCAGTCGAGGTATGGTTGCGTCGGTTGTCATCTCACCCTCGCTTTTTCGAATCGGAGTCGAAACACATGCCTCACCTGCACATGGAATACACCGCCAACCTGATCGAGCTGAACGCCGATGTCGCGCTGCTGCGCTTGAACAACGCACTGGTGGCGTCCGGTCAGTTCGCGGCTGAGCACGACATCAAGAGCCGTGCGGTGAAGATCGATACATTTCGGGTCGGCACCGGCATCGGCGAGCGCGGGTTCGTGCATTTGAAACTGGCGTTGCTCAGTGGCCGCTCGGCGGAGATCAAGAAGCAGTTGGCCGACAACCTGCTGGCCGTACTCCAGGATCTGGGACCCTGGCCCGCCGGTGTCAGTGTGCAGTTGTGCGTGGAACTGCTCGACATTGATCGTGGCCCTTATGCCAAGGCTGCCATCGGTATTTAAGCTTCAGTGCCCAAGCAAGCCTCGATGACCTGCTCACGCAACCAGATGTTGGCGCTGTCCTGATCGACGGCCAGGCTCCATTGCATGTCCAGGGTAAAACCAGGCAGGCCTTCAGGCGCGTCGTGGTGAAGAAAACCCGCGTCATTGGCGAGCAGTTGCTGGATGCGGCGGGGCAGGGTGAGGATGAAATCGGTACCCGCGATCATCTTTAACGCCGCGCCGTAACTGTTGGCGCGCGCCGCGATCTGGCGTTGCTGCGCCTGCATCGCCAGCCAGCCGTCGATCATGTTGCTGGACGAAGCCCAGGGTGTCGGAAAAACGTGCCGGCGCTGTAGGAATGTTTCTAGACTCAGCGGCAGTTCCGGTGGCACAGCCCGTTTATCCACGACACAGACCAGATCGTCGTCCAGCAGCGGCCTGGACTTGAGGTCGGCATGATTGCTGTGAAAATTCGGGCCGAAGCAGACCACCAGGTCCAGGCTTCCATTGCGCAGTGCTTCGACGGGAATGTCCGCTTCGAGCTTGCGCACGTTCACCATCACCGGCAGCTCCGCGTGATCGAACCCCCGCAGCAGTCGGGGCAGGATCAGCTGTTCGAAGTATTCAGGCGCGCAAATATTGAAGGTGATGGCCTGGCGCCTGGGATCGAAGGTTGGCGATCCGGCGTGACACTGGTTGATCCGCTGCAGGATGGCGCGCACATGCTCGTACATCCCCTCGGCTTTATAGGTCGGGCGCATGCCGGTGCGGCTGTTGATAAACAGTTCATCTTCGAAACAGGCGCGCAGTTTCTTCAGGCAATAACTGACGGTCGACTGACTGACACACAGTGCTTCGGACACGCCGGTGACGCTGCCTTGTTCATACACGGCGCTAAACACCAAGAGGTCCTGCATGTCGAGCTTTCTGAGGGCGTTACTGTTCAGCATCCGTTCTGTCTCGCTGTGTCCTTGCGCGGATCTTGCGCAAACCAGGCGGGTGATCCTAGCGGAACGAGAGGCCGAGGAGAACGTTGAACACGGCGTCATTCGTTTGCTTATGTTTAGTTCGCCCTGATCCAAGCTCCATCAAATCCAGGTTTAATGATTCGAGGGGGCCGTGGGACGCTTGCTGGGTACAGTCCCTGTGATGCGCTCATGAACGGTTGGCCCTTGGTGCTCCGATACCTTTCATCCGCCGCGGTCGATCCGCTCGGCAGGTCCACGCCTGTCATGCCTGCGTCCCTCAGCGCGCTGCCGTCCGAGCTGGCCTTCTGGGCCTTGTGGCACTGTCGCCACGCGCGTCCTCCGGATTCCCGTATTTCCTGTTGATCAAACACCGTGTTCGTCGCTGGCGAGCACAGACCGACGGCGCCTGGTCGCCCGTCCGACATGGAAATACGAGCCTTCTCATGAGCCTTGCCAAAAATGCTTTCGCGCCCGTGCAACACGCCCAGGCGTTTCTCGATCAGAACCCCGATATCGAACTCTTCGAGCTGTTTATCCTCGATAACAACGGCGTGCCACGGGGCAAGCTATTGCACCGGGACGAGTTGCTGGCGGTCTATGAAAATGGTCGGCCGCTGCCCAGCACCATGCTCGGGCTGACCCTCAATGGCGACGATGTGGAAAATTCAGGGTTGGTATGGGATGTCGGTGACATCGACTGCCGCGCCTACCCCCTCAGCGGCAGCTTGCAACGCATGCCGTGGCGGTTGATTCCCACCGCCGCCGTGCAGGTCGGCATGCATCCCGAGGAAGGAATGCCTGCGGCAGTCGCCGACCCGCGCCTTCTGCTCAGCCGGATGATCGACGCCTTGCAGGCCGACGGTTATTACCCGGTGATGGCGGCGGAGCTGGAGTTCTATCTATTGGATGCCCAGCGCGACAGCCAAGGCAGGCCGCAACCGGCACGTGATGCAGACGGTGGCAGGCCACGGGCCACGCAAGTCTATGGCTTGCGCGAGTTGGAGCAGATCGAGCCGTTCCTTGCCGACCTTTATGCCGCCTGCAAACAGCAAGGCATTCCGGCCCGAACCGCTATTTCGGAATACGCACCGGGGCAGGTCGAAATCACCCTCGAGCACCGCACCGATGCCCTGCAAGCCATGGATGAGGCGGTGCGCTACAAACGCCTGGTCAAGGGCGTGGCGCATAAACACGGCATGGCGGCGTGTTTCATGGCCAAGCCATTCGATCATCTGGCGGGCTCCGGCATGCACATGCACGTCAGCCTGGCGGACCGGGACGGGCACAACCTGTTTGCCAGCGAAGCCGCCGACGGCACGCCACTTTTGCGCCAGGCGGTAGGCGGGATGCTCGAAACCTTGCTGGATTCGCTACTGATGTTCTGTCCCAACGCCAACTCTTACCGTCGATTCCAGAGCAACAGCTATGCGCCGCTGGCACCGACCTGGGGCGTGGACAATCGCACCGTGAGCCTGAGGGTGCCTGGCGGCCCGGCGTTTTCGCGACACATTGAGCACCGCGTCTGCGGGGCCGATGCCAACCCGTATCTGGCCGCCGCCGCGATACTGGCCGGGATTCATCGCGGCATACGGCAACAACGTGATCCCGGCGCGCCGGTCCAAGGCAATGGTTACGCCCAGGCGACCGAGTGGCTGCCCACCGACTGGCTTACAGCCTTGTGTACCCTTGAGGCTTCCGCCTGGGCACGAGAGGCGTTTGGCGGTGAGTTTCTGGGTGTCTATTTGGCGGTCAAACGCGCCGAATATCGCCAATTCATGGGGGAAGTAGGCGAGCAGGACTGGCGCTGGTATCTGAACCAGGCCTGACGCCGGCCCTGAAAAAGCTCCTTAAATAATTATTTACTCGCATCTTTTTCACGAAAAATTGATGGTGGGTTGCCTAAAGTTTGTGCTGCCGTAGGGAATGAATTTTTCACATTTGTACGCGGCACTTTCTTTTCAAAGAGCAACTTCAGGAAGCCTCCAACCATCATGCCGACTATTAAAGCCGTGCGCCCCGAGTGGGTGACGCTGGCCGCCAGTGCCTTTTTGTTAGTGGGCTTCAACCTTATCCTCTGGCAGCACCTGCTGGTGATTACTGCGTCGGATGGTCGCGGTCTGCTGCTGTGCCTGGCATTTGCGGTGATCGTGTTCTGCGCGTTCAACCTGGTGTTGACGTTGTTGGCGTTCCGGCCGGTGCTCAAGCCGCTGTTGATGTTGTTGTTCATGATCAGTGCTGGCGTGGCGTATTTCATGGCCCAGTATGGGGTGTTGATTGATGCCGGCATGTTGCGGAATTTCGCCGAAACCAATGCCACGGAAGTTCGCGGTCTGTTGTCCTTGAAGTTGTTTGCCTATATCGCTTTATTGGGCGTCTTGCCCTCCTGGTTATTGTTCAAGACGCCCATTAGTTATCGCCGCTGGCCCAGGGAGTTATTGAGCAAGTTGCTGGTCGGCGTGGCCTCGGTTGCGGTGCTCGGCGCGGTGGCCATGATCAACTATCAAGGGCTGTCTTCGTTGTTTCGCAACCACCATGAACTGCATCTGATGGTGGTGCCGAGCAACTACATCGGGGCGTCGTTCGGCTATTTGCGCGAGCAGGTCGCGTCGGCCAAGCAACCATTTGTCACACTGGGCGAGGATGCAAGTCGCAACCCGGCCTGGCAAACCCATACACGAAAATCCCTCACTGTCCTGGTGGTCGGCGAAAGCGCTCGCGCCGAGAACTTCGGCATTCTCGGCTACCACCGCGACACCACTCCGCAATTGAACAAAGAGGCCGGGCTGATCGCTTTCACCGACGTGCATTCCTGTGGGACCGAGACGGCCGTGTCAGTGCCGTGCATGTTTTCCAACATGGGCCGCAAGAATTACGACGCCAGCAAGGCCAAGAATGAAGAGGGCCTGCTCGACGTGCTCAAACGCGCCGGGCTGGACGTGATCTGGCGGGACAACCAGTCCGGCTGCAAAGGCACCTGCGATCGGGTCACGTTGCAGGATGTCAGCAACCTCAAGGATCCGACCCTCTGCGCCAATAGCGAGTGCCGCGACGAAATCCTGCTCCAGGGCTTGCAACATTTTATCGACACCCTCGACAAGGACACCGTGCTGGTGTTGCACCAGATGGGTAGCCATGGGCCGGAATACTTCAAGCGCTACCCGAAGGAATACGAGCATTTCACCCCGGTGTGCGAGAGCAATGCGCTGAACAATTGCAGCCGCGAGAGCATCGTCAACGGCTACGACAACACGCTGGTGTACACCGATCACGTGCTGTCGATGTTGATCGATTTGCTGCGGGCCAACCAGGACAAGGTCGACACCGCCATGCTGTATCTGTCGGACCACGGCGAGTCCCTGGGCGAATACAACCTGTTCCTCCATGGCACGCCCTACATGCTGGCGCCTGAGCAACAGAAGCATGTGGCGATGCTGGCCTGGTTTTCCGACAGTTATCAGAAGTCCTTCTCGGTCGATACGCATTGCCTGCAAATGAGTCGGGACAAACCCCTGAGCCAGGACAACCTGTTTCACTCGATGCTCGGGCTGCTGGAAGTCAACAGCAAGGTCTACAACCAGGACCTGGATATGTTCGCCAGTTGCCGCAGTGCAGTGATCGATGGGGTGTTGGCCAAGGATTGATCGTCGTACACCTTT
>Ga0308170_10004954_pt1 | contig 10333 bp, 6 predicted proteins | sample PhyBR2_2_FD_202136 | JGI IMG/M metagenome (GOLD analysis project Ga0308170, IMG submission 202136) | Phyllosphere microbial communities from UC Gill Tract Community Farm, Albany, California, United States - DLSLSB.R2 | ecosystem: Host-associated > Plants > Phyllosphere > Unclassified | place... | reverse complement strand
TGCGCACCGTCGGGTGGGCATGCCCACGCGGTTCGACATCCGATCATCCGCGCCGATGCCGAACGACCGGCACCGTCAACGAACCAACATTACTGGCCGGTCAACCCACGGCGCTCGAGCAGCGGCTGCACCTGCGCATCACGCCCGCTGAAATTGCGGTACATCTGCATCGCATCGAGCGTACCGCCGCGCGACAGCAGCGTCTTGCGGAAATGGTCGCCGTTCTTGCGCGTCAGGCCGCCGTGTTCGTTGAACCAGTTCACGGTGTCGGCATCGAGCTTCTCGGCCCACAGGTAGCCGTAGTAACCGGCCGAGTAGCCGCCCGAGAAGGTGTGCGAGAAGTAGGTCGTGCGGTAGCGCGGCGGCACCAGCGCGAAGTCGACGCCCGCCTTCTTCAACGCCTCAGCCTCGAAGGCCAGCACGTCGGTCGGGATCTGACCTGGTGTCAGCTGGTGCCATGCCTGGTCCAGCAGCGAGGCCGCCAGGTATTCGGTGGTGCGGAAGCCTTCGTTGAACTGCTGCGATGCCTGCACCTTCTCCAGCAATTCCTTCGGCATCGGCGCGCCGGTCTGGTAATGCTTCGCATAATTGGCCAGCACTTCCGGATACGCCATCCACATCTCGTTGACCTGCGACGGGAATTCGACGTAGTCGCGCGGCACGCGCGCCAGGCGCGGGTATTTCACCTCCGAGAACATGCTGTGCAGCGCATGGCCGAACTCGTGGAACATGGTGCGCACTTCGTCGTAGGTGAGCAGGGTGGGCTCGCCCGGGGCCGGCTTGGCGATGTTATGGTTGTTGGCGATTACCGGGTGGGTGCCCAGCAGCTTGCTCTGGCCGACCCAGGCATTGGCCCAGGCGCCGCCGCGCTTGGTCGGGCGCGCGTACGGGTCGATGGTGAAGATGGCCAGCTGGGTGCCGTCGGCGTCGAACACGTCGAAGGTACGCACGTCGGCGTCGTAGGTCGGCAGGTCCGTGCGTTCCTTGAACGTGATGCCGAATTCCTTGTTGGCGGCGAAGAACACGCCATCCTCCAGCACGCGGTTCAGCTCGAAGTACGGGCGCAGCTGGCTGGCGTCGAACGCGTAGCGCTGCTCACGCACCTTGTCGCTGTAGAAGGCCCAGTCGTGGGCGGCGGCCTGGAAGCCTCCCTTCTCGGCGTCGATCACCTTCTGGATCTCGGCAGCTTCCTTTTTGGCGTTGTTCACGGCCGGCTTGGCGAATTCGGCCAGCAGGCTGTTGACGGCCTTGGTCGTCTTCGCGGTCTGCTCTTCCAGGTTGTAGGCGGCGTAGTTCGGGTAGCCCAGCAGCGCGGCGCGTTCGGCGCGCAGCTTCGCGATCTGCAGCACCACGTTGCGGTTGTCGAATTCGCCGCCGCGCGAGCCGCGCGCCGTTGATGCCGCCAGCAGCTTTTCGCGGGTGGCGCGGTTGGTCAACACCGACAGCCCGGCTTGCTGGGTCGTGTTCACGACGGGGATCACGAACTTGCCCTCCAGGCCACGCTTTTTCGCTTCGGCAGCGGCGACCGCGATCTGCTTGTCGGACATGCCGGCCAGTTCTTCCTGGGTGTCGACGACCAGGGCCGAGGCGTTGGCTTCCTTCAGCACGTTCTGGGCGAATTGGGTCGACAGCGCGGCCAGCTGGCCGTTCATCGTCTTCAGCTTCTGCTTGTCGGCGTCCGACAGCTTGGCGCCGGCACGCACGAAGTCGGTGTGGTAGCGCTCGACCAGGTACTGCGATTCGGCGTCCAGGCCCAGCTTGGTGCGCTTGTCGTACAGGGCCTTGATGCGGGCGTACAGTGTCGGGTTCAGGCGGATCGCATCGCTGTGGGCGGCCAGCTTGGGCGACAATTCCTTTTGCAGGGCCTGCAGGGTGTCGTTGGTGTACGAGCCGGCCAGGGTGCCGAAGGCTGCGCTGACGCGGTCGAGCAACTGGCCCGAGCGCTCCATGGCAACGATCGTATTGTCAAAAGTAGGCGCTGCCTTGTTGTTGGCGATCGCTTCCATTTCCGCCGCTTCCTGGCGCATGCCCTCGGCGAAGGCCGGTGCGAAGTGTTCGTTCCTGATCTTGTCCCAGGCCGGGTAGTTGAACGGCAGCGTGCTCGGCTTGGCGAACGGGTTCGAAGCTTCGAGAAGCGAGGCCGGGGCGGCGCCAGCGTTGGCGGCGACGATGCCGGCGGCGGCGATCAGGAGGATGTGGGGACGGTTCATGGAGTCTCTGTTGTGATGGTGGTGCGGTGAAAATTTGATGGGCAAACGCGGGGCGTGCATCCGCGTGGGCATGCCCACCCTACGGTTAGCGTGACGTAGGATGGGCATGCCCACGCGTGAACGACGATCATTGTTGGCGCGGACCGTAATCCGCGCCGACAATCAATTCCCGGTCAAACCCCGGCGCTCCAGCAGCGGCGCGATAATCGGATCGCGCCCGCGGAAATCGCGGAACAGGTTCATCGCCTCGGTGGTCCCGCCGCGCGAGAGCAGGGTCTTGCGGAAGTGGTCGCCGTTCTTGCGCGACAAGCCGCCGTTTTCCTTGAACCATTCCACAGTATCGGCGTCGAGCTTTTCGCTCCACAAATACGCGTAGTAGCCGGCCGAATAGCCGCCGTTCATCGAGTGCGAGAAATAAGTCGTGCGGTAGCGCGGCGGCACCGGTGCGAAGTCGACACCCGCATCCTTCAATGCACTCGCTTCGAAGGCCAGCACGTCGGTCGGGATCTGCGCCGGGGTCAGCTGGTGCCAGCGCTGGTCGAGCAATGACGCCGCCAGGTATTCGCTGGTCATGAAGCCCTGGTTGAATTTCTTCGACGCGACGACTTTATCCAGCAACTCCTTCGGCATCGCGGCGCCGGTCTTGTAGTGCTTCGCGTAGTTCGACAGCACCTCGGGCCAGATCGCCCACATCTCGTTGACCTGCGACGGATACTCGACGAAGTCGCGCGGCACGCTGGTGCCCGAGAAGTGCGGATACTTCACGTTCGAGAACATGCCGTGCAGCGCGTGACCGAACTCGTGGAAGGCGGTGCGCACTTCGTCGTAGGTCATCAGGGTCGGTTCGCCTGCGGGCGGCTTCGGAATGTTCAGGTGATTCGCCACCACCGAATGACGGCCCAGCAGGTGCGACTGCGACACGTATTCGTTCATCCAGGCGCCGCCCTGCTTGTTGGCGCGCGCGTACGGGTCGAAGATGAAGATCGCCAGCTGCTTGCCGTCGGCGTCGATCACGTCGAAGGTGCGCACGTCCGCGTCGTAGGTCGGCAGATCCTTGCGCTCCTTGAACGTCAAACCGAATTCCTTGTTCGCGGCGAAGAACACCCCGTTGACCAGCACGTTGTTCAGCTCAAAATAAGGGCGCAGCTGGTTTTCGTCGAAGTTGTACTGGGCGGCGCGCACTTTATCCGTGTAGAAGGCCCAGTCGTGGGCGGCGATCTGGAAGCCACCTTTCTGGGCGTCGACGATCTTTTGCATTTCCGCCGCTTCCTTGCGCGCGTTGCCGATCGCCGGCTTGGCCAGTTCGGCCAGCAGCTTGTTCACGGCCTCCGGGTTTTGCGCCGTTTCGAGTTCCTGCGAATAGGCCGCGTAGTTCGGGTAGCCGAGCAGGGTCGCGCGTTCGGCGCGCAGTTTCACGAGTTTCAGGACCAGGTCGCGCGTGTCGAATTCGCCGCCGCGCGAACCGCGGTTCATCGACGCCGCCTGCAGGCGCTCGCGCACCGAACGGTTCGTCAGGCTCGCCAGCGGCGCCTGGATCGTCGTGTTGGCGATGCCGAGCACGTACTTGCCGTCCAGGCCGCGCTTTTTCGCTTCCGCGGCGGCGGCGGTGATTTCCGCGTCCGACAGGCCGGCCAGTTCCTCGCGGGTGTCCAGCACCAGCGCCGAGGCATTCGCTTCCTTCAGCACGCGCTGCGAGAATTCCGATTGCAGCGAGGCGATCTGGCCGTTGTAGGCTTTCAGCTTTTCCTTGTCGGCGGCGGACAATTTCGCGCCGGCGCGCACGAATTCCTTGTAGTAGCGCTCGAGCAGGAATTTCGATTCCGCGTCCAGGCCCAGCTTGTCGCGCTTGGCGTGCAGGGTGTCGACCCGCTTGAACAGTTTCGGGTTCAGGTAGATCGCGTCGTTGTGGGCGGCCAGCTTCGGCGACATTTCGCGGTCGATGGCGTCGAGGCGGTCGTTCGTGTTGGCGGTCTGCAGGTTCGAGAACACGGCGGACACGCGCGCGAGCATCTGGCCCGAGCGCTCCATCGCGACGATCGTGTTGTCGAAGGTCGGCGCCTTCGGGTTGTTGGCGATGCTTGCGACTTCGCGCAGCTGCTCGCGCATGCCGGCCGCATAGGCCGGCAGGAAGTGTTCGTCCTTGATCTTGTCGAAGGCCGGGTAGTTGAACGGCAGCGCGCTCGGCTTGGCGAAGGGGTTCGATGCGTCCAACACGGTGCCGGATCCGGCGGGGGCTGCGAAGGCGGCGCCGGCGAAGGCCAGGCTGGCTGCGATGATGAGCATTTGTGGGCGGTTCATGGTCTCTCTCACGGACTCGAAAGGGCTGCCCGCGGGATCGCCGCCGGCAGGTCGCGCCAAATCATAGCAGGCTTTATTGTCGCGTCGGCAGGGTGAAACAAAGCGCATACAAAGATGTCTGGCCAATCCGGTCGAGGTGCAGATTGGTGGTCCGGGCCGGTAGCATGGCGTCGGCCCGCGCCCGTGTCCGTTTGCGGCGTGTGAATTGCCGAGGCGACAACAGTGCGGCTATGATGGGGGTTCTCTTCCACTGCGGCGGCAGATGCCCTGTCACCACCGGAGCCACATCTTGAAAAATCTCCTTCTCGGTATCGCCCTGCTGACAACGGCCGCGAGCGCCTCGGCGCAGACAGCCTCCACGGCGGCGCCGGCCCCCTTCGTTCTCGACAACACCGAGGTGCGCGACATTCGTGCCTCCGCCCTGAAGCGCGACTACCAGGTGTATGTCGCCCTGCCCGATTCCTACCGCGACAGCACGAAAAATTATCCGGTCGTGTTCGTGACGGACGCAAACTACGCCTTCCCGATCGTCCGCAACATCTCGCAGCGCCTGACGAAGCACGCGGGCATGGAAGAGACGATCGTGGTCGGCCTGTCGTATGCGAAGGGCGATACCGGCATGTTCAGCCGCCGCCGCGATTACACGCCGACGGTGCCGCGCAAGCACGACTACCGCTCCGACATGCCGGGCCGGAAGGTGGCCCTCGGCGAAGCGCCGGCCTACGCGCGCTTCCTGGCCGACCAGGTCCTGCCGCTGATCGCAAAAAACTACCGCGCCGACATGAAGCGCAAGTTCTTTGTCGGCCATTCCTACGGCAGCCTGCTCGGCCTGCAGATCCTGTTTTCCGAACCGCGCATGTTCGAGCATTACATCCTCGGCAGCCCGTCGCTGTGGTACGACGGCGGCGTGATGTTCGACCGGCTCGAGACCTATGGCGAGCGGCACCGGGACCTGCAGGCGAACGTCTTCTTCGGCGTCGGCGGCCTCGAGCGCCTGGCGCCCGGCAAAAAGCGTTCGCGCGCGGAAGAGGATGCCGACATGGTGGCCGACCTGCGCGACTTCGACGCCGCCTTGAAGGCGCACCGTTATCCGAACCTGCGCACGCAAGTCAAAGTGTTTGCGGACGAGGACCACGCCAGCGTGTTCCCGCTGGTGCTGACGCATGGTTTGCGGGCGGTGCTGCCGTCCAAAAAATAGGCGTGCGGGCGTGGTAGCATCACGCTTCCCCACACGCCTTTTCCCCATGCTTCCAGCCTTGCGTTCTTCGTATGATGCGATCGTCGTCGGCAGCGGTCCGGGCGGCGCCAGCACGGCGCGCGAACTGGCGCGCAAGGGGCTGCGCGTGCTGGTGCTGGAACAGGGCGGCGCCGAGCCGCTGACCGGTACCATCGGGCAGATGGCCTCGATGGCCGCGGTGCCCGGCAAGGGCGCCTGGCTGCACCGCGATGCCTCCCTGCTGGTGGCCGGCATCACGGCCGGCGGCAGCTCGGCGATCAATTTCGCGACCGCCGCTCCGCCGCCGCAGGCGATGTTCGCGCGCTACGGCATCGACCTGGCGCCGGCCCTGGCCGCGCTGCGCGCCGAGCTGCCGATGGCGCCCCTCCCCGATGAGCTGGTCGGCCCGATGGCGGCGCGCATGATGACGGCCGCGCGCGCCCTCTCTCTGGACTGGCACAAACTCGACAAGATGATCCGGCCCGAAGCGTGCCGCAGCGGCTGCTGGCGCTGCGTGTATGGCTGTCCGTTCGGCGCCAAGTGGACGGCGCGCGATTTTCTCGACGAGGCCTGCCGCCATGGCGCGCAACTGTCCGAGCGCACGCGCGCGCTGCGCGTGCTGGTCGAGAATAGCCACGCGGCCGGCGTCGAGATCGAGCGGAATGGCGAGATCAGCACCGTCGCCGCCCCCATCGTCGTGCTCGCGGGCGGCGGCCTCGGAAGCCCGCGCCTGCTGCACAGTTCAGGCCTGGGGCCGCGTCATGCTTCCTTCTTCAGCGACCCGGTCGTGGCCGTGATGGGGACCGTCAACGATATCGAGGGGGGCGCGGAGGTGCCGATGGCGGGCGGGCTTTCTTTACATGAGGAAGGCATCGCGCTCGCCGATCTGACCTTACCGCAGCCGATGTACGCGGCCTTTGCGGCGCAGGTCGGCCGGGTCGACCGTTTGTTTGCACACAGCCGGACCTTGTCGGTGATGGTCAAGATTCGCGACGAGATCGGCGGCAAAGTCGGGCCGCGCTGGGCGGACAAGACGCTGCAGGACAGCGACCGCAAGAAGCTGGCGCACGGGGTCGGGATGGCGAAGTCGATCCTGCGCGAGGCGGGCGCGCATCACATCTTTAAATCATGGCATTTCGCGGCGCATCCGGGCGGGAGCGTGCGGATCGGGGAAGGCGTCGATGCGAATTTGCGGACGTCGACAGAGGGGCTGTATGTGTGCGACGCGTCGGTGATTCCCGCGCCCTGGGGCTTGCCGCCGACGGTGACCTTGCTCTGTCTGGGCAAACGGCTCGGAAGCCTGCTCGGCCACGGTACGTAGGGTGGGCTCCGCCCACGCGGTACGGCGCATGCTCATCATGGTACAAACGCGTGGAGTCAGGACTCCACCCTACGTTTATCTTTGTACCACCGTCCCGGCCCAGTTTAGGGCCGGAAACCGCCTGCTCAATAATGCGGCGGCCGCTCATTGACCGGATTCTGCCGGCCAACCTCGCGCAGCGTACGCAGGTGCTCGGCCAGCTGCTGCACCATCGCCTCGAGCTGGTCGATGCGGCGCGCCTGTTGATAAACGGTCTGGTTCAGCGAGTCGACCAGGTCTTCCTGGTGCACCAGCTTGAGTTCGATATCGACAAAACGGTCTTCGTGTTCCACGGCGATTCCCACCTTAAACCGGCATTATGACAGCAGCTTGCCGGCATCCGGCTTCGGCGTATTCAGTAAAGCCTTCAAACTCGCCAGCCGGTCTTTCGGGCTGATCACCTCGGACTCCGTCGGCACGGCAATGCCCTCGTCCAGCGCCATCTCCTTGATGAAGCGCGACGGGTCGCAATGCACCAGTTCCCCCGCGCGCTTCCTCTTCTTGCACCAGGTAACGTGCAGCGTGCGCTGGGCGCGCGTGATGCCGACGTACATCAACCGCCGCTCTTCCTGGATGCGGGCGGCGATTTTTTCGATCGGGTCGTCCGGGTCGCCTTTATGGGGCAAGATTCCCTCTTCCACGCCGACCAGGTAGACGTGCGGATACTCCAGTCCTTTCGAGGCGTGCAGGGTCGACATGCGCACCGCGTCCTGCTCTTCGTCCTGGCCTTCCAGCATCGACATCAGCGCCACCATCTGCGTCAGCTCCAGCAGATTCTTCTCTTCGCCGGTGCCGTCGCGTCCGCCATTGCCGCGCTCCTTCAGCCAGTTGGTGAACTCCATGACGTTCTGCCACTTCGCCTGCGCCGCACGGTCGTCGAAATTCTCGTACAGGTAGTGCTCGTAATTCATCTCTTTCATCATGTCGTCCAGCACCTCGGCCGCGTTTTCTCCGCTGCCCGATGGCCCCGGACGGCTGGCGCGCGATTCGAGGTCATTAATAAAATGGCAGAAGTCACGCAGCGGATGCAATTGGCGATCCGCCAGCTTGCCCTCGATCCCGCCTTTCAATGCCGCTTCGAACAGCGAGCAATTCCACTGCTTCGAGAATTCGCCCAGCACCTCCAGCGTCGCCATGCCGACACCGCGTTTCGGCGTCGTGACGGCGCGAATAAAAGCGGGATCATCGCCCTCGTTGGCGATCAGGCGCAGGTAGGCGATGATGTCCTTGATCTCGGCCTTGTCGAAAAAGCTCTGGCCGCCGGAAATCGTGTACGGAATGCGCTCCTTGCGCAGCGCCTGTTCGATGATGCGCGCCTGGTGATTGCCGCGGTACAGGATCGCGAAGTCCGTCCATTTGTTTTTACGTTGAAAATGGTCGGACGAAATCATGATCGCGATCTGGTCCGCTTCCTGCTCGTCGCTCTGCATGCCGAGCACTTTGATGGGCTCGCCCAGGCCGTGTTCGGACCAGAGCGACTTTTCGAAGAGCTTCGGGTTGTTGCCGATGACGGCATTCGCCGCCTGCAGGATGCGCGTCGTCGAGCGGTAATTCTGCTCGAGTTTAATCACGCGCAGGTCGGGGAAGTCGGTCTGCAGGGTCTTGATGTTTTCGACCGAGGCGCCGCGCCAGGCGTAAATCGCCTGGTCGTCGTCGCCGACGGCCGTGAACATCGGCTTCTTGCCGATGCCCGTCACCAGCAGTTTTACGAGTTCGTACTGGCAGGTATTCGTGTCCTGGTATTCGTCCATCAGCAGATAGCGCAACTTGCGCTGCCAGCGGTCGCGGATCGAATCGTTGTTGCGGAACAGTTCCACCGGCAGGCGGATCAGGTCGTCGAAGTCGACCGCCTGGTAGGCGGCCAGGGTCGCGACATAGCTGCGGTAGATGCGGCCGGCCTGCGCTTCGTCCTCGTCTTTGGCGGCCTGGATGGCGTCTTCCGGATCGACCAGGCCGTTCTTCCACAGCGAGATGGAATTCTGGATGCGGCGGATTTCCTGCTTATCGGTGGTGAGGCCGAGGTCGGAGACAATCGTGTAGCAATCGTCGCTGTCCATGATCGAAAACCGGTCCTTCAAACCGACGCCGGCCGCTTCCTGGCGCAGGATTTTCACGCCCAACGAGTGGAAGGTCGACACCGTCAATTGCTTGGCCTGCTTGGGCTGTTTCAGCAGCTTGGCGATGCGCTCCTGCATTTCGAGGGCGGCTTTATTCGTAAACGTCAGCGCGGCGATCGTGCGCGGATCGTAGCCGCACTCTTCGATCATGTAGGCGATCTTTTGCGTGATCACCCGCGTCTTGCCCGAGCCGGCGCCGGCCAGCACCAGGCAGGGGCCGTCGAGATAAAGCGCGGCTTCGCTTTGCGGCCCGTTCAGGCCGAACTTTGGTGCATTGGACATGGGAAATATTCTTGAAGGCAGCCGAGCATTGTAACGAAGCGAAATCGAATGGGGCTACGCCCCGCGCTACAATGTCCAGCATGAAAAAGTTGCTTTTAATTTTGCTAACGTGCGCTCTGGCAGCGCCGGCGCTGGCGCGCCCGCTGCTGGTCGCCGCCGCCAGCGATCTCGGCTATTGTATCGATGAACTCGTCGGCGCGTACCGGAAAACGGCGCCCGGGGTGGAGCCCAAGGTCTCGCTTGGCGCATCCGGCAACTTTTTTGCACAAATTCGCAACGGTGCGCCCTTCGCCGTGTTTTTGTCGGCCGACATGGACTACCCGCGCCAGCTGGCGAAACTGGGCGCCGCCGATGGCAACAGCTTGCGTCCCTACGCCATTGGCCGCATCGCCCTCTGGTCGCTGGACCCCAACATCGACCCGGCGCGCGGCCTCGCTGCGCTGGTTGGCGATGCGCGCGTAAAACGCTTCGCGATCGCCAATCCGGCCACGGCGCCGTATGGCCGCGCGGCCAGGGCGGCACTGGAGCGCGACGGCTTGTGGGACAAGGTCCAAACCAAGATCGTGGTCGGCGAAAACATCGCCCAGACGGCGCAATTCGTCCAGACCGGCAATGCGCAGGTGGGCATCGTTTCCTTGACGACCTTGCACGCCACCAAATTGAAAGGCGTCGGCCGCTTCGCGCTGATCCCGGCTAAGGGCTTGGCGCCGATCGAACAAGGCGCCATCGTCACCCGGGCCGGCGCCGCCGACCCGGATGCGGCCGGCTTCGTGCGCTTCCTGGGCTCGCCCGTAGCACGCGCCATCCTGGCGCGCAACGGCTTCGGTTTGCCCACGGGCGCGGCCGAATG
>Ga0308170_10004949_pt1 | contig 10346 bp, 12 predicted proteins | sample PhyBR2_2_FD_202136 | JGI IMG/M metagenome (GOLD analysis project Ga0308170, IMG submission 202136) | Phyllosphere microbial communities from UC Gill Tract Community Farm, Albany, California, United States - DLSLSB.R2 | ecosystem: Host-associated > Plants > Phyllosphere > Unclassified | place... | reverse complement strand
AGATACAACGGCTTCTTTCGCTCGACGGATCCTTCGAAACCTTTTCATGCTCGACAGTTCTCTTCGATCTCGACTCCGATCAAATTGGCACCAACTTTCCCTCGTGCTTATTCGACTCAAACGACCGCGAGGAAGAACACTTTGAGGACCAAGTTTCCGGCGGATACCAAGATTGATTTGGAGAGGATCAAGAACGATTTCAGGGATTTGGAGTTGCTCGAATTGATCAAAGGTGCAAGACCAAAGAGTGAGTCTCACGGTCCTCAAACTCAGGATGTCAACCCCATCTGATATTTGCGGACGTGAATGACCCACAGGTGCTGTCGGATTCAAAGATGCTCATCGTGCTCTCTACCCTCTCTATCACCGAGTCGATCAGAGAGAACTCCCTCACGCTACTTTCGGAGATCTCGATAAAGCTTTACCCGAGCTATTCACTGGAGCTTGGACGACCATCGAGCAGCGATTGATCGACAAGAAAGTCTCGAAGCTCGAATCGTTGACTAAAACGGAGAAGGCAACTTTGAACTTGGTTGCATTACACTCGTACGTCTTGTTCATCGCTCACTCTCTCTTGAAAGGGCTTTGGCTAGAGCCTGTACGACAGGATCGGACCTGCTCGAGCCAAAGTCTTTGTTGAAGCTGGCTGCAAGAATGCTGAAGATCTACTCATGGCTGAGAAGAAGGGCAAGATCAAGTTGACAAAGGCACAAAAGATTGGGCTTCTCCATCGTGAGGTATGTCGAATTGGCTCAACTATCACTCGCATTATGTACTGATAGTTTGCTCTCTGACATACAGGACATTGATCGATTGATTCCCCGAGAAGAAATGGAGAAGCTCAAATCAGCACTCGAGAATGCCATCAAGCAAATCGACCCTCATTTCGAATGCGAGATCCTCGGTTCCTACCGTCGAGGTGTTGGCTTCTCTTCCGATATTGACCTAGCAGTTCGTCACCGAGATTTTGTTGACAAGGACGATGAGGATACGGGGAAAGTCTTCATCAATCAGATTGTTCAACAACTCGAGGAGGACGGGTTGATCGAGCGGGAGAATCAACTCATGCTGGGTCCGAAGAAATACGCTGTAAACTTCGAATCTCGTGTTTCGACTCGCGCTCAAAACTGATCAATTGTGTTCACAGGGTTTAATGAAGTTACCTGAACATCGACACTACCGACGAATCGACGTTCGACTAGCCCCCTATCCCTCTTATCCCTACATGCTTTTAGGCACGACCGGCGATGCTCTCTTGATGAAGCTTATGAGGCATACCGCGAAGAAGAAGGGATGGTGTTTGAACGAGTTCGGAATGGGCGAAAAGGTGAGCGAATTGCTTCTTCCCCTTCTCCTGTCATTGATCATAGCTCATCGTCACTCTTCAAATACGATAGTACGCCGCTGAAGACGAGAACCCGAACGGATTCAGACCGGGAACGATGAAGATCGTCGAGGGTGAAAAGGAGATCTTCGAATTGCTGGGATTCCCTTACGTAGGTCTTTCATCGCTATGAGCGCTCTCTAGTGAGTGTGCTGATTCGGAGGGATTCTCCTACAGCTCAAGCCTGAGGAGCGAGAGTTTTCGGTTTGGAAAGGGATCTTTGAAAAAGCTGGTGAGTCGCTCGAATCCCTTCCTTCCCTTTCAGGAGTCTATATCAACCGAAGGCTCACGTCGATACCTTATCATTATCGCAGGCATTCGAGGTCTCGACTTACTTCATCGACTCTGATCCTTTTCCCATTTCTCCTCACTCAACTTCGCCTCTTCGTTTCGTTATTACCTCGCCCAAATCTGTATCACCTATTCTCGGCAACTCGCCTACTATGCAATCACTCATGTCTTTGTCCAGCACCTCCCGCTCTCCTCCTGCCGGTGAGGATGCGCGGAACCTCGCTTTTTCCGACGAATTCAACTTCGCAACAGCTTCGCGACAGCCTCTATCACCTCTCTCACCTCTCTAGCTCTCCGTATACGCTCCTCACCATCTTGGGCCAGAGTACGGTCTTGAGGAGAGACAGATCAGTGATGAAGGAGCGATTCGAGGCCAAAAAGGGAAAAGTTGCTCATAGGCTACCTACCTTACTACGAGGAGCAAAAGGATGATCGCCCAATGTGGGGCTCGAACCCACGACCACCAGATTAAGAGTCTGGTGCTCTGCCGACTGAGCTAACCGGGCGAATCAGACGAGCTGATTTCGTGACGGTGCTAGGGTCTGATGAGCATATAAACCACATAGCAATTCGACGCTTGCTCGAGTAGTACTGTCGCCGCGAGCACCCTCGCTGACGATCCCTATAGGCTTCAGGCCAATCTGATGAGTCTACGGCCGTCTAGAGCGTTTTTTCCATACCTTGCAAAAAACCGTTGGGATGAGAGTGCGCAGATGGAGATGGACGATTCCCTCTTCTTCAACTCGTCCTGACGTCGCCTCGTCGTCAATGACAAGCGTCTAATTCGCAAAGCCTGCCCTCATTCGTCTGCAGCAGTCTTGGAATATTCTTTTTTCGCGAGCCATAGTGAGAGGGAGCAACAGCTTCACAGCTCTTCACGCTCGGTGAAAAGTCCTTTGAGATAGTGTTCTTTGGCTTACGATAACAAGTACAGCGTTTCATCTACTTGCAGAAAGTGCGAGAACTCTCGGTAATTTTTTTCGAAGGTTGACTTTGAACAACACCCATCAACCTTATGAGCGCCAGCCAGGTGAGCTCCAGTAGATTCAGCACACTCTGAATAAAGCTAACAGACCCTTCGTGCAGCCTCTACTCCATTTGAATCGGCAGCTCTCTGGCATGTATCGCCGTACGAACAACCTCTCACTCAATGCTTCCTCGCCTCTCGCGACTGGTCAGACCCAACCAGAAACCCAACCAGTAGCATCTACTTCAGCTCTACCCGATTCCCCAGCCACGAACGATGGTTCAATAACTCCTTCTTCCGCTTCATCTAAACGCAAACTTCGTCCTTCAACCTCGACTCGAGACCCTTCGACTCCTAAACGTACTAGACAGGCGACCTCGGGAGCAGCTGGAGCGAGTCATACACCACCGACAGCGAGGTTGGCAGACTTGGGAGGTGTAGATGCATGTATCGAGAGCATGTTGGAGTTGGTTGCGTTACCTTTGACGCATCCAGAGGTTTATCTACATACGGGAGTGAGACCACCGAGGGGAGTTTTGCTCGTGGGTCCACCGGGATGCGGTAAAACAATGTTGGCAGGAGCGATCGCAGGCGTGAGTTCCCTCTTGCTCTGTTTCTGTCCCGTTTGTCCCCGCTGATCTCCTTCGTACTCGCTCTCACAGGAACTCGGAATGCCATTCATCTCAATCTCAGCACCTTCGATCGTTTCTGGAATGTCGGGAGAATCAGAGAAGCAATTGAGGGAAACTTTCGACGAAGCGGCTGTGAGTCTTTCTCTTCATCAGTATCTCAAAACCGAGATATTGAGATTGAAGCTCTCACAGAAAAACGCACCTTGTATCCTCTTCATCGACGAAATCGACGCGATCACGCCGAAACGAGAAACTGCTCAGCGAGAGATGGAGAGACGAATCGTTGCTCAGCTATTGACTTGCATGGATGGTAAGCTTCCGAGTTCATCCTGTCGTGATCATCTTGCTCATTTGACTCCTCTACAGATCTTTCGTGGGACAAGACGGACAACAAGCCAGTCATGGTCATTTCAGCTACGAATCGACCCGATTCCTTAGATCCCGCTCTTCGACGAGCAGGTCGTTTCGATGCTGAGATCACGATGGGAGTACCGGATGAAGCTGGTCGAGAAAGGTGAGTCGGAGGATTATCGATAAGTCTGAGTATTCGCAAGCTAATCACATTCTTCTCCGACTCACAGGATCCTACGAGTTCTGATGGCGAAACTACGATTGAACGGAGACTTTGACTATGCGTTCCTCGCCAAGTCGACACCGGGTTACGTTGGAGCGGATTTGAGTGCTTTGACGGGAGCTGCAGGAGTTATCGCGGTGAAACGGATATTCGAACAGTTGGGAGAAGACACGCCAATCGACCTCACGACAGCTGAGGGAGCGATGGGAGCATTATCCCAAGGACAAGGGGAGGAAGCGATGATTATGGATGAAGAAACAGCTACTCCCACGAGTATTCCAACAACTCCAGCTGCCGACGACGCAAATACTCAACTCGAAGCTCCTACTCCCTTACCAGCTACCATTCCTCCTTTCTCGACCCTCCCTCCTTCCCTCGCTGCCCTCCCTATCGCCTCTTTCCTTCGAACCCACCCTTCCTGCCTCACTTCCGATCAGCTCTCGACCCTCGCTCTCACAAACGCCGATTTCACTAGAGCACTCTCTATCGTCCAGCCTTCGTCGCAGCGAGAAGGTTTCACAACGGTCCCCGACGTCACTTGGGAGGATCTCGGAGCGTTACAAGCAGTTCGGGAAGAGATGAGGATGAGCATTGTTCGACCGATTCGTCGACCTGATGTGTTCAAGATGTTGGGACTCAATGCACCGTGCGGAGTCTTACTCTGGGGTCCTCCTGGATGCGGTAAGACTTTGTTGGCGAAGGCGGTAGCGAACGAGAGTCGGGCGAACTTTATCAGTGTCAAGGGTCCTGAATTGCTCAACAAGGTACGATCGTCCCCACTATCAACGTTCATGAGGTATCGCTGATTTCGTGAGTCCGTACAGTACGTCGGAGAGTCTGAACGAGCTGTTCGACAAGTTTTCGCTCGCGCTCGAGCTTCTTCACCTTGCATTATCTTCTTCGATGAACTCGATGCGATGGTTCCTCGTCGAGATGACAGTCTGGTGAGTCGCAGTGACCTCGTATCAGTATACCGAATAACGCTGACGGTGTCTTGCTCTTACAGTCTGAATCCTCTGCTCGAATCGTCAACACTCTTCTCACCGAACTCGATGGTCTCGAATCTCGCAAGCAAGTCTTCGTAATCGGCGCAACCAATCGACCAGACATTCTCGATCCCGCTATGGTCCGACCTGGTCGACTCGACAAACTCCTCTACGTCGACTTGCCTTCGCCCGCCGAACGAGCCGAAGTTCTCAAAGCCCTCGCGAAGAAGACTCCTCTTGCAGACGACGTCGACCTTGATAAGATCGCCTTCGACCAACGCTGTGACGGACTGAGTGGAGCCGACTTGAGTGCTCTCGTGAGGGAAGCGGCAGTGGCAGCTTTACGAGAAATGTTCACTTCGATCGATCTCGACGGACCTCCACTCGCTGCTCCCGTATCAGTCGAAGACGGGGGACCTGGATTGGCAAAGGTTGAGATGAGGCATTTTGAGACTGCAGTTTCGAGGGCGAACCCTTCGGTCAGCATGCAACAAAGGAGGAGGTTCGAAGTGTTGAGGAAGAAGTTTGCGGGTCAACCTGTAGGACATGCGAAGGATGGAGCAGTAGAGCAGGAGGAGAAGGAGAGTAAGGAAAGGAAGGATAAGAAGGAGGCAGAGGAGAGAGCTGGAGGAGGAGGAGCTGCTGTAGAGAACATGGACTAGAGGTCATAGAATAGATTACTCTCGATACTGCATCGTATCTCTCCAGACTCGAGAGATCTTTGGACTCGGGAGGTAGCGGACGACTGGAGCCAGAGATAAATAGGAAAGGTTTCGATTCGAATACAACAACAAATAGGTATCTAGGAGAGGAGAGCGTCTACGGCAACAATAGTAAGAGTAAAAGGAACATCAAGATCGAGTGGCTGCCCGGTAAACATGTCAGAACGTCTTGTTTCGAGGTAAGTGAGCGAGGGGTGTATAGGCTGCGTCGCAATCTAAAGCCGTCTTATCGATAGGCTCGATCTTCTCCTTCTTGGGGAGCGCTCGAGGAGAGTAGGGTAGAGATCGCTCGAAGGAGGTGGCCTTCGTTTGGCGAGTGTACTTTGAAACGACCGAAGATAGCTTGGAAAGTAGGGGAGTTTGGATAGATCCAGCGAGCTGTAGAGGTATAAGTCGAACGTCAGCAGACTGTCCAATCACACGGAGAGTGAGAAAGAAAGAGGAGACTCACTCGTTGTTTGAGCTCGTTTTCGGCGAGAGATCGAGAGTCGATGATTCCCTTGTTCGACTCAATCGGCTTGAAATCTTGCATTCCTCTCCAAACGACTGGAGCAGAGAGAAGCTTGACGCTCGTTCGGGATTTGCAGCGGGAAGAAGACGAGGTGGAGGGTTTCGACTTGAACGCAAGTTGACGAAGAGGAGAGGGTGTGGTGTAGGTCGAGCGGTCGTGAATCGAAGCTGGAGCGGGAGTGTTGACCACCTTAGAGATGAGGGCAGGGGCCTGTAAGGAAATGCGTCAGTCTCGGGATCGATGAGAGAGGCAGGAGGAAAGGGGACGAACAGCTCGGTCCGAATTCGACTTGCGCTGTCGTGGGATCGTTGAGAGCTCGAGTACCACGTATGCTCGACGGATCAATGCGGTCTCATGCTCGTGAACGACTTGCACCCAGACGAAGAGGAAGGCAGTAGCGACGGCGAAGTTCGAGAGAAGAGTAGCGAGGATCGACATTCTTGTAAGAGGGGTGTAGTGTAGTAGTGCGTGATGAAGCGGTGTAGAGTAGTGAGAGTGAAGTGAAGATGGAGAGAGTGAGGTGGAGCGAGAGAAGTGACAGTGAAGGAAGAGAAGGAAGGAAGAGAGGAGAGAGAGCGGGTTTTGTACAGAGACTGCTAGCCATCTCTAGTAGATAAGAGATGCTCCGAATGAGAGAGAGAGAGAGGGGGACAAAGTTGAGGCGGGAAAGAACGAGGAATGAAGGCTTGCGATGAAGTGTGATGGGAAAAATGAGATCGAGCTTTTTTGGTTCAGTCTCGCAGAGGATCGACCTGCTCTCTTGATTGAACGTCTTTCTAGTTTATTATAGCTATCAGAAAGAGGTGCGACGTCTTGCAGCTTGACTCGAGTCAGACGGAACGAGATCACACTTTTCATCACTCTTGTCGAAGTTTCGCAACAAACAACAAACCAGCCTTTGTCGCGTGTCGTCGATAGCACTTTACAGTCGTGATGGACACTCAGCGATTTGACGCTCCATCTAATAAGCGTAGTAGGGAGGAATCATCGATGAGAACGATCCCTAGCGAAGGAACGAGATTCTGTTTCCGAGGTCTCTGCTTTGGACCGGAATGCGAGGATTCCGAGCAGATCGGTGCTGCTGGTATCAGGCAGAGCGACTGTATTCGAACACGGCGAAGAACAACGCCAAAGAGAGAGAGAAGCGTAACCTTGCCCAAGTTTCGAAATATCGTAAATAAACATATTACATAAGTATAAGATTGACATACTCAAGCTATACTGATCATCTCAGGTTCGAAGCTTCGCCCGTCCCTCTCCTCTTGATCGGCCCCAACGCTCCCGTACCTCCCTGCGGTCTCCCCATCGCGCTCGCCGAGTATCCCATTCCAACCGATTCCGACCCCACCGCCGCACTCACAAAGCTTCCCTCATCTCCAGCAGTCGTATGCCGTCTCGGTGGCATACCAGGTGGATGAATCGCCCTCAACGCAGGTGAAGTCGCTCCATTCCCCATTCCCAACCCCAACCCTCTCGCCGCTGAATTCGAAGAAGACGGGAATGTACCGAGTGATGGCGACGGAGGTTGGGAAGACCAAGGACCGCTCTGACCTGACGAAAAGAATGAACTACTTTTTGGGCTCGAGGTGGAACTGACTAGTAACCCTTCTCGTTGGTTCGATTGTCCACCTCCACTTCTACCTGAACTGAACGGTTGGAACCCGATGGTAGGTGAAGGAGATCTTAGCATTCGATCGACAGTTGGGCTCGACTTGCCTCCTCCGGTTGAAACGGGTGTGAGGTTCGAAGAGAGTGACGAAGGGCGAAGGGCAGAGGGGACGATGGAGAATGCGGAGGAGAGAGCGGATTTCATCATTGATGAACGTTGGCGTGTGTGGCGATTCAAGGACGGGGAAGGAGGTTGAGCGGGAGAATTGGGAGTTGCTGCTGTCGAAGTTCGGCGTGAGGCTGCCGGGGTCTCGCCGGCTGAAGGGAGGACGTTGTCGTTGGCGCTCAGACTCAAGAAGACTGCGAACAGGAATAGTGTCAATTCTGAGGGAAGAAGCGGACAGAGGAGTCGAAATCTTACGGTAGAAAGGAACGAGCCAAACGCAAACTGCGAAGAAAGTTGCAACTTCCAAGAACCCTTCGTCTTGTTTCTTTCCGTATGCACCCCTTCGATGGTTGTAGGCGTTGTAGCGGGTGTAGTGGTGAGTTGAGGAAGATTGTTTCGCAGAGAAATGTCGGAAGGAAAGGTAGTGCGAAAGGAGGACGAAGATGCAGGAGAAGATGAAGCTGAGGGAGGTGAGCGATATTGAAGGCCACGATCTCCGGAAGTTTGTCAGGCTGTGAAAGGTCGAAACGTTCAAATCAGGCGAGAGTTCTCGCAAGATGTAGAGTTTCGAGTACTCACTAGACCAGATGTGCGAGAATTCCGACTCCGACGAGTTGAAACGGAAGATCGTCGACCCAATACAGGATTCCATAGAAGACGATTATGCACTACGGAAAGCGAGGTCGCGGAGGAATGTCAGTTTTGCGAAATCAAAATCGACGAATTTGACCATTCTGTCTTTTTTAGTTCGCTCTTGACCATTTCCTCCGCATTCCTTCCACGAAATACGTTGAATGAAATGAGACTCACGTAGATCAAGCGTTTCCCTATTGATTTGGCCAACCCAGAATGTTCTTCGATAACTTCTGCGACTATGATCAGACGAAATAAAGGTCATTCCCACGCGTTCGAGTTTTGAATAGAGGAGTGCTCACTATACAGGAGACCACTAGCTGTAAACGAGTACGAAAGAGTTAGCCGGACGCAGATGAGTCTGTTTGTGGAGAGAAAGAGAGCAACTCACCGAGAGAGAGGAGAACAAAGATCAAACCGACTACTGCTGATACATAAGATAAGCAATGCAGAGCAGTGACCATACTAATCCGAAGCTAAGTTTCAATGTAGAGGAGAGGGAAGGGAAGAGACCACGCGTCGACGTCGATCCCTTCTTCGAAGCGTCTGCGTCTACCGTCCTTGATCCCACGCACAGGCCCGACAGACTACAGCTCCAAAGTCGACTTTATCTCTCTTTCTTTCCCCTCCCTTTCCGCCACCTCGAGATTCCCTTGGAATTGGGAATTCCTTCAACCTTTTCAACTCTTCACATCGACCCACCTCTGCCCTCTCTCCCTCCCTTTCCATAGCCACTCTGATGGCAGGTCATCAACCAGATCCGCAATCTATCAACAATTTGACCTCACTCCTCCCTACCTCTTCCAATGCGACTTCAATCCCTTCTCCCGATTCTTTAGTTCACCTCCTCGCTCAACGACTTCGCAACCACCTCCATTCGACTTATGTAGGAGACTCGAACCTCGTCGTACTCAACCCTTTGCAGGTTACGGCAGATCAGAGTGAGGCAAGCAAGGCAGAATACGAGGATCGAGCCTATAAAGTTAGACATGGTAAAGGTGGAGAAGAAACTCTACCTCACGCCTATGATCTCGCTTGTCGAGCATACTTGACCATGAGGAGAACGGGTGAAACTCAATCAGTAGTTTACAGGTGCGCTTTTCCTCCCTGCATATCGAGTTTAGGAAAGAGTGTTGAACGAATCGCTAATCTCCTCTCCCTTCCTTTCAGTGGTCTTTCGGGTGCTGGATCTTCAATGCAGCAAGAACTCTTCACTTCACAACTCCTCCGACTCTCGACTTCCGGAAAGAAGGATACCAAAATCGCAGAACAAGTTTCAGCACTTTCGACTCTCCTCACTTCTTTCGGTTCAGCAAAGACCGTTCACACTCCTTCTTCCTCTCGACACTCTTCCCTCCTCGAACTTCACTTCAACCAAGATGGCAAACTCGCGGGTGCGAAATGCCTCGCGTTTGGATTGGACAAGACTCGATTCACGAAACTCGCGAAAGAGGAACGAACTTTCCACGCATTCTACCAATTACTCGCTGGAGCTTCAAAGGAAGAGAAGGAGGAACTCGGATTGTTCGAGGACATCACTGCTTATCGACTCCTCGCGAAATCTGCTTGTTATCGATTACCTCCCGGTTCGCCTCATTCGGACGACTCGATCGCACTCGACGAACTTCGATCCGCCTTCAAGGTCTTGGGATTCAAACCTCGTCACGTAGCATCGATCTTCCGTATCCTCTCCGCCATCCTCGTACTCGGTAACCTCGAATTCTCAGAGTACCCAACAGATCCTCACGATTTCCAATCTGAACCTGCCTGGATCGAGAATCGGGAGGTACTCGATCACGCCGCCTCATTACTCGGTGTCTCATCGGAGGAGTTGGAGAGGACCCTCACGAACCGAGTGAGATGGGTGAGGAA
>Ga0308170_10004948_pt1 | contig 10346 bp, 7 predicted proteins | sample PhyBR2_2_FD_202136 | JGI IMG/M metagenome (GOLD analysis project Ga0308170, IMG submission 202136) | Phyllosphere microbial communities from UC Gill Tract Community Farm, Albany, California, United States - DLSLSB.R2 | ecosystem: Host-associated > Plants > Phyllosphere > Unclassified | place... | reverse complement strand
GACGGCATCCTGCCTTCGGCCGCCGTCTTCGGCCACAGCGGCTACCTGCGACCGCTCGTGCGGGCATCGGCAGCCGGCGCCCAGTCGCTCGTGATCACCGCGGCGGACCTCGGTCGCACCCCGGAGGGCACCTGGCAGGTGCTCGCCGACCGCCTGCAGGCGCCGTCCGGGCTCGGCTATGTGATGGAGAACCGCCGCGTCATCTCGCAGGTGATCCCGGAGCTGTACCAGCTCGGCGCCCCGCACCGGATGGCGCCGTTCTACGCCGCCCTGCGCGCGGCCCTCCTCGGCAGCTCGGCCGGCGAGACCGCCGACCCGCGCGTCGTGGTCCTCTCCCCCGGGTCCCATTCCGAGACCGCGTTCGACCAGGCCCACATCGCGAACGTGCTGGGCCTTCCGCTCGTGCAGGGCGAGGACCTGCTGATGCGCGACGGCTGGGTGTGGCTGAAACCCCCCGGCTGGCCCAAGCGACCGGCGACCGAGCGCGTCGACGTCATCCTGCGCCGCGTCGATCCGCTGTGGAGCGACCCGCTCGAGCTGCGCGGCGATTCGCGCCTGGGCGTCGCCGGGCTCACCGAGGCCGTCCGCCGCGGCCGCGTGCGGGTGGTGAACGGCCTCGGGGCGGGCGTGCTGGAGAATCCCGCACTCGCGGCGTTCCTGCCGGATGCCTGTCAGGCGCTGCTGGGCGAGCCGCTGCGGCTCGCCCAGGCCCCCGCATGGTGGTGCGGCGACGACGACGCCCGCGCGTACGTGCTGGCGCGGCTCGCCGATCCGGACTTCGAGGTGCTGCGCATCGACGAGCCCGTGCAGCCCGGTCTCCCCCTGCCGGCGGAGGATGCCGCCGCGCTGCGCGCCCGCATCCGCGCCGCACCGCACCTGTACGTCGGACGCGAGCAGCCGCTGCTGTCCCGTGCCCCGGTGTGGACGGATGCCGGCGCCGCGAGTCCCCATCCCGTCTCCCTGCGCATGTTCACGCTGCGCTACGGCACCGCGTACCGTCCGCTCGCGGGTGGCCTCGCGACCGCCTACGACCAGACGGGCGCGCGCATCGCCAAGGACGTCTGGGTGCGCAAGACCGACGCGTCCGAGCCCGACCAGGGACTCGTCGACGTGGACGGCGACGTCGTCGCGCGCCTGGACACCGTGCTGTCGCCGCGCAGCCTGGAGAACCTCTTCTGGGCGGGCCGGTACTCCGAGCGCGCCGAAGACGTGCTGCGGATGATCCTCGCCCTCGACCCGGACCTCGACGAGCTCGACGCCGCGGACCCCGACGCGCCCGGCGCCGGCGCCCGCGCCCTGCTCGTGCCGCTGCACCGTCTGGCCGGCCCTCCGTCCGGACGAGCTGCCGCCTCGCCCGCAGCCGACATCCGCTCCCTGCTGCTGGATGGGCCTCGCGTCGGGAGCGCCGCCCACGCCCTGGACCGGATGCGGGATGCCCTCGAAGAGGTGCGCGACCAGCTCTCCGGCGACACCTGGCGGGTGCTCGCCGCCGTCACGCGGGCGCAGCGCTCCCTGCGGGTGAACCGCCACGAGCACCAGATCGCGGAATCCGCCGGGCAGATGCTCGGCGCCCTGCTCTCGCTGCAGGGCGTCACCGCGAACATGATCCGGGATGCCGGCTGGCACGTGGTGGAGGCGGGCCGCAGCCTCGAACGCGGCCTGCAGGTGTGCCGGCTGCTGCGCGCGACCGTTGTCGGCACCCGGCCGCTGCGCGCCGAACGCGAGGTGCGGGATGTGCTCGTCGCCTGCACCGAGAGCGCGGTGACCTTCCGCCGGCGCTATCGGGGCACGGCACGCGTCGGCGCCCTCGTGGAGCTGCTGGTCGCCGACCGGCAGAACCCGCGGTCCGTCGCGTTCGCCGTCGACCGCCTCGTCGAGCACATCGCCTCGCTGCCCGCATCGACCGGGTCGACGCGGGCCGAGCGGCTGATCCGGGACCTCGCCGATCGGCTCCGCGACCTCGACGCACCCGCGCTCGCCGCCTCGCACAACGGTCGCCGCGACGCCCTGGCCGAGATGCTCACGGACCTCATCGCCCAGCTCGAACAGGTCGCGGATGCGACGGCCTCGCTGCACTTCGCGGGAGGTCTGCCCCCGGTCGCGCTCACCGACCTCTCCGTCATCGAGGAGGTCGGCTGATGCGGTATCGCGTGTTCCACCGCACGACGTACACGTACGACGACGACGTCCGCGACAGCCTCGGCGTCTTCCATCTGACGCCGCGCCCCCTCCCCTGGCAGCACGTCGCGACGACCTCGGCCGGCGTGGAACCGGAGCCGGTCGATCTCAGCCGCGACACCGACGCCTACGGCAACGCGGTCACCTACTTCCAGGTGACAGCCAAGCACCGGCGCCTGCAGATCGAGGCGAACAGCGACGTGACCGTGGCCGCGCCTGCGTACGACCCGGGTGCACTGGCCCGGTCGTGGGAGGACTCCCGGCCGCACGGCAGCGACGCCGCCGACGCGTGGATCGCGATGGAGTTCGCGCTGGAGTCGGCCCGGGCCGTGCATGCCGACGGCGTTTTCGCCTATGCGGCGGCATCCCTCACGCCCGGCCGGCCGATCGGCGACGCCGCGGACGATCTCATGCACCGCATCTTCCGGGATTTCCGGTACGACGGCACCGCCACCACGGTGACGAGTTCGGTGGCGCACGTGCTCGAGCATCGCGCCGGGGTGTGCCAGGACTTCGCGCACCTCGCCCTCGCCTGCCTGCGCAGCCACGGCGTGGCCGCCCGCTATGTGAGCGGGTACCTCGCGACGCAGCCCCCGCCCGGTCGGGAGCGCGTGTTCGGAGCGGATGCCTCGCACGCCTGGCTCGCGGTGTGGCTGCCCGAGCAGGATGCCTGGCTCGCGATCGACCCCACCAACGACCAGCGCGCGAACGACCGGTACGTGACCGTCGCATGGGGCCGCGACTACGCGGACGTGTCCCCGATGCGCGGGATCATCTTCACGGACGCGCGGTCCTCGACACTGCGGGTCTCGGTCGACGTGGCTCCCTGGGACGAGGCGTCGGCCCCGCTAACCTGATGCTCGAAGCGATTCCCACACGAATCAACATTGATTTCTTTTTTTCTGTTGTTCTGTGTTTGTTTGTGTGGCATAGTGGTCCCACGCCCACCGGTCCAGTGGGGGCGCAGACGGCGAAGGAGCCCCGATGTACGCAGCAGAGCGGCAGCAGCGCATCCTCGAACGCGCGCAGCTCGACGGCCGCGTGGAGGTCACGCTCCTGGCCGACCACCTCGACGTCACGACCGAGACGGTGCGCCGCGACCTCGCCGTCCTCGAACAGCAGGGCCTCGTCCGCCGCGTGCACGGCGGGGCTCTTCCGACAGAGCGCACCGTCCCCGAACTCACCCTCACCTCCCGCATCGGGCAGCAGGCCGAGGCCAAGGTGCGCATCGCCACCCGTGCCCTGGACGAGCTTCCCGAGGGCGGTACCGTGCTGCTGGACTCCGGCTCCACCACCCTCGCGCTCGCGGGTCTGATCCCGGCCGACGCCCACTTGACCGTCGTCACCAACAACGCGAGCATCGTCGCCGCCCTGGCCGGCTACGAGAACCTCACCCTGCTGCTGATCGGCGGGCGCGTGCGAACGGTCACGGCCGCCGCCGTCGGCCCCTGGGCCACGGCGGCGCTCGCGGGCCTCACGGTCGACGTCGCCTTCCTCGGCACCAACGGCTTCGACGCCGACCACGGGCTTTCGACGCCCGACCAGGACGAAGCCGCCGTCAAGCGCGCCATGCTCGACGCGGCCCGCACCCGCATCCTCCTCGCCGATTCCAGCAAGCTCGGCGCGGTCCACCTGCAGCGTTTCGCGCGGGCCGACGAGTTGCACACCATCATCACCGACAGCGATGCGGACGAGGATGCCGTCGAGGCGCTGCGCGCCGCCGGCCCGAAGGTCGTGACCGCATGATCGTCACCCTGACCCCGAACCCCAGCATCGACCGCGCCGTCGGCCTCGACGTCCTCGAGCGCGGCGAGGTGCTGCGCGCGACCTCCAGCCGGATCGATCCGGGCGGCAAGGGACTCAACGTCTCCCGCGCCGTCGCCGCGATGGGCGGCGCCACCCGCGCCGTCCTCCCCTCCGGCGGCGTGGAGGGCGGCGTGCTGGAGTCCCTGTGCGCGGCCGCCGCCGTCCCGGTCGACGTCGTGCCCATCCGCGGCACGGTGCGCATGAACATCAGCGTGCTCGAACCCGACGGCACGACCACCAAGCTCAACGAGCCCGGCCCGGAGCTGAGCGCCGACGAAGTGGACGCACTCATCGCGACGACGCTCGCCGACGTGCCCGCCGGCGCGTGGCTCTCAGGCGGCGGCAGCCTGCCGCCGGGCGCCCCGGTCGACTTCTACGCGCGGCTCGTGCGCGCCGCCCGCGAGCGCGGCATCCCGGTCGCCGTCGACACGTCCGGCGGCCCGCTCGCCGCGGCCGTCGCGGCCGGACCGACGCTCATCAAGCCGAACCGCGAGGAGCTCAGCGAACTCGTGGGCCGCGACCTGCGCACCCTCGGCGCCGTGATCGACGCGGCCGTCGACCTCCACCGCGGCGGCGTCGCCACCGTGGCCGTGAGCCTCGGCGGAGACGGTGCGGTGATCGTCAACGGCACCGGCACCTGGCACGCGGCGGCCCCCGCGACCACCGTCGTCTCGACCGTCGCGGCCGGCGACTGCATGCTCGCCGGACTCCTCTTCGCCCTCGACGCCGGCTGCACGGCCGGCGAGGCCCTCGCCGAGGGGGTGCGCTGGGGCTCCGCCGCCGTGCGCCTGCCCGGCAGCGAGGTGCCCACCCCCGCCGACATCCGGGACATCCGCGTCTCGGTGACGTCGTCCCCCGACCGCGAGCTTCCGCTCGCCGACTGAACCCACCCCCCGGAAGGAAATCCGCCATGCCACTGATCAACGAAGAGCAGGTGGTGCTCGACCTCACCGGCACCGACCGGCACGAGGCCACCGACACCCTCGCCGCACGCCTGGTCGCCACCGGTCGCTGCACCGACCTCGACCAATTCCTCGCCGACGTCCGCGAGCGCGAGACCAAGATGGCGACCGGGCTTCCCGGCGGCATCGGCATCCCGCACGCCCGGAGCGCCGCCATCACCGAGCCGTCCCTCGTCTTCGGGCGCACGGCGACCGGCATCGACTGGGGCGCGAAGGACGGCCCCGCGCACCTGGTGTTCCTCATCGCGGCCCCGGAAGGCGGCGGCGACGCGCACATGCAGATGCTGCCGAAGCTCGCCCGCGCCCTCATGCGCAGCGAGTTCCGCGAGGCGCTCCTGGGCGCGACCACCGCGGCCGAGGTCGTCGATGTCGTCAACGCGCACGTGCAGCTCGACGAGGCTCCCAAGGCCGCCCCGGCGACCCAGGATGCCGCGGCACCCACCGCCCCGCGCGCCCTGAAGCTCGTCGGCGTCACCTCCTGCCCGACCGGCATCGCGCACACCTACATGGCCGCCGAAGCCCTCGAGCGCGCCGCCGCCGAGGCCGGCCACACCATCACGGTCGAAACGCAGGGATCCGCGGGTTCGACCCCGCTGAGCGCCGCCGAGATCGCCGCAGCCGACGCCGTCGTGTTCGCGCACGACCTCGCCGTGAAGGACATCGGCCGTTTCGCCGGCAAGCCCACCGTCGACGTCGGCGTGAAGAAGGCGATCTCGGACGGCCCCGAGCTGATCGCCCGCGCCGCGACCCTCGCCGCCGAGTGGCAGGCGGACCCCGCCAAGGCCGCGCAGGCCGCGGCGGCGAGCGCCGCCGGCGGGCTGACGACCAAGGTCGAGAACGAGGCGAGGGTCGGGACGAAGATCCGTCAGTGGCTCATGACCGGCGTCTCGTACATGATCCCCTTCGTCGCCGCGGGCGGCATCCTCATCGCCCTGTCGTTCATGGTCGCCCAGATCGCACTCGGTGCGAACGGGGCGATCCAGATCGTCAAGTACAACCTGACCTCGCCGGACGCGTTCAACATCGCGCAGCACTTCAACCCGGTGAGTCTCACCTCGTGGGCCGCACTGCTGTTCGTGATGGGCTCGGCGTCGTTCGGCTTCCTCGTGCCGATCCTGTCCGGATTCATCGCCTTCGCGATCGCCGACCGGCCGGGAATCGTGCCCGGCATCGTCGGCGGCGCGATCGCGGCATCCATGAACGCGGGATTCCTCGGCGGTCTCGTCACCGGCTTCCTGGCCGGCTTCGTCGCGCACTGGATCTCCCGCTGGAAGGTGCACAAGGGCGTCCGCGGCGTCATGCCCGTCGTGGTCATCCCGCTGCTGTCGACCTTCATCACCGCGGGCCTGTTCATCACGATCCTGGGTCGGCCCATCGTCTGGCTGATGACCGGGCTCAACGGATGGCTGAACAGCATGACGGGAGCCGGTGCCCTCATCCTGGGCCTCGTCCTCGGCGCCATGATGGGCTTCGACCTCGGCGGACCGGTCAACAAGACCGCGTACACCTTCGCCACGACCGGACTGCTCGCGGCGGGCACCCTGACGAATGCGCCGCAGCTGAAGATCATGGCCGCGGTGATGGCCGCCGGCATGGTCGCCCCGCTCGCGATGGCACTCGCCACCGCCGTGCGCCCGAGGCTCTTCACGGAGCCCGAGCGCGAGAACGGCAAGGCTGCGTGGCTGCTCGGGTTCTCGTTCATCTCGGAGGGCGCGATCCCGTTCGCCGCCGCGGACCCGATCCGCATCATCGTCTCGTCCGTCATCGGCTCGGCGGTCACCGGCGGGCTGTCCATGATCCTCGGTGCGACCCTGCGGGCCCCGCACGGCGGCATCTGGGTGCTGCCTCTCATCGGCCAGCCGCTGCTGTTCCTGCTCGCCCTCGTGGTCGGCGTCGCGGTCATGGCGCTGATCGTGATCATCCTGAAGACTGTCGCTCAGAACCGGGCCCTCGCCGCCGGCGTGGAATCGGTCCCCGAGCCGGTCGCCGTCTGACATCCGTCCGCCATATTCGAAGGAGAAGCCACCATGGCCAATCGCACCGTCACCATCGCCTCGTCCGTCGGCCTGCACGCCCGCCCTGCGGCGCTGTTCGTCCAGGCCGCCGCCGATTCGGGCCTCGACGTCGAGATCGGCCGCCCGGGTCAGGACGCCGTCGACGCCACCAGCATCCTCGGCGTCATGGCGCTCGGCGCCACGCACGGCGAGGAGGTGGTGCTGACCGCCTCCGGCGACGGCGCCGACGCCGTCCTGGACAAGCTCGTCACGCTGCTGGCGACCGACCTGGACGCCGAGTGACATGACCGCCGCGAACCCCGGCGAGATCCGGCAGGGCATCGGGGTCAGCCCCGGGACGGCCTACGGACCGGTGGTGCAGGTCGCACCGCCGGTCGCGCCGCCCGCGGCCGAACCCGCCCCTGCGGATCGGGATGCCGCAGCTGCCGCCGTCGCCGACGCGTTCGCCGCGGTCGCGGCCGCGCTCGACGCCAAGGCCCAGCACGTCGACGACACCGCGCAGACGATCCTCCAGGCCACGGCCATGATCGCGCGCGACAAGTCGCTGCTGAAGGCGGCGGTCGCCGGGGTGAACGCCGGCATCGGGCCGGCGACGGCGATCGCCGCCGCGATCGAGGAGTTCGCGGTGAAGTTCGAGGCGCTCGGCGGATACTTCGCCGAGCGGGTCGCCGATCTGCGCGACGTCGGCTCCCGTGCCGTCGCCGCCGTGCTCGGCGTGCCGGCGCCGGGCGTTCCGGACTTCACCGAGCCGAGCGTCGTCGTCGCCGAGGATCTCGCCCCGGCCGAGACCGCGACCCTGGACCGCGCCCTCGTGGTCGGCATCGTCACGCGGGCCGGAGGACGCACCAGTCACACCGCGATCCTCGCGGCCCAGATGGGCATCCCCGCCGTCGTGCAGCTGCCCGGGGCCACCGATCTCGAGCCCGGCACGTTCGTCGCCCTGGACGGCGACACCGGCGAAGTCGTCGTCGCCCCCGACCCCGCGCTCGTGGCCGCGCAGCAGGCGCGCCGGGAGCGCCGGGCGGCCGCGCTGGCGGGTACGGCGGGCGCGGGCCGCACCAAGGACGGTCTCGGGATCGCGCTGCTCGCGAACATCGGCGGCGTGGAGGACGCCGAGATCGCCGGCGCCCAGGACCTGGAGGGCGTGGGGCTGTTCCGCACCGAGTTCGTGTTCCTCTCGTCCGAGACCGCACCGACCGTCGCCGCGCAGACCGACATCTACCGGCGCGTGTTCGAGCCCTTCGCAGGGCGCCGGGTCATCGTGCGGACGTTGGATGCCGGAGCCGACAAGCCCCTGAAGTTCGCCGACCTCGGCCCCGAGGAGAACCCCGCCCTCGGCCGTCGCGGCCTGCGGCTCTCCGCCGAGCGGCCCGAGCTCCTGGATGCCCAGCTCGAGGCGCTCGCCGCCGCCGCCAAGCTCACCGGCGCAGACGTGCGCGTCATGGCGCCCATGGTCGCCACGGTCGAGGAGGCGTCGTGGTTCGCCCGCCGCGTCTACGAGAACGGGCTGCCGAAGGCGGGCGTCATGATCGAGGTGCCCGGTGCGGCGCTGCGGGCCTCCCACGTGCTCGGCGCCGTCGACTTCGGCAGTCTCGGCACCAACGACCTGGCGCAGTACACGATGGCGGCCGACCGCATGCAGGGGGAGCTGTCCGACCTGCTCGACCCGTGGCAGCCGGCGGTGCTCGACGTCATCGCCGCCGCCGCCGACGGCGCCCGGCGCGCCGGCAAGCCGCTCGGTGTGTGCGGCGAGGCGGCCGGTGATCCGCTGCTGGCACTCGTGCTCGTCGGACTCGGCGTCTCGAGTCTGTCGATGGCGCCCGGGAAGGTCCCCGCCGTGCGGGTCGCGCTGGCCGCGCACACGCACCTCGACTGCCAGCAGCTCGCCGCCGCCGCGCGCGACGCAGCGACCGCCACCGAGGCCCGCGACGCCGTCCGCGCCGCGGCGGCACGGGAGCTGATCGACATCCTCTGACCCGGGCGGGATGCCGGGCGCGGCCCGGCCCGTCCGCGGGGAATGGCAGGATGGATGCCCGTGACCACAGCATCCCCCGCCGTCGCCTCGACCGCTCTGCCCACGCGCCGCGTCGCGTGGGCGTCGATGGTCGGGACGTCGCTCGAATCGTTCGACTTCTACGTCTTCGCCTACTTCTCGGCGTATTTCGCCGGCCCCGCCTTCTTCGAGCCGCTCGGCCAGTTCGGCGGCACGCTCGCCTCGTTCGCGACCATCGCGGTCGCATTCGTGGTGCGTCCGGTCGGCGCGATCGCGTTCGGTCACATGGGCGACCGGCTCGGGCGGCGTGCCACCCTGCTGTGGACCGTTGGCATCATGGGCGTCGCGACCGCGCTCATCGGCGTCCTGCCGACCTACGCGCAGGCCGGCTGGCTGGGAGCGTGGGCGCTCGTGCTGCTGCGTGTCGTGCAGGGCCTGTCGCTCGGCGGCGAGTGGGGCGGATCGATCCTGCTCGCGACCGAGAACTCGGGCCGCCTCAAGCGGGCCTTCTACGCGGCGATCCCCCAGCTCGGCTCCCCCGTGGGTTCCACGCTGACGGCCGTCGCATACCTGCTGATCGCCTCCGCCCTGCCGCCCGCGCAGATCGCGGCATGGGGGTGGCGCATCCCGTTCCTCCTGGCCGTCCCGCTGCTGCTCGTCTCGTTCTACCTGCGGTGGTCGATCGATGAGACGCCGGTGTTCGAGAGGGTGCTCGTGGAGCAGCGCCGCGACCGCGTCCCGTTCGTGCAGATCTTCCGCAGCGCTCCGGGTGCGTTCCTCCTCGCGACCGGTGCGGCTCTGCTCGGCATCGGGTCGTACTCCCTGATGAACACGTACACGATGAACTACGGTGCCACGGAGCTGCACTACGACTACACGCAGCTGATGGTCGCGACCACGATCGGCGCCCTCGTGCAGTTCGTCACGATCCCGCTCTTCGGCGCCTGGGCGAACCGGGTCGGTTCGGCGACGGTGGTGATGTGGGGCGCGCTCGGCACCCTGGTGATCGCCTTCCCGATGTACTTCCTGCTGCCGTTCTCGTCGTTCGGCGTGCTCGTCGGGATGATGGTCGTCGGCGGCATCCTGCCGACGGCTTCCTGGGCGGCGCTGGGGGGCCTCATGAACGACCTGTTCCCCGACCACTTCCGGTACTCGGCGCTGTCGATCGCGTACGCCGTGGCCGCCACGGTGTCGGGCTTCGTGCCGCTGATCACGCTGGCTCTCGGCCAGTCGACGCGCTACGCGTGGTGGCATCCGGGCGTCGTGCTCGCCGCACTGTCGGCCGTCACCCTCGTGTGCGCGTGGATCGCGTCGCGCCGACGCCGGGTGCCCGAGTCGGACTCCGTCGACGCGGGCGTGTGATGGCGCGCCCCGCGGCGCGCCCCGCGGCTC
>Ga0308170_10004945_pt1 | contig 10348 bp, 6 predicted proteins | sample PhyBR2_2_FD_202136 | JGI IMG/M metagenome (GOLD analysis project Ga0308170, IMG submission 202136) | Phyllosphere microbial communities from UC Gill Tract Community Farm, Albany, California, United States - DLSLSB.R2 | ecosystem: Host-associated > Plants > Phyllosphere > Unclassified | place... | reverse complement strand
GCTCGAGCATCCAGCGGGCGCGCGAATGCAGGCGCGGGTGGCGCTTGTTGGTGCGCGAGGCGAGCAGGTCGACCTCGATACGCAGCGCCAGCAGGTTCTGGCCGAGGTCGTCATGGATCTCGCGTGCGATGCGCTTGCGCTCGCTTTCCTTGATGCTTTCCGCGTGGGCCGCCAGGCGGCGCAGGTTGTCGTTGTTTTTCTGCAGTTTCGTTTCGCTGGCGCGCAACTCGCCGGTCATCTCTTCGGCCAGCCGGATAGCGCGCCGCCGCGACGAACTGAGCGCCTGGAACAGCGCGTACAGCAGGGCCGTGCCGGTCATGCCCGCCAGCATCGCCACCCAGGGCAGGACGCTGTCGATCTCGGAATACATGCTGCGCTTGCGCACGGTGAAATCGATGTCCCAGCCGCGTCCGCCGACGCCGACGGGCAGCAGCGCACGAAACTCGAGCTCCTCATCGGGCGCCTTGCCCGGACGGTTGTCGAAATACACGATGCGCCGGTAGACACCGGGCGAGCCGTCCGGTCCCTCGGTCGGGCTCATTCCGGAAATCACGAGGCGCGTCGCGTCCCTGGGCGTGTTGTCGAGCACGCCGCGGGCGAGATGGTCGACGCTGAAGCCGATCCCGACCGACCCCAGGTAGGCGGCGCGGCGCTGGTTCACGTCCTGCAGGGACATGGCCGCGCGGTAGACCGGCATGCGGATCGCCAGGCCGCTCGGGCTCGACGCGAACCGGACTGGGGCGCCCGAGGTCGATGCGTCGCCGGTATCGCGCGAGTGCGCCAGCGCCAGCGCGACGCCGGGCCGCGTCTGCAGGTCGATGCCGATCCGATCGGCCCAGGCCGTACCCGGCTCGAGGAAGGTCAGCACCGTGTATTCGCGCCGCTGTCCCTCGGGCACGATCTTGAAGTTGCGCCCGCGTCCGTCGACGTTGTGCAGCATCTGCGCTTCGAATTCGCCCCGTTCGGCATCCGTCAGGTAGCGCGCGAAGTTGATCGTCTGCACACCGGGAAATTCATTGACCAGGTCGAGGCCGGCCACATAGCGGCGGAAAGTGTCGCGTGTGATGTATTCGGCCGTCAGGAACAGGCTGGAGGCGCCGCGCAGCAAGTCGGCATAGGTTTTGATGCGGCCATCCAGGATCGACTGGACGTTGCGCGCCATGTGGTTGAAGCGCTCGCGGGCGTTGCTTTCGATGGCCTGGCTGGTGCTGACATACAGGCCGAGGCCGACGCCGAAGGACAGCAAGGCGCCCATCCAGGACCCCAGCCTGATCGCCTTGATTTTTGCCAGCCATTCGGCCCCGGTTGCCATGTTTTGCCCGCGAATCGATTCTTGTTTGACTTGGATCAGAATCGCGCAACCAGCCCTGAATGAAACCTAGCAGGTTTGCTAGTTGGAGGGGAGGGGAGTAAGCGCCTAGGACATTTCTAAAAAAAAATCCCGCCGCGGGAAGCCCGGGGCGGGATTATGTGGAGCACATGCCTGGGGTTACTTAGCCCAGCTGTCCTTCAAGGTCGTGACCCGGTTGAACACCGGTTTGCCCGGCTGCGAGTCGACCTGGTCGGCGACGAAATAACCGTGGCGCTCGAACTGGAAGCGCTGCTCCGGCATCGCGGCGACCATGCCCGGCTCGAGGTAGGCGGTGACGGTCTCCAGCGCGTTCGGGTTGAGCAGGGCCTTGAAATCCTTGCCGCCGGCGTCGGGATGCGCGTCCAGGAACAGGCGGTCGTACAGGCGCACTTCGGCTTCCAGGGCGGAGGCCGCGCTGACCCAGGTGATATTGCCCTTGACCTTGTAGTTGTCGGCGCCCGGCGTGCCCGATTTCGAGTCCTCGAAATATTTCACGTGCACGGCGGTGACCTTGCCGTCCGCATCTTTGTCGAAGCCGGTGCACTCGACCACATAGCCGTACTTCAGGCGAACGCGGCTGCCCGGCTGCTCGCCCACAGGCGGCGTAAAGCGGAAATAGCCCTTCGTCGGCGTTTCCATGAAGTCTTCCTGCTCGATCCACAGCTCGCGCGTGAACGGGAAGCTGCGCACGCCCATCTCAGGGTGGTGCGGGTGGACCGGCGAAGTGCATGCTTGCGACTCGCCTTCAGGGAAATTGTCCACGATCAGTTTCAATGGACGAAGCACGGCGATCGCGCGCGGTGCTTTCGGATCGAGGTCGTCGCGCAGCGCGCCTTCCAGCGTGCTCATGTCGATCCAGCCGTCCGACTTCGAGACGCCGATGCGCTCGCTGAACAGCTGGATCGATTCCGGCGTATAGCCGCGGCGGCGCAGGCCAACAATGGTCGGCATGCGCGGATCGTCCCAGCCGGAAACGATCTTCTCGTCGACCAGCTGGCGCAGCTTGCGCTTGGACATGACCACATAGGTCAGGTTCAGGCGCGACATTTCGTACTGGCGCGGCACTGGCGGGGTGAAGAAGCCGCCCTCGGTCGCGGTGGCGATCAGCCAGTCGTAGAACGGACGGTGGTCCTGGAATTCGAGCGTGCAGATCGAATGGGTGATCGACTCGAGCGCATCCGACAGCGGGTGCGTGTAGTCGTACATCGGGTAGATGCACCAGTCGTCGCCCGTGCGGTGGTGGTGCGCATGGCGGATGCGGTACAGGGCCGGGTCGCGGTTCGTCATGTTCGGCGAAGCCATCGCGTCTTCGCTCATCTTCGCACGCAGGATGTGTTCGCCGTCCTTGTACTTGCCGGCCTTCATGTCGCGGAACAGCTGCAGCGATTCTTCCACCGGGCGATTGCGGAAGGGCGAATTGGTTCCGGGCGTGCCGAAGTTGCCGCGGTTCTTCGCCATGTCTTCGGCGCTCTGGCTGTCGACATAGGCAAAGCCCTTCTGGATCAGGTATTCGGCGATCGCGTACAGCTTGTCGAAATAGTCGCTGGCGTAATGCAGGTATTCCTCGCCGCCTTGCTCCCACGAAAAGCCGAGCCACTTGACGCTGTCCATGATGGTGTCGACGTATTCCTGGTCTTCCTTCTCCGGATTCGTGTCGTCGAAGCGCAGGTGGCAGCGGCCGGCATAATCGCGCGCCAAACCAAAATTCAGGCAGATCGATTTCGCGTGGCCGATGTGCAAATAGCCGTTCGGCTCGGGCGGGAAGCGGGTAATGACCTGCGGCATGCCGTCGCGCTTGTGGGTGCCTGCCGCCAGGTCGTGGTCGATGATGGCGCGCAGGAAATTTGACGGAGGCACCGAAGTTGGCACATTCACGGCCGCCGCCTTGTTCTTGTCGTTACTCATGGGTGGTGTTCTGGATAGGTAAAAGTTAAGGACATTTTACCGTACACGGCCTGCCCAGGCTGTCCCTATGTGGTGGAGCGCACGGTTCGCTTCGTATGAGGGGATCATACTTGGGGCGGTCGCGCCTGCCGGCCGGCGCCGTCGCCGCTGTCACGCTGGCGTTTTCTATAGGATAATCTCGTTTTGCCGTTTGTTCGGCACCAGCCGGAGAGTTCCAAAGTGGAAAATTTATACGCGATCCTCGGCGTCGCGCCGAATGCCAGCGACGAAGAGATCAAGAAGGTCTACCGCTCGCTGGCGATGCGCTATCACCCCGACCGCAACGACGCACCGGGCGCCGAAGCGCGCTTCAAGGCCGTCACCAAGGCCTACGAGATCCTGTCGGACCGGACCAAACGCGACGAATACAACCAGAGCGTAAACCACCGCATCGTGCTCGACGCCGAAGCGGAAGCTTTCGAGCTGTGGCGCTCGCTGTTCGCGCTGAACGGCGTCACGCTGCAGGCTTGAGCTCTCCCCCCAATACAGGACAGAACATGAAAAGAGTACATCCGGAATTCGCTTACCAGTCGCGCGAGCTGGAGGGCCAGATCGACGGCACGCTGGGCGATCCGCCGAACAAGAAGAACTACCAGATGATGGTCGACGCCCTGGTCTCGGAATATGCCGGTGGCTCGGGCATCGACGACGTCAACCTGATGGCCTTCGCCCTCGTTGACAAGATCAGGTTCACCGATCCGAAAGGGCTGCTGCGCGAAGCGGCCGACTACGAAGGCGACGACCCGGCGAAAGTCTTCGCCATGGCCGAGTGCAGCGGCGACGATGGCGCGGCGATGTACGCGTCGATGACCGAGAACCACCCCGAGCTGGCGCGCCAGGCGATCATCACCGCCTTCCTCTTCAAGCACCAGCAGCGCTGGGAAGACGACGACCAGTCGCTCGAACAGCTTGCCAAGGGCGACGAGGGCGACGACGAGGAAGACGAAGAAGGCATGGTGTCGGACGACTTCACCGGGATCTTCGATGGCGAAGGAGAGCGCGAATGAGCGACAATGAAAGCAATGGCGCCAACCTGCCGGCGCTGACCCGCCAGGTCAGCGAACTGGTACTGGCCGGCTCGCTGGGACACGCCGAAGAGGCGTTCTCGAAAGCGGCCGACGAACACGGCGACTATGCCGTGGCCGAAGTGCTGTCTACGCTGCCGCCGCAAGTGACGGCCCTGCACCTGGCCGGCTTCGACGGCGGCAAGACCTCGCTGGCGACCCTGCTGGTGCCGCCCAAGGCATGGGCCGACAGCCTGGCCTATATGGCCGCGACCTGGCCCGACAACATGATCGAGGACGACCCCGAGCGGATCGCCGAGGGCCTGTTCAACCACGTGCACGGCGTGGTCTACGCGACCGAGGACGAAGACCGCCGCCACGAGCTGTTGATGGAAGCCTCGGCGACCGACCACGGTGCGACCGTGTTCGCCATCCTGTGGTCGCTGGCGCCAAAAGAGATTATGGAAGTGGCCGGCGAAATCAACCTGAAAGGCCGCTATGTGACGGGCCAGACCTCGTCCGACAGCGACATCATCCCGCTCGCGATCGACCTGGCCAAGGCCAGCGAAGACGGCTGGGAGCGTTCGCTGATCGAGCTGTTCCCGGAATTCAGGCACAGCAACGAGATGGCCGAAGCCGAGTTCCCGGACGACCCGGACGAAGACCCGGACTTCCAGCAGAGGAGCACCCGCGACCTGCTGTACCGCCTGCGCAAGCAGGTGCCGTCGGTGCGCACCATGCCAAGGCGCAGCACGCGCAAGAGCATCGGTTCGGACATCTTCTCGTGACCGGATCGCCCTCGATGCTGCCCGCAATCGTCATTGAAAAGCTGCCGCGCCTGGTGCGTGCGATCAAGCTGATTCCAGCCCTGGCCAACGCCGACGAGGCGATCGGCCTGGCCGACGAACTGTCCTCGATCACCGCGATGGTGGCCGAGAAGTTCACCAACGACCGCACCGCCGAAGGCATCCAGCGCGCGCTGATGCTGACCATCGGCGGCATGTCGCTCGGCCTCGAACACCTGGTCGACGACGACAGTGACGAGACGGCGCTCGACATCCTGATCGCCGACGGCGCCGAGTACGTGTTCCAGGCCGGCTTTCGCATGATCCGCGACCTGTCCGCGCTGCCCGAGGACAGCCTGGTCGGCGAATACGACACCGACCCGGTGTACGCCGGCCGCCGTTTGAAGGAACTGTTCGTCGACATCTGCACCGCCGATCCGAACGAAAGCTGGACCGGCTACGACCGCTATCTCGGCCAGCTGCGCCAGCGCGAAGGCGTGCTGGCGATCGTCAACGCCGCCAAATGGCTGCGCAAGAATCACTACGAAGGCCCGGTCACCGACCCCGACCTGAATGCCGAAGGCGTGATTGCGCTGGCGACGATTTTCGCCGTCGACGGCGGCACGATCGTCGCGCGCGCCGGCCAGAAGGACTTCGAGCGCTTCGTGAAATCGGTCCGCAAGAACAACCCCGACTACGAAACCGGCTGGGCCGCGCTGCTGGAAAAAGTGCCGCCCCCACACCGCGCGATCGTCGCCGAGCGCGTCGCCGCCTACCGCGACAACTGCACCGTCTTGCAGAACATCCGCACCAAGGCGCCGATGACGCAGCTGATCGCCGAGCTGGAGAACTATGCGGGATCGGAGCTCGATACCGAGTATCCGTAACGCGTGCGCTGAACGCGTGGACGGGAGACCCGTCCACCCTACGTTTTGCGCACTGTTGTAGGGTGGGCGCCCTGCGCCCACGCCGATGCCGGCATCACGTCTCATTCCGCGTTCAACGCACGCCGGCATCCTCGTAAACACATCTCCTCAAACCTCCCCCCGCCGACGCCCCCTCCCATTTTTCGCTATCATGGGCAGTCGAGTCCCAGATCCTACCCATGTCTTCTCCCGCCATCGCCGCCGGCAGCGCCGACTTCAAACGCATCAACCGCGCCATGGCCTTCGGTGGCTTCTCCACTTTCGCCTTGCTCTACAGCGTACAGCCCCTGATGCCGCTGCTCGCGCGCGACTTTGCCCTGACGCCCGCCCAAAGCAGCCTGGCGCTGTCGATCTCCACCGCCGCACTGGCCGTCTCGCTGCTGGTCTCGAGCGTCCTGTCCGAACGCTTCGGCCGCAAACCCATGATGGCCGCCTCGATGCTCAGCGGCGGCCTGCTCACACTGTTCGCCGCCTTCACCAGCGACTACACCCAACTGCTGGTCCTGCGCGCGTTGCTCGGCTTCATGCTGGGCGGGATGCCGGCCGTCGCGATGGCCTACCTGAGCGAGGAAATCGAAGGCTCCTCGCTCGGCCTGGCGATGGGCATGTACATCAGCGGCAGCGCATTCGGCGGCATGTTCGGACGGGTGCTGGCCTCGGTCATCAGCGACTTCTGGTCCTGGCGCATGGCGCTCGGCCTGATGGGCGCGGCGGGCCTGTACGCGGCCTGGGAATTCTGGCGCAGCCTGCCGAGTTCGAAGCGCTTCCGGCCCGGGCAGGGCGGCTTCGCCGGCCTGGTCGACGGCACCCGCCGCCACGCCCGCGATGCCGGCCTGCCCTGGCTGTTCGCCTTGTCCTTCCTGCTGATGGGTTCATTCGTCAGCCTTTATAACTACATCGGCTACCGCCTGCTGGGCCCTGAATTCGGCCTGCGCCAGAGCGCGGTGGGCGCCTTGTCGGTGCTCTACCTGCTGGGCATCTTCAGTTCGGTCTGGGCCGGCCGCTTGGCCGACCGCCTGGGCCGGCGCAACGTGCTGTGGCTGGTGATGGCGGTGATGTTCGCCGGCCTCCTGCTGACCTTGTTCGGCAACCTGGCCGCGGTCGTCGTCGGCGTCGGCTTGTACACCTTCGGCTTCTTCGCCTCGCATTCGGTCGCCAGCAGCTGGGTCGGCCGGCGTGCGCGCCCGCCGCAGGCGCTAGCCTCGGCGCTGTATCTCTTCTTCTACTACCTCGGTTCCAGCGTGGTCGGCTGGTTCTGCGGGTTTGTGTGGGAGCGCGGCGGCTGGCCTGGGGTCGTCGGCCTGCTGGGCGCGATCCTGGTCGCCGCCATGCTGATCGCATTGCGCCTGCGCGGCCTCGCGCCGCTCGAAGCGAACGCCGCGTCCGCGCCTGCTTCGCCCGCCCGCTAGAACCCGCCAAAGTGTTGATGCGGGTCATGCCCGCAGCCGCCATCGCCTTCTTTTCGTCCGGTAACATTGACGGTTGGTAAGCGTTCAGGTTGAGCATCTGCAGCGGCTATCGACCTGTTTCAAGCTTGCCTTCGTTTCCCGACGCGAAGGAGGCACCACGATGGCAATGCTCACCAGGCTGGACTGCGCATGAACGCGCCCGGCTTTCCCACCCTCGGCCTGTTCGGTACCGGCCTGAGCCAGAACGCGCGGCTCATCACCCTCGCCAGCAGCCAGGACAGCGACTTGCCCGAAAGCCTGGCGGCCGAACAGTTCAGCGGCCGCGAGGCCGTCAACGAACTGTTCTGCTTCGACATCGACGCGCTCAGCACCTCGACCGACCTCGACATCGACGCCTTCATCGGCGAAGAACTCACCGTCAAGCTACTCCAGCCCGACGGCAGCCGGCGCGCCTGGCACGGCCTGTGTACCGAAGCGGCCTGGCTGGGCGCCGACGGCGGCGTCGCGCGCTACCGCCTGCGCCTCGAACCGGCGCTTTCCCTGCTGGCCCGGCGCCGCGACAGCTACATCTTCCAGGACCAGGACGCGCGCGACATCGTCACCGAACTGCTGGCCGATTATCCGCAGGTCCAGTTCGACTTCGACCTCACGCAAGCGCTGCCGAAGCGCGCGATTTGCACCCAGTACCGCGAGAGCGACCTCGAATTTTTCGTGCGCCTGCTGGCCTCCGAAGGCCTCAGTTGGCGCTTCGAGCACGAAGCCGGTGAAGGGCAGGCACGGCACCGCCTCGTCATTTTCGACAGCCGCGCCCGGGCGCCGGCGACGCCGGGCGGCGACATCATCCGCTTCCACGGCGTGCGCGCCACCGAACGCGAAGACGCCATCGACGGCTTCAGCGCACGGCGCCGCATCGCCGCCAACGGCGTCGCGATCAGCAGCTGGGACCCGACCCAGCTGATTGCCCCAGCTGCCGAGCAGCGTTCGAACCTGGACGCCGGCGATGTGCCTGCGATGTGGCTGTACGACGGCAGCGGCGAGCGCATCGCCAGCGAGCGCGGCGTGGCCGGCACGCACAGCGACTTGATGCTGCAGGCGCTCGAGCTGGAGAACAAGGCCTTCGACGGCACCGGCGCCGCACGAAGGCTGGCGGCCGGCCACGCCTTCCGGCTCACCCAGCACGACCGTTATCCCGAGGGCGAGAACGCCTTCACCGTGCTCTGGGTCCGCCACGAAGCGCGCAATAATTTCGATACCGGCATCGCCCAGGCCGCGCGCGGCGCGATCGAAAAAGGCAGCTACCGCAACACCTTCGGCTGTGTGAGGGACACCGTCGCCATCGTCCCCGCGCTGACGGCCGCGCCGCATCGGATTACTGCGCCTGGCGCGCAATGCGCACTGGTCGTCGGCCTCGCCGATTCCGTCTCGACCACCACGCGCGACCACCAGGTCCGCATCCAGTTCGCCTGGCAGCGCGGCAGCCGGCCGAACCCCGGCGGCCTGGCGCACGATACCGACGCCGCCGGCTGCGCGCCGGGCGACGAGCGCTCCGGCACCTGGGTGCGCGTCGCCGAAGCCTTGGCCGGCCCGAACTGGGGCACGCTGTTCACCCCGCGCGTCGGCACCGAAGTGCTGGTGGATTTCGTCGAAGGGGACATCGACCGGCCCCTCATCGTGGCCCAGCTGTTTACCGCATCGGACCTGCCGCCCTTTGCCGCCGGCGTCGATTCCGGCGTCGAGCATGCGGGCACGCTGTCCGGCATCCACAGCCATAACTTCGATGGCGGCGGCTACAACCAGTGGCAGCTCGACGATACGTCCGGACAGGTGCGCACGCGCCTGGCCACCAGCACCGCCGGCACGCAGCTGAACCTGGGCTACCTGGTGCAACAGTCGCCGGGTTCGGCCCAGCGCGGCGCCTATCGCGGCAGCGGTTTCGAACTACGCACCGATGCCTGGGCAGTCCTGCGCGGCGGGGAGGGCGTGCTGCTCTCGACCAGCGCCCGTGCGCGCCAGGGCTGCGGGGTGACCTCCACGCAGATGGACGCTGCGGAAGCCGTGTCGCTGTTGAAAAGTGCGCAGTCGCTCGGCAATACGCTGGGCGACGCGGCGGCGCAGCAGCAGGCTTTGTTCACCAAGGACGCTTCGAAGGCGCAGTCGTCTTTTATCGAGCAGCTCGATCCGAAGGCGAAGGGCAAGCATGGCGGGGCAGTCAATGGGCAGACGGCGCTGAAGGCAAAGAGCGGGTCACGCGAGCTCGATGCGGAGCAACCGGTCGAAAAATTTGGGTCTTCCGTCGTGCTGATGGATTCCGCTGCGAGTATCAACTGGGCCACGCCTGCATCGACTGTTTTGTATGCGGGCCAGCAGCTGCACTGGACGACGCAGTCGGACCTGCACATGACGGCGGCGCATACGGTGTCGTCGGTTGCCGCGAACGCCGCCAGCCTGTTCACGCATTCCGGGGGCATCCAGGCGATCGCGGGCAATGGTCCTGTGTCGCTGCAGGCGCATACGGATCAGCTGGAGATTGTGGCGGACAAGGAGATCACGGTGATTTCCGTGAATGACTGTATCGAGATCAAGGCGAAGCAGAAGATCGTGCTGCAGGCGGGGCAGTCGGCGATCACGCTGGAGGGTGGGGATATTACGTTTGCTTGCCCGGGGAAGTTTTCGGTGAAGGGTGGGAAGCATTTTTTTGATGCTGGAGTATCTCTTGCAGCTTCAATCGATAAGCTTCCCGACACCCGGCTGAAGTTATTTGATGAGGCGTTCGTCGTCAAAGACCCGGATGGCCGAGCCGTTTCCGGGTGGCCATATCGAATACGATTCCCCGACGGTAGGTTTGAAGATGGAATTACAGACGAACTCGGACAAACACACGTGGTGACGAGTACTGACCCTGAAAAGCTAGAGCTATACGCGAAGGAGG
>Ga0308170_10004943_pt1 | contig 10349 bp, 10 predicted proteins | sample PhyBR2_2_FD_202136 | JGI IMG/M metagenome (GOLD analysis project Ga0308170, IMG submission 202136) | Phyllosphere microbial communities from UC Gill Tract Community Farm, Albany, California, United States - DLSLSB.R2 | ecosystem: Host-associated > Plants > Phyllosphere > Unclassified | place... | reverse complement strand
GAGCGCGGCGAGGGCCAGCGCATAGGCGTCCGAGGAGCCATGCAGCGTCGGCAGGGCAAAGCGTTGACCGGGTTTGGGGAGGTGTTTTTTCAGGTCGAAAGGCATGCTGGAATTATAGTCGAACGAGCCCGTCGAGCACTCGCGCCTGGCCGGCGTCGAGGCCGGCCACGGCCGGGTCGTCGGCCGCCAGCATGCCGTCGTCCAGCAGCAGGCGCAGCAGGGCCAGGTATTCGGCCCGGCCCAGGCAGACGGACAGCGGCTGCGCGGCCGACGGTCCGCCGCCCGCGGCGCCCAGGATCGCGGCGGCGATCGGCGGCGGCAGCTCCCATTGCAGGGCGATGCGCGCCGCCAGCGTGCGGGTGCGCGCCAGCAGGGCGGCGACGAAGGCCGGGTCCTGGGGCAGGGCGTCGGTGTCGAGCATGCCGTCGAACAGGCGCAGGGCGACGATCAGGCCGAGGTCGTCCATCAGGCCGGCCAGGTAGGCTTCGAAGGGATCGGCGCCCAGGCCGGGGGCGAGCAGGCCGGCGGCCAGCGCGCATTTCTCGGTATGGCTCCAGATGCGCGGCGCCGCCTGGCGGCTGTGGCGGCCGTTCTGGATCCCGATCAGCGGGCGGAACGCAGCGCGGGCCAGCAGCATGCGCAAGCCGTTCCGGCCCAGCACCAGCAGGGCGGCGTCGATGGTGCGCACCTGGCTGGAAGAACGGTAGTAGGGGCTGTTGGCCTCGCGGATGAGTTCCGCCACCAGGGACGGATCGCGGGCCACCTGGCGCGCCAGCTCGGCGCTCGACGCGGCTTCGTCGCGCAGGCTGCGCAGCAGCCGTGGGATGACTTCGGGGACGCGCGGCACCAGGTCGGCGGCGTGGTCCGGGGAATCGAGCAGGCGCCCGAGTTCGGCCAGCACCAGCTGGCTGTGCCGCTGAACCTGTGCGGTCGGCGCCGCGGCCGCCGCGCCGGCGGTCAGCCAGCGCCACCAGGCCTGGCCATGGTCCGGGGACGGCTGGCCGGACGCCGGCGCCGGGGCTTCAGGATCAGGTGAGGCGGCCGGCGCGGGCGCCTGGGACGCGGCGGTATCGATGCCGCCGAACAGCCGCGCAATCCAGTTTTTCATCCCGACGCCCCTCGAATATGCCAGCGGCCATTCTACCCGAGGGGAGGCGGTGGACCGGACTGCGTTTGCAGGGCTCAGTGGCCGGCGGCGCCGCTGTCGCTCGATGCGCGCACGGAGGGGTTGGTGTTGTTGGTGCCGGCAGTACCGTCGCCGCCGGGGCCGACCGTGCCGGTGCCGTTGGCGTCGGAATTGCCTTTTGCCGCCGCCGAGCCGGTGGCGGTGGCCGTGCCGGTGGTGGAACCGCCGGTCGCGCTGTCGTTCGAATTCGGGTTGGTGGAGCTGCACGCTGCCAGGCTGAGGGCCAGGGCGGCGCCGATGAATGCGGTCTGGAATGCCTTCATAGTGGTTTCCTTATATCGATTGCACAGTGGGGTAAGGTGGCTCAGCTGCCGCCGGTACCGCCGCCGGTCCCGCTGGAACCGGTCCCGCTGGAACCGCTCGTCCCGCTGCCGGAGCTGCCGGACGAGCCGCGCGCATCGCCGCCGGTCGAGGTGCCGGCCGGGTTGCTGCTGGTGCTGCCGTTGATCGAGCTGCCGTTGCGGTTGGTGGTGGACGGCGTGGTGCCGGTAGCTGCGCCGAAGGTACTTGAGCCGGCTGCGGTGCCGGCACCGGTCGAGGTGCCGTCGGTCACGGAGTTGTCGCCGGACGAGGTGGTGCCACGACCACTGCTGCCCAGCGAGCTACTGTCGGTGCCGGTCGAACTGCAGGCGGCGAGGCCAAGCGCCAGCAAGGCGCCGATGAATGCGCTCTGGTACGTCTTCATGGTCTTCTCCTTATGGACGTGATGGATGAAAGCGGCGGCAAGCGGGCCGGTTCGTGCCCCTCAGTAAGGCGGGCTGCCGCGGCGGCCGCCGTTCCCGCCGGCGCCGCTGGAACCGCCGGAGCCGGCCGTGCCGCCCGAGCTGCCGGAACCGGCCGTGCTGCCGGAACCGGCCGTGCTTCCCGAGCCGCTGGAACCAGCGGTGCCGCTGGAGCCGCTGGAGCCGCTGGAGCCGGTCGTGCCGCTGGCCCCGCTGCTGCCCGTGCTGCCGCTGCCGGCCGACGTGCCCGACGTGGCGCTGCCGCCATGGTCGCTGTTGCCCTTGTTCGGGCTGCAGGCCGCCAGCGACGCCGCCAGCAGGGCGGCGATCAGCAGGCCGGGGGCGTGCCTCACGAGCCCGCTCATCGGCGGACGTCGGTGCCCGAGTTCCCGGAGGTGCTCGAGGTGCCCGAATTGGTGGTGCCGGAGGTGCCGGAACCCGAGGTGCCGCTGCCGGTGCCCCAGTCGTTGCGGCCGGAGGTGCCGGTAGTGCCGCTGGCGCCCGAGCTGGAGGTGCCGGAGGCGCCGTTGCCGGAGGTGCCCATGGTGCCGGAATTGGAGGTGCCGGTCGAGCTGCTGCCGCTCGAGCTGCCATCCATCGAACCGCTCGAGGTGGCGCTCGGCGAGGAGCCGCCGTAGCTGTCGGAGTTGCTGCCGGTCGAGCTGCAGGCTGCCAGGCCCATGGCCATCGCGGCAGCAATCATCACGCTTTGATATTGTTTCATGATCTACTCCTTCGGTGGTGGATGACGCCATCATGGGGTTGGGGGTGGGGTTCCAAAATAGGATGGGTCCGTCCAGCCGTGTAGGATAAGGATGACGCTCTTACTACAAATTTCCCTACAAGAACTGCATTTGGGGCGAAGTGTTCGCGCAAAGAAAAAGGCCCCGCGGGAGGCGGGGCCTTGGGAGCAGGGAAGCGGCGCTCGCTCAGAACAGGCTGTTCTGGAGTTGCTGCTGTTGCGGTTGTGGCTGCGCCGCCTGCTGCTGCGGTGGCGGCGGCGGCGCGTTCGGATCGGCGTTCGGATCCGCAGCCGGCTGCTGGTCGAGATCGATGCCGCCGAAGGTCGGGCTTTCGGCAAACTCGGCGTAGACCCAGTCGTCGTTTTCGCGCACCAGGCCTTCCGGCTGCGGACGCTCTTCCTGCGGACGCTTGGCCAGCGCCACCTTCATGTAGTCGATCCAGATCGGCAGCGCCAGGGTGGCGCCGAATTCGCGGCCGCCCAGCGATTTCGGATCGTCGTAGCCCATCCAGGCCACCGCCACGACCTTGCCGCCATAGCCCGAGAACCAGCCGTCGACGGCGTCGCTGGTGGTGCCCGTCTTGCCGGCGATGTCGGTGCGGCCGAGGGCCTTGGTGGCGGCGGCGCCGGTGCCGTAGCGGGTCACGTCGCGCAGCATGCTGTCGGTGATGAAGGCGTTGCGCGCATCCAGCACGCGCTGCTCTTCCTGGTGCGCGGCGGGCGGCCTGGCCTCCTGGATCACCTTGCCGTCGGCGTCGACGATCTTGGCGATCAGGTAGGGCTGGACCTGGTAGCCGCCGTTCGCGAACACGGCGTAGGCGCCGGCCATCTGCAGCGGCGTGACGGCGCCGGTGCCGAGCGCCATCGTGTAGTTGGCCGGCTGGCGCGCGACGTCGAAGCCGAACTTGCCGATGAACTCATGGGCGTAGGGCACCGAGATCGCGCGCAGCAGGCGCACCGACACCACGTTCTTCGATTCCGCCAGCGCGCGGCGCATGGTGATCGGGCCGTCCCACTTGAAATCGTCGTTCTGCGGCGACCAGGTCTTGCCGGCGTCCTCGCCCGGCATGTCGAGCGGGGCATCGAGGATGCGGGTGGCCGGCGAATAGCCTTTATCCAGCGAGGCCGAATAGATGAAGGGCTTGAAGCCGGAACCCGGCTGGCGCCAGGCCTGGGTCACGTGGTTGAACTTCTGGAAGTTGTAGTCGAAGCCGCCCACCAGCGCGTGATAGGCGCCGGTGTCGGCGTCGATCGCGACGAAGGCGGCGGCCACCTGCGGCACCTGGGTGATCGCCCAGGCGCCCTTGGCATCCCTGGCCACGCGGATGATCGAACCGGTGCCGATGCGGCGCTCTTCCTTGGCATTCGGCGCCAGCGAGGCGGCCGCGAACTTCAGGCCGGCGCCGCTGATGGTGACGTCGTCGCCGTCGATGGTCTCGACCCGCACCGCCTTGCCCGACGCCGACAGCACCACCGCCGGAATCAGGCCGTCGCTGGTGGGACGCTTGTTGAGGGCATCGGTGATCGTGTCCTCGCGCTCCTGCGCATCTTCGGGCAGCTCGATGCGGCCTTCCGGTCCGCGGTAGCCGTGGCGCTGGTCGTAGGCCAGCACGTTGCGGCGCACCGAAGCGTAGGCCGCTTCCTGCTCGGCCTTCAGGATGGTCGTGTAGACCTTGATGCCCCTGGTGTAGGCGTCGTCCTTGAACTGGTTATAGACCGCCTGGCGCGCCAGTTCGGCCACGTACTCGGCATGGGTGTCGAATTCCTGGCCGCGCGTGTTCACGCGCAGCGGCTCGGCCAGCGCCTGCTGGTACTGCGCCTCGCTGATGTAATTCAGCTCGCGCATGCGCTTGAGCACCGCATGCTGGCGCTCGCGCGCACGCTTCGGATTCGCCACCGGGTTATGGCGTGACGGGTTCTGCGGCAGGCCGGCCAGCATCGCCATCTCGGCCACGCTGAGCTGGTCGAGGCTCTTGTTGAAATAGGTGCGCGCGGCGCTCGAGAAGCCGTAGGCGCGCTGGCCCAGGTAGATCTGGTTCATGTACAGCTCGAGGATCTCGTCCTTGCTGAGCGCGGCCTCGATCTTGTAGGCCAGCGCGATCTCGTTGACCTTGCGGCCGATGTGCTTCTCGCGCGACAGGAAGAAGTTACGCGCCACCTGCATCGTGATGGTCGAGCCGCCGCCGGCGCCGAAACCATGGCGCAGGTTCGAATAGACGGCGCCGAAGCCGCGCTGGAAGTCGATCGCGCCGTGCTCGTAGAAGCGGGCGTCCTCGATCGCCAGCAGCGATTTCTTCATCAGGTCGGGGATCTTCTGGATCGGGACGAAGTCGCGGTGCTCCTCGCCGAATTCGCCGATCAGGACATTGTCGGCCGTGTAGACGCGCAGCGGGATCTTGGGCCGGTAGTCGGTGACGGCGTCCAGCGCGGGCACATTCGGCAGCACGCGGAATACGACGTAGCCGACCACGCCGGCGACGAACAGGAGGATGACGGCCAGGGCCAGGAAGATAAATCCGCGCAGGCGGTTGGGGCGGCGCGGGGCCGGAGTACTCGTAGTTGCCAAACTTGTCTCTCTGATGACGGTCAGATGACCGGCAGATCGCCGTGCCGACAGGGCGTAAACACGGTCTACACCAAAATTATAATCCGCTTTTCTTCCATTACAGCATGTGCCATAGTGCGAGTTTAAGGCACTGCTAAGCAGGCCCTGCAGTTCAGAAACACGATACGTCCCAAGGAAAAGATGCCGTACGATCCCCATCCGCCCGCAGTCAAGCCGTATATCCCGGCGACCGCCCACCTGCCGGAATTCACCCTGCGCGCCCTGATCATGGGCACGGTGCTGGGCATGATCTTTGGTGCTTCCTCGCTCTACCTGGTGCTGAAGGTCGGCCTCACGGTCAGCGCCTCGATCCCGGTGGCGGTGATCGCGATCACCCTGTTCGGCATGGCCAAGAAGGCCGGCGGCCGCGAATCGACCATCCTCGAGAACTCGATCACGCAAACCGCCGGCTCGGCCGGCGAATCGCTGGCCTTCGGCCTGGGCGTGACCATGCCGGCGATCATGATCCTCGGCTTCGACCTCGAGATCTCGCGCGTCATGCTGGTCGGTATCCTGGGCGGCTTGCTGGGCATCCTGATGATGATCCCGATGCGCCGCACCATGATCGTCGACCAGCACCGCGAACTCAAGTACCCGGAAGGCACGGCCTGCGCCGAGGTGCTGAAGGCCGCCGCCACACCCTCGTCGCGCGAAGCCGCGGGCGAGATCCGCGTCGAGGGATCCGATGAAGAAAAGGCCGCGCGCCAGCGCGCCTTCCTGATCTTCGGCGGCTTCGGCATCGGCCTGCTGTACAAGGTCTTGAGCATCTCGCTCAAGCTGTGGAAGGACACCGTCAACTTCGTCTTCAACGCACCGTTGAAGGCCGGTTCGGCCGGCGCCGAGATCTCGCCCGAGCTGCTGGGCGTCGGCTACATCATCGGTCCGCGCATCGCGATGACGATGGCGGCCGGCGGCGTGCTCTCGTACCTGCTGCTGATCCCGATGATCAAGTTCTTCGGCGAGCTCTTGAGCGTGCCGCTGGCGCCGGGAACCATGCTCATCAAGGACATGGGCCCGGACGACATCCGCAGCGCCTACGTGCTCTACATCGGCGCGGGTGCGGTTGCCGCCGGCGGCTTGATCAGCCTGGCGCGTTCGCTGCCGACGATCTGGAATGGATTGAAGGGCGGCCTGGCAGGCTTCAAGGGCGGCGGCAACGGCGACCCGAAGGGGGATGCCGCGCCACTGCGCACCGACCAGGACATCCCGCTGAAGTGGGTCGTGATCGGCTGCCTGGGCATCATCGCCGTGATCACCTTCGCCACGCCGCTGCACATGAACCTGCTGGGCGCGCTGCTGATCCTGGTGTTCGGCTTCCTGTTCTCGACCGTGTCCTCGCGCTTGACGGGGGAGGTCGGCTCGTCCTCGAACCCGATTTCCGGCATGGCCGTGGCGACCCTGCTGTTCACCTGCCTGATCTTCCTGGTGATGGGCTGGACCGGCGGCCGCTACTATGTGACCGCGCTGTCGGTCGGCGCCATCGTCTGCATCGCCGCCAGCAACGCCGGCACCACCTCGCAGGACCTGAAGACCGGCTTCCTGGTGGGCTCGACCCCGCGCCTCCAGCAGTACGCGATCCTGGCCGGCGCGCTTGCCTCGGCCCTGATCCTCGGCCCGATCCTGCTGAAGCTGAACGACGCCGGCACCGTGTACGTGCCGGCGGCCCAGGTGGCGCCGCACGTGACCACCGATGCATCGAAGCTGAGCCAGACCGCGCAGCTGCAGGGGCCGCAGGCTTCCGCCGACCACGCAACATATAAAGTGTGGCAGAAGCTCGATACCAACGGCGGCCCGGCCGGCAAGTACCTGGTGCGCGACGACGGCTCGCTGGCCTACCTGGTCGACCCGGGCATCAACGGCCAGTTCCACACCCGCCCGGACGGCTCCGAGGTCAAGAAATACGACGCGCCCAAGGCCGTGCTGATGTCCTACATCATCAAGGGCATCCTCGACCAGCAGCTGCCCTGGACCCTGGTGCTGTTCGGCGTGATGATCGCGGTGGTGCTGGAGATGGCCGGCGTGCAGGCGCTGGCGTTCTCGGTGGGCGTGTACCTGCCGCTGGTGTCGACCCTGCCGATCGCGATCGGCGGCCTGATCCGCTGGATGGTCGACCGCCGCAACAACAAACTGCCGCAGTACGCCGGCCTGAAGGAAGAAGAACTGCAGGCCGCGGGCGACCGCAGCTCGGGCACGCTGCTGGCTTCCGGTTACATCGCGGGCGGCGCCCTGGCCGGCATCATCATCGCCATCACGGCGGGCGTGCTGACCGATTTCGACAATGCGACGACCAAGTGGGCGGAGGCCGTGAATCCCTTCTTTGCGGGGGCGAATTCGGATGCGCTGTCGATCCTGCCGTATGCGGCGCTGATCGTGCTGCTGTATTGGGTGGGTAGGGAGAAGGCAGCGAAATGACCGTCGTCCCCGCCTTCGCGGGGACGAGCTTTATTTGTCAGACGAACGCCAGGTCATGCTGCCGAATCGTATGGTCCAGCCACTCATCGGTGTGCCCGAACCGGTACCCCAGCGCCTTCGCGCGCGAAGTATCGAGCACCATCCGGCCCGGCAAATCGAAGGGTGACAGCCGTCCGGCTTCGGCCGGCGCCGCCGCACGCCGCATCCGTACCGGCGTTTCCAGCACCTCGCCGACGCGTTCATGCAGCTGCGAAGCCGACAGCGCCCCGTCGCATGCCGCGTTTACCGGACCGGTAAAGTCCTGCATCCCGCTCCAGAACAGGAAGTCCGCCGCCGCATGCGCGGTCATGAAGGACACGGCAGCATCGGGGTTCGAATACGCCAGCGTGGCGCCGGCGCGCGCCAGCTCGACGTAGTGGGCGAGGCGGCCGGTGAAGTCTTCCGGGCCGCCCAGCACGTGGGCCAGGCGCGGCGTGGCCAGCGGCAGCGAGCCGTCGCGTACCAGGTAGGCTTCCGCCTGCACCTTGCCGCTCACATAGCATTCGGTGGCGCGGCGCGGGTCGTGCCAGGGGTATTGCGTGTCGATCGGCTGGGCCTCGACCGCGAGATCGCCTTCCGTAAGCAGCCCGGCGGCGTCGAAGCCCAGCACGCGGTAGGCGTCGACGGTCGAGGTCATCACATAGCGGCCGACCCGGCCGGCAAAGGTGCGCACGGCGATCGCCGCGTCCAGCGGGCTGTAGCACATCTGGTCGTAGACGAGATCGAAGCGGCCGGCCTTGGCCACGGCGCGCATCGCCAGCTCGTTGCGGCGGTCGGCGCGGATGCGCTGGATGCGGTCGCCGAAGGGATCGGGCGCGTAGCCGCGCGTGGCAATGGTAACGCGGTGGCCGGCGTGCAGGAGCCGCTGGACGAGCAGCCTGCCGATGAAACGGGTACCGCCGATCACCAGAATGTTCTTGGACATGGTTTTCCTTACGCTGAAGACGCTGAAAAGCTGGCGGGTTCGTGGTGAATCCGCTATATTTTGTATGCAGCGCAGCAATTGTTCAAACAAGAAAAAAACATTGCAATGAATAAGAAAAACTTATGCATGGTGGGGGCTTGAAGCCCCTGCGCAGCCTGTCCGGGCTGATCGACTTCGAATGTGCCGCGCGATGGGGCAGCTTCAAGCTGGCGGCACAGGAGCTGCACAAGACCCCCGCCGCCGTCAGCCTGCAGGTCAAGCACCTGGAGGATGCGGTCGGCTTTCCGCTGTTCGTGCGCCATCCGCGCCATATCGCGCTGACCGCCAAGGGCCAGGAACTGGCGATTGCGGTCGGACGCTCGCTCGGCGACCTGCGCGCCAAGGTCGCCGCACTGCAGCGCGGCGACGAGGAAGCCATCCTGCGCATCTCGACCACGCACTCCTTCGCCATCAAATGGCTGGTGCCGCGGATGCCGCGCTTTACCAAGCTGCATCCGGAACTCGACATCCGCATCGATTCGAACGACACCCCGGTCGACATGGAGGACGACGGCGTCGACGTCGCGATCCGCTTCGGCCCGGTCAAGGACGGCGATCCGGCGCTGCTGTTCCGCGAGCGCCTGGTGCCGGTCTACAGCCCGGAGCTGCTGGCCGACGGCCAGCAGGAATTGACCCTGGCCGACCTGGCGCGCTTTCCGCTGCTGTGCGAACGCACGCCGGAAGCCTGGCTGCAGCTCTTGAACGAGAACCGCGCGCTGAAAGGCAAATACGATTTTTCGCGCACCTTCAGCCACTGGGGCGTGCTGGCCCAGGCCGCGGTGGCGGGGCAGGGGGTCGCCCTGGTGCCTTACGGGATCGCCTTCGAGGACATCGCCTCCGGCAGCCTGCGGGTGCTGCAATGCCGCAGCGCGCCCTATGGCAACGGTTACCGCTTCCTGGTCAATCCGCACAAGGAGGCGATGTCCAAGGTGCAGCAGTTCCGCGCCTGGGTTGTCAGCGAAATGGAGGCGATGCGGCGCACGCTGGACGGCGCAGGCTGAGACGCTGCGGGCTGCTTGCAGCATGATCACCGCGATCATCTCGCCGATCTCGTCGATGGGCGTTTCGACGAAGCCGAAGGATGCGTCGATGGCGCGCGGCCGCCAGGTGGAGAAACAGTGGGCCTGCGCGATCGGGGCGGCGTTGCTGGCCACGAAGCGCGCCTGTTCCGGCGGCAGCTCCACGTCCATCAGCGATCGAAGTTCTTGATCGTTACCGCTTCCAGCGCCACTTCCAATCCCGCACTCCTCGTTGCCGAAGCCAGCCCCGGGGCATCGGCTCATCGACAGGCCTGGACGGCGGCTCGTTCGGTCATGCCGGCACCGCATGCGGCAGCGGCGCCGCCAGCGCGAACAGGCGGTCGGGCAAGGGTTCGCGCGCGATGTTCGCATCGATCGACAGCTGGTAATCGCGCCGGCCTTCCATCCACGACAGCAGCGAAACCGCCTTCCCCGACGGGTCCTCGAGCACGACCAGCCGGGCCGCCGGGCCGTTGATGCGCTCCGGTTCGTCCTTCGGATCGCGCCAGCTGCTGCCGCCGTCGGCGGACATGCCTGTTCGAACAGGGTCAGCCGATCGGGCCGAGCGCCGGCAGCGCCATCGGTGCAGCGGCCACGAGGGCGCCCGGCAGCGGCGCGCGCATCCAGATGACGGCGCCGGACAGATAAACGGCGACCGAC
>Ga0308170_10004940_pt1 | contig 10353 bp, 11 predicted proteins | sample PhyBR2_2_FD_202136 | JGI IMG/M metagenome (GOLD analysis project Ga0308170, IMG submission 202136) | Phyllosphere microbial communities from UC Gill Tract Community Farm, Albany, California, United States - DLSLSB.R2 | ecosystem: Host-associated > Plants > Phyllosphere > Unclassified | place... | reverse complement strand
GCGCAGTTTTTCGGTGGCGGGTTGGGCACGCGACGCGGCCGCGCTCAGCACTTCGGTCTGGCGGTCGGCGGTCAGGATCTGCTGGCCGGCCAGCGCGGTTTCCTCGAGCATGGTCTGCACGAGCTGGATGTTCAGGTTGCACATCTGCTGGAAGGACTGGAACAGCGATTTGGACATGTCGTTCATGAAGGCCGTCTGCGCGTCCAGGTGGGTGCGCACTGCAGGGGTCACCGATTGGGAAAATGGATACATGCGTTGCCTCATTCATGGGTAATGGTTATTGGAGTAGCCGGCGCTCGGCCAGGGGCCCGCACCGACGTGTCGCCGGAGGCCGCCGTTGCCGGATCAGGCTGGCGTCTTCCGCACGAAGCATCAAGGCTAGGGCAGCACGTCACCGTCCGTTTGCGCTAGATCAAACGTGCGCCGGCGCGGGGAAGGAGGGAAAGAACGAAGACGGTCCCGCGACCTGGACGGTGGCGGAACCGGAAAAACGGGGAAAACGCGGGGCGCGGGACGCCTCCGGGAATCAGCCGGCGTGGCGCTCGACCCAGGCGGCGAAGGTGTCGACGAAGGTCTGCAGGAAGGCGCGCAGCGACTCGTCTTTCAGGTGGTCGCCGTCGAATTTGTCGGCGATGCCGCCGAGATAGGCTTCCGGCGCCGGCATGGCCGGCATGTTCAGGAAAGGCAACATCTGGCGCAGGTGGTGGTTGGCGCCGAAGCCGCCGAGCGCGCCCGGCGACTGGCTGACGATGGCGCAGGGCTTGCCCGCCCAGGCAGCCTTGCCGTAAGGGCGCGAACCGACGTCGATCGCGTTCTTCAGCGCGCCCGGCACCGAGCGGTTGTATTCCGGGGTGATGAAGAGCACGCCGTCGGCCGCGCGGATGCGCTCGCGAAACGCCGTAAAGGCAGGCGGCGGGGTGTCGGTATCGTCGTCCTGGTTGTACAGCGGCAGGTCGCGGATCTCGACCACTTCCATGTCGAGCTTGCCTTCAGCCAGCTGGCTCATCGCGCGGGCGACTTTGCCGCTGTACGAATCCTTGCGCAGGCTGCCTACGACGATTGCGATTTTTTTCGATGCCATGCGATTCCCTCTTTCTTCGTTTACAAAATTCAATGGTAACCATTTTTTGCCGGGCGCCGCGCGCTCAGATGCGCCCGCGCCGGAAAGCCGCGAGGAACTTGCGCGCCTGCGCCGCGCTCAGCACCTGGACCGGGTCGCCGTGCCAGGAAAAAAGAAAAGGCTCGCCGCCCAGGCGGTCGGTCAGCTTGGCATTGAGCAGGAATCGGGTTCCAGCGGGATAGCGCGCCGGATCTGACAAGGCGCGTGCACACTGCACCCGCATCGAGGGCGCGAAGGCCTGGCCCGGCATCGGGCGAATCCGCAGCCGGCCCGTGCGCGCATCGGGCACGGAATGCACGGCGACCTCGCGATAGGCCCAGCTGTCGCGCGCCATCTCAGGCCCTGGCCAGCGGCGCAGGGGTGCGCACCACGGGCGCCTCTCGGATCGGCAGGTTGACGAGCGCGGCCGCGAGGGCCAGGGCAATGTCCGCGTACCACATCCAGCTGTAGTCGCCGAAGCGCACGAAGGACAGGCCGCCCAGCCAGGCGCCGAAGAAGCCGCCGATTTGATGCGACAGCAAGGTCAGGCCGAACAGCGTCGCGAGGTAGCGCGTGCCGAAGAGTTTGCCGACCAGGCCGGCGGTGGGCGGCACGGTGGCCAGCCAGGTAAAGCCGAGTGCGCCGGCGAGGATGTAGAAGGTCAGCGCGGTCTTCGGCGCCAGCAGGTACAGGGCGATGATCAGCGCACGGCTGAAGTACATCAGGGCCAGCAGGTTTTTCATGCGATAGCGTGTCGACAGCGCGCCGGCACTGAGGCTGCCGGCGATGTTGAACAGGCCGATCAGCCCGAGCGCGGTGCCCGCCACCCCGACCGGCAGGCCGCACAGCGCCACTTCGCCCGGCAGGTGGGTCACGAGGAAAGCGATATGAAAGCCGCAGGTGAAAAAGCCCGCATGCAGGCACAGGTAGCTGCGGTCGCGCAGGGCTTCGCGCAACTGCTGGGTCAGGCCGATTCCTGCAATCGGCGCAATCACCGGCGCGGCGCCGGCCGCGGCGACCGTGGCCTGGGGCGCTGTGCGTCCGCGCATCAACCAGGCCAGCGGTATGGTGAGCAAGGTCGTGGCCGCCATCGTGAACATGGCGATGATCCACCCGGGCCCGGCGATAAGGAACTGCATCAGGGGCGAGAACACGAACTGGCCGAAGGAGCCGCCCGCATTGATGAAGCCGGACGCGAAGGGCCGGCGCGCGGCCGGCAGGCGCTGGGCCGTGGCGCCGATCAGGATCGAGAAACTGCCGGCGCCGGCGCCTGCGGCCGAGAGCACGCCCATGGTCAGCAGCAGGCCCCATTCGGAACTCACGAAGGGCGTGGCGGCCAGGCCGCCGGCCAGCAGCACGGCGCCGAGCACGATCACGCGCGCCGGACCGTACTTGTCGGCAATGGCGCCGAAGACCGGTTGGGAAGCGCCCCACATGAACTGGCCGATCGCCAGCGCGAAGCTGATCGTCGCCACGCCCAGGCCCGTTGCCGTGTTCAGCGGCGAGAGGAACAGGCCGGTCGTCAGGCGCGCGCCCATCGTGATCATCAGGATCGCGCTGGCGGCAAGGATCAGGAGCCAGGCGGCGCGCGGCGACATCTCGGTGTGGGTGCTCATCATCATCCCGTTATTGTTTTGCCGCCTGCACGCGCAAGCGGAACTGGGATGAGAGTTTACCAACGAACGGCGGGATGTGCTGGAGGGCCCCGATTCCGGCCATGGTGGTGTTCGATGCTGCTCTGCTGATATCGAACAAACGTCTGCAGGGATCGAAACTGGATCCTGCCAATCCAACCCCAGGTACCGGCCATGTTTTCACCCGGCCATGCATTCGTCGCCCCCGGGCGGCGCCCTGACAGCTAATCAGAAGAACTAAAACCCACATGCATGATCAGGCAACAAAGGCAGGCGCGACGAGCAGAGCGCAGCCCCGTGGCACGAATTATGGGCCGGCGGGTCATCTGCCGCGCGATCCGACTGACACCGCTTCACAACGCGGAGACGACATGGAACCGAGAATCAGCAGGCTGGAAGGATTTGCCGACGAGTGCAGGCGGGATATCCGTTCCGTCGATGTTCTGCTGGCAAAAATCGAGACCACGACCGACGGGCTTGCCAGGAATTCGGCCACGAAGGCGGATGTGGCCCAGCTCGAAACCACACTGCTCAAGTGGTTCGTCGGCACCGCAACGACCCTTGCCGGACTTGCATTCGCCGCCGCGAAGATGATTCACTGAACACGATTGCGGCGTCGCGCCTGCGCGCCGATATGCGCGCGCACATCTGTCGCAAGGCCGGAAACAGCCGTTCAGGCAGCGCGAATGAGGAGCGCCACCGCTTCGGCCGCCATGCCCTCTTCCCGGCCCAGGTAGCCGAGCTTCTCGTTGGTCTTGGCCTTGATGTTCACCTGTTGCGGCGACACGCCGAGGTCTTCGGCGATGCGCGAGACCATGTGCGGAATGTGCGGCGCCATCTTCGGCTGCTGGGCGATGATGGTGGCGTCGACATTGCCGATCGTGTAGCCGGTGGCGACGACGCGGGTGGCCGCCTCGCGCAGCAGGACGCGCGAGTCGGCGCCGGCGAACATCGGGTCGGTGTCGGGAAAATGCTTGCCGATGTCGCCGAGGCTGGCCGCGCCCAGCAGCGCATCGATGATCGCGTGCAGCAGGACGTCGGCGTCGGAATGGCCGAACAGGCCAAGGCGATGCGGGATGGTCACGCCGCCGACGATGAGTTTGCGCCCTTCGACCAGGCGGTGGCAGTCATAGCCGGTGCCGATGCGAAATGGCGGGGTCGGATTGTAGGATGCAAGTGCCATGGTGTGCTTACAGTAATTCAGGTTGGGCCGTGGCCAGGTACATTTCGGCGATGCGCACGTCCGACGGCAGTGTCACCTTCATATTGCGCGGATGCCCTTCGACCAGCTTCGGCGACAGGCCGAGCGCCTCGACGGCGGAGGCGTCGTCGGTGATCTGGTTCGGGTCGGCTGCAGCAGCGAGGGCCTCGCGCAGCAACTGGAAGCGGAACATCTGCGGCGTTTGCGCCAGCCACAGGCCTTCGCGCGCAACGGTACTGAGGGTGCCGGCCTCGCCGCCGGTGCGGCGCTTGACGGTATCGACCACCGGCAGGGCCAGCAGGCCGCCGACCGGATGTTCGCCGGTGCTGGTGATCAGCTTTTCGATCAGGGCGTCGTCGAGCCCCGGACGCGCCGCATCGTGCACCAGCACCCAGTCGTTCGGGCGCAGCGTCGGGACCAGGGCCGCCAGCGCGTTCCTGACCGATTCCATGCGGGTGGCGCCGCCGCAACGCAGCACGGTCACGCCGTGGCTCGGCACGACGCTGTCGATGACGGGGTCGTCGGCGCTGACCACGACATAGGTATGCGCGATCAGTTCGCTGAACAGGAAAGCGTCGATGGCGTGGCGCAGCATGGGCTTGCCGCCGATTTTCAGGTATTGCTTCGGTCCGCTTGCAGCCATCCGGGCCCCGACGCCGGCGGCGGGGATCAGGGCGAAATAACGTGGTGCCTGGGAATTCATTTGGTTCGTTTACTCTTTGCCGGTCTGATAAGAGACTGTACCTCACCTGCGCAAACTTTGCCGAGACGCGCGTACTCTTGCGGGGTATCGATGGCGGCCTGCATGCGCTCGACCTTCGCCATCTCGTTTTTGACGAAGGGCATCCAGCCGCTGTCGATTTCGCGCTGCAACAAGTTGCGCACCTGGCCAGCGGGCGCGTACAGCGGCTTGCCCTCGAAACGGCGCGCCAGCGCATCGCCCACGGCCTTTTCGGCCTGTGGCAGGTAGTTCAGGTAGATATCGAGATGGCGCATTTCGTGCGCCAGGATTTCACGGTAGGAGCAGCTGCCGGGTGGGAACACGCGTCCGACGTACACGACGATGGGGAGATAAGTGAGCTTGATGTCGAGGCGCGGCGCCACGCATTCGTAGCCGGTCGCGGGATCGCTCAGCATGCGGCCCTGCACGCCAATCGCGACGCGCGACTCGGTGCGGGTCAGCCCCAGCACATAGCTGCCGGGGGCGCGCTCGCCCTTCATGGCGGACAGGCCGTGAAAGGAATAGCTGTTGTCGACGCGGTAGCCGTTCTGCTGCGAGGACATCACCGAGACGCTTTGTCCGATCGTGTCCTCGCAACGCGCCTGGAAGGCGGTGCGCGCGCTCGCCGGCGCGGCCGCGCACAGGCAGGCGAGCAAAAACAACAGCTTCATGGCATCAGGCGGGCGACCTCAAGCGGGCGACCAATCCCCGTTGACGATCTTCTCCAGCCAGAAGGCGCCGATGATGGTTTTTACGTCGGTCACCTGCCCCGCTTTTACCATCTCCAGCAATTCGGGCACGGTCGCGGTGAAGATCTCCAGGAACTCGCCCTCATCGAGCTTCGCTTCGCCGGCGGTCAGGCCGCGCGCCAGGAACAGTTCCAGGTGTTCGTCCGAATACGCGATCGCATTGTGGATGGTGCAGACATAACGCCAGTCGGTCGCCGTGTAGCCGGTTTCCTCTTCCAGCTCGCGCTTCGCGCAGGCCAGGTGTTCTTCGCCCGGATCGATTTTACCGGCCGGGAATTCGACGAAGACGCGGTCGTTCGGGTAGCGGAACTGGCGCTCGAGCAGCACGCGGCCATCCTCGAACAGCGGCAGGATCACCACCGCGCCTGGATGGCGGATGTATTCGCGGTGCGAGATGCTGCCGTCCGGCAGTTGAATGCGGTCGCGCGAGACTTTGAGGAAATTGCCGTCGTAGGCAACTTCGCCATCGAGGCGAACTTCCTTCAGGTGCGAATCCATGGAACTCCTGGGTAAAAGCGTTGATCGGAAAAACGAATCAGCGGCGTTTACGGAGATACCTGAGGACAAATCCTGGAAACGCCAGCACGAGGAACAGGCAGCCAGTGACCGCATAGAATTCCCAGCCCTGGGCAAAGACATTGCCGATACGGGATTCCAGCAGGAAGGCGACGAGCCCGACGAGGAAGTATAGAACAAGGAGCTCGAGCAGGCGCGCGAGGAAGGACTTCGAGCGAGTGTGCCCGCTTTGCGCCGACTTCAGGGAAAGAAGGCCGAACATGCGCTCGCTCGCAAACGGGAGGTTGGCCGCCGCCAGGGCGACGGCAACCACGATCCAGGATGCGAACGAGACGTCCATGAATTACAAGCCGATCCTAGTACTTGAGTGTCAGCTGCATTGCGTGCAGGCAGGCACTCAGCAGCGAGCCCGGGATCAGGCCCAGCAGCACGACGGCGATGCCGTTGACCGACAGCGCGAAGCGCATGTCGCCGTGGGTGACGATCGGGCTGGTATCGGCCGCGTCGTCGAACCACATCGTCTTCACGACGCGCAGGTAGTAGAAGGCGCCGATCAGCGAGAACATCACCGCAACGACTGCCAGCCAGACCGCGCCGGTGTTGGCGACCGCCTGCAGCACTGCCCACTTGGCCATGAAGCCCATCATCGGCGGCACGCCGGCCAGCGAGAACATCAGGATCGTCATGACGACCGCGAACCATGGGCTGCGACGGCCCAGGCCCTTGAAGTCGGCAAGCTGCTCGGCTTCGAAGCCCGAACGCGCCAGCATCATGATGAGGCCGAAGCTGCCCAGGGTCGTCAGCACATAGGTGATCGAGTAGTACATCGCCGCGCTGTAAGCCGCGCCCATGTTCGAGCGGTCGTCGCCGACCACGCCGGCCAGCATGCCCAGCAGCACGAAGCCCATCTGCGCGATGGTCGAATAGGCCAGCATGCGCTTGATGTTGGTCTGGGCGATCGCGGTCAGGTTGCCGATGGCCAGCGACAGCACGGCCAGCACCAGCAGCATCTGCTGCCAGTCGTAGGCCATCTGGCCGAGGCCTTCGACCAGGATGCGGATGACCATGGCGAAGGACGCCAGCTTCGGCGCGCCGCCCAGCAGCAGGGTCACTGCCGTTGGCGAACCCTGGTAGACGTCCGGCACCCACATGTGGAAGGGAACGGCGCCCAGCTTGAAGGCCATGCCGGCCACCAGGAACACCAGGCCGAAGACCAGGATGCCGTGGTTGCCGCCGGTTGCTGCGCGGGCGGCGATTTCGGTGATGTCGAGGGAGCCGGTGGCGCCGTAGATCATCGAAATACCGTAGAGCATGAAGCCCGATGCCAGCGAACCCAGGATGAAGTACTTCATCGAGGCTTCGGTCGAGACCGCGTGGTCGCGGCGCAGCGCCACCAGCGCATACAGCGCGAGCGACATCAGTTCCAGGCCCAGGTAGATCGACAGCATGCTGTTACCAGAGATCATGATCATCTGGCCCAGCATCGACAGCAGCGCGAGCACGTAGAACTCGCCGCCCAGGTTACCGGAGAGCATGCCACGCTCCGTCGCATACCCACGCGAATACACGAGGGTGACGCCGACGGCGAGGTAAGTAAACAGCTTCAGCAGGTTCGACATCGGGTCCGACACGAACATGTTGTTGAAGGTGTAGACCGTGGTGCCGGCATTGAAGTCGGCCCAGCTGAAGACCGCGCAACCGACCAGGGTCAGCAGCGACAGCCAGTAGGTGACGTTGCGGCGCGCCCCCTTCAGGTACATATCGATCAGCAGGATCGCGGAGGCCGCGACCAGGAGAAATACTTCGGCGTACACCGGCACCAGGTTGGTGTCGACAGCCGGCAATAGAGTGTTAGTCATGGCGTTGATTTCGATTTATTGAGGCAGCTTGCTGATCGACACATGCTGCAGCAGGTCGGCCACCGAGGTCTGCAGCGTCTCGGCGATCGGCGCAGGATACAGGCCCATGTACAGCGTGGCGATTGCCAGCACGGCCAGGATCGCGAATTCACGCTTGTTCAGGTCGACCAGATCGGCGACGTGCTTGTTGCCGATCGGGCCGAACACGACGCGCTTGACCATCCACAGCGAATAGGCGGCGCCCAGGATCAGCGCGGTACCCGCGGCCAGGCCGGTCCAGAAGTTGAACTGCACCGACGCCAGGATGACCATGAATTCGCCGATGAAGCCCGAGGTGGCCGGCAGGCCGGCATTCGCCATCGAGAACAGCACGGCGAAGGCGGCGAACTTCGGCATCGTGTTGACGACACCGCCGTAGTCGGCGATTTCACGCGAGTGCATGCGGTCGTAGAGCACGCCGATGCAGAGGAACATCGCGCCCGACACGAAGCCGTGCGAGATCGACTGCATCAGGCCGCCCTGCACGCCCATCTCGTTGAAGATGAAGAAGCCGAGCGTGACGAAACCCATGTGGGCGATCGACGAGTACGCAACCAGTTTCTTCATGTCCTTCTGGACCAGGGCCACCAGGCCGATGTAGATCACGGCGATCAGGGAGAGCACGATGACGACCGGCGCCAGGTAGTGCGAAGCGTCCGGGGTGATCGGCAGCGAGAAACGCAGGAAGCCGTAGGCGCCCAGTTTCAGCATGATCGCGGCCAGCACGACGGAACCGCCGGTCGGCGCTTCGACGTGGGCGTCCGGCAGCCAGGTGTGCACCGGCCACATCGGCACCTTGACGGCGAAGGCCATGAAGAAGGCGATGAAGATCAGGATCTGTTCCTTCATGCCCAGCGCCTGCTTGTGCCAGACCTGGATGTCGAAGCTGCCCGAGATGTTGTACAGGTAGATGATCGCGATCAGGGTCAGCAGCGAGCCGAAGAACGTGTACAGGAAGAACTTGAACGCCGCGTACACGCGGTTCGGGCCACCGAAGACGCCGATGATGATGAACATCGGGATCAGGGTCGCTTCGAAGAAGAAGTAGAACAGCAGGCCGTCGAGCGAAGCGAACACGCCGATCATCAGGCCCGACAGCAGCAGGAAGGAGCCCATGTACTGGGACACGCGTTCCTGGATCACTTCCCATGCCGCCACGATGACGATGATGTTGATGAAGGCCGTCAGCGGAATGAACCACAGCGACAGGCCATCGACACCGAGACGGTAGAAGATGTTGAAGGCGCCGATCCAGGGCGTGGCTTCATAGAACTGCATGCCGTGGGCGGCATTGTCGAAATGCGTGATCAGCGGAATCGTCGGCAGGAAGCTGACGACGGCGCCGACCAGCGCCAGCATGCGGCTGAATCCTGGGTTCTTGTCGCGACCCACGGCGAGCAGGAGCACGCCGAACAGGATCGGGAGCCAGATTGCCAGGCTCAGGTAAGGAGGAAATGTAGAGATCGTAGACTGCATCATTTGTCTTTTTCTTTGCCTGTGATTAGCGCCAGAACGGGAAGAAGTACAGCAGGGTCGCCATGACGCCCACGATCATCACGAACGCGTAGTGATAGATGTAACCGGTCTGGAAGGTGCGGGTCAGGGTCGAGAACCAGCCGACCAGCTTGGCCGAACCGTTGACCAGCAGGCCATCGATCAGCGCGCGGTCGCCCGCCTGCCACAAGCCGGTACCGACTGCGCGTGCGCCGCCGGCAAACACTGCCTGGTTGAACTTGTCCATGTAGTACTTGTTGTCCAGCAGCGTGTGCAGGGGCTTGAACTTGGCGTAGAACCAGGCCGGGATAGCCGGCTTGACCATGTAGCAGATGTACGCAAGCACAACGCCGAGCAGCGCCAGGCCGAACGGGATCGACAGCAGGCCGTGGATGCCCATCGCGCCGGCACTGTGGAATTCTTCGCGCAGCATTTCCATCGCCGGGTGGTTTTCACGCACCGTGATGACGCCCTTGAAGAAATCGCCGTGCAGCATTGGCTTGATCGCGAAGTAACCGATGATCACCGACGGGATCGCCAGCAGCACCAGCGGCAGGGTCACGACCCATGGCGACTCATGCGGCTTCTGGCCCGGGGCCAGCCCGTGGTGGCCGTGGTCTTCTTCGTGTTGCGGCTCCGAATCGTGTGCAGCAAGCGGATCTTCGATCTTGTGGCCGTGGGCGTCATGTGCGTGCGCATCATGGCCGTGTGCATCGTGCGCATGGTGCGCATCGTGATCATGGCCGTGGGCCTGACCGAAACGCTCTTTTCCGTGGAACACCAGGAAATACATGCGGAACGAGTAGAAGGCCGTGACGAAGACGCCTGCCAGCACCGCGAAGTAGGCAAAGCCTGCACCCGGGATATTCGAGGCGTGCACCGCTTCGATGATCGAGTCCTTCGAGTAGAAACCGGCGAAGAACGGGGTACCGATCAGGGCCAGCGAACCGAGCAGCGAAGTGATCCAGGTGATCGGCATGTACTTGCGCAGGCCGCCCATGTTGCGCATGTCCTGGTCGTGGTGCATGCCGATGATGACCG
>Ga0308170_10004939_pt1 | contig 10353 bp, 11 predicted proteins | sample PhyBR2_2_FD_202136 | JGI IMG/M metagenome (GOLD analysis project Ga0308170, IMG submission 202136) | Phyllosphere microbial communities from UC Gill Tract Community Farm, Albany, California, United States - DLSLSB.R2 | ecosystem: Host-associated > Plants > Phyllosphere > Unclassified | place... | reverse complement strand
GTTCACCGCCATGCGTGCCCGCGGTGCTCAGGTGACCGACATCGCCATCCTGGTGGTCGCGGCCGACGACGGCATCATGCCGCAGACGGTGGAGGCGCTGAACCACGCCCAGGCGGCCGGCGTCCCGATCGTGGTCGCGGTCAACAAGATCGACAAGCCCGAGGCCAACCCGGCCAAGGTGCGCCAGCAGCTCACCGAGTACGGCCTGGTCGCCGAGGAGTACGGCGGCGACGTCATGTTCGTCGACGTGTCGGCCCGTCAGAACATCGGCATCCAGGAACTCCTCGACGCCGTGCTGCTGACCGCGGACGCCGGCCTCGACCTGCGTGCGAACCCGAACAAGGATGCCCGCGGCGTCGCGATCGAAGCCAAGCTCGACAAGGGCCGTGGCTCCGTCGCGACCGTGCTCATCCAGTCCGGAACGCTGCGCGTCGGCGATGCGATCGTCGCGGGCACCGCGTTCGGCCGCGTCCGCGCGATGATCGACGAGAACGGCGAGCAGGTCGAAGAGGCCGCGCCCTCCCGCCCGGTGCAGGTGCAGGGTCTGAACTCGGTGCCGCGCGCCGGTGACACCTTCATCGTCACCGAGGAGGACCGCACCGCCCGCCAGATCGCCGAGAAGCGCGAGGCCGCCGAGCGCAACGCCCAGCTGGCCAAGGCCCGCAAGCGCATCTCGCTCGAGGACTTCACCCGCGCTCTCGAAGAGGGCAAGGTCGAGTCGCTCAACCTCATCATCAAGGGCGACGTCTCGGGTGCCGTGGAGGCCCTCGAGGAGTCGTTGCTGAAGATCGAGGTCGACGAGTCGGTGCAGCTGCGCATCATCCACCGCGGTGTGGGTGCGATCACGGAGTCCGACGTGAACCTGGCGACGATCGACAACGCGATCGTCATCGGCTTCAACGTGCGCCCCGACGCGAAGGCGCGCGAGCGCGCCTCCCGTGAGGGTGTCGACATCCGGTTCTACTCGGTCATCTACAACGCGATCGACGACGTCGAGCAGTCCCTCACGGGCATGCTCAAGCCGGAATACGAAGAGGTCCAGTCGGGCGTCGCGGAGATCCGCGAGGTCTTCCGGTCCTCCAAGTTCGGCAACATCGCCGGTGTCATCGTCCGTTCGGGCACGATCACGCGCAACGCCAAGGCGCGCGTCATCCGCGACGGCGTGGTCATCGCCGATGGCCTGGCCATCGAGTCGCTGCGCCGCTTCAAGGACGACGTCACCGAGGTGCGCACGGACTTCGAGGCCGGTATCGGACTGGGCAAGTACAACGACATCCAGATCGGCGACGAGATCGAGACCACCGAGATGGTGGAGAAGCCCCGCGCTTGATAGGGCGGCGGCCCATCGGTCGTTGAGCGAGCGAAGCGAGACGAAACGCATTGACCTTACGAGTTCATTGCGTTTCGTCTCGTCGCTTCGCTCCTCGCTCAACCACCGGGATACCGAAGTAGGAGAGAGAAATGTCTTCGGAACGACAGGCACGCCTTGCCGACCGCATCCGCGTACTCATCGCGGAGCGGCTCGAGAAGGGGCTGCGCGACCCGCGGCTCGGATTCGTGACGATCACCGACGTGCGCGTGACCGGCGACCTGCAGCACGCGTCCGTGTTCTACACCGTGCTCGGCAGCGAAGACGAGCGGCTGGCATCCGGTGAGGCGCTGAAGTCCGCGACCGGGATGCTGCGCAGCGAGATCGGGCGCAAGCTCGGCGTGCGGCTCACCCCGTCGCTCGAGTTCATCCCCGACGCGCTGCCCGACAACGCCGGGCACATCGAGGACCTGCTGCGCGAGGCGCGCGAGCGCGACGAGCACGTGGCGGGCCTGGCCGCATCCGCGAACTTCGCCGGTGAGTCCGACCCGTACGTCAAGCCCCGCGAGCTCGAGTACGAAGAGGACTGATGACGCGTCGGCCGGGGAACCGTCTGCTGACGTCGACCCTCGCGGGATCGATCGCGGTATTCGCCCTTTCGGGCTGCGCGGCGACGGCCCGGCCCGATGCGCATGCGACGGCCGGGACGAGCGCGACGCCGTCCGCCGTCGTGTCGCCTGCAGCGTCGGCCACGCCCGCACAGACACCCACACGCACCACGACGGGCACGGCCACGCCGAAGTCCACGCCGAAGCCGACGCCGAAGTCCACGCCCACGGCGACCGCGGGCATCACCCTGAACGGGATCGATCGCTTCACGCTCGGCGGCTCGTTCGCCGCGGCGGGCAAGGCCCTCGGAGCGACCCCGTACCCCGAGTGCCGCTGGATCGTCGACCGTCGCGGCACGATGACGACCTGGGTGGGCGCGAAGCACGACGGCACCGCGGTGACCGATGTGATCGACCTCGTCGCGATCGATTCGTGGGGCCTCGATCGACCGCCGGCGAACCCGCCGCGCACGGCCGCGGGCATCACGCTCGGGTCGAGCCGTGCCGCCGTCGAAGCCGCATATCCGACTGCGACCGTCGTCAAGGACCCGAACGCGCAGTTCGCGCTCCGCTACGTCGCCGCAGGGCGGTCGCTCATCTTCGAGGGACGAGACGGCGTGGTCCGATCGATCCAGCTGCTCGCCGCCCCCGACGCGGTCCCTTCGGAGTACTGCGGCTGAGGCTCACCGCGGCAGGCGCAGCATCCCGTCGTCGGCTTCGGCGAGTCCGTCCGCGATGAGGGAGTCGACGGCGCGGTCGCGCTGCACCGGGTCGTGCCAGAGCGCGAGCACGTCGTCGAGCGGAACGGATGCCGCGGCCCGCAGCTGGCGCAGCACGGCGCCGCGCGCCTGCCGGTCGCTGCCTTCGTATCGGGCCTGCCGCCGCGGCGCGTCGGCGTTGTCGGGCCAGCCGGCCCCTCGCCACGCACACATATGCGCCAACGGGCATGCGTCGCAGCGCGGTGCGCGAGCGGTGCAGACGAGCGCGCCGAGCTCCATGGCGGCCGCGTTCACGACGGCGGCATCCGGCACGTCATCCGGCAGGACGGCGGCCATCTGCTCGAGATCCCGTCGACCGGGTGCTGCCGGGTGCGCCTGTCCGCCCACGGCGCGCGCGAGCACGCGGCGGGTGTTGGTGTCGACGACCGGATGCCGGTCTCCGTAGGCGAAGACCGCGACGGCGCGAGCGGTGTAGTCCCCGATGCCGGTGAGGGCGAGGAGCGCCTCGACGTCGCGCGGGACGACGCCGTCGTGGCGGTCGCGGATCTCGACGGCGGCCCGGTGCAGCCACAGCGCCCGGCGGGGATAGCCGAGCGTCGACCACTGCCGCACGGCCTCGGCCGGGGCATCGTCCGCGAGGGCCGTCGGGGTGGGCCAGCGGGTCAGCCAGGCATCCAGATGCGGGATGACGCGGCTCACCGGGGTCTGCTGCAGCATGAACTCGCTGACGAGCACGCCCCACCCGCCGTACCGCGCCTGGAATCCGGGCCGCCGCCACGGCAGGTCGCGGGCGTGCAACCGGTACCACTCGATGAGCGGCGCGGCCAGTTCGGGCATCCGTCCAGCCTAGGCTGGATGCATGCGCCTGCCATCCACTCCCGTCACCGAGCTGCAGCGCGCGCTGCGCGACGAGGTGCGCGCCCAGTTCCCCGCCGGACGGGTGGTCGTCGCGCTGGACGGCGACGACACCGCCGCGTTCGCGGACGGTCTCGCCGAGGTGTTCCGCGAAGCCGGCGTCGCGGTCTTCCGTGCGCGGATCGCCGACTTCCAGCGCCCGCGGGCGGAGCGCGCCGGTGCCACCGGGTCAGCCCGGTACGACACCGCGACACTGGCGCGCGTGCTCATCGATCCGTTCCGGGATGCCGCGCACACCTCCGCCACCACCGGCTTCCAGCTCACCGCATTCGACGCCGACCGCGACATGCCGGTGGGGTCCCACTGGGTGACGGGTCCCGCCAGCGCGACTCTCGTCATCGACGGCCCCGACCTGCTCGACGAGCGCCTGAACCGGCTGTGGGACTGGCGCATCCGGCTCGTGACGGGCGACTCCGTCGCGATCGCGCAGACCCCGGATGCCGTCGTCGACGTGACCGATCCGACAGAGCCGAAGCAGGTCCGCTGATGGGTCCGACCGGCATCCTCCTCGTCGACAAGCCGGGAGGGATGACCAGCCACGACGTCGTCGCCCGCTCCCGCCGCGCGCTGAACACGAAGAAGATCGGCCACGCCGGCACCCTCGACCCGATGGCCACCGGCCTGCTGATCCTCGGCGTCGGCCCGGCGACCCGCCTCCTCACCTACCTCGTCGGGCTCGGCAAGACGTACGAGGCGACCATCCGGCTCGGCGTCGCGACCGATTCCGACGACGCCGACGGCCGGATCACGGCCACGGCGGATGCCGCCCACGTCACCGGCGCGCAGATCGACGCCGGCGTCGCGCAGCTGACCGGTCCGATCAGCCAGGTGCCGAGCACCGTGTCGGCGATCAAGGTGGACGGCCGTCGCGCGTACGATCTGGCCCGCGCGGGGGAGGACGTGCAGCTGAAGGCCCGGGACGTGGTCGTCTCGCGCTTCGAGGTGCTCGCCCGCCGGCCGGGCGACGGGGTGATCGACCTCGATGTCGTCGTGGATTGCTCCAGCGGCACCTACATCCGGGCCCTCGCCCGCGACCTCGGCGCCGGGCTCGGCGTCGGCGGGCACCTCACCGCCCTGCGCCGCACCCGCATCGGCCCGTTCGCGGTGGCCGAGGCCCGGCCGGTGCCGGATGCCGCCGAGGCGACGGACGCCGGTTCCCGGCTGCTGCCCGCCGCGGAGGTCGCGGCATCCGTGCTCGGCGCCGTGCACGTGACCGGCGAACAGGCCCGCGATCTGCGGCACGGCAAGCGCGTCGAGCTGCCGAACGCGCCCGGCCGCGCGGCGGCGATCGCCCCCGACGGCGCCCTCGTCGGTGTGATCGAGCGGCGCGGGACCACGGTGAAGAGCATCATGAACATGCCCGAGGAGCCCGCCGCATGATCCTGTGGTTCGCCTACGTCCAGGTCGCGGTGGCCGCGCTCGGCGGTCTGCTGTGCGTCATCCTCGGCCTCGCCGGGCGTCGCCCGAGCGATCTCACCGTCGGGGCGCTCGCCCTCCTCGAGCTGCTGCTGATCGCGCAGATCGTGATCGGCATCGTCGCTCCGCTCGCCGGGAACCCGCCGACCGGGAGCCTGCTGGAGTACTGGGTCTACGCGGTCTCGGTCACCCTGCTGCCGCCTGCCGCGGTGTTCTGGGCGCTCATCGAGCGCAGCCGCTGGAGCACCGTGATCCTGGGCATCGCGGCGCTCGCGGCCGCCGTGATGGTGTGGCGCATGGAGGTCATCTGGACGATCCAGGGAGCCTGAGCCGGCACGGCTAGAATCGGAGGAATCATGTCTTCCACTCGTCGCCGGATGACCGGCATCGGTCGCGTCCTGGTCGTCGTCTACGCGATTCTCGCGCTGGGCGCGTCGGGTCGCTCGTTCGTGCAGATCGTGGAGCGCTTCGACCAGGCGCCCCTCGCCTTCACACTGTCCGCCGTCTCCGCGGTCGTGTACATCCTGGCGACGTTCGCCCTGGTGTTCGCCGGCTCGCGGGTCTGGTACCGCATCGCCTGGGTCACGATCAGCTTCGAGCTGCTGGGCGTGCTCGCCGTCGGCACGCTGAGCCTCATCGAGCCGACGTGGTTCCCCGAGGCGACGGTGTGGTCGTTCTACGGCATCGGCTACCTGTTCGTGCCGCTCGTGCTTCCGTTCTTCGGCCTGTGGTGGCTCATCACGCACCCGCCCATCACCGCAGGACAGGATGCCGCGCCCGAAGCCGTCGTGACCGGTCGATGATCGTCTTCGACGCACCGGAGGCGGTTCCGGCCGACTTCGGGCCGTCGGTCGTCGCGGTGGGCAAGTTCGACGGCGTGCACGCCGGGCATCGCGCCCTCCTGCATCGGGCGAGACGGGATGCCGAGCGACTCGGCGCCCGGGTCGTCGCGGTCACGTTCGACCGGAATCCGCTGCGCACCGTGCGGCCGGAGATCTGTCCCGACGACGTGATCGGCCCCAGCCAGAAGCTCGACCTGCTCGCCGATGCGGGCGCCGACGCCGCACTGCTGCTGAGGTTCGACGCCGAGCGGGCCGCGCAGCCCGCCGACGAGTTCATCTCCGAGGTGCTGGTGAAGGCCCTGCACGCCGAGGTCGTGCTGGTCGGTCGCGACTTCCGGTTCGGCCACCGCGGCGCGGGCGACGTCGCCCTGCTGCAGTCCGCAGGCGCGCAGGCCGGCTTCGTCGTCGACGTCGTGAGCGACGTGCACCCGGATGCCACCGAGCGCCGGGTCTCGTCGACGTGGGTGCGCGAGCTCATCTCCGCCGGCGACGTCGCGGGCGCGGCGGAGCTTCTCGGACGGGCGCCGTCCGTGCGCGGCGAGGTCGTGCACGGTCTCAAGCGCGGACGGGAGCTCGGCTACCCGACCGCGAACATCGGCCGCGCCGTCGAGGGGCTGATCCCCGCAGACGGCGTGTACGCCGGCTGGCTCGTCGACGGGGGAGTGCGGCACCCCGCGGCGATCAGCGTCGGGACCAATCCCACCTTCGACGACGTGCACCATCGTCAGGTGGAGGCGTACGTGCTCGACCGCGACGATCTCGACCTGTACGACCACCGGGTCGACGTCGAGTTCACCCAGCGCATCCGCGGCATGGTCGCCTTCGAGGGCATCGCGCCTCTGCTGGCGCAGATGGCCGATGACGTGCGACAGGCACGCGGCATCCTCTGCTGAGTCCGGCGCGTCGTCGCCGGCGCGTGCGCATGAGCAGCATCACCCGCCGTGATGCTCATATGAGCAGAACCGTGCGCGATCGGTGCTGAGCCCGTACCCTGAGAACGGGAAGGAGGATGCCGTGGATGACGAGCTGCTCGCCGTGCGCGTGGCCGAACTCGCCTACGACGAGGGTAAGACGCAGGACGAGATCGGCGCCCTCCTCGGCATCTCGCGGTGGAAGGCCGGGCGCCTGCTGGCTCAGGCCCGCGAACTCGGGATCGTCCGCATCGAGATCGTGCATCCGCGCGCTCGCCGTTTGAGCCTGGAGCGCGAGATCTGCGAACGCTTCGGACTCGCCGCCGCGGTCGTCGTGCCGGCGCCGGAGGGTCTCGAACTCGAGCGCGTCGCGCAGGCCGCCGCCGACCTCCTCACGTCGCTCCGCCCCGTCCCGCGGACTCTCGCCGTCAGCTGGGGACGCACCCTCGCCGCCGTGGCGGACGCACTGCCCGACGGCTGGACCCGCGGCATCACCGTGGTGCAGACCAACGGCGGGGTCACCACGAACCGTCGATCGGGCACGGCCGCGAGCATCGCGGTGACCATGGCTCAGCGCGGTCATGGGCAGGCCGTGCTTCTCCCGAGCCCCGCGATCCTGGAGCGGGTCGAGACCAAGCAGGCGATCGAGGCCGACCGCATCGTCGCGGGGGTCCTCGAGCAGGCGGCACGTGCCCACACCTATCTGTTCACCGCCGGCGCATGCGATGCCCGTTCCGCACATGTCGAGAACGGATACCTCACCGCGGACGACATCGCAGAGCTCGCCCGGCGCGGCGCGGTCGGCGATGTGCTCGGCCGATACATCGACGCGGACGGCAACATCGTCAACCCCGAGCTGGACGCGCGGACGGTCGGCATCGGCCTCGGCGCGCTCCGCTCGGCCGAACGGGCGATCTACGTGACGGCGGGAGCCGCGAAGCACGACATCGCACGCACCGTCGTCACCACCGGTTTGTGCACGATGACGGTGATGGACGAGTCGACCGCCCGGAAGCTCCTGGAGGAGTCATGAGCGAGCACGGGAACAGCCCGGCGAACAGAGAAGAGGAACGATGACCTCCACCGATCTCGCAGTCGCACGCGACCGCGTGCGCGACCTCGTCGGCGGCGAACCGAACGACCTGACCCTGCGCGGTTTCCTGCACGGTCTGCCCGGAGTGGACGCCGTCGGCCTCTCGCAGCGCGCCGACGGCCTCGGCACCCGATCCATCAAGACGACCTCCAAGGCCTGGGCCCTCGACAAGATCATCTCGCTCATCGACCTGACGACCCTCGAGGGCGCGGACACCCCCGGAAAGGTGCGATCGCTCGTCTCGAAGGCGGTGCATCCGGATGCCTCCGACCCGTCGTGCCCGCAGGTGGCCGCGGTCTGCGTGTACGGCGACATGGTGCCGTACGCCGTCGAGGCACTCGGTGCACGGCACGGCGATCCCGACCACGGGCTCGTGTCGGTGGCCGCCGTGGCGACGGCCTTCCCGTCCGGACGCGCCTCCCTCGCCGTGAAGCTCGCCGACACCGCCGATGCGGTCGCCGCCGGAGCCGACGAGATCGACATGGTGATCGATCGTGGGGCCTTCCTCGCCGGCGACTACGGGAAGGTCTTCGACGAGATCGTGCAGGTCAAGCAGGCGTGCGCGCGCCCGGACGGCACGTCGGCATCCCTCAAGGTCATCCTCGAGACCGGCGAGCTGAACACGTACGACAACGTGAAGCGCGCGTCGTGGCTGGCGATCCTCGCCGGCGGCGACTTCATCAAGACCTCCACCGGCAAGGTGTCGCCGGCGGCGACCCTGCCTGTGACGCTGCTGATGCTCGAGGTCGTGCGCGACTGGCATCGCCTCACCGGAGAGAAGGTCGGGGTGAAGCCGGCGGGCGGCATCCGCACCGCGAAGGATGCCGTCAAATACCTCGTCACCGTCGCCGAGACGGCCGGCGAGGCGTGGCTGCAGCCCCACCTGTTCCGCTACGGCGCCTCGAGCCTGCTCAACGACGTGCTGCGGCAGCGGCAGAAGCTGGCATCCGGCCACTACACCGGCACCGACTACGTGACGATCGACTGAGGACGAACATGAGCTTCCTGGAATACGCCCCCGCGCCGGAGTCGCGGTCCATCCTGAATCTGCGCGACGAATACGGGCTGTTCATCGACGGCGAGTTCCGCGCCGGCACCGGCGGCACGTTCGCCACCATCTCGCCGGCCGACGAGTCGCACATCGCGACGATCGCGCACGCCGGCGACGAAGACGTGGATGCCGCCGTGCAGGCGGCGCGGCGCGCCTACGACAAGGTGTGGTCGAAGATGTCCGGTCGCGACCGCGGCAAGTACCTGTTCCGCATCGCCCGTCTCGTGCAGGAGCGGGCCCGCGAGCTCGCCGTCGCCGAGAGCCTCGACAACGGCAAGCCGATCAAGGAGTCCCGCGACGTCGACGTGCCGCTGGTGGCCGCCTGGTTCTTCTATTACGCCGGCTGGGCCGACAAGCTCGACTACGCCGGCCTCGGTGCGAAGCCGCGCTCGCTCGGCGTCGCCGGTCAAGTGATCCCGTGGAACTTCCCGCTGCTGATGCTCGCGTGGAAGCTCGCCCCGGCGCTCGCCGCCGGCAACACGATCGTGCTGAAGCCCGCCGAGACGACCCCGCTGACCGCGCTCATCTTCGCGGAGATCCTGCAGCAGGCGGACCTGCCCGCCGGCGTCGTGAACATCGTGACCGGCGCCGGCGCGACGGGGGCCGCCGTGGTCGCGCATCCCGACGTCGACAAGGTCGCCTTCACCGGCTCGACCGCCGTGGGCCGCGCGATCGCCCGCCAGATCGCCGGCACCCGCAAGAAGGTCACGCTCGAACTCGGCGGCAAGGCGGCGAACATCGTGTTCGACGACGCCCCGATCGACCAGGCCGTCGAAGGCATCGTCAACGGCATCTTCTTCAACCAGGGCCACGTGTGCTGCGCCGGAAGCCGCCTGCTCGTGCAGGAGTCCATCCACGACGAGGTCATCGATCGCCTGAAGACCCGCCTGTCCACCCTGCGCCTGGGCGATCCGCTCGACAAGAACACCGACATCGGCGCCATCAACTCCGCGGAGCAGCTGACCCGCATCCGGGAGCTGAGCGCTGTCGGCGAGCAGGAGGGCGCCGACCGGTGGACGGCGGAATGCGCCATCCCGGACAAGGGCTTCTGGTTCGCGCCGACGATCTTCACGAATGTGCAGACCTCGAGCCGCATCGCCCGGGAGGAGATCTTCGGCCCGGTGCTGTCGGTGCTCACCTTCCGCACCCCCGACGAGGCCATCGCGAAGGCGAACAACACGCCCTACGGCCTGTCCGCCGGCATCTGGAGCGACAAGGGCTCGCGGATCCTCGCGGTCGCCGATCGCCTGCGGGCCGGCGTCATCTGGGCCAACACGTTCAACCGTTTCGACCCGTCGAGCCCGTTCGGCGGGTACAAGGAGTCCGGCTACGGCCGGGAGGGCGGCCGTCAGGGCCTGCTCGCCTACCTGAAGGGAGCAGGCGCGTGAGCAAGCGACTGACCGTTCCGAAGACGTACAAGCTGTTCATCGGGGGAGCGTTCCCGCGCTCGGAGTCCGGGCGCGTCTACGCCGTCGAGGGGCCGAAGGGC
>Ga0308170_10004937_pt1 | contig 10357 bp, 6 predicted proteins | sample PhyBR2_2_FD_202136 | JGI IMG/M metagenome (GOLD analysis project Ga0308170, IMG submission 202136) | Phyllosphere microbial communities from UC Gill Tract Community Farm, Albany, California, United States - DLSLSB.R2 | ecosystem: Host-associated > Plants > Phyllosphere > Unclassified | place... | reverse complement strand
CCCCGCGACCACGCCCGAAGACCTGACCCGCTGGTGGCAGAAGTTCGACGATCCCGTCCTCGGCCAGCTCGTCGAGCAGGCCGCCGCCACCAATCTCGATCTCGCCCAGTCCGTCGCCCGCCTCCGCCAGGCGCGCGAGAGCCTGATCCAAAACCGCGCCTCGCTGCTCCCCACGCTGAGCGGATCGGCGGGGTATCAGCGCAACGAGAATGTGCGGGGCGGCGGGCGCTCGTTCACGCTGCCCGACGGCACCGTCGTCGACACCGGCGGCGGCGGCGCGAACAGCTTCACGGTTGGCGCCAGCGCCAGCTACCAGGTCGGCGTGTTCGGCGAGATCCGCCGCACCGTCGAGGCAAGCCGCGCGGACTATGCCGCGTCGGGCTATGATTACGCCACCGTCCTGATCTCGGTCGAAAGCGAGGTCGCACGCAACTACGTCCTCGCCCGGCTCTATCAACAACAGCTCGCCAATGCCCGCGCGTCACTCGCGATCCAGGACGACAATCTCGAAATCGCCGGCTTCCGCGTCCAGGCGGGGCTCGTCTCCAGCGTCGACGCCGAACAGGCCCGTGCCCAGCGTGCGCAGACCGCCGCGACGATCCCGAGCCTCGACCAGCAATACGCCGCCGCCGTCGCGAGGATCGGCATCCTCACCGGCCAGGCCCCCGGCGCGCTGCGTCCGCTGATGGCGCCGGTCAAGGCGATCCCGACCGGCCCCGCAGCGGTCGGCGTCGGCATTCCCGGCGACACGCTGCGCCAGCGTCCCGATATCCGCTCGGCCGAACGCGCGCTCGCCGCGGCCACCGCGCGGATCGGCGTTGCCAAGGCGCAGCTCTATCCGGCGCTCGCGATCACCGGCAACCTCAACACCAACGCGACGTCGATCGGCAACATTGGCGACGCCATCACGGGCAGCCTGTTTGCCGGGCTCACCCAGGCGATCTTCAACGGCGGACGCCTTCGCTCCCAGGTCCGCACCAGCGAAGCCGCCACCGACGGCGCGCTGGCGCTCTACAAATCGACCGTCCTTACCGCGCTGGAGGATGTCGAGAACGCCGTCGTCGCTTTGCAGACCGCACAGGAACGCGAGCGCCAGTTCGCCATCGCGCTCGACGCGTCGAACAATTCCGCGATCCTGAGCCGTAGCCAGTATCGCACCGGCCTCACCGATTTCACCACGCTCAACCAGCAGGAAACCGCGCTCCTGTCCGCGCGCAACGGCGCGACGCAGGCGCGTGCCGACGCCGCGACCGCGCTGATCGCGCTGTACGCCGCGCTCGGCGGCGGCTGGGATTCGACCGTTATTCCAGAAGCGCCGGTTCGCGCGCCAACCAATCCAGAGGCACGCTGATGGCCGACGCATCGATCGACGATTTCCTCGGCGTAAAGCCGCAAGCCCCCTGGCGGCGATACGTCAAATGGGTCGCGATTGCGATCGGCGTGGTCCTGCTCTGCCTGCTGCTCACGCGCTGCTTCGGCGCAAAGGAGCAGACGCAATATTCGACGCAAACCGCGGCGCGCGGCAACCTGACCGTCACCGTCTCGGCCACCGGCAAGCTCGCGCCAACGACGCAGGTCACGGTTGGCTCGCAGCTGTCGGGTCTCGTCACCAAGGTCGTGGTCGACGTCAACGACCGGGTCGTTGCAGGTCAGCCGCTAGCGCTGATCGATCCCGAACAGCTCGACGACCAGATCCGCCAGACCAGCGCACAGCTCGCCGCGAACCAGGCGCAGGTCGCGCAGGCGCAGGCCACCGTCGCCGAATCGCGCGCGCAGCTGAACCGCCTTGAAGAGGTCTCGCGCCTGTCGGGCGGCCGCGTGCCGTCGAAGACCGAACTTCAGACCGGCCGCGCCGATTACGCGCGGGCAGTCGCTGCGCAGAAGGTCGCGGAGGCCAACGTCGTGGCCAGCCGCGCCGCACTGGCGCAGAACCAGACGCAGCGGGCGCGCGCGATAATCCGATCGCCCGTCACCGGCGTCGTGCTCGCGCGCCAGATCGATCCGGGTCAGACCGTCGCTTCGTCGTTCAACACGCCGACGTTGTTCGTGATCGCCGAAGACCTGACCAAGATGAAGCTCGAGGTCGCGATCGACGAGGCGGACGTGGGCGAGGTCAAGGTCGGCCAGAAGGCCAGCTTCACCGTCGACGCGTTCCCCGGCCAGACCTTCCCGGCGACGATCATGCGCGTCGATCTGGGCTCGAACCTGACCGTCAGCTCGGCAACGTCGTCGACGACGACCACGACGACGTCGACCGGGCAGGTGGTGTCCTATGCCGCCGACCTGACCGTCGAGAATCCGTCGCTGACGCTGCGACCCGGCATGACCGCGACTGCCGACATCGTCACGTCGGACAAGCGCAACGTCATGCTCGTCCCCAACGCCGCACTCCGCTTCAAGCCGAGCGCGGACGGCGCGAAGGACACGGGCGGCGGCATCGCCGGCTCGCTGACCTTCCGCCCGCGGCGCGGCGCCGGCGGCAACGCGCGCACCGCCAAGCTCGATCGCGGCTCGCAGCAGACGATCTACGTCAAGGGCGCCGACGGCACGCCGCAGCCGGTGCAGATCACGACGGGCGACACCAACGGGACGATGACCGAAGTCCTGTCGGGCAACCTCCAGCCCGGCGCGCAGATCATCATCGGTCAGCTCGCCAGCGGTACCGACACGACCAAGACCGCCGGACGACGGTCGGGCGGCGCCAGCAAGGGTGCTGGCGGTGGCCAGTAATCCGCCCCCGCTGATATCTCTGCGCGGCGTCACCAAGACGTACGGGCAGGGCGCGACGATGTTCCAGGCGCTGAAAGGCGTCGACCTCGATATCGACGCGGGGGATTTCGTCGCGGTGATGGGGCCGTCGGGGTCGGGCAAGTCGACGACGATGAACATCCTCGGCTGTCTCGACGTGCCGAGCGCGGGGACGTTCACGTTCCGCGGCCACCATGTCGAGACGCTCGACCGCGACCAGCGCGCGTTGCTGCGCCGCAATTATCTCGGTTTCGTGTTCCAGGGCTTTAATCTCCTCTCGCGCACGTCCGCGCTGGAGAATGTCGAGCTGCCCTTGCTGTACCGCGGCGACGAGAAGCGGGCCCGGCGCGATGCGGCGATGGCCAGCCTCGATACCGTCGGCCTCGCCGACTGGTGGGATCACACACCCGCCGAACTGTCCGGCGGCCAGCAACAGCGTGTCGCGATCGCCCGCGCGCTGGTGACCAGCCCCGACGTTCTGCTGGCGGACGAACCCACCGGCAACCTCGACAGCGAACGCTCGATCGAGATCATGCAATTGCTGACGCGCCTCAACGCGGAGAAGAACATCACCGTGCTGATGGTCACGCACGAACCCGACATGGCCGCATTCGCCAGGACGGTGGTTCACTTCAAGGACGGCCTGGTGGAACGCATCGACAGCCAGCACCACCAGGGCGAGAGGGTGGAGTCGTGACCGCCCCCCGCAACGCATTCCCCTCCCGCCTGCGGGAGGGGGCAGGGGAGGGGCGTGCCCCACCGACCGGACGCCAGTACGTACGTCATTCCCTCCCCCGACCCCTCCCGCAAGCGGAAGGGGAGCAGCAAGCCCGCGTCCTCGATAGCGGAGCCACGCACTAATGTTCGGCACCACGCTCGTCCTCGCGCTCCGCTCGATCCGTCGCCATCTGCTGCGGTCGTTCCTGACCATCCTCGGCATCGTCATCGGCGTCGGCGCGGTGGTGACGATGGTCACGCTCGGCAAGGCGACCACCGCCGCGGTCCAGCAGTCGATCTCGTCGCTCGGCACCAACATCCTCCAGATCCGCCCCGGCCAGGGCTTCGGCCGTGGCGGTGGCGGACCGCCGCCGCCGCCGCTCAAGATGGACGACATCGATCCGATCGCGCGCCAGATCGCCGGCGTCACCGCGGTCGCGCCGACCGAGCAGCGCAGCGCCACCGCGATCTACAACGGCGCGAACTGGACGACCTCGATCAATGGCACCACGGGCGCCTATTTCGAGGTGCAGCCCTGGCCGCTCGCCGGCGGGCGCATCTTCACGGGCCAGGAGGAGGCCGCGGGCAAGGCGGTCTGCATCATCGGCAACACCGTCATCCAGAACCTGTTCCGCGGCGTCGATCCGATCGGCCGGCGGATCCGTCTGAACGACATTTCGTGCGACGTGATCGGCACACTTAGCACGCGCGGGCAGGCGGGGTTCGGCGGCGATCAGGACGATGTTGTCGTCATGCCGATCAAGACCGTCCAGCGCCGCTTTACCGGCAACCAGAACGTCGCGGCGATCCTCGTCGGTGTCGATCAGGGCTATGACACGCAACAGGTCCAGGCCTCGTTGACCGATCTGCTGCGCGAGCGCCGCCATCTCGCGGCGGGGCAGGACAACAATTTCAACATCTTCGATACCAAGCAGATTTCGGACACGCTGACCGGCACCACGACGCTGCTCACCGGGATCGTCGCTGCGGTTGCCGGGATCAGCCTGGTGGTCGGCGGGATCGGCATCATGAACATCATGCTGGTGTCGGTGACCGAGCGGACACGCGAGATCGGCATCCGCCTCGCGATCGGCGCGGTCGCGCGCGAGGTGCTGATGCAGTTCCTCGTCGAGGCGATCGCACTGTCGTGCCTAGGCGGCGTCATCGGCCTCGTCATCGCACAGCTCGCGATCGCGATCATCGCGCCGCTGATCAAGGTTCAGTGGCTGTTCGTGCCCGAAATCAATATCTTCGCGTTCGTCATCTCGGCGGTGATCGGCGTGGTGTTCGGCTATTTCCCCGCCCGCCGCGCTGCCGCGATGAACCCTATCGACGCGTTACGGCACGAGTGATCGCCGCGCGGGGATCGTGGACCAGCGCCTGCAGCCGCTCCAGATCCTGGGGCGTATCGATATCGATCAGCTCGGCGGGCGCGGTCACGACATGCCGCCCCGCCTTGACCAGATCGCGCGCGCCCGCATCGCCATCGAGCGTCAGCAGGAAATCGAACCGCTCGCGCCCGAACAGCGCGGGGGGCGAGGGCTTCTCGCCATCGCTCGACGCGACCACCGCATCCGCGCTGTCGGCGGCATCGAGCATCCGGTAGATATGCGCCGCGGTTACGCGCGGCATGTCGGCAAGCGCGATCAGCACTGCCTCCGCACCCTCGTCCTTGGCGCGCTGCACGCCGAGCTTCACCGACTGTGACATACCCGACGACGGGTCGTCATTGTGGACGACGTCGAACCGCTCGCTGATGAAGTCGAGCTGGCAGCCATCGGTCACGACCAGCCGCCGCTTGAACGGGATGTTCTCGAACGCGGTGACGACGTGCAGCCCCAGCGGCTTGTTGAGGAATGGCACCTCGAGCTTGTTAGGAATGCCGAACCGCTCCGAGCGACCCGCGGCGAGGAGGATGAGAAAGACATTTTCAGCGGCGATCATTGAACGCTCCTATCATCGCCGCCGCGACCGACAGCGCAATCTCGGACGGTCCGATCGCGCCGATATCGAGCCCGACGGGTGCGTCGATCCGGTCGATATTCTCCGCCGTAACGCCCTCGCTGGCAAGCCGCTCGCGCCGTGCCGCATGGCTCTTGCGACTGCCGAGCGCGCCGACATAGGCGGCGTCGGTCGCGAGCGCAGCGATCAGCGCAGGATCGTCGATCTTGATGTCGTGGCTCAGCGTCACGACCGCGGTCGACGGGCCGGGGCGCAGTGCCGTGATCGCCTCGTCGGGCCAGCGATCGTCGAGCGTCACGCCGGGGAACCGCTCCTCGGTCAGGAACCGCGCACGCGGGTCGATCACCACCGTCTCGATCCCGAGCTCGCGCGCAAGCCCCGCCAGCGCCTGCGCAATCTGCACCGCGCCGACGATCAGCAGCCGGCGCGGCGGGTCGTAGCGGTTGACGAACACCTCCCCCGTCTCAAGCGGCCGCGCATCGCTGTGCCCGGTCTTGAGGTCGGTGGTGACGGTCAGCGCATCGCCCTGGTCGCGCGCGTCGGCGATCCGGTCGAACAGCTCGGGATCGAACCCCTCGGCCGACACCGGCTGCACCATCACCGCGATCTCGCCGCCGCACGGCAGCCCGACTTCCCACGCGGCCGCGTCCGCGACACCGTAGTTGCGGACTTGGAACGGCGCGCCGGCGATCACCTCGGCGGCGGTGGCGAGAATATCGCTCTCGACGCAGCCGCCCGACACCGACCCCTCGAACCGGCCATCGGCGTGGACGAGCATATGGCTCCCCTTGGGCCGCGGCGCCGAGCCCCAGGTCGAGACGACCGTGGCGATCGCCATATTCTCGCCCTTCCACGCCTTGGCGGCGGCAATCACGCTATCGTTCTCGGCCATGTCTTCTCTCTTCTCGTTCTCCCGCGAAGGCGGGAGCCCAGGAGCCACCAACGCTCCGCCTGAAATCCTGGACCCCCGCCTGCGCGGGGGAACAGCTCTTATATCGAGGGTAGTCCATCCAACAGCTTGTCGAGCGTCACCGGGAAGTCGCGCACCCGGACCCCGGTCGCGTTGTAGATCGCGTTCGCCACCGCCGCGCCTGCGCCCGAGATGCCGAGCTCGCCGACTCCCTTGGCGCCCGCCGGATTGGCGGAATCGTCGATCTCCTCGATGAAATGCACTTCGAGCTGTGGAATATCGGCGTTCACCGCGACATGATATTCGCCAAAATCGGGGTTCACGAACGCGCCTGTCCGCGTGTCGACGATCCCCTCTTCGCTCAGCGCATAGGCGATCCCCCACGCCATCCCGCCGGTGATCTGGCTCGTCGCGGTCTTGCGATTGAGCACGCGGCCGACATCGAACACGCCGAGCATCCGCCGCACGCGAGTCTCGCCCGTCACCGCGTTCACCGCGACCTCGACGAAGTGCGCGCCGTGGCTCGCCTGGCTGGTGCGCTTGCTCTCCGTGCCCGGCCCGGTCTTGCCCATCGCCACGATCGGCTCGCCGCGGACAAGATCGGCGAGCGCCACCTGCCGCCCGCCCGCGCTCACGCAGCCGTCGTGCAGGCTCAACTCTTCGGGCGCCGCATTCATCCGCAGCGCGAGTTCGCCGAGGATATCCTCGCAGGCGAGCATCACCGCGGATGCAGCACTCCCCGCGCCGAACGACCCGCCCGACCCCGCGCTCGGCGGGAAATCGGTATCGCCCAGCCGTACGGTCACGTCGGCCACCGGCAACCCCAGCATCTCGCCCGCGGTCTGCGCGAGGATCGTGTACGTCCCCGTGCCGATATCGGTCATGTCGCACTCGACGGTCGCGCGGCCATCCGCCTCCAGCCGCACGCGCGCCTGCGCCTCGACGGTGAAATTGCCGCGCAGGCTCGCCGCCATGCCGACGCCGATCAGCCACTCGCCCTCGCGCACCGATCCCGGCGCGGGCAGCGTGGCGGGCCAGCCGAACCGTTCAGCGCCCTGGTCGTAGCAATCGAGCATTCGCCGCGTGGAGAAGGGCTTGCCGCTGACCGGATCGGTCTCGGGCTCGTTGCGCCGCCGCAGCTCGACCGGATTGAGCCCGAGCTGCTCGGCCAGCTCGTCCATCGCGCACTCGACGCCGAACGTGCCGACGGCCTCGCCCGGCGCGCGCACCGCACCGCTCGCGGGCAGGTCGACGCGGACGAGGTCGGTCTTGAACCGCCGCGCCTCGCCCCGGTACAGCGGGAGCGTTCCGAACGGCACCGGCTCGAGAAATTCGCCATCGTCGTTCTGCGCGACGACGCTTTCATGCCCCATGCCGAGGATGATGCCATCCTTGTCCGCCGCGATCCGGATCCGCTGCGTGGTGTGCGAACGGTGGTGCACCATATACGCGGTCTGGCGGCGGGGCAGCGCAATCTTCACCGGCCGCCCGACGACCTCCGCCGCGATCGCCGCGAGGATCGCCTCCGCGCCGACGCCGGTCTTCCCGCCGAACCCGCCGCCGACATAAGGCGCGAGCACGCGCACCGAGTCCGCGTCGATCTTCAGCGCCTTGGCGATCGTTTTCCGCGCGCCGCCGATCACCTGGTTGCTGGTGCGCACGGTCAGCTTGCCGTCCTCCCACCATGCGGTGGTCGCATGCGGTTCGAGCGCGGCGGGGAAATGCACGGGGGTCGTGTAGGTCCGGTCGAATGTCACCGCCGCATCGGCCATCACCGCATCGAGATCGCCATTGTCGACGGGGGCGAGGAAGCCGATCTCGGGCTTGGTATCGACCGGTTGCGCCGCGACGTCGAAGCGATCCTCGCCCGCTTCGGTACGGACCACGACCAGCGCGGCGGCATCGCGCGCGAGCGCCTGTTCCTCGGCAACGACGATCGCGACCGGCTGGCCGAGGTGGAGGATTACGTCGGTATCGAACAGCGGCATCGCGCGCGAATTGGCCTCGCCCGCGGGCATCCGCGGGTCGCCGTAAAGGACCGCGATAACGCCCGGCAACGCCTCGGCTGCGCTGACATCGATCCCGAGGATCCGCCCGCTGCCGACCGGCGTGCCGACGATCGCGGCATAAGCGATACCCTCGGGCGTCCCCTCATACGCATAATCAGCAACGCCGGTGACCTTCGCAGGTCCCTCGATCCGGTCCAGTCCCAGCCCGAGAACGCCCTGTTTCGCGCGGCCAAGCCCCGCCGGCCGAAACGCCGCATCCATCACGTGTTCGTTCATTCTGGCATCCTCGGGTGGAGGGAGAGATATGGGGCGGGTGGCCGCGTTTGACGAGGGTGATCCTCCCTCACCACCCTCCACCCCGGCGAAGGCCGGGGCCCAATTGGGGGACGGCAATAACGACGCTCTGCACGCCATTATCGAAGCCTTGCCAGTTGGGCCCCGGCCTCCGCCGGGGGAGTAGGTCTGATCGGCGTGGTCGCTGTCTAACGCCAGCCAACCCTCAAACCGCCGGCAACTGATCCAGCAGCTTGTCGAGCGTGATCGGGAACTCGCGAACCCGGATCCCGGTGGCATTATACACCGCGTTCGCCACTGCGGCGCCCGCGCCCGAAATCCCCAGCTCGCCGATTCCCTTCGCGTGGATCGGATTCGCATGGATGTCGCGCTCGTCGACGAAATGCACGTCCATCTGCGGCACGTCCGCATTGGCCGGCACATGATATTCGCCGAGATCGTGGTTCACCAGCTTGCCGGTCCGCGTATCGTGGATCAGGTCCTCGGTCAGCGCGGTGCCGATCCCGAAGGTCATCCCGCCCAGGCACTGCGACCGTGCTGTCTTCGCGTTGAGCACACGCCCCGCCGCGAACGACCCCAGCATCCGCCGCACACGCGTCTCGCCGGTGATCACGTTGACCGCGACCTCCGCGAAGTGCGCGCCGAAGCCTGCCTGCGACGTCTCCTTCTCCTGCTTGCCCGGCTTGATGTGCCCGGTCGCCTCGAGACCCTTGCCGACCAGTTCGCCGATCGGCGTCGAGCGGTTGTCGCCGATCGCATTGCCGTCCTTCAGCGTCAGGCCGTCTTCCTCGACGTCCATCGCCTTGGCGAGCTTCCCGCGCAGCATCTCGCAGGCGAGATACACCGCGGTGCCAGACGAGGCCGCGCCCCACGACCCGCCTGAACCCGCGGCGGGGGGATCGTTGGTATCGCCCAGCGCCATCGTGATGTTGGCGACCGGGATACCCAGGATCTCCGACGCGATCTGCGCCAGGATCGTGTAGCTGCCCGTACCGATATCGGTCATCGCCGACGAGACGGTGGCCGAGCCGTCGGGATGGATCTCGACCTTGGCGGACGATTCCATCATCATGTTGCCGCGCACGGCGGACGAAACGCCCATGCCGATCAGCCACTCGCCCTCGCGACGCGTGCCGGCCTTTTGGCGCTTGTCCCACCCGAACTTGGCCGCACCCTCGTCGAGCGCGCGGGTCAGGTTGCGCGACGAATAGGGGACGTCCTTCTCGGGGTCGATCTTCGGATCGTTGCGCTTGCGCAGCTCGATCGGATCGATGTCGAGCTTTTCGGCCAGCTCGTCCATCGCGCCCTCGAGCGCGAGCATCCCGACGGCTTCGCCCGGCGCGCGCATCGAGCCCGACAGGACGAGGTTAACGTCGACCAGATCATGCGTGATCAGCCGGTTCTCGCCGCCGTAGAGCAGGTGCGTGCCGATGCCGGCGGGCTCGAAATAATCCTCGGTCGACTGGTTCGACGCAAGCGTCTCGTGCCCGATCGCGGTCAGCTTGCCCTCGGCATTCGCCGCGAGCCGGACACGCTGCTCGGTGTTCGAGCGACGCACGGTCGCCTCGAACACCTGCTGGCGTGCCATCACCGCCTTGACCGGACGGCCAAGCTGCTTGGCCGCGATCGCCGCCGCGACGCTCTCGGGCGCGATGCCGAGCTTCGACCCGAACCCGCCGCCGATATAGCGCGCGACGATCCGGCACCTCTTCGCCGA
>Ga0308170_10004936_pt1 | contig 10358 bp, 9 predicted proteins | sample PhyBR2_2_FD_202136 | JGI IMG/M metagenome (GOLD analysis project Ga0308170, IMG submission 202136) | Phyllosphere microbial communities from UC Gill Tract Community Farm, Albany, California, United States - DLSLSB.R2 | ecosystem: Host-associated > Plants > Phyllosphere > Unclassified | place... | reverse complement strand
ACGAAGACCCAGATGATCAGGTGTGACGAAGATGAGGGCGAGAGAGTCGAGGCGAGAGGGCGAGGGAGAAGAGGAAGGCCGAGGAGGAGGGCCGGGCGACGACGACGACGACGACGACGACGACCCGAGGCGAGTGCGTACAGCGACATTTGACCCGGCACGAAGTAGAGGATGAAGCTGCGCTCAGCGCCTGCGCAGGCCGAGAATCTTGGCGGCAACGACCTCGCCGGCGACGATCTGCGAGCGGCGTGCACGAGGTCAGTCCGGTCCTCGAGCGCGACGTGCACGACGAGGAGGAGGAGCGAGAAGAACGCACCCCGATACCGATGCTCGCAGCAACGACGTAGCCGCTCAGCTGGCGCCAGCCCTCGATGGGCCACGCGCCCGGCAAGTCCTCCTGCGTCTGCACGCTGTACACGCTGCCCTGCATCGTGCTCGACGTGCTGCGCCGCCGGTGCTTGTCGCGGCGGCGTGACATGCTCGATGCGGCCGCCGACGTGTCGGGGTAGGCGGTGCTGAGCGACATGGACGAGGCTGAGGCCGAAGGAGAGGGGAGGGATGCGAAGGCGCGAGCGGACGGCGTCGGCGAGGCGGGGATCGAGGTGGAGAGGTGCGTCGTGCGGATCTCGAGACTGTAGCAGGTGCATCACGTCAGCTCGGTAGAGCGAGAGAAGGGCACAAAAGCGGCAGAGAGATGGAGGCGCACCTGTCGATCCTCTCCTGCATCTCGCGCAGCCGCTCCTCGTCGACCTGCTCGCCCTTGAACGCCCACCCTGCAACGTTTTCCTCCTCGTCCCCCTGCTCGCCGTCGCCGACGGATGGCGTGCCCTCGGAGCCGAGAGCGAGCGCGAGCTGCGACTCGACCTCGGACATGCGGCGCTGAAGGGCGGCAAGCTGCGACTCTGCGAGCGCGGAGCCGGCGTCAGACAGGCTCAAATCAAATCGATCAGACGGTAGGAGGACTGGGACGCACTCTTGACGAGAACGAGACTGCCCTTCTTGCTGTGCCGCCTCGACCCTCCTCCCTCCTCCTCCTCGTCCCTCGGCCGCGGCAAACCCGGCACGAACATGGGCACGAGCTCGTCCTCCCTCCTGCGACGCTGCGGCGTGTCGCCGAGGTGGGTGCGCGGCACGTCGAGCCCAAACAGCTCGGCGAGGCTGCCCGTGCGCGGCGACATGGGCGGCGACGAGAGGGGCGAGCGCACGGGCCGCAGCGTCGGGTCGTCGTCCTCGTCGCCCGAGTCGACCTCGCCGCCTGCGCCGCCGCGCGCCGTGCTCGACGTCGAGAGCTCGCGGAACGAGACGCGACGAGCGCCGCCGGCCTTGGCGCTCGCCGCGCGCAGGGTGCCGTCCGGCCGGAGTAGGGGCGTTTGGGCCGAGGGGACGCACGAGGGCGGGCGCGACGGGACCGGGCTCTCGGCTGCGAAGGGGAGGGAGGTACCGTGCGACGACGAGGCCGACGTCGGCGAGTCGGGCGCGGGCGAGAGGTCGAGCTCGAGCCGAGGGGCCGGTGAGGCGAGGTCGAGGTCGAGCGAGAACGGCGGCTTGCGCCCGGCGCCCGATGATGATGATTCCGACGACGAGGTGGAGGACAAGAAGGTGTCGTCGAGCTGCTGGGCCGGGGAGGGCGACGCCGACGCCGCGACGTACTTGCCGCCCGCCGAGTCGACGCTCGCCTCGCTTATGTCGCTCGCCGCCGAGTCGCTCCTGCCGTGGCGCCACGCGCTCGGCAGCGCCTTGCGCGCCGACGCCGGCCTCTCGGGCGTCCCGCTCTCGCTCGCCTCCTCGACCGTCTCGAACGCCCTCCTGAGCCCGCGCACCCGGTCGCGCACGCCGACGCCCTGCGACGCGCGCCACGAGCGCTTCCACTCGTCCTTGCTCGACTCGTCCTCGGACGCCGAGCCCTCGACGTCGACGCACGTGCCCTGCCAGCTGCCGCCGCGGCGGTGCTGCTGCTGCTGCTGGTGCGAGGCGACGAGCGGGGCGGCCGAGCCTGCACCTTCGAAGCCCCACAGGACGCGCCCGCCGAGCGACTCGCGGCGGAGGACGCCACGCGCCTCGAGAAGCGCCGTGCGCCAGCGGATGTTGATGCCGAGCTCGTCGAGGTCGGCCTCGCGCAGGCGCAGGAACGTGCGGCCGCTCAGGCGCGACGAGCGGATGAAGGTCGTGATGTCGGCGCGGACAGGCGGTGGAAGGGACATGGTCGACGACAGGTAGGTCGAGAGGTGCGAAGGAAGCCAGAGCTTGGGGTTGGGCTGCGGGAGAGAAGCATCAGCGAGAGGACCATGATCGGCTCGTGCTCGTGCAAGAGGAGCGGGACGCACCGGCAGCGCTGCCAGCTCTTGCTCGCTGACGCCGTTGTGCATCTTCTCGATCGGGCTTGTCGCAGGCGGGTAGGTCGGGAGGCTCTCGCTGCGCTTCTGCGGCGTCGGGCGGCGAGGCCGGACCGGCTCGTCCTTCTTGTCGGCGTCGGCGTCGCTGCCGCTGCGGTCTGACAGGCTGAGACGCCGCAGCTGGATGTCGGGCTTCTTGGGGCTGAGGGACGGCGGCGGCTCGGCGAGGGCGGCGAGGTCGAGAGCCGAGCCGAACGAGCTCGAGCTGCTGAGGGAGCTGGAGCGGGAGAGCCCGATCGGCTGCGACCGAACGGGGTAAACCGGGTCGGGGATGGGTGGGTGCGAGATGGACGAAGTAGAGCGAGTATGGCGGTGGACAGGGATGGTACGAGAGGTGGGAGGGAGAGGTTCGGCGTCGGCGGGTCGTGGAGGAAAGGCGAAGCCGGTGGACGGCGGTGTAGGCGCCCGGCGGCGGGGCTTGATCGTGCTTGAGCTGCGGAAGGGATCGTGTCAGCGTCTATGCGTGCGGCGTGGAGCAAGGACGAGCGGGGCGCACCTGTGGCCGTGCTGCTCGTGAGCCGGGTCGCCGCAGTCGAGGTCTACCGCGGCGGGACGGTTGGTCGTGTCGGCGAACGGCGTTGCGGACTGCGTGGGCGAGGAGTGCAAGGGTCAGCACAAGTCGCACGGCAGCAGCCTTATCTCGTTGCTGTGCGGGATGCGCGTGAAGAGACGAGGCGAGCGAGGGCGTGCACACAGCGACCAGGCATCCTCGTGAAGAGGATAGCGCGCTGCACCTGGCTACGCACACATGCTGGGGCGCGCAGCCGGCCCTAGCTCCTCGCGCGCCTCGTGTGTGCGGCACGCGCCTCGAGCTCCTGATGAACGAGTTGGACGACGACGCACCTGGCTCCCCTCGGCCTCTGCTGGGTGTACTGCGCCTCGTCTATCTCCTTCCTGGTCCATGTCGAGCTGTCCGAGCCGGCCCACGGGGCCCGTGTGCGGTGGTGACGAGAGGCCTTGGGCGCGAGCGCGGGAGGGCGAACAGGGCGGCCAGGCGCGTCGTACGGCGTGTGGCGAGGTGGACGGTGCGGCTGCGGGTGCTCAGGGCAAGCTGCACGGGTCGTGGCGCGTCCCCGCTGAGCGCTGGAGGTCGAGGGTGGACGGCGAGAGCGAGAGGATGAGCTCGAGGTGTGGGGCCGGCCAAGAGCAGGCCGAGGCTCACTGCGCCGGTCGCTTGCTTGACAGCCTCTGCGCTACCTTCGGAGAGAGCATGTAAGAAGACAATGGCGACGCTCGAAGCCTCACCCGAGGTGACGGAAACCCTGAGACAGAGAGCCGCTCACGCCTCCTCGTCCGCTCTTCAGCAGAAACCGGACTCGCTCGCGCGCAGCGTGACAAAGTGATGCTGCAACTGCCCGACACTCTTCTACACCTCGTCACGCCCACCTGTGCCGCGCCGCAGCCTCCCGCTCGCGCTCCGTCGTCCCGAGGAGCCTCCTCGCCGTCCGCTCCGAGCTGCCCGGCCGCCCTCCCCCGCCGTGCGCGAGCGAGAGGGCGTAGGGAGGACTCCAGGAAGGTCGTGCTCGTCGATCCTGCGAGGCAAGAGGCGCGAGTGAGCGGCAGGACCCTGACGAAGCGCGAGAGAGGGCGAGAGAAGCGCACCTCGCGAGAGGACGTGGTGGCCGAACCGCCGCCTGCCATGCTTGAGGAACTGCGAGAGCGACGTCGACTCGTAGGACGTAGAGAGGTGACGAGCTGATCGATCTGTGTGAGCAGAGGGCTCGAGTCAGGGCGCGACCCCGAGGTGAGGCGAAGGGGGGGCGGGGACGAGGGGCGAGCGCACCAGGAGGATCGGCGCAGGGAGCGAACCCGTCCGGTACAGCTCGTCGCACGTCGAGTAGAGCGCTCTGCGAGCGTCCTCCACGTGCGCGTGCCGGTCCTCGGCGTCGAGCGCGTCGAAGTAAACCTCGAGGGCGCCGCGAGCGAGGGCTCGAGCGGCGTAGGCCATGTCGAGCGCGTGTCGAGGGTCCCGAGGACCGATGCGGATGCGGTTGCCGTCCGAGTAGAGCGAGGCGAGGTTGCCGAACAGGAGCTTGAGCCGCTCGAAGACGGCGCGGCGGGGAGCGAGCTGGTGCTCGGCTCTCGCCAGAGCGGCGCTCGGGGACGGCTGCGTCACGCACGTGCAGGGAGCGCGACGTCAGGGCGACGGCACAACAACACAGGCTTAATGTGGAGAAGGAAGGGATGGCGAGGGAGAGGAGATACGCACAAGATGAGCGACAGGAGGGAGCGCTCGGTCGCCCGCCCTCGCGAGCGCAAAGAGCTCGTCGCGCAGCTCGTCGAGCTGCTGCGTGACGGCCTCGAGAGCACGCAGGTCCATACGCAACGCCTTCTGCTCGCTCACGCCGGCCGGGCTGAGGAAGTCGGTCGCCCACTCGGTCGCCTCTTGCGCGATGCCGAAGCCGGCGAACGACGACATGCCGACGCCGACGTTGTACAGGCCGCGGACGTGGTCGACGGCGACCTTAATACGCTCGTGCGCTGCTCGGAGAGCGTCGAGATGCTGCAGGGAGAGGCGCTTCGTCAGCACGGGCACTCGACGCACGGACCGCTTCCGACGTGCTCGCAGGCAGAGAGGATAGGGACGCACCGCAGGTTGCTGCTCCCTCACGATGTCGTGCCAGAAGCGTGTGAAGACGATCTGTAACGAGGGCGAAGTCAGCCGACGGCGAAGAAGAAGGAAGGCGGGAAGAGGGAGGTCACGCACCGAGGTCGGGTCGAGGTGCACGCCTCGGGGCGACCAGGCGGCGCAGACCAGGGCCAGCGCGAGATCGACGGCGTGCCCCTGTTCGCAGGGGAGCAAGAGATGCCCACCGCGCTCGGTACAGCTCGGCGCTGACCTGCAGCACGGGCCGGTACAGGTGCTCGGCGAGGTCGCCGCCGCCGCCGAGCCAGTCGAGCGCGACGCACAGCCACTCGAGCAGCTCGTCGGCGTCGTGCATGGCCTGTGCGACGAGCAAGAAGAGCGCAGAGCGAGAAGCGAGAAGCCAAGGCAAGCTCGAGATCGCGAGCCCGTCCTCCCCGCACCGCTCGGCGAGTCCGCGGAAGCTCCTTTGCGCACGAGTCGTACGCACAGGAGCACCTTGTCGGGCTCGATCGCTCGATCGCTGCGAGCTCGAGCGTCGACGTCGCAGAAGTCGGCGAAGAGGTCGAGAAGGCGGAGAGGCGGCGCGCAGGTCGACGGCTGCGAGACGTCGTTGGCGAGCACTCGAGCGCACGAGGAGTACCTGCACGTGAGCAGCGAGAGGTCTGGGAGGGAGGAGAACCAAAGGAATGGCAACAACACGCACTACTCGTCGACCGCCGCCTCTCCCCCTCAGGACCTGCGCCGCACCTTGACGCCCTCGAGCCCAGACGCCCCAGGTCCGGCTCGCCCTGCTGCACCGTCGGGTCTCACAGGCGATGACGACGCTGCCGCTGCGCCGCCAAACGGGTCGCGCTTGAGCGCCGTCGCGAGCGAGAGGCGCGAGTGGAGCGCTTTGAGCGCAGACGACGAGGTCGAGTGGCTGAGGGAGGAGGGTGCCGAGGTCGAGCGCGGGAGGGACGAGGAGGAGGAGGCGCGGACGGTGGAAGAAGAGGACCGAGGGCGAGACGACGCCGTGAGCTGCTCGGTGCCGGCGGTCGAGGATGGGCCGGGTCGTCGCGACGAGGTCGACCCGCCGGCGGACGCCCGCCGCCGCCGTTTCTCCGCCTGCTCGTCGCCTCCTGCGCGCGGCGCACCCCACCCCAAGCTGTCCTCGTCGCGCTGCCGCTTCCTCCCCATCTCGGCCCTCGCGCGCTCCATCTCGCCCCGCGCGCGCTCCATCTCGCTGCGCTCCTCAGCCTCCTCCCTGCTGCCCCTCGCCGGCGTCCTCATCGCGTCGAGCGACACGCGCTCGTCGGCGAGCCCGAACCGCGCGCGCACGTCCTCGGCCTTGGTCTCGCTGCGCACGATCCGCGCCTTCTTGTCGCGGAACGAGGCGCGCAGCGCGCGCGACGCCGAGAACGGGTCGGACCAGCGCGCCGAATTGTGCTCCTCGAGGGCGTGGAGGCGCTCGGCGGCGGTAAGGGCGGCGGCGCGCTGCGTGACGGTCTTCTCGAGCGAGGCGAAGGGGTCGGGAGGGGCGGTCGAGGTCGAGGCGGCGTTGTCTGCAGTGCGAGGCAGCAGCGTCAGCTTGTGCTTTGACCGTCACGAGAGGCAGTGGGATGTCGTCGAGCCGCAGCCGACGCCGTCGAGAGCGAGGGGACGCACCTATGACGAGGTGCCCGTTCTCCTCAGGGTCCCACTCCTCGTTCTTCTGCTTGGCCCCCTCGGTGACGACGTAGCGCGTGTTCTGCGAGGAGCACCGAGAGTCAGCAATCTGCCGTCTGCCCGGCGGCGCCGAGCGAGCACGACATCGCTCGCTTGAAAAGAGCCGCAGAGCAGCTGCTCGCGCCGTCGTCGCGCAGGAAGTGGAGGAGCTCGTGGGACGCACCTGCGGGTCGGTGCGGATCTCGATCCTGCCCTGGCACAGGTGGCACTTGAAGCGGAACGCCAGGACGGGCGTCGAGTGGTACATGCCGACCTTGCTCTTCTCGGCGTTGTAGCGCACGCCTTGGCCGATGTGCGCATGACAGGTCCCGCTGCGAGGTCGACGAGGAGGCGGAAGAACGGCGGCGAGATCGGAGCGACGTGCGAGGGGCGAAGGGAGGCGGGACGAGGCGAGGATGGTGGAGAGGAGGGGAGGGAAGCACAGAGTCAGCTTGGCTCTCGCAGTAGACGAAGCGAGAGGGGACGTACCACCAGATGTTGTACGGCAGCTCGAAGCGGACGACGAGGATGCCCTGGTCGGCTTTGTGTGCTCTGCAGGGAGGGACGTCAGCGAGAGGGAGCGGGCGAGGGAGGTGGTCGAGGGAGCCGACTCGCCGCTTGCCGAGCGCATGCTTGCCGTGGTAGCTGTTGAGGGTACTGTGCTTGTCGGGGTCGTAGTCGGGCGGGTAGTACTGGCGGTGTGGTGGCGTGAGCGGGAGAAGGAGATGAGGACGGGGTCGAGGGAGGTGGGGAGGGGCGAGGACGTCAGCCGGCGGCGTGAGGGGCAGCGGGTGGGACTGGACGCACCCTGTTGAAGCCCTGCATGGTCGCACACAGTCGCGCTCGCAGCCAGGCGAGGTTGGGGACGCAGACAGCGAGCCGTCTCGACTTCGTCGCCTCGCGCTCCTTTGCCCTCGCTCACACCGCCGCTCTCGCTATGGGACAGACGAGCACGCTATCCACGCACTGTTCAATGCTCGTGCGCCGCCCAGGCTTGAGCCGCGAGCGGTTGTGCCGCCCTGCTCTCTCACTTCTCCTCCTGCGCACGTCTCCGCCTCGCTCGGCCGTGCGGCCTCGGCCTGCGACGATTTGACGTCGCCGAAGCGACAGGAGACGCGCAGACGAACGCTGCGCCCCCGGCTTTTCCGCGGAGTGGATCGAAGCACGCGCGTTCGTCTCTCCGCTGGCTCAGCTCGCCCAAAGTCGTCACTCCAGCTCTCCCTATCTGCTTCTGCTGCACACGCTTCACTCGCCTCGCACCATGCCGCCCTCGGTGCCGGACGAGAGCGTCGCCTCGGTCCCGGTCTCGGGCGAGGACCCGCTCCTGAGCCAGGTCACGGCGATCTACCGCTCGATGGGCAACCCGCCGACCGCCTCGCTCAAGACCCGCAAGTTGGCTGAGGCTCGCGGCCGAGCGCAGGTCTCGTCTTCTGTCTCGAAAGCGTTGGGCGTCGCCCGATCGATGTGGAGCCGGCGGTGGGCCCTCCTCATGCCGGCTGAGCGCGCTCGCGTCCTCGTCGCTACGCTCCGAGCCTTCTGCAAGTCGCGCCGAGATCCCGCAGCCTACGACTGGAACCAAGTGCGTCCCTTCTCGCCTCGACTCGTGAGTCGCAGCGGCCTGACGACTCGACTCCCTGCAGCTCGACTACTTGTACATGCTCACCGCGGTTGGTGCCCAGGACTCGTACAGCGAGGCAGACCTCGTGCGTCCCGTTCTCTCCCTGCACATCAACGATGCCGTCTCTGACGAGCGCTCATGCCCGCAGGAATCGTACGGGCCGATCGAGAGCCAGATGGACGACGTGCCCTGGCTCGAGGTCCGCAAGCACGTCGACGCTGTCGCCGACGCGTGCTCTCGTGCCGCGCCCGATGCCCTGCACCACATGCGGCACTGGGAGTCCGACTTCCTCGGCGAGGGCGGCATCACGAGGCTCAAGCTTCGTCGGCTCAAGCTTGCCGAGAGGAAGGCGGTGGCGGGCGAGGTCGCGCTCATCTTCCACCAGGTGCACGAGCACCTCTCTCGCTCCTCTTCTGCGCCTCTCAACACCGTCCTCGTACGTCCAATCCTTCTCCTCGAGCTTTTGGAGAAAGTCGCTGACTCGCTCACCCTCTGCAGCTATCCGCCGACGCCGTCTTCACCCGGGTCGCCGAGGCGACGCAGTTGGCCAAGAGCCGTTTCAACATCCTGCGCAGCTTCCTCAACGACCTCGTCGACTTGTATGACGCGACGACCGGACACGACGTCGCCGCCGCGCAGCTCTCGGCGCTGTGCGACATCCTCGAGCGGCGCACGCACGTCAAGCAGGAGCGCGGCGTCGTCGACATGCGCACCGCCGAGGCGAGCTTCGCTGAGCTCGACGTCTCGCAGCAGGTCGCTGCCGTTGAGCGCGCCCGCTACATCGTCTTCGAGGTGTGCTTGCAGCACCGCGAGTCCGGCCAACTGCCTGCGGTCGAGCCCCTTGTGCGTCCTCCTCTCTTCTCCTTCCTCCTCCTCCTTCTTCCTCCTCCCTCTCCGTCTCACATCTCGAGTCGCTCACTGACGGTCACGAGCACGCAGATGCACAAGCTCCTCGAGCCGCTTCACGACCCTCGCGCACTTGCACCGCTCAAGCGCTGGCGACTCTGCGTCGACGACCTGTCGGCGGTCGTGCGACTCTACGAGGACGTCTACAAGGCGCACGGGCACGTCGGCAAGTCCCTCTCGCACCAACTCGCCGTCCTCGACACGTACGCGGCGGCCGAGCTCTTCGTCGAGCTGCCCGAGCAGCGCCAGCTCGCCGCCGCTCAGCGCTGTCGGAGCCTGTTCCTCGTCCTGAGCTCGATGAAGCACGGTCCCTTACCTCCTGTGGACGACGTCGTGCGTCCTCCATCTCTCTCTTCCTCGTGCACGAGCCTCCGAAGGTGAGGTGAAGCTGACGCCGCTTCCTCACCGCGCAGGTCGGCAACTTCCTCAACGTCCTCCCGCACCCGGCGCACGACCCTATCTACAGCAATGTGCGTCCTTCCTCTCTCACCTTGCGCTCCTTCCCGAGCTGACCCTAGCTGAGCTCGCAGGCCGCCTCGACTCGCCGGCTCTGCTCTCTCGAGCACGGCAACCCGCCGCTTCTCGCACGTCGCTCGTCGTCAATGTCGGCACAGCTGGATCCCTATCTTCCCTCGGCAAGGAGCGAGTCGGCAAGAAGGAGCTTGTAGAAGCGCAGGTTGTAGACGAGGTCGAGCAGCCAGAGCTGGGCGAGGCTCGTGCGCAAAGCAGCTTTCCTCCGGCGCCTTCAGCGAGAGGGATGAGATAGCCGCGCGAGCTCCTCATCGCCGGTCGAGAACAAAAGAGCAATTGTCCACTGCCGCAAGCTGCCCCGAGGGAGACTCGCTCGCCGTTGCCGTTTGAGAAGGCCGTACCGCTCAACTCGCTCTCTCGCGCTTACTTGGTCGAGCTCGTGGATGTCCTGGAAGAGAATAAGATGACATCTAGTTCTAGAAGATGCTATGTATACGAGTCTAGGAAAGAGGGGGAGAGAGAGGAGGGAGGGACGACTCTACGAGAGGTCGGCGTCGCCGAGCCCGAGACGCCTGTACTCCTCCTCGATCTCGGCACCCGACAGGCTCGGCATGTCCTTCGAGACCTGGACGTACGAGCGCTTCTCGACGTAGCCACGCGCAAAGATGCAGTCGATCTCTGCGGAGGGGCGAACGAGCGG